>Ga0194128_10009579_pt1 | contig 11801 bp, 12 predicted proteins | sample TA2KigCa65mmetaG_FD_148650 | JGI IMG/M metagenome (GOLD analysis project Ga0194128, IMG submission 148650) | Freshwater microbial communities from Lake Tanganyika, Tanzania - TA2015037 Kigoma Deep Cast 65m | ecosystem: Environmental > Aquatic > Freshwater > Lake | place: Tanzania: Lake...
GCCGATGCGCTTGAGGTAGCTGCGCTCGACCTTCTGCGGCGCCTTGCAGATGGGGCAGATGGTCCGCACGAGGCGCTGCGCCATCACGGCTTCGAGCGACGAGGCGACGAGGAACGGCTCGATGCCCATGTCGATGAGCCGCGTGAAGGCGCTCGGCGCGTCGTTCGTGTGCAGCGTGCTGAAGACGAGATGCCCCGTGAGCGCCGCGCGGATGGCGATTTCGGCCGTCTCGAGGTCGCGGATTTCGCCGACCATGATGACGTTCGGATCCTGCCGGAGGATGTGGCGCAAACCGACGGCGAACGTGAGCCCGATGTCCGAGCGCACGGCGATCTGGTTGATGCCCTTGAGCTCATACTCGACCGGCTCCTCGATCGTGATGATGCGCTTCGTCACCGAGTTGATCGAACTGAGGAACGCGTAAAGTGACGTGGACTTGCCCGAGCCGGTCGGCCCTGTGACGAGGAGGATGCCGTGCGGCTTGAGGATGAGGTCGCGGATGATCGTCTGCTCGTGGTCGGGGAAGCCGAGCTTGTCGAGGCCGAAGAAAATCTTGCCGCGCGTGAGCAGGCGCAGCGAAAGGCTCTCGCCATAGACGGTCGGCACGGTGGAGACGCGGATGTCGATCTCCTCGCCCTTGATGCGGACGTTGATGCGGCCGTCCTGCGGCAGGCGCTTCTCGGCGATGTTCATGCCGCTCATCACCTTCACGCGCGAGATGAGCGCGGCTTGGTATTTCTTCAACTGCGGCGGCATCGGCGTCTGGTGCAGGATGCCGTCGATGCGGTAGCGGATGCGCAGTTCGTCCTCGGCAGGTTCGAAGTGGATGTCCGTCGCGCGGTCTTTGAAGGCTTCCCAGATGATCTGGTTGACGAACTTGATGACGCTCGCTTCCTGGTCGTCGCCGGTGATTTCCTTGCTGTCGCCGACGATGATCTCGACGGGCTCGTCGTCCTCGATCTCCTCGAGCGTCTCGGCGCCGACGCCGTAGTGTTTCTTGAGCGCCTTCTCGATCTCGGCGCGCGGCGCGAGCGCGAGCTGCACGGGACCGCGCGCGTCGAACTGCACGGCGTTGAGCATCGCGGTGTCGAAGGGATTGTGCGTGGCAACCGTCAGCACGCCGTTTTCAAACTTCACCGGCATGACCGCGTGCTGGAACGCGACCTTGGTGGCGATTTTGTCGCGCGCCTCGGGTTCGATCGTCGCGTGGGCGAGATCGCAGGTCGGCAAGTCGAGCGCGCCGCCCAGTTTCTGCAAAAAGGCCTCCTCCGTGAGCCCCGACTCGCGGCACATGTAGGCGAGCATCGTCTCAGCCGCGCCCGCATGCGCCGTCGCGCGCCACGCCTTGCTCCACGTGTCGAACTGGCTTTCGGTGGCCAGGGACGCGCGGGCAAAGACGCTCTTGATCGAGGTGAAACCCATACAAGTCGGGGCGTGATCCCGAGAGTTGAAAACAGCGGACGATAGGAAAAGTTCCCGGTGAGGTCAAAGTAATTGCCTCCGGAAATGACTGTAGGAAAGCGTGCCGTGTGGTTGAACGAACGGCGGCGGCGATTGGTTTGGCGCGGAATCCACCCAGCCGACCCGCGGCGGGAGTCCCGCAAGGCTCACGCCTTCGCGTGGGTCCCGTCTTGGATCACCGCAATGCCATCGAGTGCGATGCGGTTCTCGAGGGTGCCTGTTGCGGGACCGCCGGCCGGATCCCACGGCGCGGGATGGGTCGTCTCCGCGCCGCGCCACTTGCCGCCGAGGCGTTCCAGTTTGCGGTGGGCATCGGTGGGTTGGGCCATTTGCATGGGAGTGCGGTTGGTTGAGGGTTTGAGTTGCGCGGGTTGAATGGAAGATGCGCCCGCCTTGCAAGCCATTCCAACGACTTGGCTTCCAGGCGTCAATCCCGCGTGTGCGGCGCGAGCAGCTTGACCTTCTTCTCGTGGAGCGGCAGCCAGACGCGAAACGTGGTGCCCTCGCCGACGTGGCTTTCGAGTTCGATGCGGCCGTGGTGCTCGCGGACGATGCGCTGCACGATCATCAGGCCGAGCCCGCTGCCTTTGCTCTTGGTCGTGTAGAACGGCTCGAAGATGCGGTTGATTTGCTCCTGCGGGATGCCGCCGCCGCAGTCGCCGATGCTCACGAAGACGCCGTCGCTCGCCTCGCCCGTTTGCAACGTGAGTGTGCCGCCCTTGGTCATGGCTTGCGCGGCGTTCTTGATGAGGTTCACGAGCACTTGCTTCATCTGCGCGGCGTCGATCGGCGACGGGGGCAGCGATGGCGCCAATCGTTCCTTGATGATGAGCCCGCGGTTTTCGAGCTCGGGACGGAGCAAGTTCAGCGTGTCCGTCACCACGTCGTTCATCGAGCCGTGCTTCAACTGCGGCGGCGACCGCCGGATGGCCTGAAGAAACTGCGTGATGATGTAGTCAAGCCGCGTGATCTCGCCCTTGCAGACGTTCAGGTAGTTTTCGAGCTTGCGCACGCTGGCCGCGTTGTCGTGCCGCAACGCGCGCGCGGGCGCGGCTTGTGCCTTGCCGCGCGCGGGCTTGAACCGGGCCGCGTCCGCCGCGGGCGACTGGAGTCTCTTCAACTCGCGCTCCATGAGCTGGAGATGGATGTGCAGCGCGTTGAGCGGGTTGCCCAGCTCGTGTGCGACGCTCGCCGCGAGCAACGTGAGCGCCGTGATGCGCTCGCTCTCGATCGCCTCGAAGGTCTTCTGCCGCGCCTCGGTTGCATCGTGCAGGATGAGTGCGACGCCCGTGCTGCCCGCGGCGTTGCCATCAAGTGGCGCCGCATACAGCCGGATGAATCGCTGCCTCGGATAGGCCACCTCGAACTCGTGCCGCACCACGCGCGCGCCGCCCGCGGTGTCGAACGCCGCAAGCTTGGGCCAGTCCAGCTCCGGCAGGAATCGCGTGACCGGCTGCCCCTCGGCCTTGCCCTTTTGCAGCCCCACGAGCGCGGAGACGGCCTCGTTGAAGTAGGTGATGCGCCCCTGCTCGTCCAGCACGAGCACGCCGTCCTCGATCGTGTCGAACACGGTCTCGAGGAACGCCCGTTCGCGCGCGAGACGCTCGACCACCGTCTGCACGCCGTGCGCGTCGAGCCGCGAGATGCGCCCGAGCACCTTGTCGAGGAAGTTGGATTTCTTGGGCGGCATGCTCGGCCCGGGCAAGTTTCGGTGACGACCAGATTCTTGCCCCAGAATATCCGCGGACGCCGTGAAGGCAATCGCATTGGCGCCGGGTGCGCCGGAGATTTGACTTCGCCGGGGCGAGCGGCGACTCTCGCCGCACCATGTCAAGCATCGGCAAACTCATGAAACAGGCTGCGCGTATGCAGCAGCAAGTGGAGCGAATCCAGGCGGACCTCGCCGCCCGCACCGTTGAGGCCACCAGCGGCGGCGGCGTGGTGAAGGCCATCGCCAAATGCGACGGCACGCTCGCCGCGATCAAGATCGACCCGCAGGCCGTGAACCCGGCCGACACGGAGTTGCTTCAGGACCTCGTCCTCTCCGCCGCGAACAACGCCCTCGCGCAGGCCAAGGAGATCTCCAACCAGGAAATGGGCAAGGCCACGCAAGGCTTCAGCCTGCCGGGGATGATGTAACGCGCGTCGGCCTCGTCCGCGCAGTGTCCGGATGGATTGAGGACGACGACGAGTGCAAACCATGGCGTCGCTTCCCGAACCCATCCGCTCGCTGATCGCGGCGCTCGCCAGGCTGCCTGGCATCGGTCCCCGCTCGGCCGAACGCATCGCGCTCCACGTCGTCCAGGCCGAAGCCGGTCTCTCGCGGCTACTCGCGGAGTCGTTGCTCGCCGCTCGCGAGCGCATCCAGCACTGCACGACCTGCGGCGCCTTGACCGAGCGCCAGCCGTGTGAACTCTGCGGCGACCACCGGCGCGACGCCGCGATCGTCTGCGTCGTCGAGCGGCCCACGGACATCCTCAGCATCGAGAAGTCCGGCACGTTTCACGGGCGGTTCCATGTGCTCGGCGGCCGAATCTCCCCGACAAACGGCATCGGTCCCGAAGACTTGCGCGTCGCCGACTTGGAGGCGCGGCTTGTGAGCGAGCCGATTCGCGAGGTCATTCTTGCGCTCGGCACCGATGTCGAGGGTGACGCGACCTCGCACTACCTCGCGCAGCGACTTTCCAAGCGCAGCGTGAAAGTGAGCCGCATCGCGCATGGGATCCCCGCGGGAACGGGGCTGGAGTTCGCCGATGAACTCACGCTCAGCCGCGCGATCGAAGGCCGGCGCGCGATGTAGCCGGCGCCGAGGAAGCGGATTCACACCGGGCCACGCGTGCATTAGCCTGCGGCGAACATCGCTGCACCGAATGGACCACATCATCGTCATCTACGACACGAGTTTCCTGCTGCGGGAGTCGGAACCGGTGCGTTTCGAGCGCGCGGGCCGGTCCGGCCGGCCCGGCGGCGGTCTGGCGATTCCGCCCGTCACGCACATCATTCCGCGCCAGGTGAAGGAGGAGATCCATGCGCGGCTGGATTCGCCCGAGCACGAGTCCGCCCAGCGCGCGCGGTCCTTGTGCTCGAAAATCATGGCGCTTCCCGCATGCGAGGAGGCCGATCTCGCGGGCGCCTCGATGCCGGCGATTCAGGAGAAGTTCCTCGGCCCGCAGTCCGAACGCGACCAGCGGCTTGTGGGGCTCGCGCTCGATTGTATTGCGGAATTCCCGTCGGCGGCGGTTTACGTCGCGACCCACGACGGCGGCATTCTCGCCGAACTCTCGCACCATCGCTCGAAGGCCGGCGCGAGTGTTTTCACAGCTTCGACCCGGCCGCAGTTGGATGAACTCCTCTCGGCGCATGAGGCGGAGGAACGCGCCCGATCCGAACGCGAGCGCGAGTCGAGGAGCGCCGCGGCGAAACGCGCCACGATGAAGTCCGTGGTGTTTCGCGCGGCCATCGGCGCGTTGATTGGCGCGGGGCTCGGCTACTACTTCCTCCAGCAGCGGCGGGGCGATACGCTGTTCACGCTTCTGGCGGGCGGCCTCGGAGGCGCGGTGGTCGGCGGCTGGCTCGCGGCGCAACTCGGGCGCGACTGACTTACTGGGTCTTCTTCTTGCGCGGGCCGCCGTTCGCCTTGTCCCACTTCTCGAATTGCTCGGCGTTGAGCGTGTCCTTCAGCTTGGCACGGACGGCTTCCATGGTTTCCTTGAGTTTCCCCTTGCGGTCGCCCTTGTCGCCGTTGCGCAGGGTCTGGATTTTCTCGGCCTGCTCCTTGAGGAACGGGTTCAGTTTCTCGCGTTGTTCCGCTGTCAGGCCGGCGTCGGCGAGGCCGAACCGTTTCTCGATCGCGGCGTCCTTCACGGGTTTTGTGCGCGTCTTCTTCACCGTGGATTCGGGCTTCTTCTCGGGCTCGGCCTCGGGCTTCTTGGCAGGATCCTCTTTCTTGGGGTCAGCAGGTTTCTTGTCGCCCGGCTTGTCCTGGACAGGGGCGGCTGAGGCGAATGCGAGCGCGGCGGCGAGCGACACGAGTGTGAAGATTCGTCGAGTTTTCATGGGCGTTTCGGTTGGAGGTTGTTCGGTTTCGAAGAGTGCAGGCAAACGAGCCTGCCGCTGTGTTCAAACGGCAAGACGATCCAGCCGCGGATGGGTTACGCGCCGCCGGCGTGGGCAGTTGCGCGCGGGCTAAACGGCGACCACCGGGTTCTCCAATGTGCCGATGCCTGAGATGACGATGCGCACGAGGTCACCGACGGCGAGCGTGAAGTCATCCGGCGGGACGATGCCCGTGCCCGTGAGCAAGACTGCGCCGTGATTGAAGACCTGGCTGCGGCAGAGAAACTCCGCGAGTTCCGCGAACGAACGCTTGAGCTGCCCGACTGAAGTCTCACCCTTGAAGACCGGCGCGCCACCGCGCAGGATTTCCATCGTGATCGTCCACTGCCGCGCGGCCTCCTCCTGCGGCGCGACGACGACCCACGGGCCGAGTGCGCACGAGCGGTGGTAGACCTTCGCCTGCGGGAGATAGAGGAGGTTCTCGCCCTCGATGTCGCGCGCGCTGACGTCGTTGCCGATGGTGCAACCGACGACCTTGCCGTGTGAATTGATGACCAGTGCCAGTTCCGGCTCGGGCACGCTCCACTTCGAGTCGCCACGAATCCCGATCGCCTGCCTGTGCGGGACAACCTTGCCGGCAAGCGACTTGAAGAACAGTTCGGGCCGCTCCGCATCGTAAACCTTGTCGTAGGCGCTGGCGCTGAACCGGCTTTCGTCCATCCGCGCCTTCTTGCTGCGCAGGTAGGTCACGCCTGCGGCCCAGACCTCGTGCTGCTCCAGCGGCGGGAGGAACTTCACGTTCGCGATGCGGTGCGCCCGCGTCGTCGTCGCGGCCAGCTTCTCCACCAGCCGCAGCGGATCCTCCGACTCCAGCAGCGTCTCCAGCCGCTCGACGCCCGCGAGCGAGAAGTCCACCACCGACACATCGTCGAGCGTGAGCCCGACGCGCGAACGCCCGTCATCAAGCTGGAATCGGCAGAGTTTCATATGGGTGCTGGGCGGATTGGACCGCAAACACCGGGAGAAATCGAAGAAAAATCTCCGCAGCCCGCGCGCGGGGGGTTACTTCAACCCGAGCCCGAGCACGTCCCGGCAATACCGGATGCTCCGCTCGACCTCGCCGCGCTGGTAGGCCTGCTCCGCCTCGCTGTTTGCCGAACGGTGCGCCGGAACGGGCGTCCCCCGCTTGGCGAGCGCGATGAATTTCATCAGATCCCGCTCGCGCAGCTTGGGCCACGCCCTCCAGAAATTCGCGTCGGCCTTCAAGAACGGAAGCTCGCGCGGGAACCCGCTGATGGTTTCAATGTGCACGGGCGCCTTGGGGCACAGCTTCTCGAACCGGTCGAAGTATGCCTTCAGGTCCACGGTGCCCTCGCCCATCGCGGTCCATTGGACGGTCGCGCCATTGGGCGACTCCCACACGGCTGAATCGCGCAGGCTCGTCGTCAGCACGTGCGGACCGAGAATCTCGAGATTCTCCAGCGGGTCTTCCATCGTCCACGCGGCGTTGCCGGAGTCGAGATTCGCGCCCACGAAATCCGTGCCCGCGGCCTTGATCAGCGTGACCAGCTCCCATGCCTGCATGTCGCCGCCGTGATTCTCGATCGCGATCTTCACGCCCGCGTCGCGCGCGCGGCTACGCGCTGCCTTGAGCACCTTCACCGTGTCGGCAATGCGCGCCTCGATGCCGCCCTCGGTCGTGCGATCGCTCCCGTTCCCGAGGATGGCTCGAAACACCGGCGAGCCGAGCGCCTTCGCCATGCGGATGCCGAGCGCGAGATGTTCGTCGGCCGTGCCCCAGTCTTTCTTGAAGGTTTTCGACGTCGGACAAACGCTCCACGAACCAAGCTGGATTTTCAGGCCGCGGTCGGCGGCGTATCTGCGAACGTCCCCAAGCGAGGCGTCATCGTGCCTTCCCTCGAACGGGCCGAAATCGGTGATGAACAGCGAGTCCGTCCGGAGCTGCGCGGCCCAGTCAATGAGCTGGCGCGCGTTCCACTTCATCGCGCGAACCGCGAAATTGTCGTAGCCTAGCGCGAGGTTCCGCCGGCGCACCGCCGCCTCGGCGGCCGGCAAGGCTTCTGCCAGCGCCAGCGCGGATGCCGCGGCCGTGGACTTGAGAAAACGGCGTCGGGACGGTGCGGTCGGGTTCATCGCGCGAGTTCGTATCAAGTCGCCCGCCCTTTGCCAATGGCAATGCGCATCAGGAGCGAACCAACCGCCGCGGCGGCGGGCCCTTTCACGGATGAAACCAACGCGCTTGCCAGGTGTGGACGGTGCTGGTGCATGAAGCGCGAACCGGAAGGGAAGTTTCAGGCCGGCCTGGCACTGGTGCTGCAGGTTCAACGAACAGCCGAGGCAATCCTCTGGAGGAGTTGCGCCGCGTTCTCTGAATCGGAATGAACGCACACGGTTCGCGGGACCAGCTTCAGTCGGGCGCCGCTCATCGTTGTCAGTTCGCCGGTCTTCATCACTTGTCTCACCTGTTCGACGGCACCTCGAGTCGATGGGATCATCGCGCCTGGTTCGCCGCGAGCGACCAATGTCCCGTCGTCGCGATACGCACGGTCTGCGAAGACCTCGGGCCACACGTTCACGCCAACCCGGCGGGCGTCGCGACACACAGCGCCCCCGGCGAGTGCGTAGATCCTCGCCCCGGGCCAGAAACGCAGGACGCATTCGAGGTATCGGCGTCGGAGTTTGGAGTCCGTCTCGCTCGCGTGGTAGAGCGCACCGTGAAGCTTGATGTGGTGGAGCGGCAGGCCCGCTTCGCGCGCGATGGCTTGGACCGCGCTGACTTGCTGGAGCAGGAGCAATTCGAACTCGTCGGGAGTCAGGCTCGCGTCACCCCGGCCAAAGTCCGCGCGGCTCCACAAGCCGGGATGTGCGCCGGCCTTCACGCCGAATTGCTTCGCGAGCCTCACGCACGCGGCCATCGACCGGACGTCGCCTGCGTGCCCGCCGCAGGCCACGTTCGCCGAGGTGATGTGGCGCATGAGCGCACGGGTGCGGCCAATGGGCTCCCCTTCGCCGAGGTCGCAGTTGAGGTCGAGTTTCATCGCGGGATTTCAACAGGAGGGAACGAAGATCACGAAGCGAACAGAGTCGGACGGTTGCGCTCCGTCTCGTTTCACGTTGGTTCACTAGGTTTGCTGCTGTTCATTCCGAAAGCCTGAACCTTGCCTTTGTGCCCGGCTTGCATTGAGCGAGCCACGGGAGGTCGGCGGCGTCAACGACGGCGAGCTTCGGATACCCACCGACCGTCGGCCCGTCACGCATCGTGACAATAGGCTGGCCGCCTTCGGGAACCTGAATGGTCCCGGGCAACGTCGGCTCGCTGATGATGCTCGCGACCCGGCAGCGGATGGGTTCGCCCGAGAGCCGATAGCCGGCGCGGTCGCATTGCGCCGTCACGGTCCACTCCGAGCCGAAGAACTTCACGCGCTCGGTCTCATCGAAGTCGTTCCACTGCGGCGCGGGCCAGACGCGGAGCGCGGGCGGGTGCCCGTAATCACGCCGTTCTTCGGGTGCGATGATCCGGCCCGCGACTCCGCGCGGCAGCGAGAATGCACCGGCGTCCGTGCGCGCGAGTTCGTCGCCGGCTTTCAGGATGAGTCCGAGGTTCGCACGCGGATACGCGCTCGCGCTCCGCAACCACTGCGGCGCCGCGAGTCCGCCTTCGACCGCGATGTAGCTCCACACGCCGGAGCGCGCGCGGGGGAACTCGATGACTTCGCCTGCGGACGCGAGTCGCGCCCGCCACGTCGGCGTGGTCGTGCCCGCTTCCGCGCCGGTGATGGCGAGCCAACTGTCGAGGAGCACTTCGAGCCGCGCGCCCTGGAGCAGGAGTTCAAGCACGGGGGCGTCAGGCGGGTTCTCGAGCAAACGATTCGCCCACCCAGCTGCATGCGGATCCATGGCGCCGCCCGGCGGCACGCCGAAGCGCTGCCAGCCGGGTCGGCCGGGGTCCTGCACGGTCGCGCCGAGACCGGGGGCGAGAATTCGAAGGGTGGCGCTCATGAAGGCGTCGCGGGGCGTGGCTCGTGGTGCGGGAGAGCGCGTTCATGCACCTCGAACCGCGCACCACGGGGTGTTTTGTGAGTATCGACTGTCATTTCAGATCGCAACAAATTTCACCCTGTCCCCGGGTTTCAGCAGGAACATCGCCTCGTCGTCACCGCTTGGTCCGCGGCGACCGGGGTCGAACACTTTCACGTCGGTGTGGCCGATGATGTTCCAGCCGCCGGGACTGTCCACGGAGTAAATGCCCGTGTGCTCGCCGCCGATCGCGACGGAGCCGGCGCGCACTCGCGGTCGGGGCGACGCCAGCCGCGGCGTGTGAAGTCTCGCATCGAGTCCGCCGAGATACGGAAAGCCCGGCGCAAAACCGAGCATGTGCACGCGATACGACGCGCCGGCATGAAGGCGGATGACTTCATCGGCTGCCAGCGTGCTGTGTTGCGTGACTCGCGCAAGGTCGACGCCTCCGTAGCGCACGGGAATCTCGACGACGCGGTGCGTTTCATTTGGAGCCTTCGAGATTTCGAGTCGCGCAAGCAATTCCGGGAGCTGCGCCTCAAACTCGCGCGCCCTTGCCGGATCGAACTCCACCAGGACCGAGGTGAAAGCCGGGACGACTCCGACGAGGCCCGTCGGCGGGTTGCGATCCAACTCTGCGGCTATGGCGCGACCGCGCTCGAACGCGTCGTCATTCACCGAGTTCGCGAATCGAATGAGGACAGCGTTCAAACCGTAGGGGAGCCAGTGCACGGGTCGACTGTAGTCGTTGCGGGCGAGGCTTGCCACGCAACGATTGGACCACGAACGCGCCGACCCGCAGATCGGCGCGCTGCAGGCGGTCGCGCTTCGGCTAGCCCAGCGTCGTGCAGAACTTCTCGACGCGATCGAGCCCCTTCTCGATGTTCGCCATGCTCGTAGCATAGCTGATGCGGAGGTAGTCGTCCGCGCCGAAGGCGATGCCGGGGACGGCGGCGACTTTTTCCTGTTCAAGGAGCTTTGCGCAGAACTCGGTGCTCTTGAGCCCGGTGCCGCTGATGTTCGGGAAGAGGTAGAACGCGCCCTTCGCATTCGCGCAGGTGATGCCCCGGATGCTGTTGAGCTTCTTCCAAGCGTAAGTGCGGCGGCGCGCGAACTCGCCGAGCCAGCCGGTCAGGTGATCCTGCGGCCCGTTGAGCGCGGCGACGGCGCCCTTCTGCGCGAAGCTCGTCGGGTTGCTCGTGCTGTGGCCCTGGATGGCGTCCATCGCCTTCGCGATGGGCTCGGGCGCGGCGCACCAGCCGAGCCGCCAGCCGGTCATGCTCCACGCCTTGGCGAAGCCGTGCACGACAATCGTGTGGTCGTAATGCGCCTGCGAGTAGCTGGCCACGCTCTTGTGCTTCGCGCCGTCGTAGAGCAAGTGCTCGTAAATCTCGTCGCTCATGATGAGCACGCCGCGCTCGATGCAGATGTCGCCGAGCGCCTTGATTTCGTCCGGCGTGTAAACGCCGCCCGTCGGATTGCTCGGCGAGTTGAGGATGAACAGTCGCGAGCGTGGCGTGAACGCCGCCTTCAACTGTTCCGGGGTCACCTTGAAATCCGTTTTGTCCGTCGTCTGCAGGATCACCGGCGTCGCACCGGCGAGCTTCACCATCTCCGGGTAGCTCAGCCAATACGGGGCAGGGATGATGACCTCGTCGCCTTCCTCGCACGTCGCAAGGATGACGTTGTAGCACGAGTGCTTGCCGCCGCAGGACACGATGATCTGCGACGGCTTGTAGAGGAGGTCGTTCTCGCGGCGGTGCTTGTCCGCGATGGCCTGGCGCAGCTCTGGGATGCCCGCAGCGGGCGTGTATTTCGTGAAGCCCGCGGCGAGCGCCTTGGCGGCGGCGTCCTTGATGTGCTGGGGCGTGTCGAAGTCCGGTTCGCCCGCGCCGAACCCCACCACGTCAATGCCATCGGCCTTCATCTGCTTGGCCTTCGAATCAATCGCAAGCGTGAGCGACGGCGACAGGCAGCCGGCGCGTTTCGTGATCCGGTAGTTCATAAACGGCGCGAAGGTTCCCAATCGCACAAACTCGCGCAAGTGAGAAGTCCGGTCGGGTGATGCGACCGAGCAGGAAAACTCCCGCGCGACGGGTGATCGATTTTGCGATGTGTTCGAAAGGACGCTGACGCCTTCGCGTAAACCTACGAGCCCTTTCCCACGAACTCCGTCGACTTCTCCTCCATCCCCTTCTTCAACGCCTCTTCCTCGCTCATGCCTTGTTCGGCGGCGTATTTGCGGA
>Ga0194128_10009580_pt1 | contig 11801 bp, 11 predicted proteins | sample TA2KigCa65mmetaG_FD_148650 | JGI IMG/M metagenome (GOLD analysis project Ga0194128, IMG submission 148650) | Freshwater microbial communities from Lake Tanganyika, Tanzania - TA2015037 Kigoma Deep Cast 65m | ecosystem: Environmental > Aquatic > Freshwater > Lake | place: Tanzania: Lake...
TCGCGACCAGTTTGCAGCGCCGATCGGCCACGGTGAACTCGACCTGCAGCGCCGTCAGCGCCGTGTCGACCGCGAGATCGAACCGGAAGCAGAGGTCGCCGACCGCCTCGGTGCCGCGCTGGCGCGCGCCGTCGGCGCCGAGCCAGCCATCGTCGAACTCGGCCGCCGCGCCCGCCAGGCGGACGCCGCAGCCGCTCGCGCCGTCGGCGGCATCGAGGTGCAGCTCGCGACCGACCCGTTCCACCGCGCCGCCCGCCAGCGGCACGAGCCGCGCCATCAGGTCGCCATCGAAGGGCTCGCGCCACAGCGGCACGAGCAGGTCGCGGAACTCGACGTGGCTCTTCACCAGCGGCCGTTCGTCGCCGGCGCCGACGGCGCGCACGAACAGCTCGCCGCCCGCGATGCGCACCGCCTCGCCACCCACCGCGAGCACGCGCTTCACCACCACGCGCTCGTCGCTGCGCGCGGCCGAGTCGTCGCGCTCGAAGACGACGAGATCGAACCGCCCGGGCGGCACGACGCGCCACGCGTGGCGCAGCACGAGCAGTTCGTCGCCGCGCGCGGGATCGCCATGCAGGAGCGGCTCCATCGAGCCGGACGCCACCACCAGCGACTCGAACACGAAGACGCGCGCTGCCGCCGCCAGCAACAGCAGCCACAGCAGCCACCGCCACCGCGGACGCCGCCGCGGGGGTGGCAGCGACGGCGGCGCCGCGAGCAGCCGGGTCATCCGCCGCGCCCCGCCGCGGCCACGCTGCGCAGGACGCCGTGCCGCAGCGCGTAGCGCGTGGTGCGGATCGCCTTGATCGAGAGGTGGTCGAGCACCGTCTCGAGGATGGCGAGGCCGGCCAGCTGCACGTCGGCGCGCTGCGGCAGGAGCCCGAGCCGCGTGACCCGCTGGCGCGGACTCATCGCCTGCGTCTGCCGGCGCAGCTCCTCAAGGCGACGGCGCTCGACCACGTGGCCCTCGATGTGGTCGTCCTTCAGGTCGCGCTCGCCGAGGTCCATCATCGCGACGTTGGCGCCGGTGCCGCCCAGCACCGTCAGCACGCCCGGCAGCTCGCCGCGCGGCGCGAAGCGATGGAGGTGCGCGCGCACCGCCTTGCACAGGTCGCTCCAGTCCTCCCCGTGTTGCTCGGTCAGGATCACGGCGCCCATGCGGAAGCTGGCCGCCACCGGCCGCTCGTGGCGCCCGCGCGTCGGCGAGCCGCCGTGGACCACCTCGGTCGAGCCGCCGCCGATGTCGATCACCGCCAGCGGACCGCGCGGATAGCCGAGCCGCACCCCCTCGAAGGTGATGCGCCCCTCCTCCTGGCCGCTGACCACGTCGACCGGCTCGCCCAGCACGTCACGCACCAACTCGAGCACCTGACGGCGATTCGACGCGCGCCGCAGCGCTTCGGTGCCGACCCCGCGGAACCGCACGACGCCGAGCTTGTCGAAGCGCCGGCGCATGTGCGCGGACCAGTCGAGGAGCCGGGCCGCGGCCGCGCCGCGGATGCGCCCCTCGCTGCCCATGCCCTCGGCGAGGCGGGTGAAGCTCGAGGCGCGTTCCAGCACGTCGATCCGCGTGCCATTGACCTCGGCGACGATGTAGCCGGTCTTGTTCGAGCCGAAGTCCGCCCCTGCGACGACCCGTCCCATCGCGCGCGCCCCTCGCCCGCCGACCGCCTCGCACCCGCCGCGGCCGGCGACGTTAGCCCGGATCGGCCCGGGCACGTCCGCCGGCGTAGACTCGAGCGCGATGAACCCGCGCCACGATCGCCAGCTCCTGAAGCGGCTGCTCGACGTCGCCGACGAACTCGGCCAGCTGCGGCGCGACCAGCGCGACCTGGTGCTCGACCCGCCGGAGCGGGCGCGACTCGAGCGGAGCGCGCGATCGCGGATCACCGACGTCGGCAAGCTGCTGAAACAGCTCGAAGGGAGCGGTCCGCTGCGTCTCCTGCTCGAGCGCTATCGGCTCGGCAAGGAGCACGTGCTGCTCATGCTCGAGCTGCTGAAGCGGCGGCTGTCGCAGGACGACACCGCGCTCAAGGGGCGCGAGCTGCTCGGCATCCTGTTCAGCTCGTCGTTCGGGCTGCTCGAGGGCGTGCGGCTGCTGGCGCCCGACTCGCGCCTCGTCGCCGCCGGCGTGATCGTCCCCGAGCTGCAGGCCGCCGGCGGCGATCCGGAGCTGCTCGACCTGCGCTTCCGCCTCTCCGACCGCGCCTTCCGCATCCTGTTGCGCGCGCTGCGGGCGCGCCGCGAGCGCGACCACGAGGGCGGCACCGTTCGCGACCTCGCCCGCCGTCCGTATCGGAGCCACCTCGAGCACCTGACCGACCTGCGCCGCCTGGCGCGCCTGTTCCAGAAGCGGGCGGCGCGCCTGTTCCACGGGGACTGGACCGACGAGCTCGACGATGCCGAGTTGCCCGACTCGCTGACGCTGCTGCAGCGGCAGATCCCGCGCACGATCCAGCTGATCGAGGCGCGGCTGGCCGCGACGCCGAACTCGGCGCGCTTCCCGCTGGTGCAGCTGCGCGACCAGTTCCGCCTCGAGATCGAGCACCAGGTCGTGCTGGTGGCGCTGATCTTCCAGGAGCTGACGCAGGGCACGCCCTACCTCGATGCCGCCGACCTCCTGAAGCTGGTCTCGCGCAGCGAGGAGGACCTGGTGCGCCGGCGCAAGCTGTTCGCCAAGCGGTCGCCGCTGGTGCGCCATGGGCTGGTCGACATCGACGAGGTCGTGCTCGACAAGGAACTCTCGGGCGAGGTGTACGTGCCGAACGCCGTGGTCGACCGCGTGCTCGGGCCGGCGCGCGCGACCGAGGGCGCGCGCATCGACGAGGCGAGCAAGGACGAGTTCAAGCGCTTCCTCAGCGGAATCGACGATTCGGACGACTTCTTCCGGCGACTGTGAGCGCCGGCCTCGCCGTCCCGATCCGGATCGGCGGACGCGGGTGACACCGATCAGCGCGGCGGCGCCGCCGGCGGTTCCGACCCCTCGCGCGCCAGCTTCGGGCCGCGCGTGAGGTTGTAGACCAGGTTCATCGCGCGGTCGCGCCGCGACAGCACCAGCGGCCCGGGGCCGGTGACCGGCGCCGGCGAGCGGAGGTCGCCGTGCGCTCCCGGCGGGATCAGCGCGTTCCAGCTGCCCGCCAGCGGTCCCGGCCAGACCTTGCGCGCGTCGGCGGAGTGGAACCGGCCGTGCTCCGCCGGCGACGGCGGCGTGCCGAGCGTCGCCGAGATCGCCAGCAGGTCGTCGGCGTCGACCTGCGCCGCCCCCTCGAGGTACTCCGCCGCGCGACCATCGAGCCAGGCGCGCGGATCGAACCGCGACACCAGCGTCCGCGTCCGCGTGAAGCCGCGGTTGCCGATGCTGCGCTGGGTCAGGATCGGCGCGAACGGCAGCGTCAGCAGGTCCGCCCCCAGCGCGACCGGGTCGCCGGCGTCCTCGCCCATCTCGCCCAGCGCCTCCGCCAGCCCGTCCGCGACCGCGCCGACGTCGGAGATCAGCGTCTGGACCACGATCTCGGTCCCGCGCACCGCGACCTGGAGCAGGCGATCGGCCACGTCGAACGGGAAGGTCAGCACGCGCTGGCCGAACGTGCGCGGCGGCGGCAGCGGCCGCTCGTGCGCGCGCGCCAGCGTCTCCTGCGCGCGCGCCGCGGCGTCGTGGTCCAGCAGCAGGTCGCCGAGCCCGAACACCCAGCCGTTCGCGCTGTCGAGGCGGTTGTGGACCAGCACCTTGCTGCGGATCCGCGCGGACGCCGCCTCGAACCGGAACGCCGCGCGCGAATCGCCGAAGTGGTGTCGCAGCGATCCCGCGTGGGGCGCCAGCACCGCGGCCGGGTGCGGCAGATGGAGTTCCTGGAACATCTCGCTCACCTGCATCGCCGGCTGGATCAGCACCAGCGAATCGAGCAGCGGATCGGTGCGGATGCCCTCGCCGCGCGCCAGCTCGCGCGCCATCGTGCGCTGGATCGCGTCATAGGTCGCCAGCGAGGCGAGCTTGCCGCCGAAACTGTGACCGACGACGTGCAGCGCCGGCGGCGGCGCCGGCTGGAAGGCGCTGCGCTGCAGGTGCATCAGCTCCTCGATCAGCAGCGACAGCGGGATCTCGAAGCCGCCGAACTGCCCGGTGGCGACGCGCGCGGCGCCCTCCTGCAGCCGCGCGCGATACTCGGCGTCGGGGTCGCCCTGGAGGTCGACCTGCCGCCAGCGGCGCGGCGGTCCCATCGCGATCCGCAGCGCGTCCTGCGACTCGCCCCAGGCGCTCGGCAGGTGGAACAGCAACCCGTCGGCGAACTGCACCGCGCCCTCGGCGAGGTCGGGCGGCGGGAACGGCAGCACCGAGCGCAGGCCGTGCGACAGCGGCCGCGACACCGAGCTCCAGGTGACGAAGATGAACCACGGCTGGAACGCCGGGTCGAAGCGCTGGATGTCGACGAGGCGCTGCTCGATGGCGGTGCGGTAGCCCTCGTAGAGCGCGAATGCCTCCTCGATGGTGAAATCCCAGCCGTGCACCAGCACGTAGAGGTCGCTGATCGCCGGCTGCCCCCGGTTCCGGCGATCGACGATCTCGCGGTGCAGGTGGTCGATCGGCGTGTGCAGCAGCGCGTCGTTGTTGTCGTAGACGGCGTAGGAGTAGTTGGCGGGATCAGCGGCGACCGGCGCGCCGAGCGGCACCGGCGCCGGTCCGCGGCACCCTGCCGCCAACGACCCGACCGCGAGCGCCCCCGCCGCGATCCGGCCCGCCCCGCGCCGCCACCGCGTCCGGTCGGCGGGGCGCGAGCGCTCGCTCACGTCTTCCCTCCGTGGCCGCCGCCGAGCCCTTCCTCGCTCGCGACGACGAACGGACAGTGGCGGAACACGTCGCAATCGACGCCGCGCGCGCGTCCGACGGCCTCGGCCACGAGGCGCACCGGCATCAGCTCGACCAGGAACTGCCACGCCGCCGGCAATGGCGGGAGCTCGAGCGGCAGGTCGGCCGCGCCCGGCGGCAGGTCGGCGCCGACGAGCGCCACCCTGGCGCCGGCCCGCCGCAGATCTTCCGCCAGCGCGAGGTCGAGCGCCCGCAGCCGCTCGCCCGCCGCCAGCCACAGCACGACGCGACAGCCCGGCGCCACGACCTCGTTCGGTCCGTGCCGGAAGGCGCCGGTCGAGAGCGCGGTGGCGGGGTGCTTCGCCGCCTCCTCCCACAGCTGGCGCGCCTCGAGCGCCGCGGCCATCCCGGGTCCGCGGGCGAGGAGCAGCGTGGTCGCATCGCGCGTGACGAAGGTCGACGCGGCGATCGCCGTGCGCCACGCCGGCAGGCGCCGTTCCGCATCCGCCAGCGCCCGCTGCAGCTCGATCGACGCTTCCGCCCGCCAGGTCCCGAGCGACTGCGCCACCATCACGGCGGCGGCGAGCGCGACGCCGCTGTACATCGTGACCGAGACGTTGTGATCGAAGGGCGCCTCGAGCAGCACCACCGGATCGCATTCGCGCGCGAGCGGCGACTCGCGGTCATTGGTCACGCCGATGCGCGTCGCCTGCGCCGCGCCGGCCTTCCGCAGCAGCTCGACGATTTCGACGCTGCGGCCGCTGCGCGAGAGGAACAGCACCGTCGCGCCGGGCGACAGCGCAGCGAAATGGAGCAGCTCGCCGGCGTCGACGTTGCGCGCCGGACGGCCCGCCGCGTCGAACAGCGCCTGCAGCGCGTGGCCGCCGTGGAAGCTCGAGCCCATCCCCGCCAGCAGCGGCAGCGGCGCCGCGCGCGATCGCCTCGCGCGCCGGCGAGCGCGACAGGCGATCGAGCAGCGCGGCGAGCTCGCGCGGCTCGGCCTTGATGTCGGCGAGGTAACGCGACTCGCTCATCCCTCGGTCCCCGTCGTGATGGCGCCCGCTTCGTCCGCTGCCGACGCCGGGGTCGTCGCCTCGAGCGCCCTGACCCGGCGCACCTCCTGCTGCAGCGCCACGCGCAGTTCGGCCGGTTCGAAGCCGAACGGGCCGGGGGCCGACCGCCACGCGATGCGTCCGTCGGCATCGATCAGCACCATCCGGTCGGGCCACGCCTCGTACGCCCGGTCGGCGGCGCCGTCGAGCCGGTCGATCAGCGCCGGCAGCTCGCCGAGCCCCAGCGCCTCCTTGCAGCGGCGCGCGTTCTCGCAGCGCTCGTCGAGGCTGATCGGCTCCTCGACGACGCTGCCGTCAGGCGCGCCCATCGGCCAGGCCGAATCGACGGCGTGCGCCTCGCGGATGTAGACGAGGAAGAAATCGGCGACGCGGCGGCCCTGCCGATGGAGTTCGCCCAGCCGACCGGCCGAGCGCGCGAACGGGCCTCAGGTGAAGCTGCCGAAGATCAGGGCCATCGGCCGGCGCCGCTGCAGCGCGCTGCGCAGCACGGTCTGGCCGGTGGCGAGATCGACCGCGGCGAAGTCGGGCGCGGGCTCGCGCTCCTCGGGGGGGATGAAGCCGGTGCGCAGCGGCGGACCGGCGACGTCGCGCTCGCGCATGGCCAGCAGCCCGTCGCCGTCAAGATCGCGCGCGGCGAGCCAGGACGACAGCTCCGGCAGCGACAGGAGCTCGTCGTCGTCGCGGTCCATGCCGGCGAGCAGCGTGCCGAAGCCGTCGACGCCGGCCATCGCGCCCCAGCCGTAGCGCGCCTGGAACTCGCCGCGACCGACGCGCCCGTCGCCGCTCTGGTCGAGCGCATGCAGCGCCGCGACCAGCTGCCCGATCGGCACCGCTTCCACCGACGGCCCGCCCACCAGTTGCGGCAGCAGCAGCGGGATGCCGAGGTCGGGCGGCAGGATCGCGTCGCAGACCAGGTCGGCGGCCGTCACGGCGCCATCCCCATCGCGATCCAGATGCGCGAACGCCGCCTCGCCGCGGCCGTGCTCCGCGAGCGTGATCCGCTGGTCGCCGTCGCCGTCGTAGCGCTGCGCCAGCCAGCGCCACGCCGCCTCCATCTCGAGTCGATGCTCGGCGCGCGAATCGGGGCGCTCGCGCCGCTCGAAGCCGCCCGATCCGGCGGGACGCTCGCGCGCCCGGTCGGTGGCGCAGCCGGGCACCGCGAGCGCGAGCACCACCGCGAGCGGCGCATGTCGCATCGCACCGTCCCGCCGCGCCGTCGCTGACTGCCGCATCGCCGCCTCCGCCGGTGCCGGGAGCGGTTCCTCGCGGCGACCCAGAGCGCGGAGGTTACTCGCCGATCAGCGGCGCTTCACCGCCTGGATCTCGCCGCCCACCACCGCCGGCGTGCCGGCGAGAGCCGGGACCGGACCGATGTCCGGCGTGCGGTAGAAGCCGCCGTCGGGCAGGACGAGTTGGTCGGCCAGCGCCGGATCGAGCCCGGAGGGCGGGCCGCCCACCGCCGGCTGGAGCACCAGCTCGCGCTCGACCGCGCGCACGACCCAGCCGATCCCGCCCGGCCCCACCGCCACGCCGTCGGCGATGGAGAAGAGCGGCACCTGGTGATCGGGCTGCCCATCCTGGTCGGTGTCGATCGGGACGAACGGGATGCCGAACAGCTGACCGTCGCCGCGGTACTCGAGGAGGAACTGCTGACCGTCGAACGTGGGATCGTTGTTGGCGTCGTTCACCTGCGTGTGCGTGTAGCCGAACTGCAGCGGCGGATCGAAGGCCACCACCTGCCCCTGATCGTCGGCGAGGCCGGCCCAGTGGCTGCTCTCGAGGGCGCCCGTCTGCCACACGAAGTAGACCGGCACGTCGTAGATGTCGTCGAGCTGCGTCAACGAGGTCAGGTCCTGTACCAGCGGACCGCTGCGCATGCCGGCGACGAACGGCCCCGACGTCGGGACCTCGTTCGGCGCCAGCGTCGTCGGCCGCAGGCCGAGCACCGAGTCGTCGTGGTGAAGCACGCGGTCGGCCCGTACGAAGCGGTAGACGTGCGGCAGCGTGACGTCCGACGCCGGCGGCAGGTGAATGTCGCCCGCTTCGACCTCGGCCGCGGTCAGCTGGGGCCGCAGGCAATCGAGGAGTCCGAACAGCTGGATCTCGGTTTGTCCGCCGAACCAGCCCTCGTCACCGCTGGCCACGCGCTCCGTGTACCAGGAAAGCTCGGGGTCACCGAACCGGGCGGAGCAGTTGCGGCCGAACCGCATCGACGCGAGCCGCAGCACCGGATGCTGCGTCAGCGAGACGACGAACGGCGTGATCGGCACCCACGCTCCGAGGGTCGGATCGAACTGCTCGAAGGCGTCGAAATCGACGCTGTTCCAGGCCAGCCGGAAGCGATTGGGCGGCGGGTTGCCGGACACCCACGGCTCGACCCACTCGAACACCGCGCCCACCAGCGTCGAGAGCGGCGTCGTCTCGCGCCGGCACTCGATCAGCTTGCCGGGCGCGCGCCGCAGCGTGAACGACTTGCCGCCCGGCGCGTCCTCCTGCACCGGATCGCCGTCGACCGCGATCGCGTTGCCGGGGAGCTGCAGCCCGAAGGGGCTGATGAACCCGTGGACGCCGCCCGGAAGCTGGATCGCCATCCCGGTCTTGAGCCGGACCCGCTCGCCGAGCGTGCCGTTCGCGCTGTCGTCGACGTAGAGGTTTTAGCGCCGGGTGTGGCTCAGGAACTGCGTGCGCGACAGCGCGACGACCGGGCCCTGGTCCTCCCGGCGGACCAGCGTGGCGGAGTCGAAGGCGAGGCGGAAGTCCTTGGTCAGCACGCGGTGTCGCCGAGCTGCAGGTCGTTGCGCCGCTCCTGCCGCGATACCCGCGCCACTCCGCTCGTGCGGTCCAGGGCGAGATCGACGTGCGCCTGGATCAGGTGGTGTCCCTCGCCCGGCGCCGGCAGGGCTGACAGGTCGCCCCGCAGCTCGAAGAAGGTGAAGCCGGTCCGGCCCCCGACGATCGGCTTGGTGGCGATGCGACCGCAGTGGATCGGTTGACGCGGATCGCCGAAGGGCACGGTGCCGGCGAAGTCGAGCTCGAACGCGCCGTACGGCTGCGTCTCCGACGCCGCCGAGCGCAGGTCGAGGGTCGCGAACAGCGTCTGGAAACCCCCGCCGCGCTGCGGCTGCAGCAGCGGCACCCACAGCTCGACCCGCTGCGGGTCGAGCGAATTGCGCCGCAGGCTCCTCACGATCCAGTCCTCGTAGGCGACCGTTGCACCCGATTGCGACGTCGTGCCGGTCGAGGGATCGCACTGCTGCCGGTCGATGCGCGCGAGGTAGACGCCGCGGTTCAACAGCTCGCCGTAACGCGCCTGCTGCAGCAGTCAGAGCACCTCGTTGACGGCGTCGATCTCCTGGCTGGCGCGATCGAAGGTGAGATCGTGCACGGGGTCGGTGAAGTACTCGGCGTCCGTGGGGAATGCGCTCGGCGAGAGGCGGCGGACGCCGGCGGAGACCGCGTCGGGGTCGGCCGACAGCACCGAGACCGACGGCGGCGCGATCAGGCCGGAGAGATCGCCGTCGGCCGAGGACGGGGAGCAGCCCGCCTGCGACAGCAGCAGCCCGAGCGCGAACGGGACGGACAGTCGCAGGACATGGCGCAGGACGGCACGGGTGCCGGCCCAGGCCGACGCGGCGTGGGTCACGTGGATCTCCCCTCGGACTTGTCCACGGGAGATCGGCCGCTTGAGCGATTCCGGTTGAGGCGGAAGCGCTAGTTCTGCGCGTTGCGGGCCGATCTCGCCCCGCAGAGGTCAGGAGGATCCATGGAGCCCGGACGGTTCCCTCTCGCGGCGGCGGCTTTGGCGATGCTGGCCGGCGCGGTGCCGGCGCAGGTCGCCGAGGACGCGGTGCAGCGCGTCGAACGGCGGCTCCGCGAACTCGACGCGACGTCGCGATTCGAGCCCGATCCGGCGGCGCCGCTCGCCGAGCGCACGCAGTGGGATTTCGGCGGTTCGCTCGGCTTCTCGGCGTTCGCGATCGACGACGCCGAGAGCAGGGCGCACATCCTGCGGCAGACCGATGCGCGCGCGTGGGTGCGCGCCGAGTTCGACGGCCGCCACCGGTTCTTCGGGCGGCTCAAGCTGCGTTACGACGACTGGAACAGCGGCGACGACTTCGACGGCCAGGGCGACGACCTGCGCGAGCCGCTCGGCGAGCGCTGGTGGTACGAGTACGCCGGCGACCCCGTGCGCGCCCGGCTCGGCAAGCAGCACGTCGAGGTCGGCAACGGCGTCGCGCTGTCCGGCACGCTCACCGGCGTGCGGGCGACGCTGCCACGCGACGGCTTCGAGCTGACGCTGCTCGCCGCCGACACGCCGGTGAACGACTTCATCGACTTCGACGCCTCGCGACCGAGCTTCGACACCCACACCCAGCGCCGGTTCCTGGCGCTGGCGATCGAAGGGCGCGGTCGGGACGTGACGCCGTTCGTCCACCTGATCCGCCAGACCGACCGCAACGACCGTGACGAGACCACGTTCATCGACGGCCTCGGCCAGATCTATCCCACGACGTTCGACTACGACTCGACCTACTGGGGCATCGGCGCGCGCGGGTCGCTCTCCGCCACCGCGAGCTGGCGCGTCGAGTTCGACCTCGAGACCGGCAAGGGGCTGTCGAGCCCGATCTCCGGCGCCGGCACCCCCGGACCGCAGCGGCGCGAGGCGATCCTCGCGTGGGCGCTGGCCGGCGGCGCGTCATGGTCGCTCGGCGATGCGGCGCGCAGCCGCATCGATGCCGATCTGCTCGCCGCCTCGGGCGACGACGACCGGCTCGACGCCGCCGACACCTTCGGCGGCAACCGGACCGGCACCACCGACCGCGGCTGGAATGGCTTCGGCTTCCTCGACACCGGGCTGGCGCTCGCGCCCGATCCGTCGAACCTGCTCATGCTGCGAGCCGGCCTCGAGACCTCGCCGTGGCGCGGCGACGCCCGCATGGAGCGGCTGCGCGCGGTGGCGAGCGCCTGGCTCTTCGCCAAGCTCGATCCCGACGCGCCGATCAACCTGCCCACGCTGCGCGAACGGTTCATCGGCGGCGAGATCGACCTCGGCCTCGACTGGAACGTGCGGCCCGACCTCACGCTGTCGGCGCGCCTCGGCCTGTTCCTGCCGGGCAGCGCGATGCCGGACGGCGAGGACGGCACGCGGCAGGTGCTCTTCGGAGGCGTGACCTATGCGTTCTGAACCGCCCCGGCGGCGGACGCCGCGCCTCGCGCTGGCGGTACTCGCTTGCGGCCTCGCCGGCTGCGCGACCCCGCGCGTCGGCCCTCCCCTGGTGGCGCAGACGGCGCTGGTCCGCGACGAGCTCGCCTTCTGGCAGTCGCTCGAGGGGGTGCGACGGGTGACCGCCGACGATGCGCTCCATGCGCTGTTCCTGCTGGCGGACGGCCGCGCCGACCACGCGAGCTTCGCGGCACGGCGCGCGAAGGCGATCGAGCGCGGCTGGCTCGCGGCGGACGATGCGCGCGCCGCCGACGACGCCGCCTCGCTCGGACTGCTGGCCGTCGCCGTCTGCCGCTTCCTCCCGGTGGAGCGCGGCGTGACCGGGCTGCTCTTCCCCGGCCAGCCGCGCGGATGCGTGCGCGATCTCGCATTCCACGGCCTCCTGCCGCGCGACCGACCGGCCGATTCGCCCTTCGACGGACTGGAACTGATCGAGATGGCCGGACGGATCGAGGATTGGCGCACGGCGCACGCCGGCCTTCCGGGAGCCGGTTCATGACCCTGCCGACGCTGCTGCTCGCGGTCGCGACGTGGCTCGCGGCGCAGGATCCGCGGCCGGCGCCGCCGCCCGCGACGCCGCCCGCGACGCCGCCCGTGACGCCGCCCGTGACGCCGCCCGCTCCGGCGGCACCGTCGACCGCACCAAAGGTCGAGCCGCTGCCGGCGGGAAAGCAACAGGTGCTGCAGGCACTGGTGATCG
>Ga0194128_10009581_pt1 | contig 11801 bp, 6 predicted proteins | sample TA2KigCa65mmetaG_FD_148650 | JGI IMG/M metagenome (GOLD analysis project Ga0194128, IMG submission 148650) | Freshwater microbial communities from Lake Tanganyika, Tanzania - TA2015037 Kigoma Deep Cast 65m | ecosystem: Environmental > Aquatic > Freshwater > Lake | place: Tanzania: Lake...
GACGCCTTTCGCCGCCAACAGGAGAATCCGGCAGCGTAGCGCCACACGCTGGGGGGAGCTTCCGTTCCGGAGCAAGGCTTCGAGTTGCTCCCGTTGGCTCGCTTCTACCGCCAAGGGAGCTGCTGGGGTGAACATGACCCCGTATGAGGCAACTCTGCCTATATGTACATAGTTATATGAGACAGGACACTAGGCGCTCCATCCGAGCCATTCGCCCGCCGCCTCATGCAGTGCCACCAGCGTCGGCCGCGGCGAAGGCAGCCGGAACGAGGGCGGCGCCACCATCAGCAATTCGTCCATTCCCTCGGCGACGAAGAGCGCCAGCGTCGTGCCGCGGTATTCGGCGTGCTTGCCGCACTCCTGCAGGACGTATTGGTAGAAGATTTCCAGGTCCACGTAGGTTCCCAGCGTGTCCACCTGGGTTGGAATGGCGCTGGCACGCTCCTGGTCTTCGTAGATCAAAAGGCTGGAGAACGGCTTTACCTTGTTGCGAATGCCGAAGGAGACCACCGACAATGTCGGCCTGGCGCGGCGCAGCGCCTGCACAGCGGCCCACTCGGTGAACGTATTGTTGATGAGCAGAGTGCCATTGCCGGCGAGCAGAATGTTGCGTACGAAATCCGCTACCAACGGATCCGCTCCAAGTTCTCCGGGAGGCATCAGCGAGGCCATGCGGCGCAATTCGGCACCCAGTTGCTGTGGGCCTTGAATGCGCTTGCTCTCCACGACTTTGCGCACTTCGGCCATGACACGGGCGCGATAGTCGGCCAGCGCGCCATAGCCGATGGCCACCGCTGACCGCTGCTTCTTCAGCAGGCTCAGGTGCCGTTCGCCCGCGTCGATGAGCCATGCGTCGTAGCGCGACAGCGGATTGCGATCGAGCAGCGACCGCGCGCCGGCACCGCCAGTTAAAAGCAGGGGAAGATACTCGGCTGGATCCAAACCCGCTGCGGGCAACTCCAGCGGAACGCGCTGGCCATGACCGGCAATCCGCAGCCACATCCGGTCCGGACCAACCGGTAGATCGGACGGCGAACTGACGATCAACAGGCGTGTGTGGTTGCTGCTGGCCACCTCCTGGTCGAGCAGCGGGTCCACGCGCGCGAAAATGTCGGCAACGCAGGAGCGCCACTCAGCGTAGTGTGGGGACCGTTGCAGAAAGTCCACTTGCGCGAGCGAAAACTCCTGCTTGCGCCAAGCGCGCGCGTCGACGCCCATTTTCGATTCCACCGCGGCCAATGGTGCGAAAAGCTGATCCACCAGACTGCTGTCGGAGCGTTCGAACATCGCCAGGAGGCGCTCGAAGTAGCTGCGCTCAGCCGGGAAAAGCAGGTCCCAACCACGCAGGCGGTCCAGGGTGTAGGTGGTGAAGGTAGCGGGCAGGCGCTCGAACAGGCCGCTGTCCAGCATGCGTTGCACGACGGCGGACGGGTGAGACGGCATCAGCGGTCCTCCCGGCGGTACATCGAGATCACCTGTTTCAGGATAGCCTCGGCTCTAGGGCCGCGCATGGGTCGCCGGCTCCGAAATCTTGCGGCGCAATTCCCCGTACCGCGCCAGGTGCTTGTCCGCCAAAGCCACTTGGCCCGTCTTGCGGTAGAGGCGGCTCAGTCGATAGTGCGCCGGCTTCAGGTCCGGTTGTGCGGCGGCCGCACGCACCAGCCGGTCAATCGCCAGATTGGTCTCGCCGCGCTGTTCAGCCAGGACTCCCAACTGCAGCCAACCGCGGGCCAGCGATGGATCGAGCGCCACGGCCGCGCGCAATTCGCGTTCCCGCGCCGCCGGATCGGTGAGCGCGAGGCCATGATAGAGCCGCGCCCGCGCGTTGCGCGGATACCGTGCGGCGTAGTTGGACAGATGGGCGGACACCTCGGCGTTTCTGGCCGGCGCCGTGTCGATCGCCTGGCCGAGAAACTCGAGCGGGCGCAGATCGGAGGGGTCAAGCGCCGCGGCCGCGCAAAGTTCGCGCGCCGCGTCGTCGTAATTGCCGAGCGCGTATTGGGCCACGCCGAGGCCGAGGCGGAGTGCGATGGCTCGTGGGTGTAGCGCAGCTCCGCTGGCAAACACCTGGAGGGCCGCTTCGGACGCTCCGAGTTTCATCAGATGGTTGCCCCAATCGGCAAGGTGCTTTTCGGTCGGCGCCAAGTGCGCCGCCTCCTCGTATTCCGCCGCGGCGAGCCGCGCTTCGCCGCTCAACGCCAGCACTTCCGCGAGCAGATTGCGCACCTCTCCGCGGTCCCGCGGCATGGATTCCAGGAGGCGCCGGGCGTCGACAAGCCGGTTGAGCAGCCGGTACGTAAGCGCCAAGTCCCAGTTGTTGTCGTAGTTTGCCCCGTCCGCCGCCCGCGCTCTTTCCAGATGCGGCAAGGCAGCGACCAGCTCTCGCCCGCGCAAAAGCGCCGCCCCGCGCTGCCGCTCCGTGGCGAAACCAGGAGGAGAGTCCGCGGCTGGGGCGGCAAGGATTACCGCCGCGGCCCAGCAGCCCAGCAGCCCTGACGCCGCTCGACGCATCAGAAGTAGAACTTGAGCGCGAACTGGATCTTGCGCGCGTCGTTCGGGTTGTTGCGGGTTGAGGTGATCCGCCCGAAGTTCCGCGCGTCGAGGAAATTGAGGAACGACGGGTTGGCGAAGGCCGGCGTGTTCGAGAGGTTGAAGCTCTCGGCCCGGAACTCGAATCGCTTGCGCTCGCTCACTTGGAACGTTTTGAAGATCGAGAAGTCGAGTTTGCGCAGGCCCGGTCCGATCACCGGCGTACGGTCACCGCCCAGCGGCGTCAGGTCAGCTTGCCCGATAGACTGCACCATCGGGGGCTGGCTGAAGGCGGCGGGGTTGTACCACTGTTCCACCGTCTTCACGTACCGATTCTGTCCCGGCGTGAGAAACGCATAGCATCCTGTACCCGCCCCGGTACCCACCGGACACCCGATGGTCTGTGGCTGCCCGCCGTAGAGCGTCAGAATGAAGTTCGAACTCCATCCGCCCACCAGGACATCAGCCAGCCGGCTCATGTTCGCGCCCACGGCGCGACCCTTGCCGATCGGGATTTCGTAGGTGCCGCTCCAGGTGAAGGCGTGCCCGACGTGGAAGCCCGCCAGCGCCATCTCCTTGCGCGGGCCCGCGCCCACCACCCACGGTGCGCGGCTTCCGCCCACATTGCCGCCGCTCAGCAAGTCGCCCGCGTTGGTGCGGGTCTTGGCCCACGTGTAGGTGGCCAGGAAGTCGAGACCGTTGGCGAAGCGGCGCGTGATCTTCGTCTGCATCGAATGGTAGTGACTATTGCCGAGTGTGCCGGCGTAGGATGAGCCGCGCGCAAAGTCGCGCCACCGGATGAAGTTCTGTGGCGTTTGCGTCACCGGCAAAAGCTGTTCGACGTGGTTGGAGCCGACAAAGGACTCCAGATGCCGGCTCAGCGAGGCCACATAGCCCACCTCGAGTGACGTGTTGTTCATCAGTTGCCGCTGAATCGTGAAGTTGTAACCCATCACGTAGGGCGTCTGATAGTCGAATTGAATGCCGCGCAGATCGAGGAAACGTCCGTTCACCCGTGTCGGGTCGAGCGCTACGCCTCGGAGCCCACGGTCGAGCGTCCCGATCGAGTTGTCCGGGTATAGCATCGGGCTCCAGTTGTTCAAGGCGCTGAAGCTGAAGGCGTATTGGAAGGGGTAGTTATAGCCAAGATTTGGATAGCCGCCGCGATTTTCAAACGAACCATAGTACATTCCGAATCCGCCACGCACCACCGTCTTGCCCGTGGCCTGATAGGCAAAGCCGAAACGCGGCGCGAAGTTCTTGGTTTGTGACCGCCCAAGTCCGGATCCATACTGGTCCGAGTACGTCAGCTTGATGCCGTTGGCGGCGAGCAACTGCTGGAATGTGGCCGACAACGCTGGGTTGTCCCGGCGGCTGGCTGGAATGATGAACTCCGGCGTGCCGCTTTGCGATGGAATAAAGTTGGCCTGCGCGTCATAGCGTTCGCCCACCAGGCTGAAGAAGTCCCAACGCAAGCCGACGTTTAGCGTGAGCTTGCGGTTCACCTTCCAGTCGTCCTGGAAGTAGAGCCCCGTGTAGTATTTCCGGTTGGCGACGCTGCCGAAGTTCGACACCGAGAGGCTGTTGGCGCCGATGCCACCATCGCCCGTCGCATTTGTCGCATTCAGCAGAAACTGTGCCCGGCCAGTCGAGCCGTCACTCGCGGTGGGAATCGAGGTGAATGCGCCGCCGAATCCGAAGTTTCCGCGCGCAGTGGGCGGCGCCGTCCATGGAAAGTCAATCAACTGCCCTTCCCAGCCGGCCTTGAACGTGTGCGAGCCGGCGATCTTGGTGAGGTTGTTCGTCATCTGCACCGTGTTGGAGAACCGTTCGGAGACGATCCAGTCCGAGGCGCCCAACGCCGAAAGACCTCCGATGTTCAAACGCGGCAGGCCGCCGTTGCCCGGCACCTGTTGCACGCCTGGAATACCAAACTTGCCTGGTACGTCCGAGGTGTCGTTGCCGCCCGGCTGAAGGCGCAGAGCATGCTCGCGGTTGAAGCCAACGCGGTATTCGTTGATGAGCGTGGGGTTGAACGTGTGGGTGTAGCTGAGTGCGGCACCCTGCGTCCGCACGGTTTCGTCACCGTTGGCGAAGCCGCCTCCGTCGGCCACGCCTTCGAACGGACCCGGGCGGAACCGCGTGATATCGGCAAAGCTATACCGGCCGAAGATCTGATCTTTCTCGCTGAAGTTGTGATCGATGCGCACGTCGAAGGCGTTGGTGTCATCGCGGTTGCTGCGATTGACGTTGAAGTTGTTGAAGATCCCCGCGGCTGTCGGGGCCGGATACAACTCCATGATCTTGATCGCATTGGCATTCAGGCGGCCGGCCGGCAGCACGTTGCTCGGGAACGGATCGCGCACGAAGCCCGCACCGTTCAACGATCGCCTTGTCGTGGCCGGATCGAAAATCGTCCCGGACGGGAAGCTTCGGCCGTCGAGGTCGGTGCGCGTTCCCGATTGGGCCGGAATGAGGTCGGCATAGTTGGTGTAACGGCTGGACCGGTGCAACTCAGTAGGAACAGAAGCGGACAGATTGATCGCCTGGCGGATGCGCGTGCCTTCAAAGTCGGCGAAGAAGAAAGTCTTGTTGCGGATGATCGGCCCGCCGATGGCGGCGCCGAACTGATTCTGGCGAAATGCGCCCTTGGGCAGCCCGCGCGCGTTCTGGAAAAAGTCCTTGGCATCGAAGCTCGAGTTGCGCAGAAACTCCCAGAGCACCCCATGGAATTCGTTGGTACCGGACTTCAGCGACGCATTGAGCACCGCGCCGCCCGCCCGGCCGAACTCCGCGCTAAATGAGTTGGTCTGCAGCTTGAACTCGCCGAGCGCATCCACCGGCGGCTTGACGACATAGGCCGCACCGCTCAGAAAGTCGACGTTGTTTGAATTGTTGTCGATGCCGTCGAGCAGGAAGTTGTTCTGGGCCGCGCGCGTGCCGTTAGCCACAAACCAACCGGTGGCGTTCAAGCCTCGCCCTTCCGGCTGCGGATGCGTCACGCCTGCCGTAAGGCGCGCGAGAAAGTTGTAGTTGCGGCCGCTCAGCGGCAGATTCTGGATCGTGCGCGCGGTGATGGTCTCACCTACCGAGCCGCTCTGCGTCTGCAACACAGGCAGCGCCGCGGTCACGTCAACCGTCGTGGTCACCTCACCGGGACTGAGTGCAAAGTCCACCACGCTTTGCCGCTGGATATTCACCACGATGCCCATGCGCCGGCTCTTCTGGAATCCGGCGAACTCCACTTCGACGGTGTAGGTGCCCGGGCGAAGCGGAGTAAAGACATAGCGACCTTCACTTGAGGCTTCCGCCTGCAACTTAAGACCGGTGCCTTCGTTGATTAGCGACAAACGTGCCCCGGCGACCGCGCCGCCGGAAGCGTCCGTGATGACCCCGAGGATCGAGCCGGTGTCAACCTGAGCGAGAAGGCCGGGCAGCGCCGACAGCGCGGCCAGCAAGACAACAAGCGTGGAGGCTTTTCTCATAAGTTCCTGGTCCTTTATGGAGCGAAGGCATTCACGGAAACGGCTAATTATAGATTACGGATTAACTGTTGTCAAGCTACAGTTCGGATCAGATAGTCCGAGCATATGCGCGCGCATCGTCAGGCCGTGGTGCCGCTGGACCTGTCCGTCGAGAATCAGCAGGGCTCATCAACCGCCAGGCCAAAGTGGTACGCTAGCAATGAGCCGTTCGATGTGGCAGTTCACCAAGCGTTCGTTTCTCCGCCTGAGCGGGTTGGCCATTGCCAACCGCGTTTCGCGCGGACTGCTGCCGGGCGCGGCGGGGCCGGACCCGCGTCACAAAGTGATTATTGTCACCTTCGGAGGCGGTGTCCGGTACGCCGAAACCTTCAGCCCCGAAGGACTGCGCAATATTCCGCGGCTGGCCGCGCTCAAAGCCTCAGGGCGTTTCTACGCCTCGTGTTCGAACTCGGGCGTGCTTTCTCATTACAACTCTACCGGCAGCATCGTCACGGGCAATTGGCAGCGCGTGGATGACTTCGGTTTCGAGCGCCCGGCCTCGCCCACGCTGTTTGAGTACTACCGCAAAGCTGTCAAGGCCCCGCCCACCGACGCCTGGGCGATCTGTACGAACAAGAGTTTCTCATTGCTCGGCGCCAGCTCAGACGTGCGCGACTACGGAGCGCCCTTCGGCGCCAACCTCGTGCTGCCCAAACAACTCCTGCTCGACGCCGTGGATCACGTAGTGAAGAAGCGCGGCGGCGAAGGAATCGTCGACCGCGAGTTGGTCCTGCGTCAACTCGAAGGCATGGTGAATGAGGGCTACGAGGGCCTGGGCTGGACCATTTTCAAGGCCGGGCGCGAACTGGACAAGACCGTGCGGGATACGCTTACGCGCAGCCTTGTCGAATACATTCACGGGCCCGAGGCGCCCAGTTCCGGCGATGAGTTGACATTCTTCATCACCCGTGAGGTGATGCGCGAATTCGCGCCGCGCCTGATACTGGTGAATTTCTGGGATATGGACGTGGCCCACTGGGGTTCCTACTCGCTCTATCTCCAGGCCATCACCCGGACGGACCGCCTCACCGGCATGCTCGCGGACGAGATCGAGGAGAATCCCCACTACCGCGGCAAGACGACACTCCTGGTTCTTCCTGAACTCGGCCGCGACGGCGACGTCAACACCGCCAACGGGTTTCTCAATCATCGCAGCGGAGATTCGTCGTGCCGCAACATGTGGCTGTTGGCGCTGGGTCGCGGCATAGGTCGGGGCGAAACAGACCGGCCGGTCGCCCACGTGGATGTGGCGGCCACGGCGGCGGATTTGCTGGGCGTGAAGACCGGCGCCATGCAGGGCCGCAGGATTGCGGATCTGGCGTAAGGCCATGAGAGTGCTGACAGGCTTGGCCGCCGCGATCGCCGCGTTTGCGCAGATCGACGCACCTCCGGCGTTTGATGACCGCCCGGCGTTTCGCAAGAGCGGGGCCGGTCCAATCGACTCTTCATCGCATATCTCAGGCAAGGCCGAAGCGGCCGCTACGCGCCTGGTCGAATCCATTGATCGCTTTGCTCCGCTGCCGTCGGCTCCCGCCGCGCACCGGCAGTCTTTCCAAGCCGCCCGCACGCTGCTGCGCGATGGGCACGCCGCTGCCGCTGCCGCTGCCTTTGACGAGGGCGCGGCCAAACACCCTGAAAGCGAGGCGCTGCTGGCCGGAGCAGCCATCACCCGATTTCTGGTGGGCAAGTACGATGCGGCGGCCGGCGCCATTCTGGAACTCGTGCGCCGCTCTCCCCGCGATACCAGGTGGATCGGGTTGCTGGGGGAAACAGCGTCCGCATTGTCAGCGGCACGGCGCAAACCCTACGAGGCGGCGTTGCGAAAGTTCATTGCGGCCTACCGTGCGCTCGGCGAGCCGCGCTTCTACTTGGCACAAGTTATTTCTCTCGGACTGCCGGCCGCACCCTCGGAGGCCGTAGCGCTGTGGAAGCAGGCGGCGCAGCTCGACCAGCTCGACGCCCGGCCCTGCCTCGAACTCGCCCGTTTCTACACCGAGGCGCAACCCCAGGAGGCGATCGCGTGGCTGGAGCGCGCTGTCGAGCGCGAACCGGACTTGCCCGATGCGCACTTCCGGCTGTCGCGGCTCTACACGCGTCGCGGCGACGCAGCACGCGCCGCCAGCCACCTTGGGCGATACAGGCAGTTGCGCGGGGAGCAGCAACCGTGAAGCGCCGCGCCTTCCTGGCCGCAGGCGCAACTGCGCTGGCCAGCCCACCGGCCTTCGCCGCACCGCCATTTGCGGTCAGCTACCGGCGGCCGCCCGCTCACTTGGCGTTTCAGAGCAAGTTAGCCGATCCTGCCGCGCCGGCGGAAACCGCGGTTGCCGCGCCGTTGGCACCCTCCTCTTCGTCGGCCACGATGTTTGCCGAAGTAACCGGCACGGTGCTCGACAATGAACAACTCGCGCGAGGTGTGCCCTATTGGATGGCGCGGCTCGAAGCCGGCACGGGCATTGACATCTACGGCAACAACGGCATCGCCGTCGGAGACATCGACGGCGATGGCGTGGATGAGATCTACGTGTGTCAGCCGTCAGGTTTGCCCAACCGGCTGTTTCGTTGGCGGGCCGGAAAGCTCGAAGACATTTCCGCGTCGGCCGGCGTCGACCTGCTGGACGACTCCGCCTGCGCCCTCTTCCTTGATCTCCGCAACCTCGGCCGTCAGGACCTCGTCGTGCTTCGCAGCTCCGGCCCCGTGCTGTTTCTGAACGACGGGCGTGGCCGCTTCACCCATACTCCTGAAGCGTTCCGCTTTGCCCGCGCCGCGCAAGGCGCCTTCACGGGCATGGCCGCGGCCGACTATGACCACGACGGCAAGCTCGACATCTATTGCTGCGCGTACAGCTTCTTCCGGAGCGAAGCACAGTTTCTCTACCCGGTGCCGTACTTCGACGCGCAGAACGGCCCGCCCAACTTCCTGTTCCGGAATCGCGTCAACGCCGACGGCACGGGCTACCTCGAAGAGGTAACCGCAGCGGTTGGTCTGAATCAGAACAACAACCGCTACAGCTTTGCGCCGGCCTGGTGCGACTACGACGGTTCGGGTTGGCCCGGTCTTTATGTCGCCAACGATTTCGGACGCAACAACCTCTACCGCAACGAGAAGGGCCGCTTCCGTGACGTGGCTGCCGAGGCCGGAGTGGAGGACATCGGCCCAGGCATGAGCGCCGCGTGGTTCGACCTAGCCGGCGACGGACGGCCCGATCTGTACGTCGGCAACATGTGGACCCCCGCGGGACAACGCGTCACCCGCACCCCCGCCTTTCAAAGCCGCTACCCGGGTCTCGGCGAAGTTTGGCGGCGTCACACCAAAGGCAACTCGCTCTACCGCAACCTCGGCGGCGGACGCTTCGAAGATGTTGGCGCACAGCAGGGCGTGGAAACGGGAAACTGGGCGTGGAGCTGCGATGCCGCGGATCTCGATCTAGACGGTTGGCCCGAAATCTTCATCACGTGCGGCATGCTGACCGGAGCGCGCCCCCGCGACCCGGATCTGATGAGCTTTTTCTGGCGCGAAGTGGTGGCCCGCACACCGGCCAGTGCCGAACGCTCTGCGGCTTATGAAGATGGCTGGAACGCGATTAATCAATTCATCCGGGAAGGCTACTCATGGAACGGCGGCGAGCGAAACGTCCTTTACAGGCGCCACCGGCACGGCGAAGGGTATCTCGACGCCAGCGGCGCGTCGGGTCTGGACTTCGCCGGCGACTCGCGCGCCTTTGCCTTCACCGATATTGATGGCGATGGCGCGCTCGACATCGTCGTGAAAAACCGGCTAGCGCCGCAACTGCGCGTTTTTCAAAATCGCTTTGCTGATGTGCGCCCGCGTGTCGGCATCCGGCTGCGAGGCGTGGAATCCAACCGCGACGGCATCGGCGCGCGCGTCACTGTCGGCGGTGCCACGCAGTGGCTTGCCGCGGGCTCGGGTTATCTTTCCCAGCACACAAAGACGCTGTACTTCCGCCACGGCGACACCCTCGAGATCACTTGGCCGGCCGGCCGCATCGAGCGTGAAGAAGGGCTTGAGGCCTACGCGCTGTACGAGGTAACCGAAGGCCAAGGCAAGTCGCTGCTGCGCCGGTTCCCGCGTGAACCGAAACCGTGGGCCGCCCGCGCCGCCGCCACGGTGGACAACACGCCGCGCCTGCACGACACCTGGTTTACCGACCCGCTCCCGCTACCCGATCGGCGCCCGGGTCCCGGCTTGCTTGTGCTCGGCGCCGCGGAGTTGCAACGCTCGCCCGATCTTGCCGCGGCCTACGCGATCTTCCGCCGGTATCTTTTCGAATACCGCGCGGAGCTCGAACTGCCGCTGGTCCTCCTGCTCAATGCCGCTGGGGAGGCGGTCATCTATGCGAAGGTGCCGGACAGAGCCACGGTGTCGGCCGACCTCGCGCAGATGGCGAAGCGCCAAGCTCTGCCTTACCCCGGCCGCGCTCTCTCGCAACCTCGCCGCGACTATTTCAAACTCGGTGCCGCCCTCTTGTGGTCCGGCTATGGAGACCACGCGCTGCCTTATCTTGAGCGCGTTCTCGCGGCCGATTCCACTAACACGCGCACCATGGTGCTGGCTGCGCAGGTTCACCGCGAGGCCGGGCGTCTTGCCGATGCCACGCGCTGGCTCGATGAAGCCCTCCGGCTGGCGCCCGATCTCGCCGAAGCCTGGAACGAACAAGGTGGTGTTGCACTGGCCAGGCAGAAACCGGCCGAGGCCCTGGAGCACTTCGAGCAGGCTCTCGCCGGTTCACCAGATCTGCTCTACGCGTTGCTGAACGCCGCGCAGACCGCAAGTCAACTGGATCAACCGGCCAAGGCCGAAGCCTTCTACCGTCGCGCGCGGACCGCCCATCCGGGTTCGGCCGACGCAGCCAACGGCCTTGGATTGTTGCTCGCGAGGCAGGGCGCAGGCCGCGCCGCGGAATCCGAGGCGCTGCTGCGCGAAGCTGTGGCGCTCGATCCAGCATTAGCCTCTGCGTGGAACAACCTCGCGGTCTTGCTATTGCGCGCCGGCCGCCGCGAAGAAGCGCTCGCCACGCTGGAGCAAGGCATCGAACACTCGCCGAGCGATGAGAGCCTTTACCTGAATCTCGGCCGTGTCTGGGTGCAGAGTGGCAACCGCGCCAAAGCAGCCGAGGTCATGAAGTTGTTGCTCAAGCGCCGGCCGGGAAGCTCCGTCGCCGCCAAAGCCCTGGCGGATCTGCAAGCGCAATGAGTAACCACTCTGTCCTACTACCATCGTACTTATTGAGGACATAAGTCGTGTTACGGCGAAATGATACGCTAAGGGCGCCCCACGGACGGCGTTCGTTCGCTGAGCGCGTGCCGCTCGGGCCGGACCGGTAGAATAGAGGCTTGGCCGATCGAACCACGCGATGGATGCTTCTTGTTTGGGCCGCTCTGGTTTTGGCCGGCTGCCAACGCACACCACCGCTCCCTTCGGTCGATATCTCCACATTCCCGGCGGCCGTCTGATCCGAGTGCCATAGGCCGTGGCGGGCAAGCCCGAAATGGGGATTCCAAAGAGTAAATCGCGGTGTTAGCGTCAAGATAGGCCGTCTAGATCGACGGGCCGAACACCGGGCACTGTGGTTCTCGCAAACCTCGAAGTTGCTGATAAAGTGAGGGTTGCCCTTCTTCCTTCGATTCCCTTGTTCGCCTCCGTTGCTGGCGCTGGCGGCGGCTTTCTTGGCTTTCTTTCGGCAGCAACCGGGGCTTCAGCTTGAGATTCTGGCCCTCCGTCACCAACTT
>Ga0194128_10009583_pt1 | contig 11798 bp, 13 predicted proteins | sample TA2KigCa65mmetaG_FD_148650 | JGI IMG/M metagenome (GOLD analysis project Ga0194128, IMG submission 148650) | Freshwater microbial communities from Lake Tanganyika, Tanzania - TA2015037 Kigoma Deep Cast 65m | ecosystem: Environmental > Aquatic > Freshwater > Lake | place: Tanzania: Lake...
GGCGTGCGATTGGCTTCGTGTGTGCCCCGCACCGATCCTATTCGAGCTGCACTCAGTATCGCGAGAATGTCGTCAGTGCGCGGCAGGCCGTCGTGGACGCCGGGCTGAACGATGTGTCGGTGACGTACGTGGGCGACTGGCACCACCACGATCGGTTCATTGAGGTGAACGCCAGGCACGTGCGCGCTGCGCTGGACACACTGCCGGCGCCGGTCAGATCGGCCGCCCGCCTCGTGTTCACCGCGCACAGCATTCCGGTCGCCATGGCGGGCGCCGCGCGGTATCGCGCGCAACTTCAGGAGTCGTCGCGGCTGGTCGCTGAGCGCCTTGGCGCGGCGGATTGGGTGCTGGCGTTCCAGAGCCGCAGCGGCCGGTCGGTACTCATCACGTGTCCCTCCCGCTTCAGGAAGATTCTAGAATCCGGCGATACCCGTACCGGGGGTACTGAGCGGCCAAGCGCCGCATCGCGGCCAGGGCGGGCGCGTCCCGTACGGCCAGCCGCGACTGGTACTCCAACGTCGACCGCGCCACCGAGAGCACGGCGCACGCGCGGCGGCTCGACAGACCGCGCGATCGGGCATACGCGACCTGCTGCCGGCGCACGCGTGCGCCTACCATTTTTTTCGCGTGATCTCCTTGAGGACTTCGATCTCGAGATCGCGGTCGGCGACCAGGCGCTTCAGCCGGCCGTTTTCCTGCTCCAGCTGCCGGAGCCGCTTCACGTCGGCGGGCTCGAGGCTCCCGAAATGCTTCCGCCACCCGTAGATCGTCTGGGCGCTGACCCCATGCTTCTTGGCGACCTCCGGGACCGGCTTCGCGTCCGCCTCCCGGAGGATCGTGACCATCTGCTCTTCAGTGAATCGCGTCTTCTTCATGGCTCCCTCGCTGGGCCGAGGGCGCCATTCTCTCAGGCTTCAGATGGTCCGAAAATCGCCAGGCAGGTCAGCTGCCGCGCCAGCTCGCCCTGTCTCTGGCGGTAGAACTCGACGCGGTGCTGGCGCGCCTCGGGCGTGAGCCGGGCGACGGCCTCGTCGAGCTGCTTGATCGCGTCGAGCGTCTGCCGGAGCGTGGCGGCGGCCTTGCGGTCCTCGACGAGGGCGGCGTCGTGACGGTCCCGCACCGCCTTTGAGTTTCCGCGTCGGTCACTCGACCGATGAGCGCATCCTGTTCGTGACGCTCCAAGGCATCGTTGGCGTCACGACGCCTGACGGCGGCGCCTTCCGCAGCCGTTCGCATGTCGGGTAATGCGGCGAGAAGTTCGTCACGCTTCAGTTGCGCGGCTGCCAGTTCCGCGACGGCGTCCTTTGTTGTCTGTGCCATAGCTGTTCTCCTCTTCCATGTCGTCAAACGGTGATTCCGAAGTCCTGCACGAAACTTTCACGTTCGGTGTCCCAATACATCCGGGCACGTGTCGTCACGCCGACGACCGCGCCTGCCGCGGCGTTCGCGTGATCGTCGTGTTCGCCGTTCGCGTGGTCGATGCGTCCTCCACGCCACGCGAGCCCGAGCAACTGCTGTTCGAGGGTCGGCACGTCGAGCAGCGACACGCCGTGACCGTTCAGCAGCGGTTCCAGCGCCTCATACAGTTCCGACTTGGTTCGGTCGCTGACGTCGTAGCCGATGCCGTGCCCCTCGAACTGTCGCCGGAAGGTCTCTCCGGCGTAGCGGTCCCCGCACACGCGCGAGACGCGGTAGCTCTTGAGGGTCTGCGCGAAGCGCGCCACGGCCGCGTTCGGGTCGAACGGCGGGTGTGCGCCCTGATCCTGCAGACAATCCAGCACGGCGCACCCGTTGGCGTCGCGGTGGCCGATGGCGAGCGCGGCGTCGTCGGACGAACCGCCGCTCATGTCGACGAAGGCGTAGTAGCCGACGCCCGGCTCCGGGGTGCGCACGCGCACGCCTCGCGCGATGGCGTCCATGACGGGCTCGGGCTGATACGCGCTGCCTTCCGGCAGCCCCGGCAGGTTCAGATGAAGGCGTCGATACTTGTGCGCCGGAAGCCGCTGCTGCTGCTGCGCGAGGTAGCTGGGGTCGCTGAAGCTCGCGAGCGACGGGTTCGCGCGTTCCTCGGGGCTCCTGTCGGCCAACTCGGGATCGGTGCAATGGTCGGCCGCGTACCACGAGAACAGCATCCGCCGGTCGTCACCGCGCTTGCCGGCCGCGACCAGGTCGAAGAGCGGGACGCCGGGGCGATGGAAGAGCGAGGCGTACGACGTGATCCACTGCTGCGCGTCGCGGCGGTGCGGGTCGGGCTGCATGGCCTCGAAGATCGACCAGTCGCGATAGCCGTGGATCTCATCGTACGCGCAGAGCCGGTACGTCTTGCCGTGTGTGCCGACGACGTCGCCGGCGGGCAGTACCTGCAGGAAGCCACGGCCGTCGTTGCGCTCGACGATGTCCTTCTTCAAGCGCAGCCAGTTCTGCAGGACTGAATTCGCCCTGACGATCTTCTTCGCCAGCGCGAGGTCGTCGGCGGCCTGATCCCTGTCGTTCGCGAGGATGTAGCACTCGCTGTCATGCACGGGGGCGTCGCTGACGAGCGCGTACAGGGAGGCGAGCACGAGGTCGAGCGTCTTCGCGTTCTTCTTCGCGCGGCCGAAGAGCCCGAGGTTGAACCGCAGCAGGCCATCTGCGTCCCGGCCGAAGAACCGCTCGAAGATCCGCAGTCGATATGGCTCGACGTGCGAGAGCAGCGGCGTCGCGTCGAGCCAGCGGAGGCGACTGAGGAAGTCGAGGACCGTCATCGCAGCTCCGGCTCGTGCATCAGGGCTTCGGACGGGCTGTTGACCTGACGGCTGCGCCGCTCCAGGCCAAGGGTCTGGGCGAGCTTCATCTCGCGGTCGAGCGCGCCGAGGTACGCCCTGTAGAGCGCACGCGCCTTGCCCTTCGTCGTGATCGGACCGCCGAGGTCGACCAGGCGGATGAACATCGACGTGCGAAACAAGCGTGCCTCGGCATAACCGTCGATGAGCCCGAGCAGCGTCTCGGCCGCGCCGTCGTCGGCGGCCAGGTCGGTCCGCACGCGCTCGACCAGCATCCGCTTCGCGGGCTCGACGGCGGACCAGAATGCCTCGCTGCGCTCCAGCGTCTTCCCCGCGTTCGTGCTGCCGGCGATGAACTGCTGCGTCACCGGATCGCGCTGCGGCCGCTCGGCGAGAGCGTCGAGGGCGGCGCGGACCTGGGCATGCACGTCCCCGCCATCCGGTTCCGGTTCCGTGGATGGACCCTCATCTGTTAGCAACTGATTAGCAGCGTGTTCTAAGTTGCTCATTTCACAACCCCTTAGCAGGCCGACAGTAAATGCCAGTTAACTCGCGGCCGGCTGGGCCATTTGCAGGGTTCCGAGTCGGTTTTTTTCGAGTTCGGTCCGGCGTTTGGCACCCATTGGCGGCAGGCCGTTTGTCGAGTTCCGAAGGCCGGGCAGGTCAGTTTCGAGCGGCAGTCCTGCCAGCCTTGTCATCCATGTCACGAATCTCCCACTACCTGTCCCCAAGGAGCCTTGTGTGGAGAGGAAGGAGGAAATGCCTGACATGGATGTCATGCCTGTCCGCGCCTGTCCGCGCCTGTCCGCGCCTGTCCGCGCCGGGGCTGAGTCCTCAAAACGGAACGCCCCCCGCTGGCACGGGCACGTGCTCGGCGATGGGCTCTCGCAGCGTGATGCCCACGTAACGCTTCTCGCGCACCCGCACGTCGCCCTGCGTCGTCTCGTCCACGCTCACGGTTTCGTATCGCGCTTCCATGAGCTTCAGCACACGCTTCCACCCGAGGCGCTTCTCCTTGGGTACGCCTTGCCTCTCGCAGAAGCGTTGATAGGCAAGGTTGAAGTCGCCCACCGACACGCGTGCATCCGGCGCGACGATGCAGTCTTCCTTGACAAGCGGAGTCAGCGGCCACGCCACGTCCCGAAATGCGCTCGTCGCGTCCGCTACGCTTCTGGGCATGTCGCCCAAGCCTTCGCGGCAATAGTCGATTGCGCCATTGACAAGCCACGCGAGGACCGCGCGGCGATGCGCCGGATCGTTGCTGAGTGCCGGACGCAGCGTCGTATCTTCTTTGCCGAGAAACGAGCGGCGAAATGGAATGACGATCACGCGCGCCCAAAACGCGGCGCTGTCGTCGGTCACGGTCGGCAGGTCGTTGCACGCGAGCCAGAGCTTGCACTGCGGCACGAACTCGAACGACTTCTCGTGCTTATTCGCGACGCGCATGCTGCCGCCGCCCGTCATCTGCTTGATGCGGTCATGGTGGAGGTGAACCGTATTGCCCGACTCGCTCGACAACACGAACCGTTTGTTGGGGAGATACGAGAGGTCGAAGTCTGGATTTCCCTTCGGGCGAAGCTCAAAGACCGCCGACGGCAACTCGAGCACGTAGTCGCCCAGCGCGCCCGCCCACGCACCGTCTACGGTGCCCTTGCCTTCGCGCCCGTTCTTGCCGTGTTTGATGAACCACTTGTCCTGGCTGACGTCGCCCGTGGTCGTATAGCCGCCGACGCGCTGCAGGTAGTTCACCCACTCCGTGTCGTCGTCGGAGATCGCCAGCAGCGTTCGTTCCCACAGTTCGGACCGCGCCGATGGGTCGTAGTCGATCGGCGCTCGCATGGTGACGCGCTCTTCCGGACGCGCCTTTCGCTGTTGACCTGTCCGCAGGTCCACGACGCCGCCACGGACGCTGAGCAGATATGGATCGGCGTCCCACGGATCCGTCAGGCTGTCGTTGCGAATGGCGGGCTGCGTTCGCGCCTCGCGAAGCATGTTGGTCAGGCGCGAGGTTGACTCGCCTTTGAACGCCCAAGTCCATGCCTGCTTGCGCTTTTCAAGGTCGCTGATCGCGTTCGCCTCTCGCTGACGATCCCGCATCGCAACGACCGCGTAACCGCGCAGCCGTTCGACGGGATCGGGAAGCCACAAGCCCGAGCCGTCCTCGATCAGCAGCCAGCGGCTTCGGCGTGCGTCGTATAAGACGCGGCCTGCATACAATGCGGCGAAGTGTTCCGCGTCTCCCGAGTCGGTGCATGGAAAGCCTGCGATGCGTCCGCCGATGGGCTCTTCGCCATATTCCCTCGCGTTCTTGATTTTGACTCGGAGATCCTGCGAGTCCCACTTTGGCTCGCATCTGGCGTTCCATTCGCGCAGCAGTTCAAAGGCGTCGTCCTCGCTCAGATCGAACCCTCGCGTCAGGGCGCAGCAGAGTCGAAAGGTATGCGCGTCTCCGCCTTCGCCCTCCACGGCCGGCGGCGTGGCATCGATGTGCGCACGCGCGCGGCGCAGCACGCCCTGTCGATCGATCGATTCCGATTCGCGGCGCGTCGGTGTTGACGGCGGCGCTTCATCCTCCAACCAGGCGGAATCGAAAATCGGCAGGGCGTCAATCGCGCACCACTCGCCAATCGGCTCGTAGAGGACGCCGCTCGCGTGCTTGCTGCCCGGCGCGACAGCCTGCCCGCCGTCGGCACGAATGTCGATCTTGACGGCTGGGTTTCCCGTGTGGATTCGCGCCTTGTTGCTGACCGGGATCCCCGGGTGCTTGTAATACCAGTGCTCTCCCTTCGCCGTTCTGGTGCGCATCGAGGTCGGCGGCAGGTTGGCCCGCATCCAAGCAAGCCCCTCGACGCTGTCGGCGTCCACCACCACGACGCCGGATACCGGCCCCGTCGGGATGCCGATGTTTCGCTTGTGTCCGTTGCCGAACCACCGCACGAGTTGCGCGTCGGTCGGTGGCGTGCGCTGAAACTCCTTCCACGCCACGACGGGCACCTTACCAATGCCCTCTGGGTTGTCGGCTTGCGTTGTCTCGTCCGGGTGATCGAGCGGGATCACGCTGAGGCCCCGCGCGCGGAGGTTGCGGGCGATGGCCAGCATGTCCAGCACCGTCACGCCGCCTCCTCCTCGAAGCTGAGTATCGACAGGCGCTCCTGATAGGCACGAAGGTACGCGCCGCCGAGCCGCGGATCGGTTGCGTCATTAAACAACCAGATCATCGAATCGCCGGGGCGATAGCGCGTACTGCCGCCGTCGAGCTTCTTCAGATCACGCTCGCGGAGCCATGCGCGGATGCCGATGCAGGAGTCGTACGGATACCAACTGGACGCAGACGCGCCGACGCCAAAGGGCTTGTAGCGGCGATTCAAGAGCAGCCAGCGTCCGTCGCTGCAGACTGTGAGCGCATACACACGCTCCGTCATGCGCCGCGCTCCTGTTGGTCGTCGCGTGCGATGGCCTCCCACAACCATCCGGGCAGGCACAAACGCACGCGGAAGTACGCGATGGCAGAGGGCGTCAGCGCGCGCCAGCGCGTCGCGCTCGCGCGACACCGTCAGCAGGCGTTTGAACAGGAGCGCATTCTGCTGCTTGAGTCGTTCGAGTTCAGTGAGGGGCGGCGTCATCGCGACGGCCTCAGGACGACGACGTCCTTCAGCAGCTCAGAGGGTGCGACATGGAAGAGTGCCGCAAGGCGCTGGAGCTGCGCGGGCGTCGGCGCGAGGCGGCCAGTCTCGATCTGCGACAGCGCGGGCTGCGCAATGCGCGCGATCGTCGCGACCTGGTGTTGCGAGAGCCTGCGGTTGATGCGTTCAAACTTGAGCAGAAGCACAAAAACCATCCCTCTTCAAGAAAGGAGGTGATTTCCGTGCGCCGCGGCATCTGGGGGGCGCGCTTTTACGGCGTTACCCTGATCTTTTAGGATGGCCACGCAGCTTGGGGCTGCGGTCATCGCCCCTCCTGCCCCACGAGCCCGTCGCGTCGGATCCGCAGCAGCCGCCCCAGGCGCACGCTCGGCAGGTCGCCTCGGCGTGCAAGCTCGTAGGCCAGCCCGCGGCCGATGCCGAGCCACCGCGCCGCCTCCTCCACCCTGAGCAGCTCGGGGAGGTCTTCGAGCGGCGTCTGCCGCGTGACGCCGGGCACGGGCGCGGCAGCCTCCGCGTGTTCCTCGACGGAGAGCGGCAGCGGGGGCTCAGGCATCGGGGCCTGCCTCGACACGCTCGTCGCGCGGGGCGAGCTTCGGGGACACGCCGAACACGTCCGCAAAGTGACGGCGCAGCCATGCCGAGACGGTGCGGTCGTCCTCGCGTGCGGCGCGTTTGATGTGCTCGGCGATCGCCGCGGGCACCTTGGCAGCGATCACCTCTTCGGCCGGCGTGCGGTGGCCGGTCTTCATGCCACTCATAGTAACAGGCAAAAGTTCCAAATAATTATTGTAAATAAGGCTATTTATTTTGTCTGTCCAGAGTTATAATTTTGGTAAACCCAAGGAGGACACGTGGCCAAGCCCACGATGACCGGCCCTGCCCGGCTCAACCTGATCCTGGAGTGGCTCAACGGCGTCTTCGATGAGCACCACTTCGATGGCAGGGGCCCCGAGCCCACGGCCGTGTGGACCGACTATGCAGCCGTCAGGCGCGCGGTCGCGGACTTCGTGCGGTCGTTCGATGGGACGGCGGGCGCGGCGCATCTTGAGGTCGTCGCCGACGCGGCTCCTGTTCCGAAAAGAAGGTCGTTCATCGCGTCGGAGCGCGCGGAGCGGCAGCCGACGGACGAGGAGCTGTCCGAGCTTGAGGTACTGCTTCAGATCATGCTGGAGCAAGGCTTCGGCGATCCCACGCTGAAGGACCTCTCCGTCGCGGTCCCCTCGCTGCGCTTCGCGGTGCGAGGCACGGGCAGGCGGCCGCCTGCGAGGCGCGGCAGCGTGATCGACGGCGGCGTGGCGACGCAACGCGCCTACCGCGCGCCAGGCGCCTACGTGCTCACGGTGCAGGGACCGACGCTGGAGCTCGTGCCGTTCCTGCTCATGCAGCTGCTCACGGCACCGGACATGGTGAGCGTGAAGCGATGCGAGCGACAGGGCTGCCCACACTTCGTCATCACCGCGGCCGCGAAGCGAGGGCGGCCGCAGCGGTTCTGTTCCGCGGCCTGCCGCGAGTGGAACAGGGAACTCACGCAACGGCAGAAGGCAAGGAGGAAGAGGCAATGAGGGGAAGCATCGTGAAACGAAGTCGATGGAGCTGGTCCCTGGTGATCGACCAAGGACGCGACCCCACCACGAAGCGGCGCAAGCAGCGGTGGGTGCGGTTCGAGGTCCCCCGCAACGTGAGTCAGCGGGAGGCGACGAAGCAGGCCGAGGCCAAGCTTGCCGAGCTGCTCCACCAGGTCGACAAGGGCACGTACGTGGACGCGAGCAAGACGACCCTGGTCGAGCACCTCCGCGCGTGGCACGCCAAGAGCGTCGTGCCCCACCGACGGCCGGAGACGGCGCGGATCTACCTGAGCATGATCGACAAGCACGTCGCGCCATCGTCGATCGCGTCACTGCCGCTTCAGAAGGTCCGCACCAGCGACCTCGAGCACCTCTACGCGACGGTGAAGCTGTCGCCGAGCAGCGTCACGGTCCTGCACGCCGTGATCGGCCGCGCGCTCAAGATGGCCGTCCGCGACAAGCTGCTCGCGGCGAACCCGGCGGCCGCGGTGGAGGATCGGCCGAGGGTGAACGACGACCACCGCACCGCGATCGAGCACTGCTGGTCGGCCGACGAGGCGCGCCGCGTGATGACGGCGGCCAAGAAGGCCGGCACGCAGGCGTCGGCGTTCGTCGCTCTGCTGCTCGACACGGGCGCCAGGAAGAGCGAGGCGCTCGGGCTGACGTGGGACCGCGTGGACCTCGCCGCCGGCACCGTCCGCATCGAGCGGCAGCTGGAGCCCGGCCGCCGCGAGCGCCCGGAGTGGGGGCCGCTGAAGACGAAGCGGAGCCGCCGCACGGTAGACCTGAACGCCGAGACCGTCGCCAGGCTCAAGGCCCACAAGCGCGACCAGGCCGCCCTGAAGATGGCGAACCGGACGACGTATCAGGACCACGGGCTCGTGTTCGCGAAGGAGGCCGAGGACTGCACGAAGCCGACTGCTGCCCTCGGGCAGCCGTGCCTCGCGCTGGCCGGGCGGCACTTCCGGCGCGTCGTGAAGGCGGCCGGCGTGAAGCTGATCAAGGTCCACGGCACCAGGCACACGGCCGCGACGCTGCTCCTGCAGGCCGGCGTGCCAGTTCAGGTCGTCGCGGAGAGGCTCGGCCACGCCCAGATCAGCATGACGCTGGAGGTCTACGCCCACGCGCTGCCCGGCATGGGGCGCGACGCGGCGGCGCGGCTCGGAACGCTGCTCGGGGGCTAAAGGGCCGCTTGCTAACCACCTGCTAACCACCTGCTAACTCACGGGGTAAAAAGAGGCGGTACGAGGCGGCACCAAGGAAGGGCCGACGACGAAGAAACCTAACGAAACCCGACAGAGCGGTACGAGACGGCACCCACCGGCACCTCAACTTAGAAACACGGATTTAACACCGTGGAAACGACTGCGAAATTCCCGTCCGATAGCGTGGACGGGAATGAAACCGACGGTCGTCCTGTTCGCCCTTATCCTGTCGGCCGCCGGCTGCGGCGGCGGGCAGCAACCGCCTCCCATCACCATCGACGGGTCGAGCACCGTCTTCCCCATCGCCGAAGCGTTGGCCGAGGAGTTCGGCAAGGCGAACCCCGACCAGCGGACGCCGACGGTCGGCATCTCCGGCACCGGCGGCGGCTTCCAGAAGTTCTGCCGCGGCGAGACCGACGTCAGCAACGCGTCCCGCCCGATCCGGCCCGCGGAAATCGAGGCCTGCCAGAAGGCCGGCGTCGAATACATCGAGGTCCCCCTCGCCTACGACGGCCTCGCCATCGTCGTGAACCCGAAGAACACGTGGGCGAGCACCATCACGGTCGCCGAGCTGCGCACGCTGTGGGCGCCCGAGGCGCAGGGCAAGGTGATGCGCTGGAACCAGGTGCGCGCGTCGTGGCCGGACCGCGAGATTCGCCTGTTCGGCGCGGGCGTGGACTCGGGCACCTACGACTACTTCACCGAGGCGACCGTCGGCACGGAAGGCGCGAGCCGCGGCGATTTCACCTCGAGCGAGGACGACAACGTCATCGTGCAGGGCGTGGCCAGCGACGAGCTGGCGCTGGGCTTCCTTCCGCTCGCGTATGTCGAGCAGAACAGGGAGCGCCTGACGCTCGTGCCCGTGGACGACGGGAAGGCGGACAACGGGGCGGGCCCGATCACGCCGTCGGCCGGGACGGTGCGGGACGGGACGTACCAGCCGCTGTCGCGTCCGCTGTTCGTCTACGTGTCGCGCAAGGCGGCGGACCGGCCCGAGGTCCAGCAGTTGGTGGACATGTTCTTCACGCGCGCCGACCTCACGCGCGAGGTGGGCTACATCGAGCTGACCCCGCAGATCTACGAGCTCGCCAAGACGCACTTCGCCGACCGCAAGGTCGGCACCGCGTTCGGCGAGGGCGGTTCCCAGGTCGGCATGACGCTCGAAGCTCTCCTCGCGAAGGAGCGATGAGCCCTTCGACTTCGCTCAGGGCAAGCCCTTCGACGCGGCTCAGGGCAAGCCCTTCGGCGCGGCTCAGGGCAAGGCGTTTTGAATTCCTGATCGAGTGGGCGCTGTTTCTCTGCGCCCTCCTCTCCATCGGCACGACGGCGGGCATCCTCGTGGTGCTGGCGGTCGAGACGTTTGCCTTCCTGCGCGAAGTGCCCATCACGGATTTCCTGTTCGGCACCGAATGGACGCCGCTCTTCGCCACGCCGCGGTTCGGCGTGCTGCCGCTCGTCATGGGGACGGTGCTCGTCTCCGCGATCGCGATGGTCGTGGCGCTGCCGGCGGGGCTCCTCAGCGCGATCTATCTCAGCGAGTACGCGAACCCGCGCGTGCGGCGCGTGATCAAACCGGTGCTGGAAATCCTGGCCGGCGTCCCCACCGTGGTCTACGGCTACTTCGCGCTGCTGTTCGTGACGCCGGTCCTGCAGCGCGTCGTCCCCGGGCTCGCCGGCTTCAACGCGCTCGGGCCGGGCATCGTGATGGGCATCATGATTCTCCCGCTCGTCTCGTCGCTGTCTGAAGACGCGATGCAGGGCGTGCCGCGCGGGCTGCGCGAGGGCTCCTTCGCGCTCGGCGCGACCAGGATGCAGACGAGCCTGCGCGTCGTCCTGCCCGCGGCCTTCTCGGGCATCACCGCCGCGTTCATCCTCGCGGCGTCGCGCGCGATTGGCGAGACGATGATCGTCGCCATCGCCGCCGGCCAGCAGCCGCGGCTCACGTGGAACCCGCTCGTGCCCATCGAGACGATGACCGCCTACATCGTGCAGGTCAGCCTCGGCGACACGCCGCAGGGGACGCTCGAGTACCGGACGATCTTCGCGGTGGGCATGCTGCTCTTCCTCGGCACGTTCGGCCTGAACCTGGTGAGCGCGTGGCTGCGCGGGCGGTACCGCGAGGAGTACGCATGACGGCGTGGCGGCGCGCGCTCGACGTCGTCTTCCGTGTGCTGGCGCTCGTGGTCCTGTTCCTCGCGCTGGCGTCGCTCGCGGTGCTGATCTACGACGTGTGGCGGGACGGCGCCGGCCGCCTGTCCTGGCAGTTCCTGACCAGCTTCCCGTCGCGGCGCCCGGAAGAGGCGGGCATCTGGCACGCGCTCACGGGCAGCGTGTTCGTCATCCTCGTCACCGCGGCGCTGGCCGCGCCGATCGGCGTCGCGGCGGCCATCTACCTCGAGGAGTACGGCACGCGCAGCGTCGCGGCCCGCCTCATCGAGATCAACATCACGAACCTGGCGGCGGTGCCGTCGATCATCTACGGCCTGCTCGGCCTCGGCCTGTTCGTCCGCGCGCTGGCGATGGGCCGCAGCGTGCTGGCGGGCGCGTCCACGCTCGCGCTGCTCGTGCTCCCCGTGATCATCCTCTCCACCCGGGAAGCGCTCCGCGCGGTGCCCTCGTCCA
>Ga0194128_10009584_pt1 | contig 11795 bp, 11 predicted proteins | sample TA2KigCa65mmetaG_FD_148650 | JGI IMG/M metagenome (GOLD analysis project Ga0194128, IMG submission 148650) | Freshwater microbial communities from Lake Tanganyika, Tanzania - TA2015037 Kigoma Deep Cast 65m | ecosystem: Environmental > Aquatic > Freshwater > Lake | place: Tanzania: Lake...
CCCCCGCCACCAGCAGGGCAGCGCCCAGCAGCGGCGCACTGCCGCGGCCGAGCAGCATCTCGGCCGGCACGGTGGTCAAAAAGGCCACCGGCAGCACCACGGTGAACAGCAGCCGCAGCCCGGGCGGATAGGCGCTGATCGGAAAGCGCCCTGCGGTGAGCGCGGCCCGCAGCACCTCGGTGGCGTTCCAGGTCTTGACGAACCAGATGCTGGTGGTGGCCAGCAGAAACCAGAGCGAATACAAGGTCACCAGAGCCGCCAGCAGCACCAGCAACGCCAACGCCAGGCCGCTGGCTCTGAACGTTGCCCCCGCCCGGGGGGCTGCCCAGGCGATCAGCCCCAGGCCCAGGGCGATCTCGCTGAGGCCGGCCGGCGAGAGGGTGCGCAACGACAACCAGAACTGGCTGTCGATCGGCTTGAGCAGCACAAAATCGAGCGTGCCCTCGCGCACGTGGGTAACGATGGCACCCAGATTGGGCCGCAGCCAGGTGCTGGCGACGCCGTCGAGCAGGGTGTAGACCCCCTGCACCACCAGCGCCTGCTGCCAGCTCCAGCCGCCCAGCGCCCGCTCCTGGCCAAAGAACAGCGACAAAATGAACACGCTGCCGGCAAGATTGGCGATGGCCGCCAGCAGCTCCAGCACCACATTGAGCTGGTATTCGAGCTGGCCCGCCAGGGCCGTGCCCCAGAAGCGCCGCAGGGTCAGCAGATAACGCCGGAGCGCCGCCATCGTCAGGCCCCCATGGCGGTGTAGCGCCGCACCCCCGCCCGCCACAGCAGCAGCGCCAGCGGCAGCAGCACGGCAATCCAGGCCAGCTCGGCGGCAAAACCGACGCCCAGAGCAACCGGCAGCCCCGCCAGCAGCCGCGCCGGAAAGTCGATCAACCAGGGAAACGGCGTCCACTGCGCCCAGGCCCGCACGCCCTGCGGGAACGCCGCCAATGGCGCCAACAGACCCGAGAAAAACAGATAGGGCACGAACAGCAGGCGCTCCAGGGCACTGGCCTTTTCGCTGAAGAAGCACAGGGCCGCAATCAGGCTCTGCAACAGAAAAGCGATGGCAAATGCCCCCAGGGTGGCCAGAGCGGCCAGCACAAACTGGCCCACCGAAGGCAGCCAAAACGCGCCGGGGTTGATGAGAAAGAAGACCGCTGCGATCACCGCGGCAAACGGCAAGCGCGTCAGCTGCTCAGCCAGGTGGGCGGCCACATAACGCCACAGCGGATGCAGCGGTTGCAGCAAGTAGGGCGACAGCCGGCCCAGCAGCGCATCCTCTTCAAAGGCGAAGACCACCCACACCACCGAAAACTGCCGCACCAGATAGGCGCTCAGGAAGTAGCGATCCAGCCCAAGCGAACCCAGCCCAAGCGCCGCCCCCGCCGGAGCCTGACGCCACAGGGCCAGCATGATGAAGGGCAACAGCCCCGAAAGCGCCCACAGAGCGATCTCGGCGCGGTATTCGCTCATCAGCGCAAACTGACTGCTCAGCAGGGCCCGGGCGGGCCTGAAACCGCGTTTGCGCAGAGGCGAGCCTATGGCCACGCTCAGCGCACCTGCACCCCTTTCCAGAAGGCCACGCGGCCCTTGATCTGGGCGGCAGCGTCCTTGGGCTCGGGATAGAACCAGGCGGCATTGGCGTTCACCTGTCCATCGACAACCACGTCGTAGTAGTGGGCTTCGCCTTTCCAACCGCACATCGTGCGATGGCTCGAAGGGCGAAAACAACCCTCCACCAACGCCTCCGGCGGGAAATAGGCGTTGCCCTCCACGGTGACGATGTCGTCACTGCTGGCAATGACGGTGTTGTTCCAGCGGGCTTCGGTGGCCATGGGAGTGGTCTGCAGGATCATCACGCTATGGGTTCGGGGCCTCCAGCCGGGGACACGGTGACCGCGGTGCCGGTTCGGAACAGATCCCCGATCAACTCCTCGATCGGTGGATCGCTCACCTCCAGATCGCGCACCTCAAAGCGGGCCAGCAGCTCGGCCACCACGCGGGTGAGTCGATCGCGCGGCACCAGCAGGGTGGCGGCCCGGCCCTCGAGCTGCTCGAGTTCGCCAAAGGTGGCCAAAGCGTCCGCGTTGGGGGGCTCGGCCAGCTCCAGGCGCACCTGGCGGCAGGGGGCCAGCTGGGCCGCCAACTGTTCCAGGGGACCATCGTGAAACAGGGCGCCCTGGTGAATCAGCAGCACCCTGGGGCACAACGCCGTGATGTCAGCCATGTAATGGCTGGTGAGCAGCACCGTGGCGCCGGTGCGGCGGTTGTACTCGGCCAGAAAGCTGCGCACCCGCGCCTGGGCGTTGACATCGAGGCCCAGGGTTGGTTCATCGAGAAACAGCACCGACGGGCAGTGCAGCAGCGCCGCCAGCAGCTCGGCTTTCATGCGCTGGCCCAGCGACAGCTTGCGCACAGGGCGGGTGAGCTCCTCGCCCAGCTCGAGCAGATCAGCCAGCTCGGCGATGCGGCGTTTGGCCTCGAGGTCCGTGAGGCCATACACCGCCGCGTTCACCCGCAACGCATCGAGCGGCGGCAGATCCCAGATCAGCTGCTGCTTCTGGCCCATCACCAGGGTGATCTGCTGCAGAAAGGCCCGCTGCCGCCGCCGCGGCTCAAAGCCCGCCACCCGCACCAGCCCGCTTGTGGGGTGAATCAGCCCGCACAGCATCTTGAGCGTGGTGGTCTTACCGGCGCCGTTGGCACCGAGAAACCCGACCATTTGGCCAGGCTCGATCGCAAAGCTCACCTCGCGCACGGCATCGACCGCACGGGTGCGGCGTTGCACAAAATGGCGCAGGGTGCCCACCAGGCCTGGCTGCTTGGCCGCAGCCCTGTAGCGCTTGCTGAGGCGATCAACCTGGATCACGCTTGGTCCAAAGCGAAGAACATCGCAACAACACCAATGATTGTATTGGAATAGTTAATGACCGGCGCCTCGGCGCTAGCCTGGTTATACAGCGCTCAACGAGACACAAAGAGCATTCGTCAAGGCCATCAAGACAACAACCATTGAGGTGGCTACAGAATGAAAAGATGCACGGCAAAGGCACGAAGAGAGCTCACATGGATTGCCTCAGTCATGGGTGCACTGCTGGTTGCTGCACCGTTAACTGCGAAAGCAACGCATCATGAAGCACATCCATCCATCAGCCGATCAGAGGCATCCGTCAACGATGCCATCAAGCACCTCGAGAGGCGCGATGCCAAGGGCCATGAACTTGTCAATGGCTGGTTTGCCTTGCTATCAACCACCGGCAATACGCACGGGATTACCAGCAGCACGGCAGATGAGCTTGCTCAATCGCAAAGAATCGTGCTGCCCTATCTGGACGAATCCTTCCAACTTCAGAGAGCCGATGGGACGCGTTACGATAAATACAACTACGCACCAATAGATATCGATGACTTCTTCATCAAAGATGTGATTTCATCATCACCTGCCGATGGGGTCATCGTAACGCGCTATTGGAGCAAGACACCAGGCTCCACAACCCAGGACTCCTTGAAACTCCTCAATCAGGACTGGGCACGACGGTTGACCACCTTTCGATGGAACCCATCAGCCAACAAGTGGCAGGTCGCCAGCCATGCCAATTTCAACACTCCGATTGCCGCCCTATGCGATCGAGCGGTGCACAAGATGGCACCGCTTGAATCAAAAGCTTCCGATCATTCACAGAAGCTAGGAATCTCACTGGCAAATCAATGGTTCCTATCTTTGCAAAACCGCACCGCGGAAGCCATGATCCATCCAGCTGCACAGTCACAATCTGCCAGCGGCGCCGGATACAAAGGAAGAGAAAATTTTATACCCGCAACAATTGGATCATTTAAATTGTCAGACTATCATGCAACAAGAAACGGAAATTTAATTACCGTGACCCTGCTCATGACCCAGAAGGGAGCCTTTTATAGAAATAAGTTATTGGCAGACAAACCCAGCCCAAGACTCTTGACGTTCTTACTCACTTCCGCAGGCAAGTGGGAAATGGTTGCATCGGCTCTTTTCAGCACATTAGACCAAAAACATATGGACCTCAAATGTCTAGCAACAAACAAAACATAACTTGCAGCCCCGAAGCCACAAATGAAGCTGGGCGCGGCAATCAAACCACCCATCATCAAAGCCTGATGGTGCTGGGCCTGGAGTTGCTGCAAAATCGGGAAGACATAACACCCTGAACCACCCTTGATCGCGAACCAGGCCTCAGATCGCTCTGCCTGATAGGCACCCTGTAGATCAACAGCGCACAGCATTCGTGATCATCACCCACGGCAACAAACGGCCCAACATCACGGCAGATTGTTCATGTCTGAAGGAGGGCGGGCTCGCGCGTTGACTCACCCCAGATCGGCCAGCCGCTGGCGGGCCAGCTGGGCCTGGGCTTCGGCTTCGGCCAGGTTGGCGCGGCACTCGGCGACCACCTCGGCAGGTGCCTTGTCAGCAAAGTTGGGGTTGGCCAAGCGGCCCGACAGGCCGGCGATCTCCTTGTCGGCCTTGGCGATGTCCTTGTCGAGGCGGGCGCGCAGGGCCTCAAGGTCCACCAGGCCCTCGATCGGCAGCAGCACCTGCAACTCACCGCTGACACCGGCCAGGGCTCGCTGGGCGGTGCCCGCCGCCCGCTGCTGCTCGGCCAGCTCGGGGCTCAGCACCGTGACGCTGGCTGCACGGGTCAGGGCGGTGATGTCGGCCGTGGCCTCACTCAGCAAAGCGGCCAGCTCAGGGCGACCGGTGACGAACTGCACCGGGGCGCTTTGATTGGGCTTGAGCCCGGCCACGGCGCGCAGGTTGCGCACCACACGAATCGCCTCGATCAGCTCGGCAAACGACGACTCCAGGTCGTCGTTCAGCATGGCCATGTCGAGCTGTGGCCAGCGTTGCAGCGCCAGGAACGTCTCGGGACCAGCGCCGCTGAGGCCATGCCAGAGCTCCTCGCTCAGATGGGGCATCAGCGGATGCAGCATGAGCAGCAGCTCGGCCAGCACCTTGGCCAGCACCTGCCGCGCCGTGCGTTGCTGGGCCGGATCCTGCAGACGCCGCTTGATCAGCTCGACATACCAGTCGCACACCTCGTTCCAAGCAAACTCATAGAGCCCTTTGGCGGCCTCGCCCAGGCCATAGCTGCCATAGCGCTCGGCGGTGTCGCGGTTGACCCGCGCCAGGCGCGAAAGGATCCAGCGGTCGGCCAGCTGCAGGACAGCCGGGTCAGGCGCGCCCAACGTCTCAGGGGTTTCGCCATCCAGATTCATCAGCGCAAAGCGCGTGACGTTCCAGAGCTTGTTGGCGAAGTTGCGCGAAGCCTCGACCGTGGCGGAGGTGTCGGACTTGCGGTCGTAATCGAGGCGAATGTCCTGCCCGGCACCGGCCACCTCGCGCACCAGGGCAAAGCGCAGGGCATCGGCGCCGTAGCGCTCGATCAGCAGCAGCGGATCGATACCGTTGCCGGCTGATTTGCTCATCTTGCGGTTGTTCTCATCGCGCACCAGGCCATGGATGTAGACGTCCCTGAAGGGAATCCACGCCGCCGGCTCGTCCTTGCCCTCAGCGACGAGCGCACCGGCCATCATCGTCATCCGGGCCACCCAGAAAAAGATGATGTCGAAGCCCGTCACCAGCACGCTGGTGGGGTACCAGCGCGCCAGGTCGGCAGCGCCTGCGTCGGGCCAACCCAGGGTTGAAAACGGCCACAGGCCACTGGAAAACCAGGTGTCGAGGGCGTCGGGGTCCTGCTCGAGAACGGCATCCCCGCCAAACTGCGCCTCGGCCCTGGCGCGGGCTTCGGCCTCGTTGCGGGCCACCACATAAGGCGTGCTGTCGGTGATGACGCCACCGGTTTCGCTGACCACAAACCAGGCCGGAATGCGGTGCCCCCACCACAGCTGGCGGCTGATGCACCAGTCGCGGATGTCCGTGAGCCAGTCGCGGTAGACCTTGGCCCAGCGCTCGGGCACGAAGCGCGGCTCGGGCCCGGCGGCAGCCTCCAGCGCCTCACGGCAACGGGCCGCCAGGGGCTCGGTGCGCACGAACCACTGGGTCGACAGCAACGGCTCGACCGGCACCTTGCCGCGGTCCGAGAACGGCACGCTGTGGCGGTAGGGCTCCACCTTGACCAGGAAGCCTTCGGCCTCCATGGCGGCCACCACCGCCTGGCGGGCCTCAAAGCGATCGAGCCCGGCGAAACGGCCGGCGGCATCGTTCATCGAGCCGTCCTTGGTCATCACCGTGATCAGCGGCAGGTTGTGGCGCTGGCCGATCGCAAAGTCGTTGGGGTCGTGGGCGGGGGTGACCTTGACGCAGCCCGTGCCGAACTCGGCATCGACGTGCTCATCGGCCACGATCGGAATCTGGCGCCCCACCAGCGGCAGGGTGAGGGTCTGGCCCACCAGGGCGCTGTAGCGCGGGTCCCTGGGGTTCACCGCCACGGCCGTGTCGCCCAGCAGGGTCTCGGGCCGGGTGGTGGCCACCTCCAGATGGGTGCGGCCATCGGCGGCAGCGCCGCCGCTCAGGGGATAGCGGAAATGCCAGAGGTGGCCGTCCACCTCCTTCATCTCCACCTCCAGATCGCTCACCGCCGAGCCCGAGGCCGGACACCAGTTGACCAGGTACTCGCCGCGGTAGATCAGCCCCTGCTCGTGCAGGCGGTTGAAGGCTTCCACCACCGCGGCGCTGCAGCCGGTGTCGAGGGTGAAGCGCTCGCGCTGCCAGTCGACCGAATAGCCCAGGCGCCGCAGCTGGCCCACGATCGTGCCGCCACTCTGGGCCTTCCAGGCCCAGGCCTTCTCAAGAAAGGCCTCGCGGCCCAGGTCTTCCTTGCGCAACCCGTCAGCCTTGAGCTGCTTCTCCAGGATCGTCTGCACGGCGATCGAGGCGTGGTCGGTGCCCGGCAGACACAGCACGTTCCTGCCGGCCAGGCGTTGGTAGCGCACGATCGTGTCGATCAGGGCCGTGTTGAAGGCGTGGCCCATGTGCAGGCTGCCGGTGACGTTGGGCGGCGGGATCACCACCGCAAACGGCTCGCCGGGGGCGGCGGGATCGGGGTGAAAGGCGCCGCTCGTTTCCCAGGCCAGCTGCCAGCGGGCCTCGGTGCCCACCGGGTCGTAGGTCTTGGGCAGGGCGTCGGTCACCAGCTTCACAACAGGCAGTGAGGCCATGGTCGCAAAGCGTTGCCGCTGCCTCGATGATGGGCGCGCAGGCAAGCGCCATGGCCCCACCCTTCCAGCCACGACGATGGGCCGCTGCAGCAACAGCGGCGATCAGCGCTCTGCTGCTTTCGGGGTGCAACCTGATGCAGTAGCTGCCAGATGTGCTGTATCTGGCCATTGCCACCAATCCAGATCAGACCATCGATGGCGAGGTGCTGGAGGCGTATCGCGAACGCCTTGGTCTGCTGGAGTCGGACTTCAAGGCGCTGCATCCCAACACCCGATTCCAGTTCGCCTTGTATCCATGGAACCGGATCGAGGCCGCCATGCAGCACCGCACCGGTACCGGCCTGGGACCGGATCTGTTGCTGGTGAATGGCATGACTGCCATTCGCCTGCTGGAGGCTGGACTGAGCGATCCATACCCCATGACCCCTGAGCAGGCGATGGACTTTGAGCCAGCCGAACTGGACCGGTTGCGCGATCGCCATGGACGCCTGGCGGGCTTGCCGGTGTTGCTGAACACCCAACTGGCCTGCTTCAACAGCACGCGCCTGCAGCAGGCGCCACGCACCATGGGGGAGCTGCTGACCATCAGCGCTAAGGGACATCCGATCGGTCTGTCGCTCAACGTCTACGAACTGATCTGGAGTGCCGGCAGCCTGGGAGCGCTGCCGGCACTGAATCAAGCCGCAACTGGCCAGATGCCCTCCAAAGAGAGCCTGAATGGGCTGGAGCGTTGGCTGGCCTGGCTGCAGAACGCCAACACCTACCAACGCATCACCTTCTACCCCGATCAGGAGACAACCGATCGCGAATTTCAAGCAGGCCGGCTCGACTGGATTCCCTGCCAAAGCACCGCCCTGAATCGCCTGCGCAGCAAACTGGGATCAGCCCTGGCTGTGGCGCCGCTGCCAAGCGGCGAAGGAGGCGAGGCCTCGCCGCTGAATCAACTGCGGCTGTTTGCGCTCGGCAAAAACTCAAGTGGCGCCGGGCGTGCCCAGGCACTGGCTTTTGCCAACTTCAGCATCACACCGTTAAGCCAGCGCAACCTCAGCCTCGGCAGCCAGACCGTGCTGCCGGCCAATCGTTTTGTCGGGATCCCGACCAACAGCTCCAAGACACTCGCTGCCATGGCGGTTGCAGCCAAACAGGGCCAGCAGGTCAACACCTTGACCAAGCAGTTGCACAACAACCTTGATCGTGTTGAACGCACCCAAAGCGTGATCAACGCGCTGGTGTTCAGCACCCAGAGCCCCGTGGCTGGCGGCCAGGAACTGGTGCGCATTTTCAGGGGGCAGCGATGAAGGAGTTATCGCTCGAGGTGCTGGGCTGGCTCGGCTATCTGGAGCGGCCGGCGGTGATGCTGCAACTGGCACTGATCGTGGCTGCGGTGGTGCTCACCCGGCAGATGCGGCGGCGGCGCTGGCTGGGCCGCTGGCCGCTGCTCGGCTACACCCCCCTGGGACTTGGGCTGCTTGCTGCTCTGGCGCTGCTGCTGCAGAAGCTTCATCAACCCCACGGCCTGTGCGCCTTGTGGACTTGGCTCTGGCTGGGCTGGTACAGCCTGCAGCTACTGAGCCAGCAACTGCTCCGGTGGCTGCCGCAGGAGCGGGTGCATCAGATCGAAACGCGCTTGCTGCGACCGGGTTATCTGGTGATGAGCGCGCTGGTCATGATCAACGAGCTCGACAACGTTCAAGACGTGGCCCTGGCCTGGCTGATCCAGAGAGCGGTCGGCATGAGCAGCAGCCGTCGCAAAGCCCTCGAGCAGATGCTGCGTTATGCGGTCGTGACTTTGGGCCTCATCGCGGTTGCCATCCACCTGGGGCTCAACACGACCGCCCTGATCGCGGTGGCTGGGGGGCTCTCGGTTGGCCTTGGCTTTGGCATCAAAGAGGTGTTCTCCAACTTCGTGAGCGGCCTTTGGCTGCTGTTTGAGGGTTCGGTGCGACCTGGTGAAGTGCTGATGCTCGATGGCGACCCCTGCGAGGTGCGCAAGCTGGGGCTGCGGGCCACCCTGCTGTGGCGCGACCGTGACAACGCCGAGCTGCTGATTCCCAATCAGACGTTTTTTACGGAAATGGCCACCACTTACACGGCCAGCGACCGCATGCGCCGCAGCCAGGTCAGCGTCGGTGCGGCCTATCACCATGACCCCGAATCGGTGATTGCCCTGCTCGAGGCGACCGCACGGCAGGTCAACCGCGTGCTCCCCAATCCAGCCCCTAAGGCCCTGCTGCTGAGCTATGGCGACTCAGCGATCAACTACGCCCTGCGCTTCTGGATCGCCAACCCGATGGACAACGTGACCATCTGCAGTGAGGTCAACCAGGCGATCTGGCATGCCTTCAAACGCGAAGGCATCGAGATTCCCTTCCCCCAGCAGGTGGAGTATTCGATGGTGTGGCCGCCCGAGCAGCACCTGCCCAACACCGGCAACCACTGATCAGCGCCAGGGGATCGCCAGCACGGCATCGAGACGCTGCCAGCGCTCCTCGGCTGCCACACGCCCGAGCAGGGCGATGCGCTCAAGGGCCTGACGCACCCGCGCTGTCTCGAGCAGATCGGGTGCGGGCCCCTGGGGCAGCACCAGAACCTGCTGCTCGGCCGGATCGGCCATCACCTGCAGCTCAAGATCGGCCAGCTCCCGCTCGAAAAACAGCCGCCGCATGCGGCCTGTGAGCACCGGCCCCAGCGCTTCGGCAAACGCCTTCAAACCGCCTTCATCGCCGCTGCAGCCGCAGTTGAGGGCCAGCCAGATCAGCAGCTTGGCCCAGCTTTCAGCACTCCAGAGCGGTTCAAAACTGCTGCGGTGCTGCCGCACCAGCTCGGCGATGGCGAAATCAACCAGCGTGGCCTGCAACGACGCAGGGTTTGGCGCGCCGCCCATGGCAACCGCAGACACTGACGCCACACTGCCAGCCCGGCAACCAGAGGGCAGACTGCAGACATCTGCAGGAGCTTGGCCCCATGGCCCTCGACCTCAACGATCCCGATCTTGAGTTTGCCGATCTGGTCACGGCCTATCAGAGCTGGGTGATGGCGGTGATCAACGACGAAAAGCTCGGCGGCGACAAGCTGCTCAGCGACGAGATCGTCGATGACGCGCTCAACGCCATGCGCTTTCTGCCCGATGTGGTGACCAGCGCGATCGAGACCACCCTGGCCCGCGTCTACGACGTCGATGCCGAGGAGCTGGCCGCGCTGCTCTACCCCGAAGACTGAGCTGCGGCAGCATTGCTGCAAAAGCAGTTCAGCCGCCGTTGCTGGGCCATGGCATCCATAGGGTTCGCTCCCGCTCGTCCGGCGTTGTGCCGGCCTGACCATGGCGAACCGCCCGCTTCCCACCCTTGCCAAGGCCGCCCTGGCCCTGGCCTGTGCTGCCACCGCAGGCAGCTTCAGCCAGCCAGCGCTGGCCGGCGAAGCGAGCCCGGTGCGCTGGAACACCGGCGCCGCCGTGTGGACCACAAGCCCCGAAGCGCTGAACACGTTTGTCAGCAGCGGCGAAATCACCGACCGGGGGCTTGAAGGTGGGCTCAACCGCTCCGGCTGGACCTCCCAGCAGGTGCGCCAGGGGCTGGCCAAGCCCTATGCCGTGGATCTCATCCCCTTGAGCCGCTTCCTCTATTCGGAAGCCGGTGAGCGCTTCCTTGAGGAGCAGACCCGCAGTTACGTGCCCTACGCCACGCTCAAAGCGCAGGCTGCTGTAGCCCTGCGCGCGGCGATCATCGCCGATGCGGCGGATGGCGAAATCTCCGGTGCCGGCATCCTGGGTGCGCTGCCGGTCGATTTCAGGCTGGCTGACATCAGCAGCCAAGCGCCCCTCGATGGCAGCCAGAACGTGTGGCCCCAGAGCGGTTGCCAGGGGTCCCGCCAATGCAGCTCCTGGCTGTCTTGGGCCGTGTTTCTGCCGGCCAACCTGCAGGCGATCAGCCAGAGTGGCAGCTGAGGCCTGCTCAAAGCAGATCATGGTCTGGTGCCGCAGCAGCAGACCTTGCCTGAAGCAGGAGCAGCCCGCGCCGACCTGGCGATCGTGGGGGCCGGCATTGCCGGCTGCACGCTGGTTGCGGCACTGCGGCAGCAGGGCTGGGGCGGCAGGGTCGTGATCGTTGAAAGTGGCCGCGGCCCAGGCGGGCGGGCAGCCACGCGCCGCTCCCGTCACGATCCCGGCCTGGCGATCAACCATGGAGCGCCGCTGTTCAACCTGCGCAGCGCTGGGCCTGCGACAGCCCTGGTGGAGGCCCTCAGCCAGGGGGGCTGGGTCAGCCCCTTTGCAGGCGCCATCCAAAGCCTTAACGAAGCCGGCCAGATCGGGCCACCGCTTGACGACGGCTTCAGCGACGGCGCCCTCTGGCAGGGCCAGGGCGGCATGGATCAGCTGGCCAAGGGACTGCTGGAGCTGGCCGCCCAGCACCCCGGCACCACCACACTGCAGTACGGCGTTGTGGTGCGCGTCCTGCAACCCAACGCGGCAGGGTGGACCCTGCTGGATGGCCAGGCTTCGGTGTTGGCGCAGAGCAGCTGGCTGGTGCTCAGCGGCACGCTGCTGGCCCATCCCCGCTGCCGGCAGGTGTTTGGCTGGGATGGGGTGCCGCTGCAACAGGCGGCGGCAAGCCTGAAGGATCCCCAGCTGGATCAGGCCGCAGCGGCCC
>Ga0194128_10009588_pt1 | contig 11794 bp, 11 predicted proteins | sample TA2KigCa65mmetaG_FD_148650 | JGI IMG/M metagenome (GOLD analysis project Ga0194128, IMG submission 148650) | Freshwater microbial communities from Lake Tanganyika, Tanzania - TA2015037 Kigoma Deep Cast 65m | ecosystem: Environmental > Aquatic > Freshwater > Lake | place: Tanzania: Lake...
GCGTGCGTTTCGTCAGCCTGCAATATGACCCGGACGCCGCGGGCCTCGACACGCTGCGCCGCCAAGCGCCGGCGGGCATCGAGGAGGTGCCCGGAATCGACATGCGCGCCGATCTGGATGGCGCAGCCGCGCTGATCAACGCGCTCGATCTCGTGATCACGATCGGCAACTCAACCGCGGACATCGCCGGCGCGCTCGGCCAGGACACCTGGGTGCCACTGCCGAAGAATCCCGACTGGCGCTGGCAGGTGGAGCGCGAGGACAGCGCCTGGTATTCGAAGGCGCGGCTGTTTCGCCAATCCGAGCCGAATCGCTGGGACGATGTGATCGCGCGCGTGGCGGCAGCCTTGAGCCAACGCCTCGCCGCAAAAGGAGAGCACTAGGCGATGCGCGATTTTGTCCAGCTGGTCGTGCTGCCGCCGACCGGGTTCTTCGTGATCGGCGCGCTTGGCCTTCTCCTCATCCTTCTGCGCTGGCGCTTCGGCTATGCGCTATGCGTAATTTCGCTCCTATTGCTCTATGCCTTTTCGACCCCAATCGTGGCGCGGCTGATCGCGGAACCGCTGGCGCAATATCCGGCGTTGCAGAAGGATCAGTTCGCCAATGATGTGGGTGCGATCGTCGTGCTCGGCGCCGGCCGCTACTACTCGGCGCCGGAATTTGGCGGCGACACGATCCGCGGCGCAGGCCTCGAGCGCGTGCGCTATGCAGCCTGGCTGCACCGCCAGACCGGACGGCCCATCCTGGTGTCAGGAGGCAATATCGATGGGCGTGGCAGCGCCGAGGCCACATTGATGAAAGAGACGCTCGAAAAGGAGTTTGGCGTCGCCGTGGCCTGGGTCGAGCCGGCCTCGCGCAACACCGCCGAGAACGCGACCATGAGCCACGCCATTCTCGACAAGGCCGGCATCAAGAAGATCTACCTCGTCACCCATTCAGAGCACATGACACGAGCGGTCGAGGCTTTCGGTCGAACGCCGCTCGTCGTGGTGCCGGCACCGACGGTTTTCGGGCCTGAGCTCGGCATCGAGACGCTCGACTTCGTGCCTTCGGGTGGGGCCATGACCAAGAGCAACCGCGTGCTTCACGAGTGGCTCGGGCGCGTCTGGTACGCGCTGGCGGAATGACCCCCGTGCGTGATAGAGAGGCGGCGCGGATGGGGCGTGGCCAAGCGGTAAGGCAACGGGTTTTGGTCCCGTGACCCCAGGTTCGAATCCTGGCGCCCCAACCGGTTTTCAACAGGCGTGGAAAGGTTAGGCCGAACCGATGTCCGGCAGATCCGGAAGTTTGCCGCCTCAGTCCGACGCCGCGAGGCGAACCGCGGGCGAGCAGGTGCGCGAACTCCTGCGCCGCTCGATCGCGCTGAAGGAGCGTCTGATCGCCGACCATGCGGGCCGGGTGATCGAGATCGCGGAACTCTGCGCCACCGCCATCGCCGGCGGCAATAAGCTCATGCTCTGCGGCAATGGCGGCTCGGCGGCCGATGCGCAGCACCTCGCGGCGGAGTTGCTGATCCGGCTGCGCTCGAACGTAGATCGCCCAGGGCTTCCGGCGCTTGCGCTCGCGACCGATTCCTCCTCGCTCACCGCCTGCGGCAATGACTATGACTTCGAGACCTATTATGCGCGGATGGCGGAGACCCTCGGCCAGCCGGGCGATGTGCTGATCGGCATCACCACCTCGGGCCGCTCGCCCAACATCGTGCGGGCACTGCAGGCCGCGCGCGCAAAGGGCCTCAAGACCGTCGGACTGCTCGGCGGCGATGGCGGTGCGGCGCTCCCGCACTGCGATCTCGCCCTCGTCGTGCCCTCGAGCGAGACCGGGCGGATTCAAGAGGCTCATATCGCGATCGGCCACGCGATCATGGAGTTGATCGAGGACCGCCTGATCGCGGCCGGGCTGATCGATCAGCCCACCCTGCCCGGATAGCACCCCGCCTCGAGCGCACGGCGGCGCACGAGCGCATAGACCGTGTCGATCGCGGGCGTATCGACGCCGACCAGATCGCCGAGCTCTGCTACCGCAAGCACGAGCGCGTCGATTTCCATCGGTCGCTTCAATTCAAGATCCTGCAGCATTGAGGTCTTGTGCGCGCCAACTTCCTCGGCACCCTTGATGCGCGCATCGACGCCGATGGGAAATTTGACGCCGAGCGCTTCGGCCACGCGCTGGCCCTCGACCATCATGGCGCGCGCGACGGCGTGCGTGCCAACATCGCGCGCGAGATCGACGAGCGTGGAGCCGGTGAGGGCACTCAAGGGATTGAAGGCAAGATTGCCCCAGAGCTTGACCCAGATGTCGGTACGGATGTCGGGCCTGACCGGCGATTTGAACCCCGCCGCGATCAGCGCCTTCGACAACGCCTCGATGCGCGGCGTGCGCGCGCCCGTGGGCTCGCCGATCGGCAGACGGTTGCTCGAGAGATGCGGCTGCACCTCGACCACGCCGGGTTCGACGATCTCGGCGGCCGGGTAGATCACGCAACCGATGGCGCGCTCAGCGCCGATCACCGACCATTGCGTGTCGTCGGGATCGACCGCTTTCACCCGCCGGTTTTCGTACGGACCCGTGAGCCCGTAAAAGTACCACCAGGGAATGCCGTTGACCGCGCTGACGACCGCCGTCTCCGGCCCAAGCAGGGGCCGAAGGCGCGCGCAGATGCCGGGCACGGAGTGGGCCTTCAGCGTGATGATCACGACGTCCTGGGCCCCGAGCTCCGCCGGGTCATCGGTGCAGCGCGGCCGGGCGAGCTTCTCCTCCGCGCCGATGCGCAGCCGCGCGCCGTTCGCCTTCATCGCCGCGAGATGCGGGCCCCGGCCGATCAGCGAGACATCGACGCCGCCGAGCGTGAGCTCGACGCCGAGATAGGCGCCGATCGCACCGGCCCCGTAGATCGCGATTCTCATTTGCCGAGGCCGAGCTTCTCCGCCAGCCCGATGCGCTGCAGCTTGCCGGTCGCGCCCTTTGGAATTTCCTCGAGGATCAGCACCTGCCGCGGCACCTTGAAGTCGGCCAGGTGCTTGGCGGCGAAGTCGCGGATCTCGCGGTCGGTCGCGCTCGCGCCCTCGCGCAGCACGATGGCGGCGGCCACATCTTCGCCGAGCTTGTCGTGCGGCACGGCGAAGGCCACGGCCTGGGCGACCGCAGGGTGGGTCATCAGCACATCATCGACCTCGCGCGGCGAAATCTTCTCGCCACCGCGATTGATGATCTCCTTCAGGCGCCCGGTGAGCGTCAGATAGCCCTCGGCATCCATCACGCCCTGATCGCCGGTGCGGAACCAGCCCTTGGCGAAGGCGCTCTCATTGGCCTTTGGGTTGTTCTCGTAGCCGAGCGTCACGTTTTCGCCGCGGATCACGATCTCGCCTGTCTCGCCGGCCCTTAGGAGATTACCGGCGTCATCCATGATCGCGACCTCAGGCCCGGCGGCAACGCCCACACAGCCCGCACGCCGCGCCCGCGGCGGCAGAGGGTTGCTCGTCATCTGATGCGAGGCCTCGGTCATGCCGTAGGATTCGATGACGGGTGCGTTGAACGCGGCCTCGAGCTCGCCCATTACCGGTGCCGGCAGAGATGACGACGAGGAGCGGATCAGCCGAAGCGGCGCCGTCTTGATCGTGTCCTGATTGCGGCTCGCGCGCGTGAGGATGGTTTGATGCATGGTCGGCACGGCGGTGTACCACGAGGGCTTCAGCTCCTCCATCCAGCCGAAGAACTTAAGCGCGTTGAAGCCCGGCGTGCAGGCGACCGACGCCCCGCCGTAGAGCGATGACAGCACGGCCGCGATCAGCCCGTGGATATGGAACAGCGGCATGATGTTGAGGCAGCGATCTTCAGGCTTGAGCCTGATCCAGTCCGAGATGTTGCGCGCCGAGGCCAACACGTTGCGCTGGGTCAAGGGCACGATCTTCGGGCGCGAGGTCGTGCCCGAGGTGTGCAACACGAGCGCGACGTCGCTCTCCGCCGCGGCGCCCGCCTGCGCGGGCTTGGCACCCGCCTTGATCTCAAGGTCGAACAGGCCGGCCGCCTCGCTCGGACGCGGCGCCAACGGGATGATCGCGACGCCGAGTTTCCTGGCCACCGCGATCGCCGGCGTCTCGACGCCGGCCTGCACGATCAGCGCCTTGGCCTTGAGATCCGACAGATAGAACTGGAACTCATCCGCCCGATAGGCCGGGTTGAGCGGTGCCGCGGTCGCCCCGGCGGCGACCGCGAGAAACGCGCTCGCCATCTCAGGGCCATTGGGCAGGACGATGCCCACCCGGTCACCGCGCCCGATACCGGCCTTGTTGAGCGTCTCGACCGTCGAGGCGACAAAGCGCGCGAGGCCGCCGTAGCTCACGGAGGCACGCTCGGGCGCGGCGATCGCAACCGCCTCCGGCGCCGCGCGTGAAAGCATATCGTGGACGGTTCTGGCCTCGGCCATGATGGCGGGTTCCCACGCTGTGACGTGACGGCGCGCACCCTATAGAAGGTGCCCGCGCAAGGAAACCGGCTTCAGCGGATCAGGAGAATGGCCTAGGCGGCCGCAGGAATGACCCGATCCTCGAGCTCGAACAGGAACTCGATGCGCCGCGCCCGGCCATGGGTCTGCTCATAGAGCTCGATCGGGCTCTTGCGGAACGAGGTGAGCCCACGCGCATTGAGCCATTGATCGCCCTGGTGCGCTTCCTGGCCGATCAGCTGGGCCATGAAGGGCGTCGAGGACAGCAGGCTCCAGGCCACGGAGGGCTGGAGCGCCTGGGTCTCCAGCGGCTCCACGGTCCCGGCCGCTGGAAGCGCCCTGGCCTTTTCAGCGCTGGCGCGTGCCGAGGCCTCGGCCTTTTCCTTCTCCCGGCGGATGGCCGTTGTCGGCTCGCCGGGCTCGACCGGCTTCAGCCGTTGTGCCCGGGTCGCCTCCGCCGCCACGGATAGGCCAAGCGCGACCGCAGGCGGCGGCGCGTCGGGGGCGGCGGAACGGGGGACAAGGGAAATCATGATGAATGCGATATCGTTTCTAGGCTATTATTGTTAAATGACCGTTGCCCGTCAACCAGGGAAAGTAATACTAGCATTTGTACACCAAAATCAGCCGCGACGTTAACTAATACCGTTCACCACATTTCCGCATGCGCCCGGCGCGCCTAAACGCCTGCACCACCGGGATTTTCTTGCCCGTCGCGGCCTCCCTCACCCCCCATCTTCGCTAACCACGCCGTTTCAAGCTTTGTTTACGCGGCGAGCCGAAGCTTTGTGATGGTCGACCGTGCATGCCGAAGGGCTCGCTCGACGGTCGGCCGTGACGCGGCGGGGGCGGCGTGGGTGCAAGATTTGGTGGGCCAAGTAGGCCCCCAGGCAGGGATCATGGGTGTTAATCGGCCGGAGCTCGAGGGTCTGCATGCTGCGATCGCGGCATCGGGCGATGTGGCCTATGTCTGGGATGTGCGCAGCGGCGTGATCCGATGGCATGGCGCCGTCGGCGAGCTGTTTCGCCTCGAGGATCATAGCGCCGTCGACCTGGCGGATCGCTTCCTCGCACGCATCAGCGCGAACGGAATCGGTGACCTCAGGCGCTGCCACGACGAGGCGGCTCGGGACGGTCGGCGGTTCGTCTGTGATTATCAGCTCGAGCGCGGCGATGGCACGCTCACCTGGATCGAGGATCGCGGCTGGTTCGAGCGCAGCGAATCAGGCGAACCCATCTACGTCTACGGCGTGCTCCGCTGCATCGATCGCATCAAGGAAGAGGCGATGCATGCCGCGCGCCTCTCCGGTTTCGATGGCCTTACCGGGCAGTATAATCGCAGCCGTCTGCGCGAAGCGCTCGAGCATGCGCTCTCATACGGCGTGCGCTATGAGGCGCCGGGCGTCTACCTCCAGGTCGGCATCGACAATCTCGCACTGATCCACGACACCTATGGTCGCGATGTCGCGGAACAGGTGGTGATCGCGGTCAGCCGCGAGCTCGATCGATCGTTGCGCGCGAGTGACGTGATCGGTCGCATTGCGCAGGAGACCTTTGGCGTCATCCTGAATGGCTGCGCCAGCGCCGATCTGCCGGTGACGGCCGAGAAGATTCTGAATGCGGTGCAGCAGGCGTCGGTCATGAGCGACAAGGGCTATCTGCCCGTGACCGCCTCGGTCGGTGCCGTGTCCTTCCCCGAATCCGCACGCACCGCGCCCGATGCCATGGCGAAGGCCGCGCTCGCGCTCGAGCAGGCGCGGCGCTCAGGCAACAATTGCTACAACCTCTACAACCTTTCGCCCGAGCAGCTCTCGGCGCTGCGCAGCAATCTCGAAGTGACCGAGATGGTGCAGACGGCGCTGAGGCACAAGCGCCTTTGCCTCCACTACCAGCCGCTCGTCGAAACCACCTCGCAGACGCCGGCCTTCTATGAGTGTCTGGTGCGCATGTTCGACGAGGCGGGCAACATCGTGCCGGCAGGCAGCTTCCTGCCGATCGCGGAGAAAATGGGCCTCGTGCGCTCGATCGACCGCAACGTGCTCGAGCTGGTTCTTGCCGAGCTCGCGGCCGATCCCGATGTGCGCCTCGCGATGAACATCTCGGCGCTCTCGACCACCGATCCATCCTGGCTCCGCCTCCTCACCGCACAGGCCAAGACGCGACCCGATATCGCCAAGCGGTTGCTGGTGGAGATCACCGAGACCACGGTCTTGCAGGACATCAAGGAAACGACGCGCTTCGTCGCCCAGCTCAAGGAGATGGGCGTGCAGGTGGCGCTTGACGATTTCGGCGCGGGCTACACCTCGTTCCGGCATCTGCAGGAGCTCGAGGTCGACATGGTCAAGATCGACGGCTCCTTCGTGAAGACGTTGGCCGAGCGCCCCAACTCGCGGCTCTTCGTGCGTACCCTGCAGAGCTTTGCCGATGGTCTCGGCCTCAAGACGGTCGCGGAGTCTGTCGAGACCGCCGAGATCGCGCAGATGCTGGGCGATTACGGCATCGGATATCTCCAGGGCTGGTATTATGGCAAGCCCTCGGCCGAGCGGCCGTGGTGCGCGCCCAACGGCAATCGGCGCGTGGCGATGGCCGAGCCTACACCGCTTCTGACGAACACGGCGTCACGCAGTGACAGCGGCGTATCGCCCGGCATTGCGGCCATGGTGGCCGACATCCTGCGCCCCGGCGGGCTGCATTGAGGACAATCGCGGCACGTCATAAAAAAGGGGGCCATGGGGCCCCCTTTTCGCTTTTCTGACGTGCCCGCCGTCCGCTCAGGTCACCCTCGACCAGACGCGCACGTTGATTGCGTAGAGGATCGCGGTCAGCACACCGATGAAGATGAGCACCTTGAGGCCGGTTGCCTTGCGCTCCTCAAGCTCGGGCTCGGCCGCCCAGGCCAGGAAAGTCGTGACGTCGTGCGACATGGTGGCGACCGTCGCCTCGGTGCCGTCGGCATAGGTCACCTGGCCGTCGGAAAGCGGCTGTGGCATGGCGATCTGGTGGCCCGGGAAGTAGGCGTTGTAGCTCATGCCATCGCCGAGTGTGAAACCCTCCGGCGGGTCCTGATACCCCGTGAGGATGGCGTAGATGTAACCCTCGTGGCCGTTGCGCCCCTTGGTGACGAGGGAGAGGTCCGGCGGCATGGCGCCGTTGTTGGCGGCGCGCGCCGCGTTGTCGTTCTTGAATGGGCTCGGGATCCTGTCGGACGGGCGGCCATCCCGCTCGAACATCTCGCCCTCGGCGTCCGGCCCGTCAGTGACCTTGAAGCTGGCCGCCACCTCCTTGATCTCCGCCTCGCTCATGCCGAGCGCGCTCAAGGTGCGGAAGGCGACATAGTGGAGGCCGTGACAGCTCGAGCAGACCTCGCGATAGACCTGCAGGCCCCGCTTCAGGGCCGCCTTGTCGTACTGCCCGAAGACGCCGATATGGGGAAAGTCGACCGAGGGCAGCGGCCCCGCTGATTCGGCCGCCCGGGCCTCAGCCGCGCCGATCAAGCCGAGCGCGAGTGCGGCCGCCGCGATCATCAGCCGGCGCATCAGTGCTTCTCCATCGTTGCAGCAGGCTGGACGGCGGGCGCCCCACCCCGCTTCTTCAGGACAGCCTCATGAATGCTGTCGGGCAGAGGCCGCGGCCGCTCAAGCTTGCCGAGGATCGGCAGGATGATCAGGAAGTGCGCGAAGTAATAGATCGTGCAGATCTGGCCGATCCAAACGAACGAGCCTTCGGGCGGGTTGGCGCCGACCCAGCCGAGCACGAAGCAATCCGCCACGAAGACCCAGAAGAGCTGCTTGTAGATCGGCCTGAAGCGAGCGCTGCGGACCTTGGACGTATCGAGCCACGGCAGGATGAACAGGATGGCGATCGAGGCCACCATGGCGACCACGCCGCCGAGCTTGTCAGGGATAGCGCGGAGAATGGCGTAGTAAGGCAGGAAGTACCATTCCGGCACAATGTGCGGCGGCGTTTGGAGCGGATCCGCCTTCACATAGTTGATTGTCTCGCCGAGCATGTTCGGCACGAAGAAGACGAACACGAACAGCACGAACAGCATCGCGCCGAGGCCGAACAGATCCCTCACCGTGTAGTAGGGGTGGAAGGGAATCGTGTCCTTGGCGGACTTGACGTCGATGCCGAGCGGGTTGTTTGAGCGGCGGTGATGCAGCGCCCAGATGTGAAGGATCACCACGCCGACGATGACGAACGGCAGCAGGTAGTGCAGCGAGAAGAAGCGGTTCAGCGTCGGGTTGTCGACCGAGAAGCCGCCCCACAGCCAGTCACGCAGCGTTTCGCCGATCCACGGAATCGCCGAGACCAGGTTGGTGATGACGGTCGCGGCCCAGAAGCTCATCTGACCCCAGGGCAGCACATAGCCCATGAAGGCCGTGCCCATTATGAGGAAGAGCAGGATGATGCCAAGCCACCACAATATCTCGCGCGGCGACTTGTAGGAGCCGTAGTACATGCCGCGGAAGATGTGGATGTACACGACGGCGAAGAACATCGACGCGCCGTTCATGTGGATGTAGCGGATCAGCCAGCCCCACTCGACATCGCGCATGATGCGCTCGACCGAGTCGAACGCGTGGTCGACATGCGGCGTGTAATGCATCGCCAGCACGATGCCGGTGATGATTTGGATCACCAGAATGATCCCGGCGAGCGAGCCGAAATTCCACCAGTAGTTGAGGTTCTTCGGCTCGGGGAAATCGATGAGATTGTGGTTCGCCCAGCTGAATATCGGCAGCCGGTATTCGATCCACTGGGCAACCTTGTTGCGCGGCACAGGCGTGCTCATTGCGTCGCGGCTCCCCTTAGCCGATCTTCACGAGAGTGTCGGAGAGGAATTCATAGGGCGGCACTTCGAGATTGCGCGGCGCCGGCCCCTTGCGGATGCGCCCCGAGGTATCGTAGTGCGAGCCGTGGCACGGGCAGAACCAGCCGCCGAAATCGCCGCGCGGGTCGCCCTGCTTGGTGCCGAGCGGGATGCAGCCGAGATGGGTGCACACGCCGACCAGAATCAGCCATTCGGCTTTCTTGGCGCGCTCCTCATCCGACTGCTTGTCACCCAGGTCGTCGAGGCTGACCTTGCGGGCCTCTTCGATTTCCTCGGGCGCACGGTGGCGCACGAACACCGGCTTGCCGCGCCAGACCACGACGATCGCTTGCCCGACCTCGATCCCCGAGATGTCAATCTCGGTCGAGGACAGCGCGAGCGTGTCGGCCGCGGGGTTCATCGTCTCGATCAACGGCCAGACCACCGCGATGGTGGCGATGGCGCCCATGGCGCCGGCCGCCAGGATCAGGAAATCTCGTCGGGTCTCACCCGTCGCCGGCGCGCCATGCTCGCCGTGCTGGGATGTCTCCGCCATGCTCCACCCTCGTTATGTGGGATCATTACGCGGCCGGAGCCTGCTGGAACGAGGCCCGGCCCAACCGCGCGCACCCTTATGGGCACGCAAAGAAACGTCCTTGCGCAGCCGGCGGTTGGCGTAGCACGGGCGCGCGTTTTCGGCAAGATTGATGGCAAGTGCCTGAGCCAGCGCGCTTTTGCCCCGACTCCGGCCGGTACCGGTTAACCTGTCAATCATGCGACTCGCCCTCTACCAGCCCGATATTCCGCCGAATGTGGGAACCATCCTGCGTTTGGCCGCCTGCCTCGGCGCCGGGGTCGACGTCATCGAGCCTTGCGGCTTTCCGCTCGACGATCGGCGGCTCCGTCGTGCCGCTATGGACTATCTGGCGCAGGCCGACGTGACACGCCACGCCTCATTCGAGGCGTTTTGTCGCAGCCGTGAGGCGGCGCCTGAGCGTGGGCGCCTTGTGCTCTTGACGACTCAAGGCGACACCGACTACCGCACCTTCCAATACGGCGATACCGACACGCTCATGCTCGGCCGGGAGAGCGCCGGCGTGCCCGAGGCGGTTCACGGGATCGCTGATGCCCGCGTCAGAATCCCGCTGCGCGGCGGTTTGCGTTCGATCAATGTGGCGCTTGCCGCCGCCATCGTACTGAGTGAGGCGCTGCGTCAGATCAACGGCCTCCCCGGAGATCGGCTATGAACGATTCATCCGCCCGCGGCCAGAAGGGCGAGCGCCAGCCCAACCTTCCGCCGGGCGCTTCGAGCGAGGCGGAAAAAGCCCGCGCGCGCCATTGGTTCGAGGCCCTGCGCGACGCGATCTGTGCCGCCTTCGAGGCGCTGGAAGACGCGCATGTCGGCCCGCTCAGGGACCGCGCGCCCGGCCGCTTCGAACGCAAGGCCTGGACTCGGCCCGAAGGCGGTGGTGGCGTCATGGCCATCATGCGCGGGCGCGTGTTCGAGAAGGTGGGCGTCAACGTCTCCACCGTGCATGGCGAGTTCTCGCCGGCCTTCAGCGCCAACATTCCGGGCGCCGCCGATGACCCGCGCTTCTGGGCCAGTGGCATCTCGCTCGTCGCGCATTTGTGCTCGCCCAAGGTGCCGGCGGTGCACATGAACACGCGCCATATCGTGACCACGTCACGCTGGTTCGGCGGCGGCGCCGACTTGACGCCGATGGTGCCGGATAGCGCCGACACCGCCCGCTTCCACACGGCACTTGCCGAGGCGTGCGCGGCCCATGATGCGGCCTATTACCCGCGCTTCAAGGCCTGGTGCGATGACTATTTCTTTTTGCCGCATCGGGGCGAGCCGCGCGGCATCGGCGGGATCTTCTACGACTATCTCAACACGGGCGATTTTGAGCGCGACTTCGCCTTCACGCGCCAGGTCGGCCTCGCCTTCCTCAAGGTCTACCCCGAAATCGTGAGGCGGCACCTGAATGAGCGCTGGACGCCGGCCGAGCGCGAACACCAGCTCGTGCGCCGCGGCCGCTATGTCGAGTTTAACCTGCTCTATGACCGCGGCACGCAGTTTGGCCTCAAGACCGGCGGCAACACCGAAGCCATCCTCATGTCCATGCCGCCCGAGGTGCGCTGGCCTTAATTCTGTGGCCGGAACGCGCGTGATTGGCGGCCGCGGTCACGCCCGCTACCATGGTCACCGGCGCGGCCGTGGATCGCGCAAGGGGGACGCCATGAGGACGATCGGACGCGCCTTGATCGGCACGGTGGTGGCAACGGCGCTGGCGGTTGGGATCGGCCTCTCAAGCCTCGCCGCCGATCTGCCGCTCAAGGCCTTTTTCGGCAGCTATTCGGGCTCAGGCCTCGCGCGCAATGAGGAGAGCGACTATTTCGGCCTGACCGTGCGCGACCTTGACGTCACCATCAAGCAAGCGGGCAAGGGCTTCGAGCTCAGCTGGACGACCGTGCTGCGCCAGGGCGGCGACCCCAAGAAGCCGGACGTCAAGCGCAAATCGGAGAGCGTGACCTTT
>Ga0194128_10009591_pt1 | contig 11791 bp, 7 predicted proteins | sample TA2KigCa65mmetaG_FD_148650 | JGI IMG/M metagenome (GOLD analysis project Ga0194128, IMG submission 148650) | Freshwater microbial communities from Lake Tanganyika, Tanzania - TA2015037 Kigoma Deep Cast 65m | ecosystem: Environmental > Aquatic > Freshwater > Lake | place: Tanzania: Lake...
GCTACCATTACAACACAATATATCCCCGTTTGGTTTGGAGGATGGTCGAAAAATTCTGAAAAAAACTGCAACCGCGGGCTTATTCTTACGAAGTCGAGAGTTCTGCGGGGGAAGAGATTTTTGCCCCCTTGGTGAGAACCGAAAAAAGACTGGCTCGTCGTACATCGCAACGGGCTCTATTTTTGTCTATTTCTCTTGACATCGACCCGTAACAGTGTACCATCGACTCAAATGATCCATCTTTCCTATGTACCCCGTGTAACGTCCGATGAGAGGAGACCCGTCCGTGAGTAAGAAACAGTTCGTTCGAGGGCTTTGTCAGCGAGTGGCGCCTTTTTTGGGCATCCGCAGAGCGAACCGCCCCGCCCCGCGACGGCCGTCAAGCAGGCTCATGATTGAGATGTTGGAGGACCGTACCGTCCCAACGACGATCAAGCTCACGAACCTGACGGGCCTGGCCCCTTCCGTGGCCAAGGCCTGGGTGGCCGGATTCAATGGCAACGGCAACACGAACGGTCTGGCGGCGTCAACGACAACATCAGGGCAAGGATCGTTTTCCGCCAGCACGCAGGATTTTTATCAAATCGGTTCGAGTGAGGGCCAGATCGACAGCATTACCTTGAACGAAGGGCAAGGGCGTTTGATCTTTGTGGTGGCGCAAGAAAAACCACCCACCCTGCCGCTTGGAACCTCTTTCGTGCCGGCCCCCTATAGGACCGGGCACGAACCCCCGACGCAGTCTCTCACCACCGGCCCCATGGATTTCTTTGAGTTTGCTTATAATGGCAACGATGACCTCTCCGCCGCCAATGGATTCGGGCTGAATCTGTCCTTTACCGTGGCGAACATCAATGGCACCGGCGCCACGGAAACCTATGGGGCTGATCCGAGCTTTGACCGTGGCGACATCGGCAAGGCTTACACGATGTTCATGACGAATGAAGGTCTGCGGGGGAAAGATTACCTCCTGCTGCTCTACAAAACGACACCGGGCTCTGCGAACGTGCCCGTGCCCGGGAACCAGTTCTTCGCAATCGTCGACCCGGCTGACTGGATCAATAACACGCCCCCCGAAGGGGACGGGCTGGTTGACTACTGGAACGAAACGGTGGAAAACTTCTTCAAGCCTGGCAACTTCCTGAGCATCAACCTGAGTGCTGGCGCCGTTCCCAACATCTACGAAGGGTATGCCGATTCTAGCGGATATACGCTCACTAGCCTTACAGACCCCATGATCAGCTATAACTTCCCAAAACCCGAGCAGGGGCTCGCTAGCGCGAACTACGTCTTTCAACAGGATTTCACCGTTCCTCCGCCGCCCGACTTTGGACAACTGCAAGACCAAATCTGGGAGGCGCTCAGTCGGGGGGTCGCCCTGGATGGGGCTTTTAATGCTCCACCAGGTACCTCGCTTCCTGCTTCGGGTTTTTCCACCACCGCCTGGAACGACCACGAAAAATGGTACACGGTGCATACCAGCCCTTATTTCCCCGGTATCACGAATAGTTACAACACCTACGCCAAGTTCCTCCACTACAGCACGATCAAAGGCAAGGACAGCCGCACCTGCGGCTGCGCGCCGATTTTTATTGGCAACGCCGCCTATGGCTTCCCCTTGGATGAAAACCCGGATGGACCTTACACGGGCCCGCAAGTCCCTTCCAAAACAATGCAGCCGGTCGGGCCAAACGACACGCTCACCATTACCCTGGGCCCGTGGGCAAGTAGGTCCGTGTCGTCGACGGTGGCCGTCGGGCTGGGGCAGGGCGGCGTCCCGCTGGTGCGTGTGTTCGACGCAGCCACGAAAGCACAGCTTCACGAGGTCCGGCCGTACAGCCGCAGCTTCCGGGGCGGCGTGCGTGCGGCCGCCGGCGATGTGAACGGCGACGGCGTCTTCGACTTCGTCACCGCGCCTGGCCCCGGCATGCGTCCCCTCGTCAAGGTCTATGACGGCACGAACGGCGACTTGATCAAAGCCTTTCTCGTCTATCCCAAGTGCTTCGTCGACGGCGTCTTCGTCGCCCTGGGCGATCTCGACGGCGACGGCAAATGCGAGGTCCTGGTCGGCCCGGGCAAGGGAGCATATTCCGTTCGGGCCTATACCATCCAGGGCACGGCGCTGCCCGGCTTCGCGCCGTTCCATCCATACGGCAAGCGCTATAGCGGAGGCATTCACGTCGCGATGGGCAACACCGACGGCGTCTTCGGCGACGAGATCGCCGTCGCGCCAGCGGACGACGGCCAAAAAGTCGTGCGGATCTACAAGTCGTTGCTCAACGCCTCCAAGCTTTTGCTGCAAGTCAACCCGTATCCGAATCACAAATTCAGCGACGGCATCTGGATCGCGCTGGGCGATGTCATCGGCCCACCCTATCCCGTTGCCCAGCTCATCACGGCTCCGGGCAGCCAGATCACCCCCTGGAATTTCCCGCTCTACAAAGAATACGTCAAGCTCTTCGACTCCACGGACGGCCAGCTGATAATCGAGCACGTGGCCTTTCCGGGATTCACTGGGGGCACGCGCGTTGGCGTCGCCGACTCCGATGGCGTCGGCCCATACGAACTGATCACCGCCCGCGGCCCGACCGGCAGCCCGGTCGTCAAGATCTGGGCCGAAGGTGTCGCCACGGGGCTCGAGGCGTTTCCGCCGAGCTTCACCGAAGGACTGTACGTATCGTGAGCCTCAGATGCCGATGACCTCGCCGCTCCAGCCCGAATCGTTGCGGCTGGCGATCACCGCGCATGGTATGATGGGTGCACAGGGGAGGGCGAGGCTCCTGCCGAGCCGCTGCCTGATTCTTAACTGTGAATGCGATCCTGCCCAATTTCGTCGTTCACGGCTCGGCAGGAGCCTCGCCCCTCCCCTGTGCACAACTAGCCGGTTCCGTCGCCGGCTTTGGATTTCTGTTTATGCTGCTGCAACACGCGATAGACCGAGGTATGGGCTCCGGAGCCATGGGGCCTTGATCGCCCGCCCGCGCCATGGCTTCACGGACCACCTTGCCGTCGATAGCGATCACTTGTCCTTGAGTCACCTCGTGTAAGCGTTGAACCCAGTTCAGCAGGCATTTCTGAAAGGCCACGGGATTCAAAGCGGCGAACACGCGGCCAAACGTGTCATGGGAAGGTATTCCTGCCGACAAATCTACCAGGCGAGCCAACCACTCGTGGCGATCGCGTGCAAACTGCACAATCTCCTCCCAAGTGTCCGCACCGGCAATGGTGCCGCACAAGGCGATCACCACCAACGTAAGAAGCGGATGTTTGACACGAGTGCGTCGTCTCCTAGGATCGGGCAAGGACGCGAAGAATTTCCGAATGCTGGCCGGGGAAAGACGGGAAGACATTGCCATGGTTCTGCTCCATGAACGGGCGAAGTCCTCTCCATCATTCGCTCGGTCCCTTGTCTTTTTCAAGCCTCCCCGGAAGAATAGTGAGGATTAGACGCGTGGACCCTGGGCTCGTATCAGTATCAGTTGTATGGAAATCACAGTTCCTATCAGTTATCAGTTACACTGTATGGAAATCAAAGTTTCTATCAGTTTTCCTATCAGTATCAGTTATCAGTTGGGAGGGGAAGCACGATGTATTTGAACATGCATCTGCAATTGGGATGGAACATGCGCCGCCGCAGCGCGACGAGCAAGCAAGCGCGGCGCGCTCGGCTGTCGTTGGAGCGGCTCGAGGACCGCACGGTTCCCGCCAATGTGGCGCCAGACGGCCGCCTAGGGTTCAGCGAGACGGCCGTCGCCACCGGGCTCAACAGCGCCACGGCCATGGAGATCGCGCCGGACGGCAAGCTGTTCGTCGCCGAACAGGGCGGCACCCTGGAAGTCTGGTCGAACGGGACCAAGCTGCGCAACAACTTCTTTCAGAGCACGCCGCTGACAGTCGCCACCGAGAGCGAGCGCGGCTTGCTGGGGATCGCCTTCGATCCGAGCTACGCCAGCAACCGCTTCATCTACGTCTACTACACGACGACCGACGCGAACCGGCACAATCGCGTGAGCCGGTTCACCGCCAACGCGGTCGGCGACGTGGCCCTGGCCGCCAGCGAGGTCATCATCTGGGAAGGCGAGGCCCACGCGTCCAGCAACCACAACGGCGGGGCCATCCACTTCGGAGCCGACGGCAAGCTGTACATCGCCACCGGCGACAATGCCAACGGCAATAGCGCGCAGTCGCTGTCGTCGCTGCACGGCAAGATCCTGCGCATCAACTCCAACGGCACCATCCCCAGCGACAATCCGTTCTTCAACCAGACGACGGGCGCCTTCCGCGCCATCTGGGCGCGCGGTCTGCGTAATCCCTTCACCTTCTCGTTCCGGCAAGGGACGAACGAGATGTTCATCAACGACGTCGGCCAGGCGACGTGGGAGGAAATCAACGAGGGGGCCGCCGGCGCCAACTACGGCTGGCCGTCCACGGAGGGAGACTTCAGTGGGTTCCCCGCCTTCACGCGGCCATTCTATGCTTACGACCATGAAGGAGCCGATCCCAACGGCTGCGCCATTACCGGTGGCGCCTTCTACAACCCCCCCGCCGGGGAGTTCCCGCCGGGACATCATGGCGACTACTTCTTCGCGGATTTCTGCGGCGGCTGGATCAACCGCATCGATTCCGACTCCAAGGAGGTCATCTCCTTCGCCACCGACATCAGTTTCCCGGTCGATCTCAAGGTGGACGACGCCGGCAACTTGTACTACCTGGCCCGCGGCAGCGGCGAGGTCTTCCAGGTCTTCTACACCGAGGACCAGCCGCCGAGCGTCACCAAGCAACCGGCCGATCAGACGACATCCGAGGGCCTGTCCGCCACCTTCAAGGTCTACATCAGTGGCACGTTTCCATTGACTTACCAGTGGCAGCGAAACGACGGCGGCCGCTGGGGGGACATCGCCGGCGCCGCCTCGTCAAGCTACACGCTGGCCAACGCTCAACTTTCCGATAGCGACGCTCAGTTCCGCTGCGTGGTGACGAACACCTTCGGCAACGTCACCAGCGACGCCGCCGACCTCACTGTCACGCCCAACCAGCCGCCGATGGCATCGATCACCACGCCCGTCGTGGGTAGCACCTACCGCGCCGGAACGACGGTCTCCTTCTCGGGCACGGGCACGGACCCGGAGCAAGGCGACCTCGCCGCCAGCGCGTTCCACTGGGAGATCCGCTTCTACCACAACGATGGCGGCGGCGAGCATTTCCATCCGTTTACCACGTTTGACGGCGTCAAGAGCGGCACGTTCACGCCGGACAGCATCGGCGAAACCTCGCCCAACGTCTGGTATCGCGTCATCCTGACGGTCACGGACGGCAACAGCGCGGCTTCCACCGTCCAGCGCGACGTGCTTCCGCAGACCGTGACGGTGACGTTGAGCACCAACCCGGTCGGGCTGCCGTTGACGCTCGACGGCCAACCGGCGCCGGCGTCGTCCGTCGGCGTGGTCGGCGTGCAGCGGACTATCGAGGCGCCGCTCACGCAGGACTGGAACGACACGACCGTCAACTTCCACAGGTGGTCCGACGGCGGCGCCGCCAGCCACGTCATCTCGACGCCGACGGCCGACACGATCTACACGGCCACGTACATTTACCCGGCCGGCACGGGGACAGGTCTGTCCGGGACGTACTACGACGCCCTGAATTTCATGGGGAAGATGGTCATGCGCGACGACGCGATGATCAACTTCAACTTCGGCATGGGCGCGCCGGTGGCCGGCATCGCCGCGGACACATTCTCCGTCCGCTGGCTGGGCAAGATTCAACCTCGCTTCAGCGAAACCTACACGTTCTTCACGACCAGCGACGACGGCGTCCGCCTCTGGGTCAACAACCAGCTCATCATCAACAACTGGACCAACCACACGGCAACGGTCAACACCGGCAGCATCGCCCTGGTCGCGGGGCAGAAGTACGACATCCGCATGGAGTACTACGACAACGCCGGCGCGGCACAGGCCAAGCTCGAGTGGGCCAGCGCCAGCCAGGGCCGGCAAGTCGTGCCGCAGAGCCAGCTGTACTTGAACGAGGCGCCGACCGTGGCGACCGCCGCCGTTGCCGATCCTTCCACGGTCAGCGGCACGACGACGAACCTGTCCGTCATGGGCGCCGACGATGCCGGCGAGGGTGCGCTCACCTACACCTGGCGGGCCACCAGCAAGCCGGTCAACGTGCCCAATCCCACCTTCAGCAGTAACGGCACGAACGCCGCCAAGAACGGCACCGCCACCTTCCTGGGCGACGGCGACTACACCATCACCGTCACCATCCGCGACCTCGGCGGCAAGACGGTCACCGGCAGCGTCAATGTCTCCGTCACGGACACGCAGAGCACGATCCAGCCGGGACTGCGCGCCGACTTCTTCAACTACAACCGGCCGCTGGCGTCGATCCCGAGCCTGGTCGGCCGGACGCCGAGCGTCAGCCGGATCGATGCTCAGGTCAACTACGCGCCGACCAACGGCGCCTGGCCGGGCCTCGACGCCCGCTTCATCGACACGTTTGTCAGCCGGCACGACGGTCTCATCGACATCCCCGTCACCGGCAACTACACGTTCTACCTCGCCTCCAACGACGGTTCGAAGCTGCTCATCGATGGCCAGCTCTTGATCAACAATGAAGGCGTGTACGGAATGCTGGAGAAGTCCGCGACGCGCATGCTGACCGCCGGATTGCACTCAATCCACATCAAGTACTTCGAGAACGATGGCGCTGCTGGACTGCGGCTGCTCTGGGCAGGCCCCGGCATCGCCAAGCAGATCGTCCCTGCCGGAGCGTTTTTCTATCAGACGGCCCCGGTGATGTTGCGCAGCTTTTCTGCGAGCGCGAGTTCGCCTGTCGGCGGCCGTGGGCGAGCAGCGACGATTTCAACGGTGGACACGAACGATTCGCTGCTGCCCTGGTTGATCGAGGCGCGCACCAGAGCGATGCGCGGCTTCTTACGGGATCTTGACAAGCACCTGACCTCGACGATGAGTAGCGCAGGCGTGGGGTGTTGCTAAGCGATGCGCGGCTTCTTACGGGATCTTGACAAGCACGGCTGAACCCGAAGCGCCAGCGAGGGCGGACCTGGCCCCACATCGGAAGCCCGGACCGGCAAGGGACATGCCGCCCTCGCTAGCGCTTCGGGCTCAGTTGGATTTCCTCACATCATCGCCACGTGCCCGTTCGCCTTCGGCGTCCACGCGGGCATCCGCTCCACTGCCTCGCGGATGCGGCGGACGATTTCCTCGTCGGTGGGATAGGGCGACTTCAAGGCCGGTCGCAACGGCAGCGGGATCTCGTCCATGCGGTAGACGGTGCCAGGAGCGCTGACGCCGGTGGCGGCGGTGGTGATGTGCACGCGGGCCAGCCGGCTGGTGTGCGTGACCTTCGGGTCCAGAACGATGGTGGGAATGCGCGCCAGATGGTCGATGCCGGGTTGCGGCATGGTGGCGCCGGGATCGGCTCCGAGGATCAGGGCGGCATCGACATCGCCGCGGACCAGCAAATCGACTGTCGAGAACTCGCCGGGATTGAAGCGCGGGTAGCCGCGGCAGAGGTTGATGCCGAACGGGTAGCCGGTGCTCCAGCGCAGCACCATATCGGAGCCGGTGACGTTGCCGTGGCCGCGCATGGGCATGGCGACGAACTTGGTGAAGGCGTTCATCTCGGCCGCGAGCGCCAGGATGGCGGCCGAATTCATGTGCTTGCCGCGCGTCATCGACAGGCCCATGCCGAAGAACAGCACGCCGAAGCGGGCCTGCTTCATCCGCTCGGCCAGGTCGCGGGCCTGCTCGATGCTGACGCCGGTTTCCGTGAGGAGTTTCTCATCGACGCGCTGGCCCTTGACGACAGCCCGCAGCGCGGTGATCAGCTCGAAGTCCTTGCCGGGGCGGACCTGGATGAAGATGTCGGCCGCCTTGGCGCTGGGCGTCTCGCGGATGTCGACGAGCACCATGGTGCGAGCCTTGCGACCCGTGGGCAGGAACTTGCCCTTTTGCATGATGGTGTACTTGGTGAAGTGCCGCGGATGGCACTCGGCGGGGTTGCCGCCCCAGTAGATCATGAAGTCGGCCCGGTTCTTGATTTCGCCTAGCGTGCACGAGACCTTGCCGCCCAACTGGGCGGCGATTTCCGTGGGACCGTGTCAGATCAGAGCGACGTATGGCTGTCAATGACGCCGCCGGCCAGCTCGGCCAGCGACACCGCCTCGCGCTGCGTCTCGCAGGTGACGTTGCTAAGGCCATAGACGAGCGGCATGTCGGCGGCGTGCATGATCTCCGCCGCACGCGCCACGGCCTGGTCCACCGTCGCCGGCTTGCCGTCCACCAAGGCATCCGGATACAGCCTCTCCGCCGTGTGATTCTTGAACCACGACTCGCCCAGGCTGCACGCGCTCTTGGTCTTGACGATCTTCTCCCCCTCGGCGTGCAGCTCGATGTCGTCGCAGACGCAGCCGCAGAAGGTGCAAGTGGCGTGTTTGACAATCGTCAGGGACGTGCAATTCTCCGAAGTTCGGCGGGACCGAATCGATCAGACGAGCGTGTAGCAAGCTCGCTTGGCGGTGTCGCGCGCGACATCGCGCGCGACACCGCCAAGCGACCTTCAGTCACGCTTGTCGGCACTAGACTCTGATTCTCGGTGCGAATCGCCCGGACCGGGCGGGACGAAGAACGTTCAGCCCAAGGCACGGCCCAGCAAGCTGCCGCGAATGCGCTTTGGCTGATAGCGGCCGGGCTCGATCATCTCCCAGGGACGCGGAGCGGCGCTCGCTTCAAGATCGCGTCGCTCTTCTTGCTCTTGGCGGCTTTCCATGTCTGTTCCTCGTTTGCGCGTCGGCGTCCAGTGTCTGAAAGTTCTTGAGAAGCGATTAGAGAAGGATGATTTACAGGCCCTCAATGCCGAACTGGACAACATGAACGAGAGGACGGACTTGGTTGCCCGCGCCGCGCTGCTGGCTGCCGGTTTTCATCAGCACAAGCGCGGCGAATGGAGAAGACGACGTGAACAAGACTGCGACCCCGGCTCAGGCCGACCTGAAGAAGCATGACGAACTGCGCGCACTGACTGACCGGGCACAGAAGGGGGACAAGACGGCGCTGCCGGCGTTGCGTGAATTGCTCAAAGAGCCGGCCATTGTGGATGCGTTGGGCGGCGACTTGGCCAAACAGGCGCAGCTTACCCTTATCAACAAGTTCAGCGGACAGAACCTGTTGTTCAAAGAGTCCCTGACCCGCAAGCTGGATTTGTTGCGAGATGAGTTAGCTGGACCAAACCCGACGCCACTGGAACGTCTGCTGGTCGAGCGGATTGTCGCCTGCTGGTTGCACCTGCACCACCTGGAAATTATCTACGCCAATAAGGAGAGCATGAGCCTGGAGCTGGGAAGCTATTACCAACGCAGCATCTCGTCGGCTCAGAAACGCTACCTGGCCGCCATCAAGACACTTGCCGTGGTTCGCAAGCTGGCTGTTCCAGTCCTGCAAGTGAACATCGCGAAGAAGCAAGTGAACGTGGCCGGTCCCTGCGTGGCTGGCAGTGAGAGGGAAACGCACTGATCAGCCATCATCCCCATGCTGGGCCGCATGAATTGTCCTGTGGCTAGGGCAAGCCTGGCACCGCAGCGGTTATGGCTGGTTCCGAACTTCCCTGCAATCTGGCACGACCCTCTCGATAAACCCCGCTTGATCTTATTTTTGTCTATGTCGCTTGACATCGACCCATAACAGTGTAACATCACATGATCACACACACACCAGAGGGTTCCACGCATGCGGTCAAACAAGTTGCTTCGCAGTCTTCGACAACTAGTCGCTTCGGTTGTTGGCACGGGCAGCAGCCAATGCCCCCCGCTGCTGCGGCGACGGACAACCACCCTGATGGTGGAACTCCTGGAGGACCGTTCGGTCCCGACGACATTCAATCTGACCCCACCTTCGGCGGCTTTATCGCGGCTCCGACTCAGGATGGAACCTATCGCCGACCTATTCAATTTTCGGCCTTTGGCTAATGCGACGCTCCGTGCCGCGAACACTGCACAGACGCGGAGCGGGATGATCTTGCCCCCAATCCCGCCGGCGTCAGCCACGGCCTCGCCCGCATTCCGTGGTGTCGGGGTGACCGCTCATGCACCGGCAGCGGCAAAGACACCACTTTTACACCGGTTGCGGCAACTCAGGAATCCCGCTGATGGGGCCGAACTGGTCACCGGCGGCCCCGGCGTGTTGCACGGTAGTGTTAGCACGAGGACGTTAGCGGCGAAAACGCCGAGCAACGGCAATGTCGTGCTGGGCACCACCTCGGAGAAGAACGGTATCGGCACGGCCACCCCGCGCAAAGTGACGCTGCTCGCGCACTCGCCACGCAAAGGCCCCAAGGCCGCCAAGGTGACGATCGTCGAGTTCAGCGATTTTCAATGCCCGTTCTGCAGCCGCGTGGTTCCGACTCTTAAGCAGATCCACGACACGTACCCGAAGGATGTCGCGGTTGTTTTCGTGAACCAGCCGCTCGCTTTCCACGCTCAGGCACGCGACGCCGCCAAGGCTTTCCTCGCTGCCGGCAAGCAAGGCAAGGCGTGGGAAATGCACGACAAGATGTTCGCGAATCAACAGGCTCTGCAGGTCGCCGAACTCGAGAAGTACGCGAAAGAGCTTGGCCTCAACGTCGACAAGTTCAAGAAGGACATGACGGATCCCAAGACCGAAGAGATGGTCGCCGCGGATCAAAAGTTGGCAGGGTCGGTTGGTGCTGACGGCACGCCGACGTTCTTCATCAACGGTCGCGAGCTCTTGGGTGCGCAGCCGTTTGATTCGTTCAAGAAGATCATCGACGAAGAGATCGTCAAGGCTGACGACCTGTTGAAGAAGGGCACGAAACTCGAAGCCGTCTACGACAAGTTGATGGCGCAGACCGGAGTTGGGTCTTCGGCGGCGAAAACCACTATCCTCCAGAAAAGTGCCAAACTCAAATCTCCAAATACAGCCAAACTCAAATCTCCAAATACAGCCAAACTCAAATCTCCAAATACAGCGCTCTGGAATCAGGAGTATGCCTTATGCGCAGGAGCGGAATCCTTCAACTTTGACGGCGTGGCCTATACGAAGTGTAACAAAATGTTCGGAAATAGTCTTGGTCTTACGCATTCTTACCCACCCACGCCGACCACACCAGGTGGAAACGTGCAAACAGTGAACGATATTGGCAATGCTGAAGGCACTTACATGGTAAGCACTTATAGCCCACCCGATATAGCCAACTATTCGCTCTATCGGTGCGAAGGCACGGGATCGTATGTCCAGTGCAATGGCGGGATTTGTTTCAAGAATACAAGTGGAAAGGATTTCCCTGGTTTCCAGGGAGCCGACACGGTGGCCGCTGATGAAATAATTTGTTCCTGTCCACTGAAGCAGGCGAAGATATACAATGTCTGGGGGCCATCCGACTGCCCGGCCAGTCGACAGGTGTTTGATGGCATCTGCGGGAAGGGTCCCAAAAAAGCGACTTTCGCAGACGGGGTAAGCCTACATGTAGGCTCCGACGGTCCTCCGAAAACGCTCATTGCCTACACTGAGCTCTACAATAAGGTGTTCGGAGACACACACCCAATGCCAAAAGTGTGCAAACGTCCGCCAGCACCGCCGGCATGCGGCTCAACCGGAAAACCGGCGTCGCCGCCGGGATTTGTGTCGTGCTTGGCCCCCCTTTGCTGACACGGCCGATTTCGGCGGCGAGCGGCCCGGCGATCCAAGGACTTGCTCGGCAGCGCTTTCAGCGGCGTCATTCATTGCGACCGCGCCCGCATGTACTGGAGCTT
>Ga0194128_10009594_pt1 | contig 11787 bp, 5 predicted proteins | sample TA2KigCa65mmetaG_FD_148650 | JGI IMG/M metagenome (GOLD analysis project Ga0194128, IMG submission 148650) | Freshwater microbial communities from Lake Tanganyika, Tanzania - TA2015037 Kigoma Deep Cast 65m | ecosystem: Environmental > Aquatic > Freshwater > Lake | place: Tanzania: Lake...
TCTACACGCCGCGCGACGTCATCCGCCTCATGGTCCGCATCCTCAAGCCCGCACCCGGCTTGAGCGTGTATGACCCGACCTGCGGTTCGGGTGGTATGCTCATCATCAGTCGCGAGTTCGTTGAGCAATCCGGCGGCGACCCCACCAACCTCCGTCTTTGCGGGCAGGTCAACGACGCCTCGGCGTGGTCCATCTGCCGCTTGAACATGCTCCTGCACGGCGTGCCCGGCGCGGACATCCAGCTTCAGGACACGCTGCTCCACCCGATGCACCGCGAGGCTGGCGAGCTGGAACGTTTCGACCGCGTCATCGCCAATCCGCCCTTCAGCCAGAACTACACGACTTCCAACATGGAGTTCAAAGAGCGCTTCCGCTGGGGCTGGTGTCCCACCACGGGCAAGAAGGGTGACCTCATGTTCGCCCAGCACATGCTCGCTATGTGCAAGGAGAAAGGCATGGTCGCCACCGTCATGCCACACGGCGTGCTGTTTCGCAGCGGTGCGGAAAAGGAAATCCGGAAGAAATTCCTCGAACAGGATCTCGTGGAAGCCGTCATCGGCCTGCCGCAAAATCTGTTCTACGGCGCGGGCATCCCGGCCTGCATCCTCATCATGCGGCCCAACCTCACCGGCCAAGCCAGCAATCCAAACAAACCCGCCGACCGCCGGGGCAAGGTGCTCTTTATCAATGCCGACGCCGAGTTCCATGCCGGCCGTGCGCAAAACTATCTCCGCCCGGAGCATGTTGAGAAAGTCGTCTCTACCTTTGACCGTTACCAGGACATCCCCGGCTACGCCCGCGTCGTGCCGCTCACCGAAATCGCCAGCGCGGCCAACGATTTCAATCTCAACATCCGCCGCTACGTGGACAACTCGCCGCCGCCCGAGCCGCACGACGTGCGCGCCCACCTGCTCGGCGGCGTGCCCGTGGCCGAGGTAGCGGACAAACGTCCGCTGTTCAACGCCCTCAGCTTCAATCCCGCCCACGCCTTCGCCGCTCGCCAGCAGGACGCGAAATACTACGACTTCGCCCCCGCGCTCCCCGACCGCGCCGCCATCCGCCCGCTCGTTGAGAACGATCCCGGCGTGCAGGCGTGTCTGGTGGCCGTCCGTAAGGACCTCGCCGCGTGGTGGACGGAACACTCGCCCCGCCTCGCCGACCTGCCCAAGAGCCGCGCGCTCAATCGTGTCCGCGCCGAGTTCCTCGAAACCTTCGTCACCGCCCTGCTTCAGATGAAAGCCAGCGGTGGCACGCCGCCGCTGGACCGGTTCAAACTCGCCGGCGTCATCGCCACCTGGTGGACCGACACACTGCCCGACTTCAAGACCCTGCTTGAAAACGGATTCCCCGGCGTCATTGACGGCTGGGTGGACGCCATCGCCGACGCGGTGGAGGACGACGAAGCCGCCGGCCCGGTGCTCGACCCCTTCGCGCACAAGCTCGTCCGCCGCACCATGACCGATTACCTGGAGCGCATCGCCGCCGCCAAGGCCGACATCGCCCGGCTCAAGGGCGAGAAGGAAGCCTTCGAGCAGAGCAACGCGCCCGACGACCTCGACGAGGAGGAATTGGGGAACTGGAATTACCCCAAGGAGCTCGAATCGCAAATCAAGGAAGCGAAAGATGCCATCAAGGAGAAACTCCAAGTGGCAAAGCCGCTGGCAGACAAACTAAAGTCGCTCGGCAAGCCCGCCAAGGCCGCCGAAAGAGCGATTGCGGCACTGTCCGGCGATGGAACGAAATCTATCGCTCGCGCCAAGAAGAAGGGACTACCCACCGCCGAACTGGAGGAAACGCTGCGCCAGAATCAGGTGGCTCTCAAAGCGATGCAGCAGGAGGCAGAGGAACTCACCGGCCGCATCGCTGGCATTGAGGCGTCTTGCCAGCCTGACCGCGATCGAATTGTGGCAATCGAGGCCGAACTTCAACCCTACGAAGCCATCAAGGAAAAGCTGGCTGAAGCCCGTGCCCGTTACCGCACGCTGACCGCTGAGTTTGTGAACGAACTCAAATCCCGCTGCGACGCGATGAACGACGACCAGAAGCGCGCCCTCGTCCTCGAACTCTTCGCCCAGGACGTGCAGGCCGGCCTCGACGCCGCCGTGGCCGAGAAACGACAGGAATTCGTCCGCTTCATCGAAGGGCTGTGGGACAAGTATCGGGTGACTCTCACTGCTCTGCGCAATGGCCGCGCTGATGTTGAGTTGAAGCTCGGAACATTTCTAAAGGCCCTATCCTACACATGACGCAATCAATGCCACCATCGTCATGGAGCGAGACGACAATTCGCAGCTGCCTCGCTGGCGAGTTTCCCGGCGCTTGGGGAAGCGAACCCGGCCGCGATGGGCCAAATGCTCACATCCTTCGTTCAACGAATCTCGACGATGACGGGCATATCAACTTTGCGACGGCGGCAAAGCGATGGATTGATGAGCCGCACTTGACCCAGCGCCGCCTTCGAGACGGCGATGTCTTGCTGGAATCGTCTGGGGGCGGACCAGGGAAACCCGTTGGTCGGGTCGCACACTTTCAAGCCCCGGACTCCATTGCCTATCTGTCCTCGAACTTCTTCCGAACGCTTCGTCCTGATGAAACGAAAGTTGACTCGCGGTTCTTAGCCTGGCGGCTGCTGGACCTGTATCGCCAGCCGAGGATTTGGAACTTTCAGCAGCAGACCACGGGTATCATCAATCTCAAGACGAAGGACTACTTGCAGCAACGTTTCCACCTGCCTGAGAGACCCGAGCAAACTCGCATCGCGGCGGTGCTGGACACGGTGGACGAGGCGATTGCGAAGACGGAGGCGGTGATTGCGAAGCTGCGGCAGGTGCGCGCCGGCCTGCTCCACGACCTCCTCACCCGCGGCCTCGACAAAAACGGCCAACTCCGCGACCCCATCGCCCACCCCGAACAATTCCAAGACTCCCCCCTCGGCCAAATCCCGAAGGAGTGGGGTTGCAGACAACTTCGCGACCTTGTTCCACCTAACCGCCGGATTACTTACGGCATAGTTCAGCCCGGCGATTTCGACCCGAATGGCGTGCTACTGATAAGAGGACAAGACTACATCAGCGGTTGGGCATCTCGCGAAGAGTTCTTCAAAGTTGCCCCATCCCGTCACGAATCTTATCGACGCTCGGTAACAAAGGCTGGCGACCTGCTAGTTTGCATCGTCGGCGCGACGACCGGTGCAGTGGCGCAAGTGCCGGAGTGGATAGAAGAGGCGAACATCACTCAGACAACTGCAAGAGTGGCCTGTGAGCCGAACAAACTTGTGGCGCGTTTTGGGCTGCATGTCCTTCGCAGCGAGCTGGGGCAGAAACAAGTGCGCCGCTATGTTAAAGGTTCAGCGCAACCCGGCCTAAATCTGCAAGACGTTGAGGTTTTTTGGACGCCCGTTCCCAACCCTGATGAGCAGAAGCTCATCGCCAACATATTGGACAATCATCTTGAAAATGAAGCCTCAGCCACACGCGAGCTGGCAAAACTCCAGCAACTGAAATCCGGCCTGATGTGCGACCTGCTCACCGGCCGCGTCCGCGTGCCGGAAACGGTGGCGGCTTCGACCCGAGCCGCCAGCTCGACCCATACTTGACCGAAACTCGACGCACGAGACGGAAATGAACCTGTTTTCACATGAAACGACCAAAAATCGTCATTTAAGTAAAACATACTTGTCTTGTTTGATGTTTTTTGGATAATTCACGCATGATTACGTCACAACAAGAGGTCATGGCGGTGCTGCGGCAATATAACCCGTGGTGGTCCAAACAGCGCGTGGCGGACCTGCCGGAGTGGCGACGGGCGGCGTTTCGGGAACTGGATTTCTGGCTGCGCACACCGCCAGCGCAGCGGGCGGTGCTGTTGAGTGGCGCGCGGCAGGTGGGCAAGACCACGCTGTTGCTTCAGGCGGTCGAGGGACTGATTGCCGGCGGAGTCCCGCCGCAGAACATCCTTTACGCCACGTTCGATCATCCGCTGCTCAAGCTGGGCGGACTGGACGGCATCGTGAAGTTGTGGCGCGAGTATGAGCCGGCGGCGGACGGCCCGGAGTATTTGTTCTTTGATGAAATCCAGTTCACGCGGGACTGGCAGACGTGGCTGAAGCATCAGGTGGATTTCGAGAAGCGCCGCCGCATTGTCGTCACCGGCTCGGCCACGCCGTTGGTGGAGGAAGGCCAGGAATCGGGCGTGGGCCGCTGGCACACGATCAAGCTGGCCACGCTGTCGTTCTTCGAATATCTGCAAATCAAAAAACTGGCCGTGCCGGAACTGCCGGAGGTGGATTCGCTGGTGAAGCTGTTCGAGTGGACACCGGCGCAGTTTGCGCGCGTGAGCGAGCAGGCGCGTCCGCTGGTGGCGCACTTCCATGAGTATCTTTTGCGGGGCGGTTTTCCGCAATGCGCGCTCGTGCCGAGCGTGGATCTGGCGCAGAAGCTATTGCGGGATGACATCGTGGACAAGGTGCTCAAGCGGGACATGACCGCGCTCTTCGGCGTGCGGCGGGTGCTGGAGTTGGAGCAGACGTTTCTCTACCTGTGCCTGCATGACGGCGGCCTGCTGGACATGGTGAACCTCGGCAAAAACCTGGAGGTCAAGAAACCGACGGCGCAGAACTACATCTCGCTGCTGGAATCCACGCACCTGATTCACCGGCTGCCGCCGCATGGTTACGGCAAGGAGATTCTGCGGGCGCGGCACAAGGTTTATCTGGCGGACGCGGCCATCGCGCCGAGCGTGCTGCTCAAGGGCAAGGCGATGTTGCAGGACGCGGCGGCGGTGAGCCGGGCGGTGGAGACGGCGTTCTTCAAGCATGTCTTCACGCGCTACTACGATTTCAACGTGGGCTTCGCTTATTGGCGCGGACGCAAGGACGAAGAGGTGGACATCGTGGCGGATGTGCAGGGCCGGCTCGTGCCGTTTGAGGTGAAATACAGCCACCAGCATACCGGCGCGGGCGATCTCAAGGGGCTGGCGGCCTTCTGCACGGAGAAAAAAGTCTCCCGCGGTTACGTCATCACCCGCGAGATGACTGACTTTAGCGTGCTGCCGCTCGACGACACCCCAGCCAAGACGCTCCTCCTCAAGATTCCCGCGCCGCTGGCGTGCTACTGGCTCGGCCAATCGGAATTGCAATCCACGCGGCGGAAGGCGGAGGAGGATTGATGAAAATCCAATGGGAATACGATCTGGTCGAGCGCCCGTTCTGCGAGCAACTCAAGGCGATGGGCTGGCAATGGATCGAGGGCGATACCGACGTGCCGGAATTGACCGAGCGCGCCAACTTTCGCGAGGTGTTGCTCAAACAGCGGCTCGCCACCGCCCTTCGCAAACTCAATCTGCGCGACGGCCAGCCCTGGCTGGATGACGAGCGCATCGCTCGCATAATCGAGAAGCTCGAAAAGGCCGAAGGGCATCGGCTGATGGAAATTAACGAATCAGCCACCAAGCTGTTGCTCAAGGGCGCGGAGATTGAAGGTCTGCCGGATTGGAATTTTGGGCGCAACCAGCCCGTGCGATTCATTGATTTCGAGAATCCGGCCAACAACGATTTCCTCGTCATCAATCAGTTCAAGGTGGAACTGACCAGCGGACGCGGCCACGTCATCCCGGATTCGGTGCTGTTCGTGAACGGCATCCCGCTGGGCGTGGCGGAGTTCAAGAGTCCCGGCATCGAGAACCCGTTGCAGGAAGCCATCAATCAATTGCTGCGCTACTCGAACCAGCGCCGGGAACTCTGGCCCACGCTCTACACCGACAACGAAGGCGTGGAGCGGCTCTTTCACACCAACCAATTGCTCATCTCCAGCGATTTCTTCGAGGCGCGCGCGGCCACCATCGGTGCGCCACCGGAGGCATATCTCGAATGGGCGGACACCAGCCCCGTGCCGTTGAGCACCGTGGCGCAGGAACTCGGGGTGTTGCCCCGATCTGCCGACGAAGCGGAAGCCGCGCAGGAACTGGCGACGGTCGGCGCGGAGAAGGGCGACCGCGCGGGCATCCCGTTGTTCTTCCGCAAACCCGAGCAGCGGCCCGAGGCCCTGCGCGGTCAGGGCGCGGACCTGAAGAGCCAGCAGATACTCACCGCCGGCATGTTGCGCCCGGCCCATTTGCTCGATCTCATCCGCAACTTCACCGTGTTCCAGCAGGTGGATGGCAAGACGCGCAAGGTCGTCGCGCGCTACCAGCAGTTCCGCGCGATCCACAAGGCGGTCACGAAGCTGGCGGAAGGCCGCACCAAGCTGCAGGGCGCAGAACGGGACGAACGCGGTGGCATCGTCTGGCATACCCAAGGTTCGGGCAAGAGCCTCAGTATGGTGTTCCTCGTCCGCAAGATGCGGATGATGCGACGCTTGAACCGATTCAAGGTGGTGGTCGTCACTGACCGCACGGATTTGCAGGACCAGCTCGGCGCAACGGCACAGTTGAGTGGCGAGGCGGTGCGGCCCACAGATGAAGATTTGAAGTCGCGCGAGTCGCCAACGGCTCTAACCCAGCGGCTTTTGACCGAGCGCACGCCCGACATCGTCATGGCGATGCTGCAAAAGTATCAGCCGGTCGGCGCGAAGCCGGATGCCAAAACGCTCGCTGTTTTGCCGCAGGCTGGCAAGCAGCCCAGCGACAAGGTGAGCATGACCATTCTCCGCAAGGAGAAGAAGCCAGGCAAAAACGAGATGGTCGTGGAGAAACACGTCACGTTCACCGAGAACATCAAATTCGAGGAGTTCCCGGAACTCAACAACTCGGAGGAGATTCTCGTGCTCGTGGATGAGGCGCATCGTTCACACACGCGCACATTGCATCGCAACCTGCGCAAGGCGTTGCCCAACGCCGCCATCATCGGCTTCACCGGCACGCCCATCCTCAGCCACGAGAAAAAGGAAACCCGGGAGATCTTCGGCGACTTCATTGACAAATACATCCTGCAAGACGCGGAACTCGACGGGGCGACCGTGCCGATTCTCTACGAAGGCCGGACGGCGGACGGCATCGTGAAGGACGCGCCCAGCCTCGACGCGGTATTCGAGGATATGTTCCGCGATTACGCGCCGGAGGAACTCGCGATCATCAAAGCTAAATACGCCACCGAGGGCGACGTGATGGAAGCGCCCATGCTCATCGAGCAGAAGGCGCGCGACATCATCCGGCACTACGTCAGCGTAGTTTTGCCCGAGGGGTTCAAGGCGCAGATCGTGGCCACGAGCCGGCAGGCGTGCATGACCTATCTGGAAAAGCTGGAGCAGGCTCGGAAGGAGTTGATTGCGGAATTGGAAGCCGTGCCCGCTACGACGCTGGTTTTGCCGGATGATGAGGTGGAGAAGCTCGACGCGAAGATGCGCTTTCTCGTGCGAACGCATCCACAACTGCCCAAGCTCCGCGCCCTGGAAACAGCGGCGGTCTTTTCCGGCAATCACAACGACCCCGAGTCCTGGTGGGACTGGGCGGACAAGGCCAAGCAGGAGATTTTTATCCAGCGGTTCAAGCGCAAGTTCGCCGCCGGCAAGTCAGACAAAACCGACCCGCTCTCAATTCTGGTCGTGATGAACATGTTGCTGACGGGCTTCGATGCGCCCGTGGAGCAAGTCATGTATCTCGACCGTATAATCGTCGCCCATGACCTTTTGCAAGCCATCGCGCGAGTCAATCGCACCTCCGGTCAAAAGAAATGTGGCTACGTGGTGGATTATATCGGCGTAGCCCGCCATTTGGAGGAAGCCCTCACCGATTACGATGGCGAGGACATTGACGGCGCGCTGATCAATATCAGCGTCGAATTGCCCAAGCTCCTTGACCGGCGTGCGCGGGCCGTCGCGGTGTTCACGGACCGGGGCGTCACCGATCTTCAGGGCCAGGCGGATGAATGCGTGCGATTGCTCGAAGACCTGAAGATCCGCGCCGACTTCATCAACAAACTCCGGTCATTTTACGATATGCTCGGTTTGTTGGAGCATCGCCCGGAAGTGCCCGGCGATGTGTTCCGCGACGCCAAGTTGCTCGGTTTCATCAACAAGGTCGCCGCCAATCTGTATCGCGACCCGGCGCTGAATCTGTTCGGCGTGGCAGAGAAAGTGAAGTCGCTCATCAACGCGCACATCTCGGCCCGCGGCGTTGACCCGAAGATTCCGCCCACCGCCATCACCGACGCTGAGTTTGAGAAGGTGTTACAGGCTGCGGGCAGCAGTCGCGCGCGCGCCGCGCAAATGCAGCACGCCGCGCGCTATCACATCATCGGCTTCTCAAATCAAAATCCCGCCTACGCCCGCAAGATGAGCGAGCGGTTGGAAGAAATTCTCCAGCGGTTCAAAGATGATTGGAACGCCCTCGAACGCGAGTTGAAGAAGTTCATCGAAGAGTTGCGCCAAGGCGACCGGAATGATTTCCCCAATCTCGACGCCAAGGCGCAAGTGCCGTTCGTGCGTTTGCTTCTGGAGGAATGCAGCAAAGGGCGCGAACTCACCCCCGTTCAGCGTGAGCAGGCGATCAAGGCCACGTTGGATATGGTGGAGCGCATTCGCCAGGAAGTCCGCAAAGTAGGCTTCTGGAAAAACGACGCGATGCGAGAATTGCTCACCAAGGCACTGGTGCGCGACTTGAACAAATCCGGGGTGTGTCGTCCGGGTGGCGAACGCGACCTGGCTCAACGGCTGGTTGCGCTGGCCAAAGAAAATCATGAGAACCTGACCCGCGCATGACCCAGACGCTCCAACTCGGTGGCCTCCTGTTTGAAGTCCGGCGCAGCGACCGGCGCAAAACCCTCGGCCTAACCGTGGACCGCGCGGGCGAGTTGGTGGCCCACGTCCCCGCCGATACCTCGATGGACGAGCTTTCCCGCTGGGTTGGTAGGAAACTCCTCTGGGTGCATCGCAAGTTGGCGCTCAAGGAGGAAGCCGCCCCCACGCTGCGCGCCCCGGAATATGTTTCCGGCGAGGCCTTTTCTTATCTGGGCCGGCGTTACCGCCTCAAGCTCGTGGAGCATCAGGAGCACCCGCTCCAATTCGACGGCGCACGATTCACTTTGCGCTGTGACGCGCGGCCCGCCGAGGCGCATTTCCGAAATTGGTATGTCACCACCGGGACAGACTGGCTAAGGCAACGGGTTGAGACGCTTTCGCTCCGCACCGGGAGCAAGCCCCGCCGAGTGGAAGTCCGCGACTTGGGATTTCGCTGGGGTTCGTGCGGTCGCAATCGGGTTCTCTATTTCAATTGGAAGTTGCTCCAGTTGCCCGTTCGCCTGGCGGACTATGTCATCGCCCATGAACTCGTTCATCTACGCGAGGGCCACCATGGTCCGGCATTTTGGGCCACGCTCGGCCGCGCCATGCCCGATTGGCAGAAACGCAAAGACGCGCTCGTTAGCCAGGCGAAGGATTATCTAATCTACGGATTGCCGTCAGGCCACTTCGGTAAGTGATTGGAAGCAGCCGGCGAACAATGATTTCCTGCTGGTCAGCCAGTTCAGCTTCACAGGCGCGCTCTACACGTGCCGGCTGGATTTGGTCGGCTTCGTCAACGGCCTGCCGCTGGTGGAGATCCAGTTGACCGGCTTCGACGCGCCGAGTTGTTCCACCGTGTATCTCGACAAGCCGATGCGGAATCACACGCTCATGCAGACCATCGCCCGCGCCAACCGGGTCTTCCCCGGCAAACACAGCGGCGTGATCGTGGACTACGCGAACGTCTTTGCTTCGCTGGAAAAGGCACTCGCCATCTACGGTGCCGGCAAAGGCGGCAAGAACCCGGTCAAGGACAAGGCCAAGCTGGTGGCGGACTTGCGCAAAGCCGTGGACGCGGCGACGGCCTTTTGCGCCAAGCAGCAGGTGATTCTCCCGGCCTTGGAACAACTGCCCGCCAAGGGTTTCGAGCGGGTTGGGAAGCTCGATGACGCCGTCAATGCCTTGATTTCGCCGGATGCCCTGCGCCGTGAGTTCTTCGGCCACGAGCGGGTTGTCAGCACGCTTTACGCGGCGGTGAAACCCGACCCGGCGGCCATCGAGTTCGCTCCCAGGGCCGCGTTGCTCGCGGAACTGGCGCTGCGCATCCGCCAGCGCATAAATCCCAACCCGGCGGACATCACCGAAGTGATGGGCGACATCGGCAAGCTGCTCGACGCTTCAATCACAGGCGTGGACATGCCCGCCAAGCCCGCGCCGGTGATGGACTTGTCGAAGATTGATTTCGAGGCTTTGGCCCGACGATTCAAGGAATCCAAGCACAAGAACACGGACCTCGAAGTGCTCAAGGCCGCCATCCGCGCCCAACTGGAGAAGCTCATTCGCCTGAACAAGACCCGAGCCGACTTCGCGGAGAAGTTCGAGGAGCTGATCGAGAGTTACAACGCGGGCAGCCGGAACATCGAAGAGTTGTTCGAGGAATTGCTGACATTGAGCAGCAACCTGAGCGAGGAGCAGCAACGGCACGTCCGTGAAAACATGACCGAGGAAGAACTCGTCATTTTCGACATCCTGACGCGCCCCGCGCCGGAGTTGAGCACCGCCGAGCGCGCTGAGGTCAAGAAAGTCGCCCGTGAACTGCTGAACCGACTGAAGTCGCTGCTTGTGCTCAACTGGCGTCAGAAGTCCAGTGCCCGCTCCCAGCTCAAACTCGCCATCGAAGACGTGCTCGACATCGGACTGCCCCGCGCCTACGACAAACGCCTCTACGAGCAGAAGTGCTCCGCCGTCTTTGAGCATGTGTTTGAGAGTTATCTGGAGCGCGATGCGGGCGTGTATGCGACAGCGGCTTGATCGTGGACTCCGGCGCCTTTTGTGAAAAAATTCCACGAGGCCAAATCCATCGGGTCAACTCACCCCACCCGCCGCGAGCTACCCCCCCCGCGCCCCCCTCGGTCGGACGGGACAGGACGGGACACGGAACAGGTGATTTCGTGCGTTGTGCTGCACGACAGCCGACCGACCGCGAAATTTCCTACCTCGCACGAACACCACGATTGACGCCAGCTTTATGACGCACCGCGCACGGACGCGAAAATAATTTTTAGTCGCCTGCCGATTTCGAATCCCGCACCTGGTTGCCATCCGTCCAACCCGCCCAATCGCTGCACCGCCACACGTCCATCCAATGCCGGGCCCATCGCTCCGCGTGGCGTGGATCGAGGAGAAGGCAATCATGTGACCGCGCGTGGGAATCGGCGGGAGGCGTTGTATCGGAATGAAGCCGATTCCTCGCGGGACCAATTGAATGAACGAATGAATGATCGCCGACAATGAATGGCAGTCAGTCAGTCGTCGCTGGGAAATCCACGTTTCAACCTTAGGATCAATCCTCCTGCCCGGTTCCCGCGCGCCAGCGCAAGAGTCGCTTGCTTGATCATCGACGGCTGAACAATTCTGAAAGCACCAGGGCGCGGACGAGGCTTTGGATTCGGTGTTCGTCGGTTCTGGTGGCCTGGACGATGGCGCGCACCAGGTCCCGATCGTCCACCGTCAAGATGCGTCGCAGGGCGTAAGTCGCCAGTTGTTCCACGAACGCTTCGGCCAGGCGTGAGTCCGCGGCGAGGAACCGCTTGAACTCGACAGCGTTGGCGAACCGACGTCCATCGGGCAATTCGCCCGAGGCATCGACGACGGGGTCCGCCCCAATACCGCCGCGCACGCGCTCGGTGTCGCGCCACCGCCCGATGGCATCGAAGTTCTCGAAAGCCAGACCGAGCGGATCGATCCGGGCGTGGCAGGAAATGCAGGTGCGGTCGGTGGCGTGGGACTTCAACTGGGAACGAATCGTGGTTTTCGGCCGGTTTCCTGTGATCGGTTCGATCGGATTGACATT
>Ga0194128_10009596_pt1 | contig 11785 bp, 9 predicted proteins | sample TA2KigCa65mmetaG_FD_148650 | JGI IMG/M metagenome (GOLD analysis project Ga0194128, IMG submission 148650) | Freshwater microbial communities from Lake Tanganyika, Tanzania - TA2015037 Kigoma Deep Cast 65m | ecosystem: Environmental > Aquatic > Freshwater > Lake | place: Tanzania: Lake...
TTGCAGCTGGTTCCAACGGACATCAACGAACAACTGGCGTCGCTCGAGCCGAGGCTTCGCGTTGCCCTGGGGCACGTCCAGCTCCAGTGGCAGCGCGGCGTCGGCGATCTGTGGGCCAAGACCGATTCCCATCCCTTCGAGCAGGCCGTTCTGCATTTGGCCAACCATGCGCGAGCCCACATGCCGACGAAGGGCACGCTGACCATTCGCACCCAGCGCGTTCAACTTTCCCCGAACGACCTGCCGCACGCCGACATGAGGCCGGGCGCATACATTCAGATTCGTCTCGGCGATACTGGGGCCGGGATCGACGAGGAAACGCTCCCGCATGTCTTCGAGCCGTATCATCCCGTGATTGACGGGCACAAAGGCGATCTGACGTTGGCGACGGCGCATGGGATCGTCCGGCAAACTGGCGGCGCCATTGAAGTTGCCAGCGAAGAAGGCGTCGGAACTGAGTGGACCATTCTCTTGCCGGAAACCTCCGAACGGCAGCAATCGCAGACCTTGCGCGTGGCCTAAGCCGAGCGGCAAGTCTCTTCCTCGCCCCTCTCTCCGGGAGAGGGGCCGGGGGTGAGACTTTCAGTTTCCCTTGATTTGCCCTCACCCCCAACCTCTCTCTCGGAGGGAGTGGGGGGTAAATCAAGTCCTGCCGCTCGCCTGAGCGCGATGCCGTGGCCCATCAGCCGCGCAAGCGCGTCGTGATGTCGTGCCGCAACCGTGCGGCGAGCGAGGGCTTTCTTTTGCAATTCGGTGTGCTAAACTACGGAGAGTATCATCTCCCGTCCCGGGAATGCACGCATGGCTACAACCAAGCCGCCGCTTATGCGTCTGTCGGAGATGGCTTCGGGACAATCGGCGATTTTTTTCGCCCTGCTGGCAGAGCGAACGCGCGGCGCGCGCCGCGATGGCAAGCCGTTTTTCACGTGTCGTTTTCGCGATCTGGGCCGTGTCGCCACCTTCATGGTTTGGAGCGACGGGCCATTCTTCGAGGCGTGTGAGAACACCTGGCGCGAAGGACAGTTCTTCAAAATCCGCGCCATGCTCGATGAGCACAAGACGTACGGACCACAACTCGACATCGCGCAAATTCGCCCCGTGACCGACGCGGATACGAGCGACGGTTTCGACCCGATGCAATTCGTCGAGCACAGCCGCTACGATGTCAACGCCATGTACGAAGAACTATGGAGCCTTGCCGAATCGAGCATCGGCGATGTGCCGCTGCGTCGGCTCGTTCTGACGATTCTCGAACGCCAAAAACCGCGTCTGAAACAAGCGCCGGCGTCGCATAAGCACTACTATCCGTTTGCCGGCGGGCTGTTGGAACATCTCTTGAGCGTCACGCACACGTGCCTGCACCTCGCCGACAAGTACGTGGCCCATTACCCGGACCTGCAGCCGCCGATCAACCGCGACCTCGTCATCGCGGGGGCAATTCTCCATGACATCGGGCGAACACTCGAATTGACCGACGATGTCCTGAACGTGCAACCGACGGTCCCAGGCCGGCTGCTCGGCCACCTGTTTCTGGGCCGCGATCTGGTCCGCGACACGGCACGGGAGCTTGGCGATGTGAATCCGGAGCTTTTGCAGCTTCTAGAACACATCGTCGTGACGCATCTGAGCCTGCCCGAATGGGGCTCGCCGCGGTTGCCGGCGATTCCGGAGGTGCTGATCATTCACCACGCGGACGATCTCGATGCCAAGATGGAGATGTACGTTCGCTGCCTGATGAACGACAAGGAGCCGGGCGACTTTACGAGCCGCGATCCGGTCCTCGGCAAGCAACTCTACAAACGGCGAACGGTATAGTAGCTTTTTCATAGCTAGGCACGCTACTGCAGGGTGCGTTAAGGGCATCGATTGGGAAAAGGTGCGTATCACGCGCCCTACGAGGAGAGCGGTTCGGTACAATAGTCTTGCTTGCTGATGCGCCTGATAGGGGAGGACATCATGCTTCCGAGACTCTTGGTCCCATTCGCGTCGCTGGTGCTCGTCGGACTGGCGGGCGGGGCGGCTCAATCTTCCGACAAACCTAAGTTTCGCGTCAAGATCGCCGACGAAAAAGCCATCGTCACCGAGAACGATGACATCGGCGCCATCGATCCGACGCAACGCATCAGCTTCGCCTCGGGCGGCACCTTTTACGTCAACATCCGCACGCTGCAAGGCCAGACTCTCCACCTGAGCCATTTTCCGCAGTTCCTGATCAATAATGTCCCCATGCAACCCGGCCAGGGCGGACGCTTCGAAGGCGTTAACGCTCCGTTGAAGAAAGCTGCGACCGGCAAAGCACGCAACGGCTATGCGTCGACCTGGATCATCAATGATCTTCGCATCACCCAAACGGTCACGCTGCATCCGGCCAAGGCGAAGGGCGCAGGGCAGAAACGGCTCATGAACACCGTGCTCGTTGCCTACACCATCGAGAACACCGCCCAGCGGTCGCAAACCATCGGCGCACGCATCTGCATGGACACCTATGTCATCGACAACGACGGCTGTATCTTCGCGGCCCCGACGCATCCGAACAAGCTCCTCGACGGCATCGTCCTGAAAGACAAGACATTGCCCGCGTACGTGCAGATGCTGCAACGCCCCGATCTGCGCAACCCCGGCTACATCTCGCATCTCTCTCTCGACATGGGCAGCCGATACGAGAAGGTCACCAAGTGCGTGTTGTCGAGCCTGTTCGTCGACTTTACCAACTGGGAAATGGCGCCCGCACAAGCGATGGGCGACTCGGCCATCAGCTTCTACTGGGCGACCAAGGAAATGAAGCCGGGCAGCAAGCGCGAGCTTGCCTATGCGTACGGCGAAGGCATCGCAGTGGCGCCGGAGAGCGAAGGACGCTTCCAGATGGCGCTGGGCGGTTCGTGCGAGCCGGGGAAGACGTTTACGATCTCCGCCGTCGTCGCCGACCCGCCACCGGGACAGACGCTGTCGCTCGAGTTGCCGACAGGCATCCAACGCCTGGAAGGCAAGACGGTGCAACCCGTGGCGCCGCTGGCCGAGGATCAGGAATCGACGACGGTGCTCTGGAAGTGCCGCGTCAGCGAGCCCGGCGTTTTTCCGATCCGCATCCGCTCCAGCACCGGCGTAACGCAAACGAAGATCGTAACGGTCACGGCAGAGAGATGACCCCATCCCCTCTTCGATTAGCGCCCGCCCTGCGTTCGGTGTTGCATAAACCCACTTTCGGAATTGTTGATGCCGACCAAACCCAAAGTCTTCGTCACCCGCATCATCCCCGACGCCGGCCTGGCGTTGATCCGCGCCGCCTGTGATGCGGACGTTTGGACCGATCCCCTGCCTCCTCCGGCCGAGATCCTTGGTGCGAAGATCGCAAACATCGACGGATTGGTCTCGCTTTTGACTGACAAGGTCGACGCAGCCATTCTCAATCGCGCGCCAACGCTCAAGGTCGTCAGCAACTTCGCCGTCGGCTTCAACAACATCGACGTCCCCGCCTGCACGGAGCGCGGCATCGCCGTCGGCAATACGCCCGGCGTGCTGACCGACGCCACCGCCGACATGGCGTTCTGCCTCTTGATTGCGGCGGTGCGGCGCATCGTCGAAGGGCATCAGTACACGCTCGCGGGCCGTTGGAATACGTGGGAGCCGCTCGGTCATCTCGGCCAGGAACTCGCGGCAAAGACGCTCGGCATCATCGGCATGGGCCGCATCGGCCAGGCGATGGCCAAGCGCTGTCACGGCGGCTGGGATATGCGCATCCTATATCACGATGTCTACAAGAGCGCCAAGGCCGAGGCCGAGTTCGGCGCGACCCAGGTCGATTTGCCAACGCTGTTGTGAGAATCCGACTTCGTGTCGCTGCACACCGACCTCAACGACTCGACCCGCGGCATGATCGGCACCGAGCAATTCAGGATGATGAAGCGAACGGCGATCCTGATCAACACCGCCCGCGGCCCGCTCGTCGATCAGAAGGCGCTCGCCGACGCACTGAGGAGCGGCACGATCTTCGCCGCCGGCCTGGACGTGACCGACCCCGAACCGCCGAGCATGGACGATCCGCTGCTCAAGCTGCCGAACGTCGTGATCGCCCCGCACATCGCCAGCGCCACGGTCCAGACGCGCAACCAGATGGCGGAGATCTGCGGCAAAAACCTCATCGCCGGCGTCACCGGCCAACCGCTGCCCGCGTGGGTGAATCCCGAAGTCGCAGCGACGAGGCGTAAATGAAGGCGGAATCCCAGGGGCGAACTCAACGAATCCCCGGGATCGAGCCCTTTTTGATTCTTGACCGGTTCCTCCAAGCTTGCGACGAGCTGGCGCGAAATAGCGAAGCCCGTGAAGAAGGCACTGGAGTTTCATCGATCATATGCGCGTGCCACTCCTCTTGGGGCGGGCCTGGCGGACCTGTACGACCCGCTGACGATGCCGGCGAACTTGACGAAAGCGCATGCCGACCTGGACCGGGCCGTCGATCTCTGCTACCGGGTCAGGCCGTTTGAAAGCGACCGCGAGCGCGTCGAGTTTCTTTTTACGCTGCACGAAAAGCTGAAGGCGCAGTTGACGGCGACCATAATGAAGCCGAGGCGGCGGAGAAATGGCGATGCCGCCGATTCTGAGCGATCGCGATGCTCGTCCTTGGCCTCTCACTTCCGCTGCGCCGCGGCAAGCAACTCCTTGAAGTGGCCTTCCAGGTCGCGGTTGTTGGCTTTGACGGCGGCGGCGAGGCCATCTTTCGCGTACTTCTCCGCCTTCTTGCCTTGTCGGGCCGAGATCATCGTTTCGGCTGCGTTGACGCGGTAGTTCATCTCGGTCGGCATGCGCGCGATGAGTGCATCGAAAACGCGCTCGGCGTCGTCGAACTCGCCGCGCTTGGCGTGCAGTTGGGCTCGGCGCAGTTCGTACTCGTTGCGGCGCTTCCCCTCGTTGTTCTTGCAATCGTCCGCCTCGCCGGCGTTGACGTGATCCATGGCTGCGTCGAGATTGCTGTTCGCCACTGCCTGATTGATTAAGAACTGATGCAGCGGATAGCGATCGGGGCGCTCCGGGTACGGCGGGCGTTCGACGAGCATGGCCGCGAACTTGCCGGCGATTTCCTTGGCGTCGAGCTTGGTCGCCGCCTGAAACGCCTGATCGAGATCTGCCGAGCTCAGCGATTCTGCGTTCAGTGCGGCAAGCTCGGCAGCGCCCATAGCGGAGATGTCGAGCTTCTCCGGAGCAGGCGCCGGCGCCGCCGGGGCTTCCGCGCCTGTGGTCGGCTCTGCGGCGGGAGTCGCCGGGGTCGCTTCCGCCAGGCCCAACTTTCGCATCAGGCGATTGAAATCGTACGGATAGCGGGCGGTCGCGGAACAGTCCGTCAGGAACAGGATCACGCCGCGGAGTTTTTTCCGCAGCGTCGGCGAACCGACCGCGTCGATCGGCGGCACACCGGACAGACTCTTCAGCGGTCGATTGATCCAGACCTCTTCGTAGTAGTTTTCAAAGCCTTCGCGCATGCGCTGCTGGGCTTCTTCCTGGCTGGCGACCTGGCGCGGGAAGCGGATGCCGTCGGAGAGCGATTCGAGGAATTTGGCCGGCCCGCGCGCCGCCTGCGGGTGCACGATCAAGTCGCCAAGCTTTTCCTTGAAGCGATCGTAGACGCTCTGCAGCGAATCGAGATTCGTGTGCCAAAGGCGAACGAAGTTGGACATCAGGGCCACATAGGCGGCCGGTTTGAGATTCTGCTTGGCTACCATCTCCGGCGTCAGCGCGGGGCCCGGCGGTTCGAGGATAATCGCCGACAGAATGCCCTCTTCCTGGTTGACGCGGGCGCCGCTCAGCAAGCCGGCGCGTTCCAGCTCGCCCAACTCGGCCACGAAGGCGCGCGGATCGCGGACGCCGAACGCGATCGAATGCTCGACCGTGTCGCACTGGTCCTCCAGCCCTAGCCCGAAACGCAGAACCTCGGCGATCGCCCAGGCCTGGCTGGCCATTGCCTCGTTCGGCTCGCCTTCGACGAAGCGTTCGAGGGCTTCGATAGCGGCCACGTTGTTGCCGAGCCAGGCGTGCGTGAGGCCCAGGTTGAACCATGCGGCCGGCTCGACGTTGTCCCCCTTGGTCAGCTCTTCGAGAGCTTTGAGCACGTCGGACAGCTTGCCGCTCGTGCCGGTCTGCAGCGCCTTGGCCCAGGCGTCGCGTCGGTCACGCTCGACGCCCTCCGGCACGCCCTGGAAGACAAACTTGACGCGTGCAAAGCGCGGCAGGTTGGGGTTCTGATTGCCGAAGACAGCGACAAGGCCTTGCTTGAGTTCCTCGTTGGCCGGCGCGTGGCGCAGCGCCACTTCCGCCGCCGCCCGGCCCGCGATGGGGTGATTGAGCTTCATCTCGCAGTCGAAGATCTCGATGTAGATCTGAGCGAGAATGTCGTGCGAATTTGGATCGTAGAACTCGGCGGCTTTGCGCAGAAGCAACAAGGCCCCGGTGATCTCGCCTTCGTAGAGCCTGAACCGGGACTTGAGGAAGTAGCCGAACGGATAGTTGGGAAACAGCTCAAACGCCTTTTCCAGCGTCTGCTCGGCTTCCGCGGGCTTCTCGTTTTGGAACAAAAGCTGGGCCTTGCGTCCCCAGGCTTCGGCGTTGTCCGGATGGGCCGCCACGATCTCGTCCATGGCCCGCAAGGCTGCTTCGTGTTGGCCTTGCTCGTCCATGGCGTAAACTTCGCTGACCTTCTCGTGAATTGGCTGGCAGCACCACTTGAACTTTTTGCCGCTGCCGCAGGTGCACGGGGAATATGAGTCATTCATGGTCGGTACTTTTTCTTGCTCGAAGGAAACATTCGTCAGAAGGTTAAGATATGGATTTATCCGCGACATACACCAAGGACACGAAGGGGACGAACTTAGTGGTCTTCGTGACCTTCGTGGATCGGGTCCGTGGCTTGTTGCGCCCGCCAATAACTGGCGAGAAACATGTCGATGACCAGCTGCCCGACGTGGTAGAACAAAAGCGGCAGAACGGCGAAGGGATACCGTGACTTGAAGTATTCTTCGTAAAGCACCAAGGCGATTTGCAGGGTTTTCTGACTGGCTGAGAATGCGACAGCGATGCGGCGACCGTGATCGATGCCCAGCAACGAAGCCGAGTACCAGCTTATCACGATGGCAATGGCGTGCAAACTTATCGCCAGCCCCACGCTCCAAGCAAAGAGTGCCGACGCATCGGCCGCGTCTTGGCGGCGCAGGCTGTCGCCGACGGTCACGCCCGCCTTGAGCACGATGGCCAGGATGAACCCTTGCGAGAAGACGCCGAGCAGAACTTTGTGGCGCTCGGCGAATTCCGCCGATGCCGTGCTGAGCCGCAGCGCCTGCCCGATCAGCACCGGCGCGATCAGGCTGATGAAGAGATCGAGCATCATGGCAGCCACGTCGAAGTCGATCGCGGCGCCGGTCAGCGCGTAGAGCCAGGCGGTCGTGAGCAGCCAGCTAGCGAACGTCGTGCCGGCGACGGCCAAGAGAGAGGTCGCCTCGTTGCCCCCCGCCAGGCGCGTCCACAAAATTGCCGACGACAACGTGCACGGCACGCTCGCCACCAAGATCAATCCGACCTGCACGTCCTCGCTCGGCGCAACCAGGCCCAGCCCAAGAGCCGAGAGCGGCAGCAGGCCATAACTCAGGACGATCGCCCAAATCGCGGCCCACGGATTTCGCAGTTCGTCAGCCAGCGACTGCGTCGGCATCGTCCACGCCACCAGCAACAGCGAGATGGCAACGGTCCGGCGCGGCTCCCACATGTCTGTCACCGGATGCATGGCGTCAGGCCAGGTGAGCGACACGCCGACACCCAGCATCAACGCCAGGAGAAACCAGTGATCTGCAATAATCGACCGCATGGAACGGAGATCCAATCCTTTCAAGTCCACGTTACCGTATGAAAACAGCGGCCAAATCGCCCGTCGACGAGTCAGGCTGCCCTGGGATGGGTCAATCAGCCCCACCCACGGATGTAAAATCGGGCCATGTTTGATACGCTGAACGTAAGCTCAAGGCATGCCCATTGCATGCGGATCGGTACATGATGCAATGGGACCTGTCGATCGCTATTGCAGCGGCAACGAAGGAAGGCCAGCTATGTCCGGTATAGGCCGCAGCCTAGCGAATGGCCGTTTTGGCCTGAAAAACTCGAAGTCGTCCTGCGAGGAGTCACCACCATGCAATTTAAGCTTCCTGAACTTGGCGAAGGCGTTTACGAAGCGGAAGTCGTGCGCTGGCTGGTGCAGCCCGGCGACGTCGTCCGACCGGGGCAGACACTTCTGGAAGTGCTCACGGACAAGGCGACAATGGAAGTGCCGGCCCCGTTCGCCGGGGTCATTCAGAGACTTCTCGTCGAGCCCGAACAGAAGCTATCGATCGGTCAGGAAATCCTCGAATACGGCAGCAAAGAAAAAGAACCCGCCGGCGCCGAGAAAAAAAAGACCAACGGCAAGGACTCCGAGCGACCTGCAACGGAAAAAGAGGATGCCGAGGGCAGGTCGCCCGATCGGCCCGCCCTCGCACAGACCACTGCGCCTGGTCCCGATTCCAGGTCGAAACCGCCGGCCAAGCAGACCGTCTCGGGCAACGGTCGTGCCTCCACCGTCAAAGCCGCGCCGTCGGTGCGCCTCATGGCTCGCAAGCTCGGCATCGACCTGGCGACGATCCACGGCTCCGGGCCCGGCGGCCGTATTCTTGTTGACGATCTCGTCTCTCATGCGCCACCCGTCGGCAAACCTCAATCGCAGGCGCCCGTCGCGGATTACGGCAGGCCGGGGACCGTCGTCAAGTTCGCCGGCGTGCGCCGCAAGGTCGCCGAGCACATGGTGGAATCGAAGAAAACGATTCCGCACTACGCTTATGTCGACGAATGCGATGTCACCGATCTCGTCAAACTTCGTGAGTCCCTCAAAGAGACGTCCGCTGCCAACGGGATCAAACTCACGTATCTCGCGTTTTTCGTCCGCGCCGCAATGTTGGCCCTAAAGGATGTGCCGATCGTCAACGCGACGCTGAAAGAGGAAGCGGGCGAGATCGTGCTGCATTCCGCCTATCACATCGGCATCGCCGTCGCCACGCCGAGCGGCTTGATCGTGCCAGTGATTCGCGACGCCGACAAGAAGAGTCTCGTGGACCTCGCCAAGGAGATCGAACGCCTGAGCAACGATGCACGCCAGAGCAAGATCCGCCTCGACGATTTGCGCGGCGCTACCTTCTCGATCACATCGATCGGCAACATCGGCGGCCTCTTCGCCACCCCGATCATTCCGCCCGGCCAGGCAGCGATCCTTGGCGTCGGCAAGATCGTCAAACGCCCGGTCTACGACGAGCATGGCCAGATCAAGCCCGCCGACATGGTGTATCTCTCGTTCAGCTTCGACCATCGCATCCTCGACGGCGCTGTCGGCGCCGCCTTCGGCAACGCGGTCATCCGCCATCTGCAGAATCCCGCCGCGAGGCTGCTCTGACCCGTGGCGGTCCGCCACAGGACGTGCCCGAGTTCGTTTCGGCACCACAAATTCCTTGACACTGCGCGACCGATGTGGTGTGATGATGCCGCCTGCAATGCGTAGCCGTGTTACAGAGTTCTTGCGCTGGTAGCGCAACGTCAAGCGTTGTGGGATGGCACTCCAGAACCGTTCCACGGCATTTTCTTGAGCGCTCAAAGTGTTGCTGGATAGCGCCGGAGGGGACAATGACTCCGCAATCCGCCAATGACTACTTTCCACCGGTCCAGAAGTGCTTTGAACACGGGGACCACGAGGGAGCGGTTGTCGTCTATACGGAGGTAATACGGCTGTTCCCCGGCACGCCGTGGGCATTTCTCTACCGCGGCGTCGCCCACGACTCGGTCGGCCGGCCCGAATTGGCCATCGCCGACGGCACACGATCCATTCAGCTCGATCCGAGTTACTTTCTGGCTTACAACAATCGCGGCTGCGTCTATGCCCAACTCGGGGACTTGGGCAGCGCCATCGCCGATTGGTCGGAAGTGCTCCGGCTTAACGCGGACCATCCTTGGGCGCGCAAGAACCTGGTCACCGCGCACGTAAGTCGCGGCAATGGCCACCGGGAACGTTCGGAATACGACCAGGCGATTGCCGATTACGCCGTGGCGATCCGCTGGCATGAGGACGCCGACAGCTACTTCCATCGGGGCATCTTCTTCCGGGAGCAGGGCGAGGATGACCGGGCGATTGCCGACTTCAGCGAGTCGATCCGGTTCGATCCGGCGCCCGCGGCCCCCTATTACAACCGCGGACTCTGCCACGCGCGCCGCGGAGGTTTTGACCAGGCCATCGCCGACTTTTCCGAAGCCATCCGCATCGATCCTAACGACGCCGACCATTTCGCGGCCCGGGGCAGCGCCTATTTTGCCAAGGAGGAATACGATCGGGCCATCGCCGATCACGGCCAAGCGATTCGCCTCAACCCGATGGACAGGGGCGCGTGGACCAACCGGGGCAACGTCTACTTCTTCAAGGGCGAGTATGACCAGGCCCTGAGGGACTATGACCGGGCCATTCAGATCGATCCGACGCTGGCCGTGGCGTATGTCAACCGCGGATCGGTACATGATGCAATGGGACCTGTCGATCGCGCCATCGCCGACTACACCGAGGCGATCCGGCTCAACCCTGGATTGTTCGGCGCCTACTGGAGCCGGGGCCGTGCTTTTCGTCAGAAGCAGCAATATCGCCAGGCCATCGCCGACCTCAGCGAAGCGATCCGTCTGGCCCCGAACCACTGCCTGTCATACCAGGCCCGCGCCCTCGCATATCGCGCCCTGGGCGACGAGGAGAATGCTGTCCGCGATGAACGCCGAGCCGAAAAGCGAATACAGTAGAAAGGTGCAGCGCGGAAGCATCGTTGCCGATCCAAGGAGTAACAACATGACACGTCTGACGTTGGGTTTAGTGGTCTTGTGTATGTCCGCCCCGGTTGCCGCGGGCCAGGCGCCGATCGCGGAATTGAAGGTGATGCCGGAGAAGTCGGTCTTCAAAAACTCGGTATGGCACAAGCCGATCGTCATAAAGTCGCACGCTGACGCGGCCAAGCATTTTGACAAGGACGCCCAGGAAACGATTGCCAAGAGCGTCGATTTCAAGAAGCAGATCGTACTCGTCTTCGCCTGGCAAGGTTCCGGCGGCGACAAACTCGTGTACAAGATTCTGGAATCGTTTCCCGAGCAGATTCCCTTCTCCTTGAAGCCCGGCGTTACCGACGACATCCGCTCGCACAGCCGCGTGTTCGCCCTGCGCTCGAACGTGCGCTGGAGCGTGAACGCGCCGAAGTAGAAGGATGCGCCAGGAAGAAAAAAAGGGGACGCGGACCGTTTTGAAGTCCCGCGGCGGACGTATCGGCTCACGCATGCCTGCTACGATCGATCAATAAAAACGGTCCGCGTCCCCTTTTCTTTCCCCATCTGGCCGCCCTGGGCCACGACGACTTACTTCCCATGCAGCCCGCGAATCTCGATGGCTTTGATCGCGGGGCCGACGGGGTTGGCGAGGAGCTTGATTTCGAGCTCGGCTGCCTTGAGCTCGACGATGTGGCGGAACTGCCACGGTTTCGCTGCGCCGCCGGCCTGGGTGAAGACGTCGACTTTCTCCGCCGCGGTTTTGCCGTTGATCTCGATGTCGAATAGGCGTTTTCCTTTGCCGGCGAAGTCTGAGTTGGTTTCGGCAAAGTGGAGCACGATCTCGTAGCGGCCCGGTTCGAGCTTGAACTCATAGCCGAGGCCGGTGCCGGCCCAGCGTTCGGATTTGTAGATGTCCTTGGCCGGGTCGCCGGTGTGC
>Ga0194128_10009604_pt1 | contig 11781 bp, 10 predicted proteins | sample TA2KigCa65mmetaG_FD_148650 | JGI IMG/M metagenome (GOLD analysis project Ga0194128, IMG submission 148650) | Freshwater microbial communities from Lake Tanganyika, Tanzania - TA2015037 Kigoma Deep Cast 65m | ecosystem: Environmental > Aquatic > Freshwater > Lake | place: Tanzania: Lake...
CATGTGCTCGACATCCACCTGCGGGCTGCCGCACCACCAGGCCAGTGCCTGGGCATAGCGATAGACCGAACTGGGCAGACGATTGGAGGCACAGTTACGCACCTCGTAACACAGATAGCCCGTGTAATGGCAGCCTTCGTCGCACACTTCGCTGGAGCGTTTCTGACCGTATTTACAGCAAAAAGACAACTCGGCGAGCGTCATGCGCAGAAGGGCATTGGCCTCCAGGGTCATGGACAGGGCTGCAATGTCTTGGCGTACCGCCTGCCGCTCGGCCTGGCTGAGCATGGTGAGGCCACAGCGTTCGTGGACCGTCTTGGCAAAGCGGCGATGCAACGGTTCCAGGTCGGCGGCTTTCTTGCCATGGCGTGGACCCTGCAACGCTTCAAAAAACGCCGCCTCACTGTCAGGATGACGTAACAGGGTATCGCGCGCGGCTGACTGGCCAATCAGCGCCGCGATATTCGCGCCTGGATGCTTCGACTCGACCACCACATCAAACCGGTCGAGCAGTGGTGGCACCAGGGTGTTGGTGCCTTGATCCTGGTAATTCGCCGTGGCAAACAGGCAGAATTCGTCGTTGATCAGCCCTTGATTGAGGTACTCCCACTTGCCGCGTTCCAAGCCGTCCAGGATCAGGCTCTGTTTGGTTTCCGGCAGGCGATTAATCTCATCGACGATTTTCACGGGCAGGCGGGCAAACAGGCTCCAGACCACCACTTCTTCTCCCTGGTTCAGCTTCCCCAGGTTTGGTCGCCCGACGATTTTTTCTTCGGTCTGTTCTGGATGCCCACTCACTCCGCCACTCCAGATCACGCCCAGGGGCAAGCAATAGAGCAAGGAGCAGATATATTCCGCCGCCGTGGTTTTCCCCAGGCCCGGTTCGCCAATGATCAACGCCTTGCCGCCAATGAGGGCGGTGAGCAAGCTGAGCAAGAGCGTGGCATTGGCCGACTCTCCCTGGAGAGCCATATCGGGGCGATTGAAATACAGTCGCTCGCTGATCAATGCATACATGTCGCGGATTTTTCCGCGCGCGTCCTGTACGGGCATGCGGCACCTGTTGAGAGGATGAGAGACGGCAAATGTATGTGTATAGCTTGGCATGGAGGGAGGAGACTTGTCAACCCTTGACACGCAGTGTCCCAGCGAGTGAGGCAGCATTTGCACCCGCATGTCCTGACTGCTAGGATAAACGACTGGCATCACAGCATGAGGTGTGGGCCTCTCGGCGGGTATCGATGGGCGCGGTGAGAGACGGAGAGCATGCGGGCCTTAATACAGCGGGTAGCACAGGCAGAAGTGCGAGTGGCAGAGGCCATTGTCGGACAGATCGAGCGGGGGTTACTCGTGTTGCTGGGAGTGCACGAGCACGATACGCTCCAAGCCGCCGAGTCTCTGGCGTCCAAGATTGTTACGCTGCGCATTTTTGAGGATGCACAGGGTAAAATGAATCGTGACGTCCAGGAAATCGGCGGGGCGGTGCTGGTGGTGTCACAATTTACCTTATACGCCGATACGCGCAAAGGTCGGCGGCCAGCCTTTACGCAGGCCGCCCGTCCCCCGCTGGCAGAGCAGCTCTACGAGGCCTTTATGGTGGCAGTTGGGCGCCACGGGGTGCCCGTGGCCCATGGGGTCTTTGGGGCGCATATGGCGGTAAGTCTGGTCAATGACGGTCCGGTAACGATCTGGCTGGAAAGCCCACCCCCGGTGAAGGAAAGGGAGGTGCCCTGATGGAACCCCAGAGTATTCCCGATATGTTTTTTACCCGTGCCGCGAGCCGTGGGGCACGGCCTGCCCAACTCGTGAAGCGGGGAGGTGCCTGGCAGGCCGTGGCCTGGGAGGCCATGAGTGAACAGGTACGACACATCGCGCTGGGATTGCTGACCCTGGACCTGCAGGTGGGGGACCGGGTGGCCTTGCTGGCGAACAGCCGCGCCGAATGGGTCCAGTGCGATCTGGGCATTATGGCCGCGGCCGGCATTACGGTGCCAGTCTATCCGTCGTCTCTCCCGGAACAAGTAGCGTATATCCTGCATAATGCTGAAGTCACGCTGGCCATTGTCGATACGCCAGCCCAGCTTGCCAAAGTGTTGCAAGTGCGGGCAGAGCTGCCTGCCCTCCGCCATATCGTGCTCATGGACACCATGGGGGCGCAGGCTGAGCCACAGGTGCTGTCGCTCCAGGAGCTCATCACGCGCGGTGCCGCAGCTTCCGCCACACACGGAGCCGTGCTCGACGAGCGCTGGCGGGCGCTGACACCAGCGCATGAAGCAACCTATGTGTACACGTCAGGGACGACAGGCCCGCCCAAGGGTGTCGTGCAAACACACGGCAACCATCTCTTCATGGCACAGCGCTGTGGGGCGATCACTGGGGCGCAGGAAGGGGATGTCAATCTCTTGTTTTTACCGCTGGCCCATTCGTTTGCGCGGCTCGAAGCGTTTCTCGGCCTCGAGGTGGGCCTGACCACTGCCTTTGCGGAGAGCATTGATGCGCTCGTGGAGAATATGCGCGAGGTGCGTCCCATGCTAGTGTTTAGCGTGCCGCGCGTCTACGAAAAAATTTATGCCCGCGTACAAGCCGCAGGGCACAGTGGGTCTGCGCTCAAACAGGCGATCTTTCAGTGGTGCATCCGCACCGGGCAACAGGTGAGTGCCCGGCAACAGCAGCGGCAGTCCATTCCGTTGGGACTGCAGCTCCGGCAGCGTCTGGCGCACCAGCTCGTCTTCAAAAAGTTGCACCACACGGTGGGTGGACGTCTACGGTATTTTGTGTCGGGTGGTGCCCCGTTGGCCCAGGAGATTGCCGAATTTTTCCACGCGGCTGGTATGCTCATCCTGGAAGGCTACGGGCTGACGGAGACCTGCCCTGCCCTGACGGCCAATCGGTATGATCGGTACAAGTTTGGCACTGTAGGTCAGGCGATCCCAGGGGTCGAACTGCGCATTGCTGCAGACGGCGAGATTTTGGCACGCGGGCCGAATATCGCCCGTGGCTATTATAAGCGTCCGGAAGCGAGCGCGGAGGTGTTCCTGGAAGATGGCTGGTTTGCAACGGGGGATATTGGTGAGATTGATCACGAAGGCTTCCTGCGCATCACCGACCGCAAAAAAGACCTCATCGTTACTGCTGGCGGCAAAAATATCGCCCCACAGAATCTCGAAAATCTCTTAAAGACGGACCTGTATATCAGCCAGGCCATGGTGTATGGGGATCGACGCCCTTATCTCACGGCCGTTGTCACGCTGGATCTAGAAGCGACCCAGCAGTACGCGCGTGCCAAGAATATCCCCGTGGACACTTCGGAGGCGCTGGCCGCTCATCCCCAGATTGTCCAGCTCCTGGAAGACCGCGTGACCCAGATGAACGCGCAGCTTGCCTCCTACGAGAGCATTAAAAAAATTTTTATTGCCCCAACGGATTTCACCCCAGAGAGCGGGGAATTGACACCAACGTTGAAAGTGAAGCGCAAGGTTGTGACGGAGAAATATCAGCAGCAACTCGAGCAGCTCTATACAGGATGAGCCCTCTGCCTGGCCAGGTACTTAGCGCCTGGCCAGTTCTTCTTCGTAGAGCTTTTGATACATAATGTCCCACTCACGACTGCCTTCCACAATCTTGCGTGTGTACGAGAACAGTGTCCTCCGCACGGATGCCTCGATGTCCTCTTCCAGTTTCAGTGCGTCTTGTATGGCACGGACAATTTCCAGCCGTACAGTATTTTCCGGCGCATACAGGTCACTCGTTGGCAGCTCTCCCAGGCCCTGGGTGAGCACTTGAGAGAGATGGTTGATTTTTTCTCGCGACAAGCTCATGCTCGCTGCCTTTACAGAATTAAACCACGTTCTTGCACCAGTTTCCGCTTGATCATGGTAAACATACGCGCGTAATCGATATTCCCCCGCTCAATTTCGGCGGTATGGGCGCGCAAGAGCGTTTTCACCTCCTCATTGAGCTGATCTTCGACCATCAGATCTGCCGTGATCATCCGATTGACCTCCTCCACGACCGTCTCGCGTGGGCCGTCAATGACAAGCAGGCCCTGTTCCAACAACCGATCGACGACGGTCTTGGCCAGATGGTCAATCATTTTCTTGTGTAACCTCATTGCTCGTGCCTTTCTATTGCAGATCAAGCAAATTCAAGGCATTATATGTTGCATGGAGACAGAGCGCAAGGGTCTCTCCGGTGTTGAGGAGAACCAGCGTCAGGGGGAGGGACCACTTGACTTCACGGGACACCTCCAGGTAGAATTTTCCTCAGATCTGAGCGAGGAAAAACAAATGCTTAGCGTTGCAGAACAGGCAGAAACTCATCCCACGATTGACGACGTCATTCATGCCGTCGAGCAATACCATCCGAAAGCCGACTTCGGCTTGATTCAACGTGCCTATGCCTTCGGGGCCGAAGCACACAAAGAGCAAAAGCGTCGCTCTGGCATTCCCTATATTGTCCATCCCCTCGCTGTTGCCCACATTCTCACGCAGCTTAAAATGGACGCTATGACCATTGCCAGTGCATTGCTCCACGATACCATTGAAGATACGGGCGTGACGGCGCAGGAGGTGGCCGAGCGTTTTGGCAGTGACGTGGCGGCCCTGGTGGAAGGGGTAACCAAGCTCGATAAGCTTGAATTTGCGAGCCGGGAAGAGCGTCAGGCGGAAAGTTTTCGGAAGATGGTCATCGCCATGGCGCAGGATATCCGGGTCATTCTCGTCAAACTGGCGGATCGTCTGCACAATTTACGCACGCTAGAGCACATGCCAGAGGCGAAACAGCGTGCCACGGCCCAGGAAACTCTCGACATTTATGCGCCGCTCGCCGATCGTCTAGGCATTGCCTGGATGCATTCTGAGCTCGAAGACCTCTCGTTTCGCTATGTGAACCCCCATGCTTATTACGATGTGCAAGCCCGGCTGGCCAGTACGCAGGAGGTGCGCACGCGTTATCTGGCCCGTATGCAGGAGATCATTGCCCGCGAACTGGATCAGATTCACATTCCGAGCGCGATTTCCGGACGTCCCAAACACCTCTTCAGTATTTATCAGAAGATGCAGCACCAGCAACTGGCGTTTGAGGAAATTCACGATATCCTCGCGGTACGGGTGATCACCGATACCGTGCGCAACTGCTACGCCGCCCTTGGCATGCTGCACTCCCTCTGGAAGCCCATTCCTGGCCGTTTCAAGGACTATATCGCGCTGCCGAAACCGAACATGTATCAATCGCTGCATACGACCGTCCTTGGGCCGGATGGGGAACGCGTCGAGTTACAAATCCGTACGGAAGAGATGCACCGTGTGGCTGAAGAGGGCATTGCGGCCCACTGGCGCTATAAAGAGCAGGTGCTGTCCGGCAAGCCGGATGAGCGCTTTGCCTGGCTGCGCCGTTTACTCGAATGGCAGCAGGACGTGCAGGACTCCATCGAGTTTATGGAGACGGTGAAGATCGACATGTTTCAGGAGGAGGTTTACGTCTTCACCCCGCGCGGGGAAGTGCGCACCTTCCCGCGCGGATCTACACCAGTCGATTTTGCCTACACTGTGCATACAGACATTGGACATCAGTGTGTCGGCGCCAAGGTCAATGGGCGTATGGTACCGCTGCGGTATCAATTGCGGAATGGTGATACCGTGGAGATCCTCACCTCACCAACGCATGTGCCAAGTCGGGACTGGTTGCGCTGGGTAGTGACCTCGCGTGCCCGCACCAAAATTAAAACCTGGCTGAAAGCCGAGCATAAAGCCCGCAGTCTGGCCTTAGGACGCGAGGTCTGTGAACGCGAAGCCCAGAAGTATGTCCCGAATCCCCATGCGTATTTGAAACCTCAGGCATTACTGGCTGTGGCACCACATTTTGGCTATCAGACCGCCGATGATCTCATGATTGCCGTGGGCTATGGGCGGCTCTCAGCACTGCAAGTCGTCCACAAGCTGCTCCCGCTAGAAGTTATTGAGGAGCGCAAGCAGAAGAGTAAGCCGGTTACGCCCGTCCTGCGCAAGCCTCGGCATGATGGGATCAAGGTGCAGGGTCTGGATGATATCCTGGTGAATTTCGCGCGCTGTTGCCATCCGTTACCGGGCGATAGTATTGTCGGATACATCACGCGTGGGCGTGGGGTTACAGTCCATACCACCGAATGTCTGAGCGTGGACAAGCTGGAGTACGATCCGGAGCGGCGCGTTCCTGTGGAGTGGGACAAACAACAGCAGACTACCCACCCCGCGCGCATTACTGTCGTGACGTACGATCAGCAGGGTGTACTGGCAGGCGTGAGCTCCGCGATTGCAGCCTGTGATGGTAACATTAGCCGAGCGAGCGTTACAACTAGTCAGGATAAAAAAGCCTATCTAGAATTCACTGTGGATATTCGGGACATCGCGCATTTGAACCAGATCATCCATCGGGTGGAGAATTTGCGGGGCGTCCTGTCAGTGGAGCGCGTGAAAAACAGCACACGCTGGGGCAAATGGCATCCCTGAGAGATCAGGATGCCTTTTGCACTTTGCCTGAGCGCAGGCACCGCGTACAGATCCTGGCGCGTTTGGCGCCGCCGGGGGTCTGGATACGCATACGTTGGAGATTCGGGTTCCAGCGACGATTGGTCAGGTTGTGGGCATGGCTGATGGTATGACCATAGCGTGGCCCTTTGTTACAGATGTCGCAGCGTTGAGCCATAATGTTGTCCTTATACGTGCAGTGCCGCGCGTCTATGATGCGCTTGCTCATCGGCATGTTGCATAAGCAGTTATGGCTAAACCTAGCATATTCTCCCCACCATCGCAAGGATTTCCCCATGCCAGAGACGCCACCGAGCACGCGCAGTGCAACGTCAGGGATGGCTGTGCTGGAGACGCATCTGGAGCAGCTCGCCAAACCGCTGCGTTATGCTTCTCGACAGCAGTTTGCGCATCTGGCGCGGCTCCGCGATCTGGAAGTCTACGTCCAGCACCACGTCCAGGCCCTGCAGGCGGCCTCACCACCCCCTGCGCTTGCACCGCTCTTGCAGCAGTTGCTACAGGCGGTGAAGGGAGTGGATGCCTTGCCGCTCTCGGAGAAGCAGGAGCGTATCCAGCGTGCCGAGGCGCTCTTGGTCCAGATGCGGTCTGTCGCGACATCCCAGGGGGGTAACCCCTCCCCAGCGGGGGAAAGCAGACGAGGGGAAGCCCGTCAAGCCGTAGAGAAACCGATGGAAGACGCCGTGCGTCCGCCCCCCGCTCAACCTCCCCCCGCTCGGGGAAGGAGTAGCGTTGCCAGCCCCGCCGCCGAGCCCGTGGCCAGTGCCGACCCGTGTGCACAGCTCGTGCAGTTCCTGCGTGGTGTAGGTCCGAAACGGGCTGCCTTGCTGGCCCGTATGGAGTTGCACACTGTGCATGATTTGCTGTGGTGCCTGCCCACGCGCTATGAGGACCGTCGGCAGCTCACACCGCTCGGCCGCCTGCAGTGGGGGAAACGGGAGACGTTTTGTGGGACGGTCATGTCCTTGCAAGCCCAGCCTGTGAAACGTGGCAAGCCGTTTGTCGCGCTGTTACTGCAGGACAACAGTGGTGCATTGATTTGTAAGTGGTTTCAGGCGCGCACCGCGTATCTGCAGGAGCGCTTTCCGGTCGGGACACACGTCGTGGGCAGCGGTCTGGTGACGCTGAACGGGTACACCGGGGCACGCGAGGTCGTGCACCCGGATTTGGAAGTGCTGGATGCCGATGACGCAGAGCAGGTGCACTTTGGGCGCGTGGTGCCGATTTATCCTCTCACCGCGGGGCTGCATCAGAAGGGCATGCGCAGCTTGATGAAAATGGTGGTGGATACCTATATCCCGCAGATTGAAGAAACCTTGCCAGAAGCGCTACGGCGTGCCCATCATCTGCCTGGCCTGGCGGAGGCGCTACGGCAGGTGCATTTCCCGGACGACCATGCCGATGTGCTGCGTTTCACCGGGCAAGAGACCCCGTTTCATGAGCGGCTGGTGTTTGAAGAGTTTTTCTTGCTCGAACTGGGTCTGGCCCTGCGTCATCGGGCCGCGCAGCGCGAACCGCGTGCGGTCCCCTATGCGCAGCCGAATCATCTCGGCGAGGCGCTCATCCAGCAGTTACCGTTTCATCTCACTGCAGCTCAGCACCGCGTGCTCTTTGAAGTGCTTGAAGATATGCAGCGCCCGTACCCCATGAACCGCTTGATCCAGGGCGATGTCGGCAGTGGCAAGACGGTGGTGGCTCTCTTGGCCATGCTCATGGCGGTGTCCAACGGTTTTCAAGCAGCGCTCATGGCCCCCACAGAGATTTTGGCTGAGCAGCATCTGGGGACCTTGCGCCGTTTGCTGGCGCCTCTCGAACTGGAGGTGGAACTCCTGACCAGTGCGGTCAAAGGCAAGAGTCGGCAACTCCTGCTCGAGCGCATTGCCCAGGGCACTGTGCCGGTGCTCGTGGGCACTCACGCTTTGCTCTATGACGAGGTGCAATTCCATCAACTCGGCATGATCGTCGTGGACGAGCAGCATCGCTTTGGTGTCTTACAACGTGCGAGCTTACGGCGCAAAGGCTTAACGCCCGATGTGCTGGTGATGACGGCGACGCCGATTCCGCGCACCCTGGCGATGACGCTGTATGGTGATCTGGATCATTCGCTCCTCGATGAGATGCCGCCCGGGCGCCATCCCGTCCGCACCACAGTGCTGGGAGAGGGACGCCGCGAACAGGCCTATGACACGGTGCGTCGCGAGGTCAAAAAAAGGCATCAAGCCTATATTGTCTACCCCCTCATTGACGAATCCGAGAGCCTCGACCTGGGGGCGGCAGTGGCGATGGCGCAGCATTTGCAACAGGATATCTTCCCCGACTACCGCGTTGGCCTGCTGCACGGCCGCCTCCCGAGCGACGACAAAGACGGCATGATGCAGGCATTTGTTGCCGGAGAACTGGACATCCTCGTCTCCACGACGGTGATCGAAGTCGGGGTCGATGTCCCCAATGCCACCGTCATGCTGATCGAGAACGCTGAACATTTTGGCCTTGCTCAGCTCCATCAATTGCGTGGTCGCGTAGGCCGCGGCGAAGCGCAGGCCTATTGCGTGCTCCTGACCGGTCCAGCGCTCAGTAAAGAGGGCCGCCAGCGCCTGCGGGTTATGCAAGACAGCACGGATGGTTTTTATGTCGCGGAACAGGATTTACAGATTCGTGGACCAGGGGAGTTACTGGGAACCAAGCAATCCGGATTGCCAGAGCTCCGTGTCGGCAATGTCCTGCACCATGCAACCTGCCTGGAGCAAGCGCGTCATGCCGCCTTTGAGCTCCTGCAGGCCGACCCGACGCTCACGGATCCTGAGCACCAGGCGCTCGCCGCCGCGGCCCAGGTGCGCTGGGGCGGCCGGCTGGAGCTAGCAGCGATTGGCTAATAGGTTGACAATCTCACCCTGAGCCAGACTTCGGACGATACGAGGGCAAGGACATATGGTTCTAGTGTCGCAACTGAGCTGCTGTGTGCGGTGTTCACCTGGGTACGCGGGCCTCTGGCCCGCTCCGGCAGCGGCCCGGCGGGCCGCGCACCCAGGCACCAGGGACTGGTGATGCACTGACGCCATGGACATCTAGGATGTGCTAGACAAGACAACACCTTAGCGAGACACGGTGACGGAAGAGGAAGTGCGTGCAGTGCTGGCACGCCCAGACGTCAGCTCTATGGGGGTTGACGGCAAGCAGAACGTGCTGGGGGAAGTACACGGTAAGCACGCGCGGGTCTGCTTTGTCGAAGAGGCAGATCACTGGCTGATTATTACGGTCATCAACCGAGGGACACCGCCATGAGACTGGAGTATGATTCTGAAGCCGATGCGGTGTATATTCGCCTGGATGAGACTCCCACGAGCCGCATAGAAGAAGTGTCCGATGTGTGTATTGTGGAGTATGGTGCGGCCGGCAACCTGGTCGCTATCGAACTGCTCTCGGTGTTTGGTTTTGCGGGCGCCTCTCTCTATGCGCTGGTCCACAAGGGTCTGCTAGCTCGTCAAGATGCCGAGCGGTTCTTGCAGGCTCTGCGTCACGAACTGGTCACGGCGTAGTCTACCAGCGTACTGTAACGTCAGAAGCAGTATATATACTACCCAGGGTAGACATGACTGAGCATCTCGTGGCAACCCGGCGCTGGCAGCCTATGCTCACGACGAAATGCTATGAGGACGTGTCCAGGCGGGAGGGCATATGACCGTCTCTAGCGCAGCTCCTGGCGGATGCGGAACTGGTTGTGGATGGGCAGATCACCTATGCAGCGCTCATCCTTTTAGGGACACGCGAAGCGCTGGGAAGATATCTGGCCCAGGCAGAGGTGATCTGCGAATACCGCTCGCATGAAGCACCGGGATCGGCGGCAGAGCGACACGAGTTTCGACAAGGTTTCCTGCTGGTGCTCGATGAAATGTGGCGTTTGATTAGTTTGCGTAACGATCTGCAGCATTTCCAGCAAGGGTTCTTCGTCTGGGATGTACCGACTTTCAGTGAGCGGGTGGTACGTGAGGCCATCCTGAACGCTGTGAGCCATCGGGACTACCGCCATGGAGGATCGGTGTTCGTTCGCCAATATCCCCGCCGCATCGAGATTGTCAGCCCAGGCGGTCTGCCACCGGGCATCACGCCTGCAAACATTCTCCGGCAACAAAATCCTCGCAATCGTCGTATTGCTGAAGTTCTCGGCAAGTGTGGTCTCGTGGAACGTGCCGGGCAGGGGTTTGATCTCATCTTTCGCGAGTGTATTCGCCAGAGTAAAGCGCTACCCGACTTTACGCATACGGATCCTCACTTTGTCTGGCTCACGCTACATGGTGACATCCAGGATCAGGATTTTTTACGCTTTTTCGAAGAAATCGGACAGGAACGTATGGCTACCTTCAGCACGGATGATTTTCTTGTGGTGGATGTGGTCCATCGAGAACAGCCTGTGCCTGATCACCTCAAGCCCAGGGTAGGATATCTGCTGGAACAGGGTATTATCGAACGCCTGGGCCGTGGCAGAGGTGTACGGCTGCTGCTCTCCCAGCGTTTCTACAGGCGTCTTGGTAAGGCAGGGGTCTACACTCGCAAGCGCGGCCTGGACCGTGAGACGAACAAGGCGCTGCTGCTGCGTCATCTCCAGGAGAACGGGAACGCTGGATGCCCCGCATCAGAGTTACAACAGGTACTGCCCGCGCAATCACGAGATCAGCTCAAGCGCCTGCTGAGTGAACTTCGCCGTGAAGGGCGAGTGCAGATGGTTGGGCAACGTCGTGGAGCGCGGTGGCGGGTCACCTAAGAGAGGATATATGGTGTAGAAGAAGATGCAAGCAAGGATTTTGCGCCATAAAATGCCCCATAATGTCATAATATCCCAAAATAAAAGGACTTATATGGTATCTTAAGGCTATTGCACTAAGGGGTGACACCCATAATCCTCTTACGGGATACTAGGTGACTACCAGGGAACTAGCCGATGGTATTGCGGCAGAGTACGATATCCAGGGGCGGTTGGCAGGGATCGCAATGCTTGCTGCTGTCCAACGGCTCGGAGATGCGTACTTGTGCACCGAGGTGTGCTATGACGGCTGCTGAAGTGATACAAACTATGACTGACCGCATCGTGCGGGACTTTCATCCGCTACGGATCATACTCTTTGGCTCGCAAGCGCGTCACGACGCCAGACCAGGCAGTGACATCGATCTCCTGGTGGTGTTGCCTCACGTCGCGGATAAACGGCTCGCCGCGGTGGCCATCCGCCGCGTGTTGGCCGATTTGTCCGTGTGTAAAGATATCGTC
>Ga0194128_10009607_pt1 | contig 11778 bp, 9 predicted proteins | sample TA2KigCa65mmetaG_FD_148650 | JGI IMG/M metagenome (GOLD analysis project Ga0194128, IMG submission 148650) | Freshwater microbial communities from Lake Tanganyika, Tanzania - TA2015037 Kigoma Deep Cast 65m | ecosystem: Environmental > Aquatic > Freshwater > Lake | place: Tanzania: Lake...
ACGGGGGCTCGGGGACATCCGGCGGCGAGGGCTCGGCGGCGGCCTCGGCCGCCGGGGGCTGCGGCTCGGGCCCGGGCTCCGATTCGGCCTCGGCCTCCGGCTCGGCCTCCGCCCCGCCCCCGCCGGCGAGCTGGTCGATCTGATCCTGAAGCGATCCGGACGCCGGCGGGGATGCCAGGGCCTGCTCGGAGCTGATCGCGCGCAGCGCGGGGCCGTCCTCCTCCTCCTCCTCCGCCTCGGCCTGCGTGCCGGGCTCCTCGCCCGAGGGCTCGAACCCGCTCGGGGCCGACTGGGGCTCGGGAGCGATCGGGGTGAGGACGGGCTCGTCCTCAGGGGCGCCCGAAGGAGGTCCGGGGGGCGGAGGCGCATCGAAGGGCGGCGGCAGATCCGGTGGCTCCTCCTGCTCGCCGGGCGGGGACGTCAGCGGCCGGGCCTCGTCGGGCGGGCCGATCGGCACCGCCTCGAAGGCGGGCGCGGCGGGCGGCTCTTCGCCCGCGACGGGCGGCTGCTGCTCGACCTCGCCTCCCACAGAGCTGAGGCGCTGGGCGGCGGGGACCCAATCGGGGCCTCCGGGGTCCTCGGGTGCGGCGGGCTCAGGGGCCTCGGGCTCGGCCCTCTTCGCCTGCAGCTCGGCGGCGGACCGGCGGGCCTCCTCCTCGGCCTGCTGGGCGCGCTCGGCGGCCTTTGCGGCCGCCTCCCTTCGCTTGCGGCCGCGGCCGAAGAGCCCGAGCTTCTCGGCCTCGGGTTCGGCCTCGGGTTCGGGCTGCTCGAGCTTCGGCTGCAGCGCGGTCTCGGCCTCCTCGCCCTTGGAGCCCAGGTCCATCGCAGCCGGGACCGCGGGCTTGCTGGGGGACTCGGGGGCGGCGGTCGGGACCGTCGAAGCCGGGATCTCGGGGGCGCCCGGCTGGTCGCCGCGGCGCTCCGCCCGCCGGCGCTGGCGCTCGAGCTTCCTCTGCTCGCGCTCCTCGCGCCGGCGCTTGCGCTCCTCCTCCCAGGCGAGGCGCTCCTCGCGCTCCTCGCGCCGCTTCTCCTGCGCCTTCTGCTCGCGCTCGGCGCGCCGCTGCTCACGCTTGCTCATGCGGCCGGGCTCGGGCTCCCCGGCGGACTTCGCCGCCGCGGTCCCGGCCGCGGCCGCGGCAGTCGCAGACTCGGCCTGCTCGGCCGTCTCGGCGGCCTCGGCCTCGGGGGCCTCGGGCTCGGGCTTCTGCTTTCGGCGCAACCTGAAGCTGTCGCCCTTCTTCGGCTTCTCGGTCTCCTGCGCCTGATCGGGCTCGTCGGCCTTCTTGCGACGCTGGAAGTGGAAGCTGCGGGGCTTCTCCTCCTCACCTTCGGGCGCCTCGGGCTCGTCCGCCCTCTCCCCCTTGTCCCGCTTCTGGAGCCTGAAGCTGCCGCCCCGGTCGGGCTTGGCACTGGGCGGGCGGTCGCCGCTGCTGCGCAGGCGGAAGCTGCCGCCCCTCTGGACGACACCGCCGGAATCGGCGGCTCCCTCCCCCTTCTCGCCCTCCGCGCGCTGCCGGCGGTTGCGGATCAGGAGCAAGACCAAGATCGCGATCAGCATCGCGCCTACCGCGTAGACGGTAGTCGGGTTGTCCTGCACGTAGTCCTGAATCGCAGCCAGGAGCATCACTGAGAATGTTCCCATTTCACGACCTTCGGCGTGAACGGCCGATTTCCCACCGGGCGGGCGAATTTTGGACGGTTTCCTGCCCAGGGGCGGGCCGGCTTCGCCATCAATGCGGTGACTGGCGCCCGCCCGGCCCAAGTCGCGTCGCTCCGCGACGCTCCGAAGCCAGCGGCCTGGTCACCGCATGCGCTGCTTGTAGTCCCGCTCGATCTCGCGGCGCTGGTCGCGCTCCTGGATGTCGCGGCGGCGGTCCCGCCCCTCCTTGCCCGTGGCAAGCGCCAGCTCGACCTTGGCGCGGGGGCCCCTGAAGTAGATGCGCGTGGGCACGAGGGTCAGCCCCCTTTCGGCCGTCTTCCCGATCAGGCGCTCGATCTCGCGGCGGTGCAGCAGCAGCTTGCGGGGGCGGTCGGGGTCGTGGTTCTCGCGGCTGGCCGGAAGGTAGGGCGGGATGTGGGCGCCCCGCAGCCAGACCTCGCCCTTCTCGACCACCGCGTAGGCCTCGTTGATCGACGCCTTGCCGTCGCGCAGCGACTTCACCTCGCTGCCCTGCAACTGCACCCCGGCCTCGAACTTCTCAAGCAGTTTGAACTTGTGGCGCGCGCGGCGGTTGGTGGCGACGTCGCCGCCCTCGGCCGCGGCGGCCCCCTTCTCCTTCTTGCCCTTCTTGCTCATCGCCGTCCCCGGCTGCGCGGGGCCGCCCGGCGCCTGAGCCCACCCTTGTGTGAGGGCTCGGGGCTGCGCCGGCCGCCGCGCCGTCCGCTCCTACGCGGCCCGGCCTGGCCGCCGTCCGAGCTGACCGGGACCAGATCGACGCGCCCGCGCGGCGCCTCGATCGAGTCGACGCCCACCCGCACCGGGTCGCCCATGCGGATCGCGTCGCCCTCGCCGGCCCCGACCAGCATCGTCTCGGTCGCGTCCAGGTCGTAGCGCTCGCGCCCGCCGATCAACCTCGCCGGCAGGAAGCCCTCGTAGACGTCGGCGAGGGCGCCGCCGAAGCGGACGAAGGCGCCGCCCCCGACGACGCCCGAGACCTCGCCGTCGAAGCGGGTGTCGGGGCCGCGCTCGAAGATCTCGCGCTGCAGCAGGAAGGCCGCGCAGACGTCGTCGCCGCTGCGCTCGAGCTTGGAGGCGTCGCGCTCGCGCTCGGAGCAGTGCACGGCGACCTCGGGCATCAGCTCGGCGCGTGGAGCGTCCTCGCGGGCGCCGATCAGCGACAGCAGCCCACGATGGGCGATCAGGTCGGGGAAGCGGCGGATCGGCGAGGTGAAGTGCGAGTACGCCGGGCTGCCGAGCCCGGCGTGACCGAGGTTGCGCTCGCTGTAGTGGGCCTGCTGCATCGCTCTCAGCACCAGCGATGTATACGCCTCGCGCCCGTGCCCGCGCCGCCCGGCCTCACGGGTCGCGAGGCGGCTTGCCTCGGTCGCGATCTCGCCCGCCTGACTCGGCGAGACGTGCTTGGGCAGCGCCGGCGTCGGGATCCCGAGCGCGTCGAGCTGCTCGAGCAGGCGCTCGACGCGCTCGCGGTCGGGCTGCTCGTGCACCCGGTAGAGCGTCGGCACCTTCTTGCGCTCCTCCAGCTCGGCGACGCGCTCGTTGGTCAGCACCATCAGCTGCTCGATCAGCGAGTGGGACTCCGTCTGCTCGACGGCCGCGGCGCCGACGACCTGACCGTCCTCGAAGCGGAACTCCGGCTCGGCGCTGGAGACCGCCAGCGCGCGGTGCCGGCGCCGCACCGCGAGCGCAGCCGCGGCGCGGCGCGCGAGCGCGATCGGCTCGGAAACGGGCTCGGGGACCCGCCTGCGCCCCGCGAACACCTCGTCGATCTGCTCGTAGGTCAGGCGGGCGTCGGAGCGGATGCGGCTGCGATAGAAGCTCGCGCCGCGCGGCTCGCCGTCGCTCGAGAGCTCGATCTCGGCCGTGACCGCGAGCCGCACCTCGCCCGGAACCAGGCTGCACGCCTCGCTGGAGAGCACATGGGGAAGCATCGGCTCGACCATTCCCGGCACGTAGGTGGAGTTGGCCCGGCGCAGCGCCTCGGCCTCGAGCGCGCCCCCGGGACGCACGTGGGCGGCGACGTCCGCGATGTGGATCCAGATGCGGAAGCCGTCGTCGGCCTCCGCGGCCGAGATCGCGTCGTCGAAGTCGCGGGCGCTGGCCGGGTCGATCGTGAAGGTCGCGAGCTCGGTCAGGTCGCGGCGCTCGCCGCCCAGGGCCTCGGCGGCCGCGACCGAGTCGCGGGCCTCGTCCTCGACGGGGTCCGGGAAGCCGGCGCCCATGCCGCGCTCGCGCAGCAGCGCCCGGATCACGTCGGCCGCGCGCTCGGGGTCGCCGAGAGCCTCCAGCACGCGCGCCTTGCCGGGCGCGAGCTCGACCAGCGCCATCTGACCCGGCTCGACGCGGGGGCCGTCGCCGATCGTGATCCGCCCCTCGCGCTCGAACACCGGCTCGCCGACCAGGAAGCGGCCGCGCTTGCCGACGAGCACGACCTTGCGCATCGCCTCGGCGGGGCCGCCGTCGCGGTGCGAGCTCATCTACTGCCCGTCGGAGGCGGGCGCGGAGCCCAGCTCCCGGGCGAGCTCGCGCAGGGCGGCGCGCAGACCCTCGTCGGGCTTCGTCGCCGGGCGGTCCCGCGCGGGCACGTCGGGCGGGATCCCGATGCCGTTGATCGAGTCGCCGTCGCGGGTCAGGTACTCGCCGATCGTGAGGTCGAGGCCGCCGCCGGACTCGAGCGGGATCAGCTCCTGGAAGCTTCCCTTGCCGTAGGTCTTCTCACCGACGATCCTCGCCAGGCCCGCATCCGCCAGGGCGGCGGTCATGATCTCCGAGGCCGAGGCGGTGTCGCCGTTGACGAGCACCACCGTCGGTCGCTCGCGAAGCGCTTCGCCGACCGCCTCGAGCTCCTCCCTGGGCTGGCTGCGCCCCTCGGTCGAGACGATCACCCCGTCCTCGATGAAGACGCTCGAGGTGAGCACGGCCTCGGTCAGCAGCCCGCCGCCGTTGCCGCGCAGGTCGAGCACGAGCGCCTCGGCGCCCTGCTCGTCGAGCTCCTCGACCTGCTGGCGCAGCTGGGCGTGGGCGCCCTGCGAGAAGCTCAGCAGCCGCACGTAGGCGACGTCGCGACCGCCCACCTGGACCATGCGGGACTCGACCGCGGGCACCGCGAGGTCCGCCCGCGTCAGCTCCAGCTCGCGGGGCTCGCCACCGGGCGGAGTGATCACCGTCAGCGTCACCTCGGTCCCGGCCTCGCCCTTGATCTCGCCGGTCGAGAGCTCGCTCGCCTGGCCGGCGATGGACCTGCCGTCGACCTCGGTGATCAGGTCGCCCTCGCGGATTCCGGCCTGCTTGGCCGGCGAGCCGTCGAACACGTTAGCCACGCGCAGGCCGCGGGGAACCTCGGTCACGCTCATGCCGACGCCGGAGAAGCGGCCTTCGGTCAGCTCGTTGAACTTCGAGAAGGCCTCGGGGCCGAAGTAGTGGCTGAAGCGGTCCTTGTAGCGGCGGCGAAGCGTGTTCACTATCTCGCGCGCGGAGGCCCGCTCGAGCTGGGCGGCGTCCACGTCCTCGAAGTACTTCTCCTCGACCAGCTCGAGCACCTCGGAGGTCAGCTCGGCGTCGTTGCCGGCGCCGGTGATGGAGTCGATCAGGCCCGTGCCCTGCTCGGAGCGCTTGCCGAACAACGCCCCCAGCAGGAAGGCGGCGATCACCAGGATCGCGATCAGGAATGGCCTCAGGGACCTGGCGGTATCCACGGGGCGGGAAGGCTAGAGAAGCGGGCTAACGCGGCGCTCAACCGGGAGCGCGCTCAGACCCTCAGGAAACGGCGCAGGGTGATGCCCGAGCCGATCGCCGAGACGGCCATCGCCACTCCCAGCAGCACGAGCACGAGCTTGGCGAAGGCGATCGTCTCCTCGCCCGAGATCAGGTTGACGCTGTCGGCGAGCGGGTCCACGACCGCCTCCTTGCCGAGGAAGAGGATCGCGACGGCGATCGCGCCGCCGATGAATCCGCAGATCAGCCCCTCGACCATGAACGGCCAGCGGATGAACCAGTTGGTGGCGCCGACGAGCTGCATCACCTCGACCTCGCGGCGGCGCGCGTAGATCGAGAGGCGGATCGTGTTGCCGACCAGAAGCAGCGAGGCGATCACAAGCAGCGCCGCGATCACGATCAGGAACCACTTCACGGCCCCGGTCACCGTCCGGATCGAGCTGGCCTCGTCGCGCGAGTCCACGACCTCCTCGATGATCGGGCTGATCGGCTCCGGGGTGCCGGCGGCGCCGGGCGGGGTCAGGGCGGAGCGGATCGACTCGAGGTTGTCGAGGTTGTCGGGCTTGATCTTGAACGAGGCCGGCAGCGGGTTGCGGGCGCCGGGAAGCTGCTCGGTCAGGTCCGCCTTGTCCTCGGCCTCGAGACGGTCGCGGAGGATTTCGAGCGCCCGGGCCTTGGAGATGAACTCCACCGACTCGACGTGGGCGATGCCCTGGATCTCGGTCTCGAGCGCGGCGATCTCCTCGGGGGTGGCGTCGTCGTAGAGGAAGGTGTTGAGGCCGACCTGGTCGCGGACCTCGTCGGTCTTGCCGCCGGTCGTCTGCAGCACCGGGATCAGCACGCCGAGCAGCAGCACGGTGACGGCGACCGTGACGATCGAGGCGACCCCGGGCGCGGCGCTGCGGCGCAGCGCGCGCAGGCCCTCGCCGATGAAGAAGAGGACTCGCGACATCGCCTAGTAGGCCTCGTCCTCGACGCCCATCTCGTCGCGCAGGCGGGCGGCGAACTCGCGCGTGGACTCCTCGTCGGTGTAGCGGCCGGCGGCCTGGTCGCGGACGACGTGTCCTGCCTCGAGCGCGATCACGCGGCGGCGCATCTTGTCGACCATCTCGCGGTCGTGGGTGACGACGACGACGGTGGTGCCGGTCTTGTTGATCCGGTAGAGCGTCTGCATGATCCCGACCGAGGTGGCCGGGTCGAGGTTGCCGGTGGGCTCGTCGGCCAGCAGCAGCGGCGGGTGGTTGACGAAGGCGCGCGCGACCGAGAGGCGCTGCTGCTCGCCGCCGGAGAGCTGGTCGGGGTAGTTGCCGGTCTTGTCGGCGAGGCCCACCAGGCGCAGGGCGTCGGGGACCTTGGAGCGGATCTCCGCTCGCGAGGCGCCGATCACCTGCAGCGCGTACGCCACGTTGTCGTAGACGGTGCGGCTCGGCAGCAGCTTGAAGTCCTGGAAGACGGTGCCGATGCGGCGGCGCAGGTGCGGGATGCGCTTGTCGGGGAGCGTGGCGATGTCGCGCCCCGCGATCAGGACCTCGCCCTGGGTCGGCTCGAGCTCGCGGATCAGCAGCTTGATCAGCGTCGACTTGCCGCAGCCCGTGGGCCCGACAAGGAAAACGAACTCGCCGCGATCGACCCGCAGGCTGACCCGCTCCAGCGCCACGTGGCCGCCGGGGTAGACCTTGCCCACCTTGCGCAACTCGACGATCGGCGGCCTCGCCCGCCGCTCGGTCAGGTGCTCGGGCCGGCGCTGGCCGCGCTCGCGCAGGAGGGCTGATGTCTGGTGTCGTGCCATTGCGGTCGTGTGAAGCGTGAGGGCGCCGTCCGAGGTGGCTCCTTGCTCGCGCCACCGTCGCCTTGCGACGACCCCCCTACTTGTCGAACAGCGTAGAGAAGCCGAGTTGCGCTTCTCGCAAAATCGCGCCCGGCGCTCAGCCGCCGATGGGCGGGTGCTGCACCAGCGGCTTCTTCAGCATCGCCTCGCGGGCGAGGTCGGCGATGCCGGTGGCGGTGAGGCCGAAGTGCTCCATGCAGGCCTCGGCCGTGCCCGAGACGCCGAACTCGTCCTGCATTCCCAGGGCGAAGATCGGGACGGGGTGCAGCTCGGCTGCGACCTGGCGGATCGCGTCGCCGAGGCCGCCGGTGACGCGGTGCTCCTCGGCGGTGACGGCGACGCCGGTCTTGGCCAGCGACTCCAGCACCTTGTGCGCGGCGAGAGGCTTGATGATCGCGACGTTGACGACCTCGGCCTCGACCCCGTCCTCGCGGGCGAGCGTCTCGGCGGCGTCGAGCGCGCGCCAAACCATGTGGCCGCAGGCGAAGATCGAGATGTCCTTGCCCTCCCGCAGCACGTCCACCCCATCGCCCAGCGTCTCGGGGATCTCCTCGTAAACGATCGGGGTGGCGGGACGGCCGAAGCGCATGTACATGGGCCCCTCGCGCTGATAGGACTCGTAGGTGGCGGCGAAGGCCTGGTTGTAATCGGCCGGCACCACCACCTGCATCTTCGGCATCGCGCGCATCAGGGCGATGTCCTCGATCATCTGGTGGCTGGCGCCGTCCTCTCCCAGCGAGACGCCGCCGTGGGAGGCGCCGATGCGGACCCTGAGCTCGTTGTGGGCGATCCCCAGGCGCACCTGGTCATAGGAGCGCGAGGTCGCGAAGATCGCGAAGGTCGAGGCGTATGGCACCTTGCCGGTGGCGGCGAGCCCGCAGCTGATCGACATCATGTTCGCCTCCGCGGCCCCGCAGTTGAAGAAGCGATCGGGGAACTGCTTGCCGAACTTCATCGACTGGGTCGAGACCGCCAGGTCGGCGTCGAGCGCCACGACCTCCTCGTGGGCCTCGCCCAGGGCGACGAGCGCGTCGCCGTAGGCCTGGCGCGTCGCGATCGGCTCGGTCTTGGCCTCGACCGGCGCCATCAGCCCTCGCCCCCGGCGCCGGCCAGCGCCTCGTCCTGGGCCTTCAGCGTGGCCTCCAGCTCGTCCATCGCCTCGCTCGCCTGCTCGGGGCTGGGCGGCTTGCCGTGGAAGCCGAAGCGGCCCTCCATGAAGGAGACGCCCCGGCCCTTCTTGGTCTGGCAGACGATCGCCGCGGGGCGATCCAGGGTGCGGCTGCGCTCGAGCGCCTCGACGATCGCGCCCATGTCGTGCCCGTCGATCTCGATCGAGTCCCAGCCGAAGGCCTCGAACTTGGCCCGCACGTCGCCGGTGTCCATCACCTCCTCGGTGGTGCCGTCGGTCTGCAGGTGGTTGTAGTCCACGACCGCGGTCAGGTTGGGGACTTCGTAGTGGGCGGCGGCCATCGCGCCCTCCCATGTCTCGCCCTCCTGGCAATCCCCGTCGCTGAGTACCGCGAACACGTGGGCGGTGTCGCTGCGGCCGTCCAGGCGCAGCGCCAGGCAGATGCCGAGCGACATCGAGAGGCCCTGGCCGAGCGAGCCGGTCGAGACCTCGATCCCCGGGGTGCGGTTCATGTCGGGATGGCCCTGCAGGTGGGAGCCGATCGAGCGCAGCCCCTGCAGGTCCTCGACGGGGAAGTAGCCATGCTCGGCCAGCGCCGCGTACTGGATAGGCGCCGCGTGGCCCTTGGAGAGGACGAAGCGGTCGCGCTCGGGCCAGTCGGGCGCCGAGGGGTCGTGGCGCAGAACGCGGAAGTAGAGGGCGGCGACGATGTCGGCCGCCGAGAGCGAACTGTCCAGGTGCCCGGACTTGGCGACGGCGAGCATGCTGACGCAGTGCATGCGCAGCACGGTCGCGTAGCGCTCGAGCTGGGCAACGTCGAGCTGCTCGCCCTGTTCGGGGGCGGGAGCGGGGTCGGGCACGGGCTTCAGATGGGCCATCCCGACCCTTTTTAGCAGCGGCTCCGTCAGCGGCGCTTTCTCTTGCCCTTCTCGCGCTTCTTCTTCACGCACTTGCCGCGCTTCAGGCGCTTGCCCTTGCGGCACTTCCTCTTCTTCTTGGGCGGCGACGCCACCTGGCTGGGGGGGGTCGCGCCCTCGCCGTAGACCGGGCCGGCGTCGGGGAGGGCGAAGTCGGCCTCGAGCTGGTCGACGACGTTCTGGGCGAACGGGTTGTAGTCGGAGCCGGCGATTCGCGTGTAGACGCCCGGCGCATTCGACCGCGCGCAGCCGTCGCCCCAGGAGGTGACGCCGACGAGCCTCTCGACGGGCGCCGGGCCGACGAGGCCGGGCGCGACCAGCGGCCCGCCGCTGTCCCCCTGGCAGGCGTCGACGCCCCCCGCGAGCACCCCGGCGCAGACCATGTTCGCCGCGTTGAAGTCGGCGTAGAGGCCGCCGAGGGACCCGCAGGTGGCGTCGCGGACGATCGCCACCGTGGCCGCCTTCAGCGTGTCGCTGGCCGCTCCCCCCTCCGACGTCGTCCCCCACCCGCTCGTCGTGGCCAGCGCGCCCGGGGCCCACAGCGCCGTCTCGCCGGAGCCGGCGATCAGGACCGGCGCCGCGGGCGCGGGCGCGTCGGCGGCGAGCGCGAGCCAGGCCGCGTCGAAGTCGGAGGTCTCGGGCACGTAGCCGCTGTCGATGATGCCGCCGATCACGTTCAGCCTGGCGCCGCCGGAGCCGCTCAAGGTGGTGCGACCGACGACGACATCGAGGTCGTTCGTGTCCATCGGGTCCGACAGGGGGCCGTCGGGATCCCCGTCGAAGATGCAGTGCGCGGCGGTCTGCACGATCCGCCTCGTGATCAGGGTCCCGCCGCAGAACTGGCGGGCGAAGTCGTCGTCCCCGAAGCGGGCGTCATAGACCAGCGCCACCTGGTACGGAACGGCGCTGATCGAGGTCACGGCGCCGCCGACGATGCGGGGGTCACCCTTCGCCGCTGCGCTTGGAGCCGCTTGGAAGAGCGCGGCCCCGAAGACCGCCGTGACCGCGGCCATGCCCAGGGCGCTTGTGTTCCCGAAGCGTGGCCCCATGTCTGCATTCAAGCGGATTCCGGCCACCCCATCCGAGGCTCGGCGGTCCCACACGCGAACGTGAGAGCTTGCGCACGCGTGTACTAGCTTGCCTGCGGTGAACGCTTCGGGTCACGACGCCTGCGAGCGCCTCGATTGGGACAGCGAGCACTTCGGCATCTCGATCGCGCGCGTGCGCGGCCACGCGCTCGACGAAGCCGCGGCCGCGGCCGCGGACCGCTGGTGCGACGAGCGGGGGGTCGACTGCCTGTTTCTGCTCGCCGACTCGGAAGACGCCGAGACCGCCCGGGTGGCGGCGCGCCACGGCCACCGCGTCGTGGACGTGCGCCTCAACCTGGACCACGACCTCGAGGGTCTGGGGGCCGAGCCCTGGCACTCCCCCGGTCCGATCGCGGTCCGCCTCGCGCGGGCCGAGGACATCGAGGCGCTGGCGCCGATCGCCGCCTCGGCGCACACCACGACGCGCTTCTACTTCGACGGTGGCTTCCCGGCCGAGCGCTGCGACGCGCTGTACGTGCGCTGGATCGAGAGGGCGCACGAGGATCCCGGCCGCGAGCTCCTGGTCGCGGAGCTCGATGGGGCGCCGATCGGCTACCACGCGCTGGCGCTGCCGGGCACCGAGCCCGCCCGCGCCGACCTGATCGGCCTCGCTCCGGAGCATCGCGGCCGTGGCCTCGGGGCGGCGCTGCTGCTGTCCTCGCTGCGGCGGTTGCGCGAGCGTGGGGCAGACCGGGTCGTGACGGCGATGCAGGCGCGCAACGCGGCGGCCGTACGGGGCCACGAGCGCGCCGGCTTCGTGCTGGAATCGGCCCAGGTCTGGCATCACCGCTGGTACGGGAGGGCCGATGGCGGCTGAGGACGGGCGGATCCCCTTCAACCGCGCGGCGCTGACGGGCGCAGAGCTGGAGCTGATCGCGCAGGCGCTTGCCTCGGGCCAGATCTCCGGCGACGGGCCCTTCTCGAAGCGCTGCCAGCGGCTGCTGGGCGAGATCCTCGACGCGCCGGGCCGGGTGCTGCTGACGCCGTCGGGCACGCAGGCGCTGGAGATGGCGGCGCTGCTGATCGGCGTCGGGGAGGGCGACGAGGTGATCGGGCCCTCCTTCACCTTCCCCTCGACGCTCGGCGCCTTCGCCCTGCGGGGCGCGACCCCGCGCTTCGCCGACATCCGTCCCGACACGCTCAACGTCGATCCCCGCGAGATCGAGCGCCTGATCGGTCCCCGCACGCGGGCGATCGTCGTCACCCACTACGCGGGGATCGCCTGCGAGATGGACGCGATCATGGAGCTGGGCCGCGCGCACGAGCTGCCTGTGGTCGAGGACGCGGCGCACGGCCTCTTCGGCAGCCACGGCGACCGCGCGCTGGGCACGATCGGGCGCTGCGGGATCCTCAGCTTCCACGAGACCAAGAACCTGACCAGCGGCGGCGAGGGCGGGGCGCTGATCCTGCGCGACGAGGAGGAC
>Ga0194128_10009612_pt1 | contig 11771 bp, 14 predicted proteins | sample TA2KigCa65mmetaG_FD_148650 | JGI IMG/M metagenome (GOLD analysis project Ga0194128, IMG submission 148650) | Freshwater microbial communities from Lake Tanganyika, Tanzania - TA2015037 Kigoma Deep Cast 65m | ecosystem: Environmental > Aquatic > Freshwater > Lake | place: Tanzania: Lake...
GGCTGGGTCATGGCCCATCGACGCTCGAACGTCGAGCGCAATCGCTGGACCGTGGGCCTGCTCGATCTTCAGCCGGCCGATCGGGTGCTTGAGCTTGGCTGCGGGCCTGGCGTCGCGCTCGGACTTGTAATTGCAAAACTGCAAGACGGGTCGGTCACCGGACTGGACCACTCGGCCCTGATGTTGCGGCAAGCCGCAAAACGAAATGCCGCTGCCCTGCGTTCGAGACAACTTGAGCTTCGACATGGGAGCCTCGAGTACCTCCCGGCCCACGGGACGACCTACACGAAGATCTTCTCAGTCAATGTCGCGCAGTTCTTCCCGGACAAAGTGGCCGCGTTTCGTGCGCTCGCCGACGTACTCTCTCCGGGTGGCCTGATCGCGACGACGCACCAGCCCCGTAACGCAGGCGCCTCCAACGAGGACGCGCGGCGCGCGGCTGAGATTTTCTCCAACGCCATGGCTGAGGTTGGCTTTACTAAAATCCGGACGGAATTCCTGGCGCTCCGACCGGCTGGTGCCATCTGCGTGCTAGGGGTCAAGCCGCGCTGATCCACAGGGATGTGGGAGGGATCAGGCGATCGCCGGCCTCGCGCTCACCCTGCGGCCGAGCACATGCCAGATCTCGACATGGTTGGCGCCCTTGACGTCGATCGCACCCCTCGCCTCACAGACGAACTCATCCTTGATCAGCTCGAACGTGCGCCGGGTGATCTGGATCGCGCCGCGTTGCCCTTGCGATTCCATACAGCTCGCTAAATTCACAGCCTCGCCCCACAGGTCGTAGATGAACTTCTTCCGGCCGATCACGCCGGCCACGACGGGGCCTGAGTTGATCCCAATGCGGAAGGCGAGCTGCTGATCACCGAAGGTCTGCTCCGCCACCGCCGCCTGCATGTCGAGCGCGAGCTGCACCAATGTGTTTCGGCATGGAATAAGGACCCCTTAGACGGGGTGATCGGCATCCAAAGGGGACCCCGGGGCTAAGGGTCCAGAATGGCCACCATGAGAGATCATGGGGGCCGCGTTGGGGGATGCTGAGAGTGGAGACGATCGCGAAGATCCGCCGTGCCTACTTTGTGCAGAAGAAGCCGATCAAGGTGATCTGCCGGGAGCTTCGGGTGTCCCGGAAGGCGGTTCGGCGGGTTATCCGGTCAGGGGCGAGCGCGTTCCACTACCAGCGGCGGAGGCAGGCGCTGCCGAAGATCGGACCGTGGCGCGACCAGCTGGAGACGCTGCTGCTGGCGAACGAGAGCAAGACGCCGCGGGAACGGCTGACGCTGATCCGGCTGTTCGAGACGCTGCGCGAGCTCGGCTATGACGGCGGCTACGACGCGGTGCGGCGTTATGCCAAGGCTTGGCGCAAGGCGCATGGAGCGGCGCTGGCCGAGGCCTATGTGCCGCTCACGTTCGCCCCGGGCGAGGCCTATCAGTTCGACTGGAGCCACGAGATCGTGGTGTTGAACGGCGTCACGACGACGGTGAAGGTCGCCCATGTTCGGCTCTGTCACAGCCGGATGCTGTTCGTGCGGGCCTATCCGCGCGAGACGCAGGAGATGGTGTTCGACGCCCACGATCGCGCCTTCGCCTTCTTCAAGGGCGCCTGCACGCGCGGCATCTACGACAACATGAAGACGGCGGTGGAGGCGGTCTTCCTGGGCAAGGATCGCCGCTTCAACCGCCGGTTCCTGCAGATGTGCGGGCATTATCTGGTCGAGCCGGTGGCCTGCACCCCGGCGTCAGGTTGGGAGAAGGGGCAAGTCGAGAACCAGGTCGGATTGGTGCGCGAGCGCTTCTTCACACCCCGGCTGCGGGTGAAGAGCTATGAGGAGCTGAACGGCTGGCTGCTCGATCACTGCGTCGGCTACGCCAAGGCGCACAAGCATCCCGAGCTGTCGGACCAGACGATCTGGCAGGTGTTCGAGGCGGAGCGCGCACACCTCGTGCCCTATCGCGGGCGGTTCGACGGCTTCCACGCCGTCCCGGCCGCGGTGTCGAAGACCTGTCTCGTGCGCTTCGACACCAACAAGTACTCGGTCAGCTCCCGCGCGGTGGGGCGCCCGGTCGAGATCAGGGCCTATGCCGAGCGGATCGAACTGCGCCAGGAGGGCGTTCTGGTCGGCGAGCATGAACGCCGCTTCGGACGCGGCCAGACGATCTACGATCCCTGGCACTACGTGCCGGTGCTGGCGCGCAAGCCCGGTGCGCTGCGGAACGGCGCGCCGTTCAAGGACTGGCTTCTGCCGGCCAGCCTGGAGCGCGTCCGGCGCAAGCTCAAGGGCGCCGATGACGGTGACCGGCAGATGGTGACGATCCTCTCGGCGGTGCTGAGTGACGGGCTGACGGCGGTGGAAGCGGCCTGTGCCGAAGCGCTCGCCGAGGGCGTCCATTCGGCCGACGTGATCCTCAACATCCTGGCACGCCGGCGCGCCCCGGCACCGGCGGCGACGATCCTGACCCCGGAGGCGCTGCGCCTGCGCCACGAGCCGCGCGCCGACTGTGCCCGTTATGACGGCCTGAGGAGAGCAAGCTGATGGAACGCGGCGAGGTTCTCGATCTGATGGGGGTGCTCAAGCTCTACGGCATGCGCTCGGCCTATGACGAGGTGATGGCGGCCGGCGTCAAGCGCCAGCACGAGCCCCCGCGCATCGTGGGCGAGCTCCTGAAGGCCGAGATCGTCGAGAAGCAGGCGCGCTCGATCAAGTACCAGCTGACCATTGCCAAGCTGCCGCTGGCGAAGGACATCGAGGACTTCGACTTCGCCGGCACGCCGGTCAACCAGGCGCTCGTGCGCGAGCTCGCGAGCGGCGCCTTCCTGGCCGAGCAGCGCAACGCGGTCCTGATCGGGGGCACCGGGACCGGCAAGAGCCATCTCGCCATTGCGATCGCCAGGGCCTGCATCCGCGCCGGCGCCCGTGGCCGCTTCTTCAACGTCGTCGATCTCGTCAACCGGCTCGAGGCCGAGGCGCGCGCCGGGCGCCAGGGCCGGCTCGCCGATTACCTCACGCGCCTCGACCTGATCATCCTCGATGAGCTCGGCTATCTGCCCTTCGCTCAGACCGGTGGGCAGCTGCTCTTCCATCTGGTCAGCCGGCTCTATGAGCGTACCTCGATCATCGTCACCACCAATCTCGCCTTCGGTGAGTGGCCGAGCGTGTTCGGCGACGCCAAGATGACCACCGCGCTGCTCGACCGGCTCACTCATCATTGCGAGATCATCGAGACCGGCAACGACAGCTGGCGCTTCAAGAACCGAGCCTGATCACGTCATCCCGCTTCAGAGAGCGCCCTCCGGCGATGCGATGCGCTACGCCAACCGCTCCGCGCATCGCCTCCGGGCGCCATCAACGGGGTCCCTTTTACACGCCGATCAGGGGTCCCTTTACGCCGCCGATTGACACCCATGGCAAACCTCCGAATCGGTTCGCCTCTCTATGAATCACAACGCCGATCGCCTGGGAATCCCCCGCGAGTCAGCCTCAACGCGGATTGGTATTAGTTACGCTAGGTTGGCGATCGTCTACCAGCCTTCAAGCCCAGGCTGCACCCGGACTTGGCAAACGACATGGCTTGACTGGCATCCCGCTCAATTCGCGCGGCCTACGATGGACGCGGTGGCGACCAGCTCATCGAGCAACGCCATCGTGGCGTGGCCCGAGCAGTTGAATGGGTTCAACTCGGCTTTCTCGGAATATTTGAGAAGCAGCGCGGGATTGATCTTTGAGATGTTTACCTGCCCCATGGTCCAATTACCGAACCGTCGCTCCGAGACCTCCTCGTAGACCAGAAGCCGCACATTGGAATGCCGACCATCGCGAACGATCGCGTTGAACAGCTCGCAGACCTCGTCGCGACCACCTTCAAGCACTTGGATAAAGATGTCATCGAAGTAACAGAGCATTCCCGTAATGCCACGCCGAGGGTTGTTCTCGAGAGATTGCTCCAGAATCGAAGCTAAGACCGGTGCGGCAAGCGGAGCCGACGCACGGCTGGCATATAGACAACGGACGAGCATCGTGGCCTCAGCTTTTGAGATTGATGAGAGACAAGAATTCGCGGCGCAGCGCAGCATCCTTGAGAAAGGAGCCACGCATCACGCTGTTGACCATCTTCGAGGCGTTGTCCTTGACGCCGCGCCATTGCATGCAAAAATGATCCGCCTCCATGACCACCGCGAGCCCGTCGGGAGTCACCTTGTCCATGAGCAACTCGGCCAGCTGCGTGATGGCCTCTTCCTGGATTTGTGGCCGGCTCATGATCCATTCGGCGAGCCGCGCGTACTTCGATAGACCAATCAGATTCGAGTGCTGATTGGGCATCACCCCGATCCAAAGCCGCCCCATAATTGGGCAGAAATGGTGGCTGCAGGCGCTTCTCACCGTGATCGGGCCAACGATCATCAGCTCATTCAGATTGCCTGCGTTCGGAAACTTAGTGACCGGCGGCGGCGGAACGTAGCGCCCGCGAAACACCTCATTGAGATACATCTTGGCGACCCGGCGGGCGGTATCCTGGGTGTTGTGATCGCTTTCGGTGTCAATCACCAAGCTCTCGAGGACGCCCCTCATCTTGCCGGCGACTTCTTCGAGCAGCGCGTCCAGGTCGCCCGGCTCGAGAAAATCGGAAATATTGTCGTTGGCGTGAAATCGCTGTTTTGCCCGGCGGACGCGGGCGCGGATTCTCTGCGAAACAGGCAAAGTCGGATCTTCGTCGTGGTGCCCAGTCCGGTCGCTCATGATCATTTGCTATCGGTTTTCTAACGCTGGTTCAAGTCTCTGATGTTGAAGCTCAGGGCACACGCGGCGATCGGTGTCTCGAAAGGCGATCTCAGGAAGTTCGCTAGACCCAAGGAACTGGATCGCGACAAAGATATGCGACCCAGTTTTCCCTCTGCGACAATCGATCGACGACACAGCCCGTTGAGGTCGCGTACCCTCTCCTTGCAGGCTATAATGTGAAGCGTCGCTCGCCTTTCGTCTTTATGACTGACTCTTTCGACTCGCCCTTGCGAAGGTTATGCCGGTGACGACGATGCCGGTCGCGATCAGCACGTGCAGGACGATGAGCTCTCCGTACCATAGCCATGCTCCCGCCCCGGCACAGAAGATCGTCGTCCACATGATGCTTAGAATGACCATCACCTGAAATCTTTGGGGCGGAGGCAGGTTTCTCAGGGGGTTGAAGTTGGAGTCCATGACCGAACGATAAAGATTCAACATGTTCCTGGTCCCTCTTGGTACTGGCTTGTGTGTGATACGCGCCGTTGCGGCTTCCGGACCACTGCACCGTCCCGAGAACTCAGAAAGCTGTTCGAGTTGCGCCGACCGGCCAAATTGCGAAGCTATGCGCTGAAGTCCCGCGTGTCCGGTGGCGGCCACCCTTGGTCCTGTCCCTGGAATCTGGTCCGGACGGGGTGCGGTTTTTCAAGCACTCTCCTCCTGAGGAGGAAGTGCGATGCCGAAGAAGCGGTTCACGGAAGAACAGATCAGCTTTGCCCTGCGCCAGGTTGAAGCGGGTGACTGGCCTTCTGAGAGAGATCCAGGTGTGTATTTCGACTTTCGCATCGCTCCTTCCATACCAGGGAGCCGGTCTCTAACGATTCGCTTGGCCCGAAAACCCAGAGCAGGTCACAGGGAGATTCCAACCGGAACGAAGAGGCATTAAGAGCGGATTTTGACCGGAAGGATGCTCGTCCTTAGCAAGCGCCGATGGATGGGTAAATGGATGGGTATTGCCGACGAATCTCTATTTAAGTATCAAATTTAACGCAATATTTTGGATGATCTTGGCGGACGGGGAGGGATTCGAACCCTCGATACAGGTTTAAGGCCCGTATAACGGTTTAGCAAACCGCCGCCTTCAGCCTCTCGGCCACCCGTCCATGCCCATGGGGCGATCGACCCGTCAGGGTCGCGCCGGCCTTCGTAACCGCCACCGCCTGCCCTGTCAATCGATGCGCGCCCAGCTCAGCCGCCACACCATAGAGAAAGTGCCTGAAGGCACGGTGAAGGGGTGGCGGCGCCGGCCGCATGCTCTCACGGAGACGTTCACGCGCAACCCCGACCATGGCACGAAAGTTCGGCTAAACTCGCAAGCTCTCGGGAGTGGCCCATGCAACGCTTCAACGACCTGATCGACGCCTATTGCCTCGCCGACACCGATGCAGCCCGCGAAGGCGCCGGCAGCGCGCTCTGGTCGGCCTATGGCGTCGAGGCGACCGTTCTCGTGCTCGACATGTCGGGCTTCTCGCGCCTGACCCTGCGGCACGGCATCCTGCATTATCTCGCGCTCGTGCGCCGGATGTAGACCGTGACGCGGCCGCTCATCACGCGCCACGGCGGCCGGGTGGTCAAGTTCGAGGCCGACAATTGCTACGCGACCTTCGAGGAGCCGGGGCCGGCGGTTGAGGCCGCCCTCGCCTTCAACCGGGTGTTCGCGGCGATGAACTTGCTGACCCCCGACGACCGCGACATCCACGTCTGCATCGGCATCGATCACGGACCGTTCCTGCTCGTGCCGGAGCACGACCTGTTCGGCGCCCCGGTCAATTTCGCGAGCAAGCTTGGCGAAGACCTGGCAGGGATTAGCGAGGTGCTCGTGAGCGATGCGGCCTTCGCCCGAATAGTCGCGTTGCCGGGTGTCAGGTTCGAGCGTGTGCAGTTCTCGGTCGGCGGCATCGAGATCGCGGCGCATCGGGCGCTCGGTTGAGCGCACGCTTTAGGCTTCGCTTGAAATGCCCTCGACCAGGCGCCCGCCCGTGAGGCGCACGAGTTCATCGCAGGTCGTCGGAAATACACAGTGCGGGTGCCCCGCAGCGGCATAGACAGTGTCGAACCGCGCGAGGCTCGCATCGATCGCGATCGGCAGCACGCTGAGGTGACCGATCGGCGCGACGCCGCCAATGGCAAAGCCCGTGGCCGCGCGCACCACGTCGGCATCGGCGCGCTTCGCGCTGCCACTCAGGCCGAGCGCCGCCGGAAGCGCGCCGACATCACAGCGGCGATCGCCGGCGACCAGAGCCATCACCGGGTGCCCCCCGATCGTGAACACCAGCGACTTCACGATGCTGCCGAGTGGCGTGCCGATCGAGCGCGCGGCATCCTCGGCGCTGCGTGCGGTTTCGGCGAGCTCGATCACCCGCGCCTCGGAGCCGGCCGAGGCCAGGGCCTGCTGCACGCGTAGGACAGAGGGATTGTCGAAGGCCGAGGCCATTCTGATCGCGTGTCTAGGCCGGCACCTTATAGCCGCGCTCGACCGCCGGCCGCGCGCCGATCCCGTCGAACCAGCGCTTGACGGCGGGAAAGCCCGTGAGATCGATGCCCTGCCAGTCATGGCGCGCGACCCAAGGGTAGGTCGCGATATCGGCAATCGAGTACTCGTCGCCGGCAAGGTAAGGAACCTCGGACAAGCGCGTGTTCATGACGCCATAGAGCCGCCGCGCCTCGCGCTCATAGCGCTCGAGCGGGTAATCGAGCTTCTCCGGGGCCGCACGCTTGAAATGATGCAGCTGTCCGAACATGGGTCCGACCCCGCCCATCTGAAACATGAGCCACTGCATCACGTCATAGTGCCGGGTCGGCTCTCCGGGAAGGAATTTGCCGGTCTTGTTGGCGAGGTAGACCAGGATGGCGCCCGATTCGAACAGGCTGATCGGGGCACTATCCGGCCCATCAGGATCGACGATCGCGGGAATCCGGTTGTTCGGGCTGATCGCCAGGAACTCCGGTCGATGCTGCTCGCCGGTTTCGATATTCACCGTATGTACGCTGTAGGGCAGCCCGATCTCCTCGAGCATGATGGAGATCTTGCGGCCATTGGGCGTACGCCAGGTATGGAGCTCGATCACGCGCGCGACTCTTTGGGCAGGAGATCATAGGGCATCGCCGCGCCCGGCAATTTCGACATGCGCACGCACCACTGATAGACGTTGGGCCAATCCTTTAGATTGAGCTCGGCCTCGTCCGCGAGTGCTACCGCGGGAAACGCAGCAATATCCGCGATCGTCGGCGCCTTACCAACGATGAAGTCGCGGCCCTCGAGGTGCCCGTTCAATACATCGAGCGCGGCCCTGGCATTACCCTTGGTGTACTCGATCACCTCGGGCTTGGCCTTGAGAAATCGGATGGCCGCGCGCGCGCGGGAGAGATTCACAAGCCGGTCGTCGCACCAATTGAGCCACTCGCGCACGGTGCGCTTGTTGGAAGTTGAGCGACCGTCGAACTTGCCGGACTGATCGGCCAGAAATTCGAGAATACGCGTTGATTGGCACATGGTCTCGCCACGGCACTCCAACGCCGGCACTTGGCCGAACCGGCTGATCTTCATGTACCCCGGTTTCTTGTTCTCGCCGGTCATGAGATCGACATGGCTGTAGCTGAAGGGCGTTCGGGTCAGACGCAGCATAAGCGCAACGCGCTGCGCCGGCTGAGACAGCCAATGACCGTAAAGCCGGACCTGTTTGGACGGCGCTGCCTTCTTGGCCGGCTTGGCCTTGGCCTTCGATTTCGAGACGGCTGCCTTTTTTCCCTTCGTGGCCATGGATCATCCCCCCGTAGGTTGTCTCGCGAATGCCGCTTCAGCGGCGCGCGAGCTGACGATTGCCAAACAGTGTCTCGCGCGCCGCATCATCCAGCGCCTGCGGTGGAATGCGCAGCTCCGCACCGACCGCAAGGCCGCGTGTCACCGCCGGCCGCGCGAGGATGACCTCATACCAGCGCCTGACGTTGCCGAACTCGTCCAACGAATTCTGTCCGGCATAATCCTTCATCCAGCCGAAGATCGCGATGTCCGCGACCGAGTACTTGCCCGCGACGAAGTCACGACCGGCGAGGCGCTTGTCGAGCACACCGATCAGGCGCCGCGCCTCCTTGGTGTAGCGCTCGATCGCATAGGGCACCTTGACCGGCGCATAGCGCACGAAGTGATTGGCCTGGCCGAACATCGGGCCGACGCCGCCCATCTGCCACATCAGCCACACCAGCACCTCATAGCGCTCGCGCGGCGTCGTGCCGATCAGCTTGCCAGCCTTTTCGCCGAGATAGAGCAGGATCGCGCCGGATTCGAACAATGAATACGGCGCGCCCTTGGGCCCATCATGATCGACAATAGCCGGAATACGGTTGTTGGGCGCGATCTTGAGGAACTCGGGCGCAAACTGGTCGCCTTTTGCGATGTTGATCGGCTTGATCGTGTAGGGGAGGCCGAGTTCCTCGAGCGCAATCGAGACCTTCCAGCCGTTCGGCGTCGGCCAATAATAGAGATCGATCATTTGCTAGCGCCTCGCGACCTGCCGCTCGCCAAACATGATGGCACGCTCGTCATTGTTCACCACCGTCGCCGTGCGCCGCTTATCCGAGAGAACGTCGAGCCCCCGCTGCACCGCGGGCCGCGCCAACAGGGTTTCGAACCAGCGCTTCAAATGTGGATGATCGTTGATGTTCTGTCCCTGTCTCTCCCACGGGCGCAACCATGGAAAGATTGCGATATCGGCGATTGAATAGTCGCCGGCGATGAAGGAGCGATCGGCGAGACGCTCATTGATCACCTTGTAGAGGCGCGTCGCCTCATTGGTGTAGCGATTGACCGCATAGGGAATCGGCTCGCTCGCATAGGCGCGAAAGTGATGCACCTGGCCCAACATCGGTCCGACACTCGCCATCTGGAACATGAGCCATTGCAGCACCTCGATCCGCCCCCGCTCTTCCGAAGAGATCAACCGGCGATGCTTCTCGGCGTAGTGAAGCAGGATCGCACCTGACTCGAAGATCGAGAGCGGCTTGCCATCGGCGCCGTCGGAATCGACGACCGCGGGCATTTTGTTGTTGGGCGAAATCTTGAGAAAAGCGGGTTCGAACTGCTCGCCCTTCCAGATATCGATCGGGACAACGCGATAGGGCAGGCCGAGCTCTTCAAACAGGATCGTGCACTTGTAGCCATTCGGCGTCGGCCAAAAATAGAGATCGATCATGGCAGGTCCTCAGAAAGACAGGCCGGCAGGATGCGCCGGCCCCCTGCCCGCTGGCAAGGCCCACCCGCCATGACGTTCTCGTGACGGAGCGTCGCGCTCAGCGATCGCGTGACCAGGGGCCCTTGAACGTCTGGGGCACGCGCCCTTCGAAAAGCGGCACGCCGGCGCGGCGCAGCGGCACAACCAGGATCGCACCCGCGATGAAGCCGCCAATATGGGCCCACCAGGCGGTGTTGGCGCCGGGGTCGTTGACGATGGTGGCGTTGATCACCTGTAGCCCGATCCAAGCGCCAAGCACACCCCAGGCGGGAAAGCGCCGTACGATGAGATAGAAGATCTGCACCCAGACGCCGCGCCGCGGATAGAGCACAAGATAGCCCCCGAGGATGCCCGAGATCGCGCCGCTCGCGCCGATGGTCGGCACCTCCGAGCTGGGGTCGATGGCCGCATGCAGCAATCCAGCGGCGAGGCCGCACAGCACGTAGAACACGATGAAGCGCACATGGCCGAGCGCATCCTCGATGTTGTCGCCGAAGACCCAGAGAAACAGCATGTTGCCGGCGATGTGGAGAAAGCCGCCGTGCAGGAACATCGAGGTGAGAAGCGTTGCCCAGGAGGGAACGCGCTCCAGCTCGGGCGACAGCTGCGCGTCACCCAGAAGCGTCGCCGGGATCAGGCCGTAGCTATAGAAAAGCCGGGCCTGCTCGATTTCCGAGAGCGTCAACTGGTAGAGAAACACCAACACGCAGATCGCCAGGAATGCGATCGTCACCGCCTGCAGGCCGATGCGCGAGCGTGGATTGTCGTCCTTGAGCGGAATAAACATGCCGGCGTGTCGGGCTCAGCCTAGCGCCCAGACAAAGAATACTGTCGCAACTATGCCGAGGAGACTGCGCACGGCGTGGAGTCGACCCCAAGATCGAATCAATCGACGCGTCTCATCATTGGCGCTCTCAGGCTCGGTCGCCTGCAAAGCGCGATTGATAGGCATGATCACGCCAAGCGTGAAGGGCCAATTGGCCAGAATGAAAATCGAGCCGACCAGATACTGCCAGCGAAAATCGTAGAATAGAGCGATGATGCCGAGCACGCCGGCCGCAACGGCGAGGGTGCTTTGCATCGCAAATCCGCGCTTGTAGCTCGGTTTTCACTCGCGCAGCAGTGCTGTAGGCTCAAGTTTGAGCCGCGCGGGCTGCTCGGCAACATTGATGTAGACCGCGGCGCCGGCAAAACCGGCCGCGAGCGTCAAGGCCAAAGCTACAGTGATCATCGCTAACTCGCCACACCACAACCCTGCTGCCGATAAAGCAGAGCGCGCCGCCGATATCACCAGTTGCCTTGGCCCTACAGTACCTCTGGAACCTAAAACTCGAGCGCTGTGCCAATCATCAACTCGATGAAGTCGTTGTCGAGCGCGGCAGGCGTCTCATCCTCGAAGTTACCTATGTCGATCTGCGCCTGTACGGTGACGCCCTGCCCAAGCACAACCGAGCCGTTGAGTGCAATCATTTCGAACGTTTCATCGAGTCGATCTTGACCATCCTGAAGCACTTTGCCGTATTGCAGCGCAACCGCCCAATCCTCATCGACGGCATAGGAGATGCCGATCTCCCAATCTAATCGTTCACGACGAGTGTTACCGTCAGCAAGGGCTACAAGCTCACGTTTCAAAAGGCCACCGCCGACGCTGATCTGCCCGAAGCCGACCGTGGCGCCCAGATGCATGGAATTCGGTGTGTTATTGCAGTTCTGAGTTGCGGCGGCCGCGTTGCACCGATCAAGAGTATAGGTTTCGTAGCCACCG
>Ga0194128_10009613_pt1 | contig 11770 bp, 13 predicted proteins | sample TA2KigCa65mmetaG_FD_148650 | JGI IMG/M metagenome (GOLD analysis project Ga0194128, IMG submission 148650) | Freshwater microbial communities from Lake Tanganyika, Tanzania - TA2015037 Kigoma Deep Cast 65m | ecosystem: Environmental > Aquatic > Freshwater > Lake | place: Tanzania: Lake...
GGCCACTCGGCGCGCTTTCTGACCGCGCCCGATCTGATCCTCGATCTCACCCGGCAAGAAACCGCCCGCGCGTTGCAGCACCGCCTTCGGAGCTATGTCCGCCCCAGTCTCCTCGCGATTGACGAAGTGGGCTACCTGGCCTATGACGCCCACGCCGCAGACCTCCTCTTTCAAGTCGTGAGCCGACGGTATGAGCAGAAGTCAATCGTGATCACGACGAACTTGTTATGCGGTGCACCGCATAAGCGATTTAATGCGCAGCAAATTGTTATGCGGAGCTGAATCGCGATTCCCCTCGCAATAGGCGCTGTCGATCGCGCTCGGGCCCTCGCGACTCCGCATTACCGTGATGTCCTTCTGAAAGGGGGACGTCATGCTCACCGACCTCTTCGAGTCAGTTGCGCGCGTTCAGGCAATTCGTGAGGGACCGGCTGGGACGCTGCTTGAGGCGTTCGCGCAAGGGCTGGTGCGAGACCGCTATGCGGCGCTCACCGCCCGTAGACATTTCCGAGCCGCGGAGCACTTTGTCCATTGGGCGGACCGCACGGGAGTTCCGATCACTGGTGCGATCGGGCCGGCGTTGGAGCGATTCGGCCGTCACCTTCAGCGACCCGGTCGGTGCCCGCACTTCGGGCATACGTTTCGATTGGAGATCCTGCACGGCACGCGCCTTTTCCTGACACACCTCGAGGACGTCGGCCTCATCGACCGTCCTGCCGTCGAGCGCACGATTCCGCCGCTGATCACCGAGTTCGGTCAGTGGATGCAGCAGCAGCGCGGGACGTGCACGAGCACCCTGTCGAATTACGAGGTGCATATCCGCGAGCTCCTCAGACGAGTCGGCGATCAGCCGGGCACATGGGACGCGCGGAGCCTGCGGGAGTTCGTGCTCGAGGGGAGCCGCACGTGCGGGTGGGCGGCCGCCAAGAAGCGCACGACGGCGCTGCGGATGTGTCTCCGGTTCCTAATCGCCGAAGGCCGGTGCGCCAGTGGCTTGGATGGGGCCATTCCCGTTCTCGCCCACTGGCGCCTGTCGTCATTGCCACGCTACCTGCCGGCCGACGATGTCGAACGCGTGATCGCCTCCTGCGATCTCACCTCGGCGGTCGGGAAGCGTGATCGCGCGATTCTGCTGCTCCTCGCGCGCTTGGGCTGGCGGGCTGGCGACATCGTGCAGTTGCGGTTCCGCGACATCGACTGGAAGAAGGCGTGGATTCACGTGTCAGGCAAGGGACGCCGCGAGACGCGCCTGCCGCTCACCCACGAGGTGGGTGACGCGCTGGTCACGTATCTCACGAAGGGCCGCCCGCCCACAGACACCGATACCGTCTTCGTCCGCAGTCGGGCACCGTTTCGCGCCTTCGGCTCGCATTGTGCCGTGTCGGTGATCGTCGATCGCGCGCTTGCTCGCGCCGGGGTGACCCGCCCCAGCCGCGGCGCCGCCCATCTACTGCGGCATTCCGTCGCGACATCAATGCTCCGGCATGGTGCCTCACTGCAGGACGTGGCGGCCCTCCTGCGCCATCGCTCGGTCACGACGACCGAGATCTACGCCAAGGTCGACGTCACCGCACTCCGTCGGATTGCCCAGCCGTGGCCAGAGGTGCAGCCATGTTAGCCCCAGCCGTCGCGTCGTACGTCGCGGTCCGGCGTGCGGCCGGCTTCGCGTTCCGATCGGAAGCGAGGTCGCTCGAGACCTTCGCCGCGTTCTCAGACGCGAGGGCGGAAGCATATGTTCGTGCGTCCGTGGCCATCGAATGGGCGGGACTCGCGCGATCGGTGCCGCAGCGCGCCCGCCGGCTCGGCCACGTGATCCGACTCGCCGGTACCTCCGCGCGGAAGACGCAGGTCATGAGGTGCCGCCTGCTGTCTTCGGTGCAGAGAAGCGCGCTCGTCCCGCGCCGTACATCCTCTCGCCCGATCAGATTCGACAGCTCGTCTCCGCTGCCGCTCGCTCCGGATACCGGACACTTCGGCGGGACACGTACAGCACGCTCTTTGCGCTGCTGGCGTCGAGTGGAATGCGCGTGTCCGAGGCGATTCGTCTCCGATTAGACGACCTCACGCCCGACGGGCTCGTGATCCGAGGTTCGAAATTCCACAAGAGCCGTCTCGTTCCTCTGCACGAGACCGCCCGAGCCGGGCTCGAGCGATACCTGCAACGGCGACTGCCGTATGCGCCCACAGAGCCCCACCTCTTCGTCTCGATCCGACGCAAGCCCCTCTTACTGCACGATGTCGAGGTTGCCTTCCGGACGGCGGCGCGCGCCAGTGGACTGCCGGACCGACCCCGTGCTCGACCGACGCCTCATTCGCTCCGTCACACCTTCGCCGTGAGGGCGCTGCAAGCCTGCCCCGATGGCCGCGACGCAATTACGCAGCACATGCTCGCGCTCTCGACGTACCTCGGTCATGCCAAGGTCGCTGACACCTATTGGTACTTGGAAGCGGTGCCGGCGCTGATGACGGACATTGCCGACCGCTGCGAGCGCTTCCTCATGGGAGAGCGGCCATGACACCGCTCGCGCCACACGTCACCGCGTTCTTTCAGCAGCGACTGCCGGTCGAGCGACGCGCCAGCAGCCACACCTCGGACTCCTACGCCTATGCGTTCAAGCTGCTCCTGGAATTCGCCAGTGAGCGCTTGCACGTCCCACCCTCCGCCTTGCGGCTGGAGCAGATCGATGCGCCCCTCGTGGTCAGTTTCCTCAATCATTTGGAAACGACCCGTGCGAATCGCCCGAGCTCCAGAAACGTACGCCTGGCCGCGATCAAGTCGTTCATGCACTTCCTGGAATTCCGTGAGCCCGCCGCCATCGACCAGATTCGGCGGATCCTCGCGATCCCGCCGAAGAAGACCGACACGCGGTTGGTCCGACACCTGACGGTCGATGAAATGCAGGCAATCCTGAATGCGCCCGCGCCTTCCAGCTGGGACGGCGTTCGCGCCCGCGCCATGCTTCACCTCTGCTTCGCGGGTGGGCTGCGGGTCTCAGAGTTGGTGGGCCTGCAGCTCGCCGATGTGACGCTGCATCCGCAGGCGAGCATCCTCGTGCACGGCAAGGGTCGACGCGAGCGCTGCTTGCCCCTGTGGAAAGTTACGACCACCGCCCTGCGCGCATGGCTGGCGATCCGTGGCACCATGCCCACGCCTGAAGTCTTCGTCAATGCTCGCGGCCATCCCCTGACCCGCTCCGGTTTCGAGTACGTCCTCGACAAGCATGTCCAGACGGCGGCGATGTCCTGCCAGTCATTGGCCGCCAAGCGCGTCTCCCCGCACGTCCTGCGACACACGTGTGCCCTGACCGTGCTGCAGGCCACCAAGGATCTACGAAAGGTCTCTCTCTGGCTCGGACATGCCCACATGCAAACGACCGAGATGTACACACGGGCGGATCCGTCGGTGACACTGGAAGCGCTCGAAGCGATGATTGCGCCGAAGCGGCGATCGGGCCGCTTCAAGGCGACCGACAAGCTGATCGCAGCACTGACATCCCGCTCCGTAATGCGGAGCACGACGCCGTCTACGTGATGTTTTTGCGGGGCCTCGTCACGCGAGGCTCCGCATTACCACCGGCTCCGCATTAAACTTGCCCTTTAAACAATGGGACACCGTCTTTCCCAACGCGGCGTGCGCCGTCGCCCTGATCGATCGCCTGACCCATCACGCCGAGATCATCTCGATCGAGGGCGAGTCCTATCGCAAGCGGGAGGCGGAGGAGGCGCAGAAGCGCAAGCAGGAGCAGAAGCCGAAGCGCTAATCACCGACCGCCGTCCGCATCGACGTCGGTCCAGATTTACGCGGTTTTACATGAGCGGCGACACTACCGCGTGGCCGCTTTTCAAACGTTCCTCAGTGGCCGCATTTCAACGTTCGGTGACAGCACTCGGGACGCGCGGATCGACATGTCTCAGTCTGGGCGACGCCGTGGTCCAACAAGTTCATGCGGTGGGCATTCATGAAGCGGGTGGGCGATCTCGAACAGATCTACGCGGCGATCCCCGATGGCATCGACATCCTGGTGTCGCATCAACCGCCGCTCTACCACGGCGACCGCACCTTCAACTTGGACTCAGGCCGCGTCGACCATGTAGGCAGCCGTGAACTGCTCGATGCGATCGAGAGAGTTCGGCCGAGGATCGTGATCTGCGGACACGTTCATGGAGGCTTCGGCCGGTACGATCACCAGGGCATCCCGATCTATAACGTCAGCGTGGTCGACGAGGCGTATCGGCTCGTCAACGCGCCGACAGTGATCGAACTGTCGGATCTCTGAAAACAGGACTGGCCGGGCTACGCTCAGGATTTACGCGCCGTTCATTAATTCTGAACGGAGCCGTTTCGGGTACATCCAGAGTGGTGGGGTTGCCGCTCTCGCAGATTACTCAAGACGTTGAGTAAATTTACTCAACGCGCGCGCATGGGCCCTTCCACACCGCGCATTGGAACAGCCATGGGAACTCTGATCGTTGTTGACTGTGAAGCCCCCTTTGGCGTCGGCGCGCCATCCGTCGGCGACATGACGGAGTTCGGCGCCGTCGACGTGAATGCACTTCGTGACGGACGGGTTGAGACGTTCCACGGTGTCGACTGCAGCGAGGACACCTTCCGACAGTTTCGTGAATGGCTCGAACCGCGGAGGCCCGTGGTCTTCGTCTCGGATAATCCCGTATACGATTTCCAGTGGATCAACTTCTACTTCTGGCGTTACTTCGGAGAGAACCCGTTCGGGCACTCGGGAAGGCGCATTGCCGATTTCTACGCTGGACTGGTCGGTGATTTTCGCAACACCCAGAGGTGGAAGCGCCTCCGTCGAACCAAGCACGATCATCATCCGGTGCACGACGCGCTCGGAAACGCCGAGGCGCTCATTCGGATCTTCGAAGGTGAGCGGTGAGAACCGACGGTACACGTCCTCGTGGCGAATGCTGCAACGCGGTCGGGGGCTACTTTTCAAAGCGGCACGGTGGCCATATGCGCCTCGATCCTTTCGCGAATCCACACAGGCACTGCGCGAAGCGGTTCGTGGCCGCGCCACAAATCCCGCACTCGCTCGGCCGTTTCTCGAGCGGTTTGCATGACTAAGCGAACCGGCAATCCCGCCTTCTCTGCGTAACGGCGGAATCGCTCGAGGTCAACCTCGCCGAACGCCTTCGTGTCCGCCAGCGACAACGCCAACCGGTCTGCTGGAATGTACGGAATGGTCCCAACCAGGTCGTACGCGGGTGCCAGCTTCGGCGTGCGTCCATCTGGGTAAATCAGCGACCAGTTCTTGAGATGGGCGTCCGCATTGCCGATGAGGACGGTGAACACCAACCGTCGTGTGTATTCCAGAACGGCTTCCTGGCCGGCCTCGAGCCAGAGGACGCGCGCAATGCTGCCGTAAGTGGCGCGCCGGTACTTGTGTTCGGGATACACGCCAAACACTTGGGCGAAGTCCTCAATGTGGACACGTTCCCCAGGACTCGGCCGATCGAATCGGCGCACGGCGAGACTCTGCCCGAACGCTTCCGGCAGATCGGGCGGCAGTCTTTCGATCTCGTTTGTGGCGACCAGACGCACGTCTGGGACGTCGATGCCCACGCTCTTCGCGAGCGTCATCATCGCGTATTCGTTCTCGGGGACGGCCTCGAACCGGGGCGACGGCAGCTTCACGATCCAATCACCGCCGACCCCACCGACGGGGATGGTCAGTCCCTTCGAGGTCTCCATGAGTGCGGAGAACTTGAGTTGAACGCCGGCCAACGAAAATCGCAGCGGTTGCTCCGCTGAGGGGGCAGCAGCGGGAGTGTCTTCGTCGGTCGGCGGCGCAGCACGATCGAGTGAGCGGATTTCGATCGCGCCTGGCAGATCCTCGCCGAGCAGCCAGATGAGAAAGAACTCGCGATCCGGATGGACGCCGCCTCGAGCTGCGACGTACTCACGAAGGTGCGCTTCGGGCAGCAGGTTGGAAAAGAAGGGTGACAAGCGAACGCGCGTGGGCCGGGCCTGCTCGACGAGGCCACCGGTCGCGGCTTTGAAACTCAGACTGAGGGTGGGCCGATCGCCGCCGGCCTCCACGTACGTCCTATCGAACGTGAAGATCGTCGCCTCGTTCCCGAGATGTGTAAGCGCGCCGACCAGCGTCTCGCCCAGACGGACTTCCAGTGTCTGGACCGGGCTGCTGCCGCGCACGCGCGCGGGCGTCATGAGCGCGGCCCTTTGCGCTTGGGAGGTTCGTCGGCGCCAGGGCCGAACGCGCCAATATCGCCGAGCTCGACATGCGATTCCTCAGGCGCCGATTCTTCTTCCTCGTCCAGCCTATAGAGCGGACGCTGATCGCTTTCGCCGCCCGCGCGCTGCAACGCTTCCACGGCGGAGATGAGGTGACGAGGGATCAGCATCAGCTCGAGGTCCAGTGCTCTGGCGACGTTCTGGATCGTCGAGAGCCGTGCGTCCACGGCCCCGCGCTCGAGGTCAGAGATCTGCCGCTGGCGCAGGCCAAGCTTGGCCGCCAGCTCCGCTTGGCTCAGCTCTCGTGTGAGACGTGAGGCACGGAGGAAGTCGGCCAGAGATGTCGCCGAATCACTTATAGGTGATGTTTTGGCGGAATTATCACTGTTACGTGATTGATATTGTCGAGCCATGCGCGGCATTATATCACTTTTAAGTGATATGACGCACTGTCAATAACGTATTCGTGATAACTGCCTTGCCTGCGCGCCCGAGAGACCAGCCACGCCGCCGGAGGCGTCGCTCACGACGTCACGGCGTCACCATCGTCGAGGGCCTTGAGTGCCGGCATGACCGAACACTGACGCTCACGTCGGCGCGTCAAATCCTATGACCCGCGCAAAGGGTCAAGGTCCAAGAGTCGCCGCGTCTTCCGGATCTCTTTCTTGCTCGCCTGTTTCGTTGCTACGCGTTCGTAGTGCGGTGGGGCATAGATCCGCACGTCGCGGCCATCACTGCGGGTGATGACTCGAACGAGTTGATCGGCCACGTAGCGATAGCTATGAACGAACCAACCGCAGTCGCGCCGCTCCCACACTCGCGTGCCGTCTACACGGTAGCGTCGAATCTCCTCCACCTTGGAGACGTCGATACCGAACGCGCGAAGGGCAGCTTGAGCTTTCACGAACGGGCCGCCGCGATATCCGCGCCAGGACTCGCGGGTGTAGCAGAGCAATCCCGTGCTCGGGTGCACGTACAGACCGCTGACCGGGACGAGCCCTGACCAGCGATTGTGGTACAGACCGCCGTCTGGACCGAGCCAGACGTGCTGCTCCACCTCCCACTGGATGTGGTCGAAGATGTGCTGGCCGCTCAGCGAACGGCTGTCGAGATTGCGTGTAATCTCCGACCAGACCTTGTCCCAAGGGCGTCCAGCCTGCTTACGCAGGTACCGGCGCAGTGGGCCCAGAAGGTCGGAGAACTCCTTTTGGTTCCAGCCGTATTGATGACGCCGCGCAATCGGTGCGCGCTTCGGTCCGTGGTCCTCGGCGTCGTACTCGTTCTTTCGGAGTCGTCGCCCCCACTTCCTGCTCGGACTTCCGTGGCCTCGTCGTGGCCGCTCGGTGACCACCTTGGCCATGTCGCTTCGCATAGGTGTTCCTCCCTACGTCATAGGTCACCTCCTCTGAAGCATCGGCTTGGAGTCATCTGGTCAATCCCTCGCTAAGAAAGCCAAACAGAATAGCGCATTTCCTCACCGAGCGCATCCCAAAGAAACCCACCTGTCAGTAAGCGTTCGACGAACACCGTCTGGCAGTGACAGTGAAGCCCGCCTGGTTGGCGGGCCCTTCGATTAGGTGGCCGAGCCGAAGGTCTTGGCCCAGCCCCGTGGCGTCAGTTGGTCGACGAGGCGGTGCGGATGTGTGGGCAGCCGTCGGAGGACGTCCTTGAGGTAGTCGAACGGCGGCACGTCGATCAGTTTGCAGCTCTGGACCAGCGAGTAGAGCAACGCGGCGCGACGCGCGCCTTCAAAGCTGCCCGCGAACAGCCAGTTCTTGCGGCCGACCGCGACGAGGCGCAGCTGATTCTCGGCTCTGTTGTTGTCGATGGCCAGACGCCCATCCTCGACGAAGCGCTGGAGCGCGGCCCACTGATTCGTCATATACCGCACGGCCTCGCCGACGGGGGATTTCGGCAACACGAGGCCGGCGAGTGCCTGGCGCTCGGCATCAATCTTCGCGAGGAGCGGGACGGACCGCTCCTGTCGGAGCGCCAGCCGGCCATCCGGGTCGAGGTCGGCGGCGTCGCGCTCAACCTGATAGAGCTGCTGAATGAGGGCGATCATCAACGCCGCGGACGTGTCGGTCATGAACGCCTCGACAAACCGGCGTCGCCCGTGCGCCAAATCTGGAGCTCCAGATTTGGCGCAGTATCCAGAGCGCGGAATTATCCGGAGCGAATGTACGGCGAGGCAGGGATCGGCCAGCCTGTCGACAAGGACGGTGTGGTTCGACTCCGGATAGTCCGCTACACGGATCGGAGTACTTCCAGGACTTGACGCGACGGCCGCCAGGGACGGGTGCGAGTGGTCGAGAGGCCGGCGCGTTTCCAGAAGGCGTCGAGCACGTGCCGTTTCATCTGCAGATTGCTCGTGATGTAGCGACTGGTAGTGGCCACGGAGGCATGCCCGAGGTAGTCGCGAATCACGGTGACATCTACGCCCGCCTGCAGCAGCGCGACGGCACAGCTGTGTCGCAGGACGTGGGGAGTAATACGGCGTCCGCGCAGCTCCGGGCGTTGCTCGGTCGCTCGTCGCACGTACTTGCGCAAGATGTAAGCGACGCCGTCGCGTGTCAGCGCCACGCCGCGAGCACTACGAAAGATCGGCTCATCTGGTGCCTCTGCCCGCACGAGCCGCCGCAGGGCTGCCGCGGTCTCCGGCCACAGCGGACAATACCGCTCTTTCCGGCCCTTCCCGACGACGCGGACCTGCGGGAGTCGGTCCAGGCGAAGCGAGCGTGGACAGATCGCCACGGCTTCACTCACGCGAGCGCCCGTGTTGTAGAGCAGCAACAGGAGGGCGCGATCGCGCTCGGCGTGGCGCGACTGACCCTCCACCGTAACGACGAGACGGGCCTCGTCCGGTTCGAGGTACGTCACGGCTCGTTGCGGCGCGCGTTTGGAGCCGACCTCCAAGATCCGACCATACTGCTCGGCGCGCGTCAGGTCGTGACGGAGCAGATGGCGCACGAAGCTCCGGATCGCCACCAGCCGGCAATTGCGCGTCGCCACGGCATTGCCTCGCTGGGTCTCGACATGCTGGAGGAACGCGAGCACCGCGTCGGCGGTGATGTCGTTCAGCGTGACGTCCGCGACCGAGCGTGTGCGGCGGCCGTCCAGAAAGTGGAAGAAGAGGCGCAGGGTATCGCGGTAGGCGCGGATCGTGTGGTCGCTGGCCCCCCGTACCCCTCGCAGGTACTGCTGGAAGAAACTCTGGACCAGCGCCAGCAACGAGTCCTGGCGTCGGCGCGTCATCGGACGTCACGCCGGGGCGACGGGCGGCGATAGAGGCGATGGAACCGACGCCCCGCCAGTCCCAGGAGGGCCGGTGTGGCGGTGAGGTACGTCTCGGTGCCCAGGATGTCGACGTGCCCCATGTAGGCCGAGAGCCAGGGCAGGTGTGCGTGCAGATCGACGCCCTGCCGGTACCAGCGGGTGAGGCGGTGCACCGCGAAGGCGTGGCGCAAATCGTACGGACGGGGGCCGCGGCGGCCGCGTTCCGGCTTGAGCCGGGCCGCCCGAAAGAGCTGGCGTAGCGTGTCCGACGCGGTGTTCACCGGTAAGGTCGTGCGATTGATCCCGACGAAGAAGCGATCGTCGGGGCCCGCCGTCGCGAACGCGCGACGCGGAGTCAGGTACTGCTCCAGCTCCTTCGCCAGCGATCGATGGACGGGCACCCACCGCGCACGGCCCTTGAACACGTCGACGCGAATCACCGCAGCGTGCGTGTCGACATCCCGCATCCGGAGGCGTAGGGCCTCCCCAAAGCGCAGCCCCGCGCCATACAAGAGCAGAATCAACGCGCGGTAGAGTGCCGCGCGGAATCGCGGTCGTTCGAGGTGTCGAGCTAGGCCGAGCAGCCGACGAATGTCCTCTCCAGACAGGATGTACGGCATGAAAGTGCTGGTCGTCGGCAGGACGGGCCAGAGGGGCTCTGGGAGTGCTCTGTGCCGCGAGTAGCGACGGAGAAAGCACCACAGCTGCCGGATGACCGTCACGTCGGCCGACACGCTGATGGCTTGCCGCGTGCTGGGTCGCGCCAGCCAGGCGAGCATGACGTGATCGAGACGGCAGTCGGCGCGGGTGCAGAGGCTCTGCACGTAGAACCGGTCAAACGAGGCGAGCGTGAATTCGGCCCGCACGTAGGCACATCCCAAGCGGCGCTTCCAGGTCAGAAAGGTGCGCAGGTCGGCCGCGAGCGGACTCCGAAAGACGATCATCGCGGGACTGGAAGCGCGACGCGGCGCAGGCGCCGCATGGCGACGCGGATGTACGCGGACGTCGACTGGGGACGTCGATGCCCCAGGATGTCACCAACCATCTGTGGGTGGGCGCCGGCGTCGATCTGCCGCGTCGCGTGGCTGTGACGGAATGTGTGTGCACCGATCCCCGCGCCGTCGACGCCGGCTCGACGTGCGTATAGCTGAAGGCGATGGCGGATGGCGGCGGTGGTCAGCGGGCCATAGGGCAATCGCGTGCTGACGAAAAGTCGACGGTGAAGCGTCGGAGACGGTCGTTCATCCCGGGCATAGGCGGCCCAGGCACGGGCGACCGACGGGAGGAGTGGCAGCTCCAGCTCCCGTCCCGTCTTCGGACGCCGCGCTCGGACGACTCGATGATTCCAATCGACCGCATCGAGCGACAGCTGGATGACTTCGGCGCCGCCGAAGCCGTAGGTCGCCATCAGCAGCAGCATCGCAAAGTCTCGTTTGCCCGGCGGTTCGTTCAGCGGCACCGCGCGCAGGATGCGGCGAACGTCCGACCACGGCAGCGCCCGCGGTGGACGGTCCGCTTGATATCTCGGCGCCCGCACGGCCTCAACGACGTCACGCCGGATCCGACCCGTCAGATGGAGAAATCGGAGCAACGATCGGAGCGCACTACACCGCTCCACCACCGTGCGTGTCGAGACGGCGCGCGTCTGTTGCTCAACATAGGCGTCGAGATCGACCGCCGAGACCCGCCGCAGCGACCGGCCGCGGCGGGCCACGAAGCGTAGAAAGTCTTGGGCCACGTCACGATCACGGAGGAGGGTGCTGGGCGCGATGCCCCCATGTGACCGGCGGTACTCGAGGTACGTGCGAAGCAGTGGCGTCAGACCAGGCTCCGGACGCGGAGGGCACCACGGAGGCAGCGAGACGTTGAATGCGCGAAGTGCACATGCCCACGCGTGAAGGGCATGACACGCACTCGCGCGTGTCGACGCTGCGGCAGGGCGCTTCATGCGAGGACCGACGTAGCGCAGAGCGAATCGAATCGCGCCGGCCCGCGTCAACTGCTCATGGCTGTCGAGGTCATGTGCCTGACAGTACAGGTGAAACCGACGCGTCCAGTGCAGGTAGGCGCGGATCGAGCCCGGCTTCAAGTACCCGCGTCGCCAGTAACGAACGACGTCGCACTCAGAATCGGGCCCACCCGTGCTCATGCTAGCCATCGCCCTCTCTACGAGCGCAACGGCCGGTCGGTTTTATCCGGAGTCCGTCTTCATGCCCTCAGTGGATTTGTGTCGACAGATACGACGCGCTCCGGATAATTCCGCGCTCTGGATACTGCGCC
>Ga0194128_10009615_pt1 | contig 11768 bp, 11 predicted proteins | sample TA2KigCa65mmetaG_FD_148650 | JGI IMG/M metagenome (GOLD analysis project Ga0194128, IMG submission 148650) | Freshwater microbial communities from Lake Tanganyika, Tanzania - TA2015037 Kigoma Deep Cast 65m | ecosystem: Environmental > Aquatic > Freshwater > Lake | place: Tanzania: Lake...
CTTCCAGGCCATCGGCCGGCTTGAGTCGCTGCCTCAGTCGGCCCAGCATTGGGTGCGGACTACCGAACGGGAAACCGTCGATTGTAACAGAATGGTCTTCACAGTTGCGCTCAGCTATAGTGGCCGCGCAGAAATTGCCGATGCCATCAAAGATCTGGTGCTCGATGTCCGAGCGGATCTTATCCAACCAGATCAGATCGATGAATCGTTACTTCGACAATACCTATATACCCATCCCCTTTCCGATCCGGACCTGCTCATTCGGACTAGCGGTGAAAAGCGGATCAGCAATTTTCTCCTCTGGCAACTGGCGTATACGGAACTGTGTTTCACCCCGACGCTGTGGCCGGACTTTCGTCGGCGTGAGTTTCTGCTAGTCCTCTTGGAATATCAACAACGGGAACGCCGCTTCGGCAAGATTCTGAACGCTGTTTCATTGTAATTTCTGTGGTAGCCCCCCCTGTCACCGATGTCACGACATACACCCCGACGCGTGTGACACCCCTCTCGACTAGCACCCGACGCTTCGACCTCCGGCGTGTCTATACCGCAGCCTTGCTCATCCCAGGTGTCTACGCCATCATCTGTCACCTTCCTCCTTGGGCCTTAACGCTCCTTTTGATGGTTGGCGGAGGCCTTGCCTTGCTGGAACTCTATCGCATCAGTTTTCCATCCCGCCCGAACCATGCACTCGTCGGCACTGGATTGACACTTTTCGCACTGGTGTTGGCCCGGCATCACCTGTCCTTTGGCCTGACGGATCTGCTCGCGGTTGGAATAGTGGCGCTGCCGGCTGCCCTCCTGCTATCACCCGGCACAGTTGAGCGCCGCATAAAGGATACGGCCATTACCGCGTTTGGTGTTTTCTACGTTGGCCTAGCATTGAGCACCGTGGTGTCGACACGTGTGCTGGCCGGTGGTGAATGGCTCGTGCTGTTCCTCGCGATGGTCACATGGGCGGGAGATATAGGCGCCTATTACGCAGGCACCCTGTGGGGCAAGCACCTGCTCGCCCCGAAGATCAGCCCGAAAAAAACCGTCGAAGGCCTGCTGGGAGGCATCGGACTCGCCGTCGCCGCCGCCTTCCTGGCCCAAGTCTGCTTTGTCCCGCAGCTGCAACCGATGGACACAGTGATTCTCGGCGTGGTACTGACTGGAGCTGGGCTGTGTGGCGATCTCTGGGAATCGGCCATCAAACGCCGCGCGAGGGTAAAGGATTCCGGCAGTATCTTGCCGGGCCACGGAGGGATGTTGGACCGAATCGACAGTGTCTTGTTCACCGCCCCCACGTTCTACTGCTATGTCACTTGGGTTCGCGTGATCACACCGTCCCCATAATGAGGAGAGGATATGAAGTCCATCATCATCTTGGGTTCAACCGGATCGATCGGCACCAATACGCTCGATATCGTCCAGCGATTTCCTGAAGATTTTCAAGTGGTCGGACTGACCGCCGGCGGCAACGTCGACAAACTGGAAACACAAATCCGTTTATTCAAACCCAAGATGGTTGCCGTCTCGACCGAATTGTCTGCGGCCACGCTTCGAACCAGGTGTGCGGGACTTCCCGTCGAGATTCTGGCCGGAGAGGACGGGATCGTCCAAGTGGCCACCATACCTGGAGCGGAACTCGTGATCTCTGGGATCGTGGGTGCCGCCGGCCTTGTCCCGACCTTGGCCGCGATCCGCAGCGGGAAACATATCGCGCTGGCCAATAAAGAACCCATGGTCATGGCCGGCAAATTGATGCAGGACGAAGCCCACAGGCACAAGGTCCGGATTTTCCCCGTCGATAGCGAGCACAGTGCCATTTTCCAATCTTTGGAAGGCCATCGGCTCAAAGACGTCCGTCGGCTGATTTTGACTGCGTCCGGCGGTGCCCTCTGGACGCTCACGAAAGAACAGCTACATTCCGTGACGCCGGAACGCGCGCTCCAACACCCGAATTGGAAGATGGGTTCGAAGATCACTATTGACTCGGCAACCCTTATGAACAAAGGCTTGGAAGTCGTCGAGGCCCGCTGGCTGTTCGACATCTCCGAGTCCCGCATTGATGTCCTTGTACATCGGGAGAGCATTATCCATTCTCTGGTCGAATATGAGGACCGGTCGATGATCGCTCAACTCGGTTTACCCGACATGCGAACACCCATTTCGTACGCGATGCGGTATCCGGAACGCATGCCGTTAGATTTGCCGTCGCTGGATCTGACTGAGGTTGGGAAACTGACGTTTGCTAAGCCCGACCATGACCGGTTCCCCTGCCTGAACCTCGGCTACGAATCGCTTCGAGTCGGCGGGACCATGCCAGCCGCCATGAATGCCGCCAACGAAGTCGCCGTCGAGGCGTTTCTCAACGGTGGCCTTCGTTTCGTGGAAATTGCCGACGTCATCCGCAGCACGATGAATGCCCACACGCAACGGGAGATTGCCGGGCTTGATGACGCCCTGGAAGCGGATCGCTGGGCACGAGAGAAGGCCGAATCGTTGGTTCACGCCTTGCCGCGCTGACAAGTATCATTTTGCATTCTGCTCGATCGATGTTAGAGTAACCCCTGATACGTTCAATAGGAGATTGTCACAATGCTCTCCACCTTCACCTGGTCTCCCGACACCCTCTGGCTGTTGATGCAAAAAGCCGGATGGTTCCTCCTTATGATAGGGGTGCTCATCGCATTCCACGAGCTCGGCCATTTTCTCGCGGCTCGCTGGGTCGGGGTGAAAGTCCTGAAGTTTTCGCTTGGGTTTGGCCCCAAGCTGATGGGGCGCCAGGTTGGAGAAACCGAATATTTACTCTCTGTCGTGCCGCTGGGGGGGTACGTAAAACTGTTCGGTGAAGACGAAACCGAAGCAACGACACCGGAAGATCGCAGACGCTCCTTCTTGCATCAAGGACTGTGGGGGAAGGTGCTCATCGTCGCGGCAGGACCGGGCTTCAACTTCATCCTCGCCTATCTGATATTTGCTACTTGGCTCGCGTTTGGCGGTGGCTTACCGACATCGGCAATCGGTTCATTGATGCCAGACATTCAGGCTCTGCGTCTGGACTCGCCAGGGTACCTAGCTGGATTGCGAGTGGGAGACCGTGTTCTAAAAATTAATCAGAAAGAAGTGACGATTCGCAATGAAGTGTTTGACATCATCGAAAAAAGTCAGGGCATGCCTCTTGTGGTTGAGGTCCGCCGAAAATCTGAGGTGCTGACGTTTGAGGTGACCCCTCAGGCCATTGTTCCCAACGGGACACAGCAGAAAGATCCCCACTACACCATTGGGATCGAGGAAGCTGCACCGGTCATTATGCAACTCACTCCCAAGTACCCTGCTGCTGAAGCAGGGATTCGGGAAGGCGACCGTATTGAAGGTATCAATGGAGAACCCATCTATACCTGGATTCAGATGACCAAGATCATACGGGACAACCCCAATAAACTCTTACAACTCGATATCAACCGAAATGGGCAACGCCTCACCATCCAGATTACCCCGAGCCTGGAGCAAGAAACGGTCGATGGGAATGCACGGGCGATTGGACGGATCGGGGCAGGTCCCGGCCAAACGTTATTGCATTCATCCACACCGCTTCTGGCACTCACTGACGGCCTCAAGGCCACATGGTCCTGGACGGAGTTCACCATCGTCTCCCTCTACAAGTTGATTACCGGAGACATCTCGCGAAAGAACATCGGCGGCCCTCTCATGATCGCCAACGTGTCCGGTGAAGCGGCGGAGAAGGGGCTCTCCAGCTACATCTTCTTAATCGCATTGCTCAGCATCAACCTTGGCGTGCTCAATTTGCTACCCATCCCCATCCTCGATGGAGGACACTTATTCTTTTTCTTGATTGAGGGCATCCTGCGCAAGCCAATCGGCGAACGTCAGCGCGAAGTTGCACAACAGGTCGGACTGTTTCTGCTGGTTGGGGTCATGATCTTCGCTTTCTGGAATGACCTGGAGCGTATTTTTTTCCGCTGAGCTTCAATGAAAACTTCACAACTGCTCATCCCCACCCTGAGGGAGGATCCCGGTGAGGCAGAGACTGTCAGCCACCGGCTCATGTTGCGCGCCGGGCTGATCCGAAAAACAGCAGCCGGCATCTATACGTACCTCCCGCTTGGTCTGCGGATCATTCGCAAGATCGAACAGATTATCCGTGAGGAGATGAACCGAGCCGGAGCGCAAGAATTGCTGATGCCCATCACCTCCCCCGCCGAATTATGGAAAGAGACTGGGCGCTGGGAGTATTACGGCAAAGAACTGCTGCGCTTCAAAGACCGGCACGAGCGGAATTTCTGCCTTGGCCCAACACACGAAGAGGTCATTACCGATCTTTTCAGGCGCGAGGTACGCTCATATCGCCAGCTGCCGCTGAATTTCTATCAAATCCAGACGAAGTTTCGAGATGAAATTCGCCCTCGGTTCGGCCTCATGCGCGGACGCGAGTTCATCATGAAAGATGCGTACAGTTTCGATATCGATGACGCCGGCGCCAAGATCAGCTACCAAAAGATGTACAACGCCTATACCAGAATCTTCACGCGGTGCGGCCTGACGTTCCGCGCGGTCGAAGCGGATACAGGGCTGATCGGTGGCGACGTCTCGCATGAATTCATGGTCCTGGCCGAAACTGGAGAAGCGACCGTGGTCTACAGCGACCAGGGCTCCTATGCTGCCAATCTTGAACGGGCGGAGGTGTTGCCTTCATCGCACCTCAATGAGGAACTACTTCGCCCGCTGACCCCCATGGCGACTCCGCAATGCCGGACCGTGGAAGAAGTCACGGCGTTCTTAACAGTTTCTTCCAGGCAGTTGGTGAAAACCCTCCTCTATCGGATAGATACAGACATTGTGGCCGTCCTTCTTCGCGGGGATCACGATCTCAATGAGGTCAAACTGGCCAGACTGCTAGGCGTGACGGAAGTCCAGCTGGCCGATCCCGACACCGTATCACGCGTAACGGCCGCACCCGTTGGATTCGTCGGCCCGATCGGTTTGACAGGGGTACGCATCCTGGCAGATCACGCCATTCATATGATGAGGAATATGGTGGTGGGAGCGAACCAGGTCGATACGCATTATGTCGATGCCAATTGGGACCGGGATTTCAGGGTGGATCAGTTCGCGGATCTTCGTAACGCGCAAGCCGGCGACCCCTCACCAAAGGGACCTGGGTTCTTGACCCTCGCCAAAGGCATTGAAGTGGGACAAGTCTTCCTGCTGGGAACAAAATACAGTAAGAGCATGAATGCGACAATTCTCGACGATCAAGGGAAGGAACGCCTGGCCATTATGGGCTGTTATGGCATTGGAGTCGGCCGCACTGCGGCGGCCGCGATCGAACAAAACCACGATGAGAAGGGTATTATCTGGCCCCTCCCAATTGCCCCGTTTCACGTCCATCTATTGCCGGTGAGCCAGTCAGCAAAAACCGCTGACGCGGTATCGCGCCTTTATACCGACCTGTCGGCCGAAGGCTTTGAGGTCTTATGGGACGACCGCGACGATCGCGCCGGTGTCAAATTCAACGACGCCGATCTGATCGGAGCCCCATTCCAAATCGTCATCGGTGACAAAGGTCTGGCTAACGGGGTGGTGGAACTCAAAGTTCGGCGGAACGGAGTGACATCTCGTGTCGCGCCGCCAGATGTCGTTACACATCTCTTCAGATTATTTGGCGACACCGGACTGACTCCGCCCATTCACTCCACTTTTCGCGCATAATTTGTTCACGGATAGTCCACTCCCTCTCGTGCGACCGCCAGTGAGCCTCGAAGAAATTTGGGTTTCCTTGCCTTCCCGCACTATTGAGCTAGACTGAGACTCGGCTCTCGATTTCGGCACCCGTTTCGGCCATTCTCTTGGGATGTCCGACCGCCCGGTATGCACAGGTTACCTGGCCGAATGCAACAATCATGCAGGCAAAACCCATTCCTCACAATCCTCAGGAATTGCAACTCAAAGTCGACCATGCCGAGCATGTTAAGAAAATCATCGCGCAGATTAATGGCGACTTGATGGCCTGGACTACTCAGTGCCTGAGTCATCACCCGTGCACCTTTGGCCAGCACATCATACACCACGCCTAAGCTCCCTCGTCAAAAGCTCGCCATTGCTTTAACCCGACCAGAGCGAGCAAGCATGGAAACGTTGCCGGAACGCGAACACGAGAATGCCGGCGCAATTGCACGGAGGTCGTGGCCTGGGTTGACGATCGACGTATCGTCTCCATCTCATCTTAGTCCTTTCTCCTTATCGTAAGATTCATAAACTTAGTCAACAGGCTCGAAGAAGCCTGAGAAATCTTGCGGGAGGCGAGTCCATATCTTTGGTCTCTGATCCACTGAACCATCGCGGCAGTAATCCTGGCCAATGCGATTTGTTTCGGCAATCGCCGGGTAAGTCCCCCCACATCCCCAGGTTCCATCTCAACTTCGATGCTCACACACACACCGTGCAACGACAGGTCGTACACAACTTCGACATTTTCGTCCGGTACGCGAAATCACCACCAGATGCTGGACTCAGATCGTGTGAACGTACAGCTGAATGATGTGGAGACCCTGACCTTAGGATGGCGACAGAACGTATCGAGATGAGATCTCTACTGATGCGTCGTCTGCATGTGACACCAGCCCTGTGAGCATCACTCTACCCCACAAGGCCGGGTTCGCGTATCGATTTTAGATTTTACGCACCTATTGCTGGCGGGCACCACGATCAGACTGGCCGGCTGATACGCCTCCGTAATAGGGGCGGCGCCCAGCAAACCGGTGACGAGCCGCAGACGGCCGTTCACCACTATTCGATGCACTGTTCCGCACATGAGTCTGAATGGACGGCGCTGGAGCAGCACTGCCAGGGGCAAGTGGAACCGCATGCCCCAACAAACGCTCGATGTTTCTAAGCTGCTCCCGGTCTTCCCTCGTGACAAAACTCGTCGCCCGCCCAGTAGCTTTCATCCTCGCCGTTCTTCCAATTCTATGCACGTAGTCTTCCGGGCAGTTGGGCAAGTCGAAGTTGATCACATGGCCGATGTTCGCCACATCGATCCCGCGGGCCGCGATGTCCGTTGCCACCAGCACACGGAACGTTCCTCGCTTGAACCCTTCCAGGGCGAAACGCCGTTGTGACAAACTGCGATCGCCATGCAGCACAGCCACCCGATGTCCTGCACCTCCTAACATCCGCCCTAATCGATCGGCTCGATGTTTCGTCCTCGTAAAGACAAGTGCGGTATCCCTATCTGATCTTAACAACGACAAGAGGAGGTCGCTCTTGGCGTCATGCGAGATATGATGTACCGCCTGCGTGATCCCATCAGCCGTTGTGGCGGATGGAGTGACCATCACGCGCACGGGATCGCTGACGCTGACCTGAACCAACCGTGCCAGATCGCCCGGCAATGTGGCTGAAAACAGGAGCGTTTGTCGTTCTTTCGGCAGCGCATCGAGAATCTGATTGATTTGCGGCGCAAATCCCATATCCAGCATCCGGTCGGCCTCGTCTAGGACCAGAATCTTGATGGCAGACAACAAAATCGTGCCATTCCACATATGATCCAACAGTCGCCCGGGAGTCGCAACCAACACATCCGGCCGCTGTCGTAAGCCTCGCACTTGTGCTTGCATATCCGCGCCTCCAACGATCAGGGTTGCCGACACGCGGCGGCTTCGTCCAAGTTTTTCAATCGTCGTTAAGATCTGCAGTGCCAATTCGCGCGTGGGAGCCAAGATCAATGCTTGCGGCTGCCCCTTTGAGAGATCCGCAAGCCGCTCAATCATTGGGATGACAAACGCGGCTGTTTTTCCGGTGCCGGTTTGCGCGCAGCCGATCACATCACGGCCCGCAAGCGCGGGAGGAATCGCTTGCGCTTGGATTGGGGTTGGATTGGTAAACCCGGCGGTGACCAAGTCCCTCAAGAGGGGCTCAGATAAGCCGAGAGTGTGAAAATGACTTCGAACAGACGTATCCACTACACTATCCTTTCAGTTTGATCGCATTAAGACGGGATCAGAGAACCGAGGGGAGAAACAACCAGGAAGGGTGCTACTCCGGACTGGACCTGGTCGCGATGCGATCGCGAAGTCCGTTATGACATCACAGCATTTCCTCGCCGGACTACTACGAGTACAATGCAGGAGTACACTACAGTATAATGCTCCTGTCGTCAACTCGTTTATTGATTCCGTGCATGAGCCAGAAAAATCACTGGTGATCGCCATTGGGTCTTTGGCCCTATGGTCAAAGGCATCTTAGCATTCATCCGCTAGACGATTTGTGCAATAATCCTGGAATGATAAAGCGCTGGCTCGTCGGGGACCCACTGAAAACTTCTCAGGCTGCAGGCCAGCGACTGTCAAAAACGCTGGCTCTCGCCATTTTCTCTTCCAATAATATTTCCTCCGTCGCCTATGCCACGGAGGAAATCTTGCTGGTGCTGGTCCTGGCCGGAACGGCTGCCCTAACTCTGTCGATTCCCATCAGCCTGGCGATCCTATTCCTTGTGTTCGTTCTCACAATCTCCTACCGCCAGATCATCTACGAATACCCGGAAGGCGGCGGGGCCTATGCCGTGGCCAAGACAAACCTTGGAGAGTTCCCAGCTCTGATCGCTGCCGGCGCCTTGATAATTAGCTATATCGTCACCGTCGCCGTGAGCGTGGCGGCTGGGATCGCCGCGCTCACGTCGGCCATTCCCAGCCTCTTCGTCCATCGGGAAGCGCTCGGACTTGTCGCTATTATTTTCATGATCATCATGAATCTCCGTGGCATCCGAGAGTCGGGAAAGTTTTTCTCCATTCCCACCTACTTTGCCATTGGAGTACTCAGCTTGTTGGTGGCAGTGGGGGTCATAGGTTCGCTGTACAAATTGACACCGGTTCCTCCGGCCATGCCAATAGGAGCACCCGTTGAAGGGCCAGAATCTCTAACCTTCTTTCTGGTGCTTCGCGCATTTGCTGTGGGCTGTTCAGCCGTCACCGGCATGGAGGTCATTTCCAACGGCGTCAAAACCTTTCGTTATCCTGAGTCGAAAAACGCTGCCACCACCATACTCTGGATGTCCGTCATCCTGGGGTCGCTCTTCATTGGTATCAGTTGGATGGCCTACTACCACGGCATTGTGCCCAAAGCCGATGAGACGGTCGTCTCGCAGCTGGCGCACCTCACGTTCGGCACGGGAGTCCTCTATTATGCTGTTCAGATTGGAACCATGCTCCTTTTAATCCTCGCAGCCAACAGTGCATTTGCAGGCTTTCCCCAGCTCGCTTCAATTTTGGCAAGAGACGGATTCATGCCGCATCAGATGACCACCTTTGGCGACCGCCTGGTGTTTTCCAACGGCATTATCATTCTCGGATTCTTTGCCGGTCTCCTCCTGGTGATCTTCAAAGGTGATACCCATGCATTGATCCCCTTGTATGCCATTGGCGTGTTTGTCTCATTCACGCTATCCCAATCCGGCATGGTCAAACGGTGGTTCGAGAAAAAAGGGTCCCACTGGCGCAAGAAATTTTGCGTGAACGGCGTCGGAGCCGTTACGACCGGCATCGCCACGATCATCATCGCCAGCACCAAGTTCACGGAGGGTGCCTGGATTGTATTTTTCCTGGTCACCATTCTCATCATGATGTTCCGTGGGATTCGTTCTCATTATAAAGCCGTAGCCGAACAAATCTCGTTGGACCGCCGAGGAAACAGACCTCCGCTGCCGAGAAAAAATGTCGTCGTCATCCCGATCAGCGGAATAAATCAAGCCGTGATCCGCGCCGTGGACTACGCAAGAAGCCGTCCCGGCGAGATTCGAGCCGTGTATGTCGATCTGGACCCGGAAGAAAGCGCCAAAGTCAAAATTCAATGGGCGCAATGGGGCGGCGGCATCAATTTGATTGCCCTTCCGTCTCCCTATCGGTCGGTCGTGGGATCCTTCCTTGCATACATCGAGGAATTACTCAAAAATGAGCCAGATATCTGGGTCACCGTCGTGATTCCAGAAATCCTTCCGGCCCACTGGTGGCAAAACATCTTGCACAATCAGCGGGCTCTGATGCTGAAAGGGGCCCTCCTCTTCAAGGAACGGGTCATCCTAATGGATGTGCCGTTCCATCTAACACGATGAATGTAATCCGTCAGGCATCAGGCGTGGGGCGTGGGGCGTGGGGACTGGCGATTGCCTTTGGCCTCGCCGCCATACTACCAACCATTGAGTGGGCCTTCGCCTTCAAAATCACTGAGCCAGTGGATGGAACCACGCTGGCCTCTGGAGCCACCGTGACCGCACGTGTGGATCTAGGGAAGGACAACGGTATTGTTGCCGTTCGCTACTATTGGTACGGCGAGCAGGACGAGGCGTTGGTTGAGCAGGACGACGCCACCACCACAGGCTCCATCGTCGCACCGGTTGTGTTGACCGGACAGGCCCAACACACTCCGCCGTTCGGCGGCCCCTTGCTCGTGCCGAAGGACGGCATCGGGCCGATGCGGTTGCTGGCTGTTGCAGAAATTTCGCGCGGACGATTGGGGACCCGCTCGATCTTTGACGAGGTGATGGTTCAGGTTGCACCCAAGGCTGACCTCACTGCTATCGACTTTGAAACGGAGAAGCCGCTGCAACTCGGCCGCAACGGACAATCAGCCGCCTTCGGCCATGTGGATTCGCTGGGCAAGATCTTCGAGTTGCCCGTCGTGGGCGACTTTGCCGATGGCATCACACGCCGCATCAGCGCGCTGGGAACAGGAACAAGCTATATTTCTTCAAATCCGAAAATCATCAAAGTGTTATCCGGAGGCTTGCTTCAAATCGTCGGGACCGGTAAGACAACCTTGACCATCTTGAGCCAAAACAAACAGGCGCACCTCGATGTGGACGTGAATGTGAACGAGGAGCCGAATGAGCCGCCACTCGCCGATGCGGGAGCGGACAAGACGGTGAAGAGTGGATCGAAGGTTAAATTGAGTGGGTTAAAAAGCCGCGATCCAGAAGGTGAAGCGCTCTATTATAGTTGGAGCCAGATCCGCGGCAACAAAGTTTCGCTCCTCGATGCTAACAATTCAGAAGCCTCTTTCCTGGCCCCCACTGTCTCAGAGCCTCGAACTTATCGTTTTAAATTACGCGTGACAGACAAAAAAGGGGCGGACTCCCTCCCGGTATTTGTGAATGTGATCGTGGAGCCTTAGCAAGGATTTTGGGAAAGACTCTCGAGTGTGTTCTCGCATCGCTCAACACCTGCAACATATCCCAGAAGAAGTACCTTACTTTCCCTCACACTGTGACCCCGTTGAACTACCTTTCAGCAACCTGGAGAAAGGGATATGTATTAGCCAAACCGCTGATCTTAGAAACAGTTACGCCATGGGAACCGTGTTCAGGCTCTTCATTCTGTTAAGCTTCTGACCGGTCCGGGCAATTGGGGTGTAGGGTGCCAGTTAGGCTGGCCGGCAACCCAGGAGATCAGGGGCATGTCCAAGAAGCGGGTGCCTTCCGAAGAGATCATGCTGCAGGTGCGCACGGAGAGACTGACCACGGCTGGCCTGTGCGGGACGCCTGCCGCACGCTCGGGATCAGCGAGCAGCCGAATCCCCGGTGGAAGTACGGTGGATGGGGAGCGGCGTATCAATCAGGCGACACGGCGCACGGGCTTGGAACAAGAGACCGCCCGGCTCAAACGGGTCGTGGCCAACCCGGCCGTTGATCGGTCGATTTTGAAGGAAGGGGCGTCGGGAAACTTCTGAGTCCGACGCATCCGGTCGTAGGAGGTGCGCCGGGTCTTGGG
>Ga0194128_10009616_pt1 | contig 11768 bp, 11 predicted proteins | sample TA2KigCa65mmetaG_FD_148650 | JGI IMG/M metagenome (GOLD analysis project Ga0194128, IMG submission 148650) | Freshwater microbial communities from Lake Tanganyika, Tanzania - TA2015037 Kigoma Deep Cast 65m | ecosystem: Environmental > Aquatic > Freshwater > Lake | place: Tanzania: Lake...
TTCTTGCCTTTGTCGTCCATGGTGTCTGGGCTCCCCTCAGATCTAGGGGGTATTTCCGGGTCGGGGATCTGTAAACCTCTTCAACGGAATCGGGGCAGTGGACAGGTACGCCGACCCGGAGCTGGTGTACCCGGGCATGGCATTCAGCGAGCTCACCGGGTCCTTACCGAAAATCGTGATATTGCCACGCAGCGAGGCGATGCTGGCGTTGCCGCCCTCATCGGTGGATGACACGCTCACCGCGCCACCGCTTTTGAGCAACGTGAGGTTGAGGTCTTTTGCCGCGCTTGCCGCGCCGATGTTGTTGCTGCCTACGCCGGACGTCTTCAACATTGCCTGCACCGTGCGGCGTGCAAGATATCCACCGCCGTTCGGGGACAATACGAATCCGTCGACGATGACTTCGCAGCTGCCGCCAGCGACGGTGTGATACACGTTGCCCGATGAGTCGTACGAGTTCGCGGGTATTTTTTGCCGATTCAAGTTGTTCATTGATACGTAGTCGATTTTTGGCAGCATCCAGGTCTTGTTATTGATGGTGATTTCCTGCAAGGCGTTGGGATTCGCGGAAAAGCTTGAGTATGAAGGGTTGAACACTGCCCGGAAAATCATGTTGTAGTGCTGTCCGTCGCCGAGGTTGGCATCGCTGAGGTAGCCGGCAATGGCATAATTGTTGTCTTCAACTTGAAAGCTGTTGTCGCTGGTCGCCATCGAGATCGCCGACTGTGCGCTGTTCGGCTTGTAATTGCTGCTGTTGGTCTCCAGCCGAGCCTGCACGTACTACAGCCCGGCTTGCGCCGCCTGCAGCGCCATCTGGCGGTTGTTGAACGAGCCCGACGAGGTGATGCTCTGCTGGTAGCTGACCATCACCGACCCGCCCACCATGACCAGGAAGGTGAGCAGCAAGAGCGTGCTGATCAGGTAGATCCCGCGGCGTCTGGAGCGCTTGTTCATGGCTGGAGCCCCTCAAGTTCCCCTAAATCCCCTAAAGATAGTCAGATCGTAACAAGAACCGCCGCGCGTATCAACGCATGGCTTGAAATGTTATGAAACGGTAACGATTCGTTCAATGCCTTATCATGGCGGGGCCGACTTCGCTGGCGCGCTCGAAGACTTCCTCCCTCGACCTGCTGGTTTGCGTCGACTCCCGACCGCCTCCAGGCTATCGGTCCGGAACGGGCTCGCACAGAAGGGCGGCCCAGGGGCGGGCCCGAACCTCTGCCGTCCATGATTGTGCGCAGCCGCAAGGTGGTGCTTCCCGACGGGACTGGCCCGGCCGCGATTCACATCCGCGACGGAGTGATCGAGCGCATCGAGATGGGGGGTCCAGGGGGCGCCGAAGGCGACTCCCCGGGCGCCGAAGGCGACTCCCCCTGGGTCCGATCGGATCGGGGCGTCGGAGCAGACGATGGCCCCGTGGAGGACTTCGGGGATCTCCTGGTGGCCCCCGGGCTGGTCGATCCGCACGTGCACGTGAACGAGCCCGGCCGCACCGATTGGGAGGGCTTCCGCACGCTGACTCGGGCCGCCGCGGCCGGGGGCATCACCACCCTCGTCGACATGCCGCTCAACAGCATCCCACCCACGACGACGCTGGCGGCCCTCCAGGTCAAGCGCGCGGCCGCCGAGGGACAGTGTTGGGTGGACGTTGGTTTCTGGGGCGGCGCGGTGCCCGGCAACCTGTCGGAGATGGCCCCGATGCATGACGCGGGCATCTTCGGGTTCAAATGCTTTCTGGTGCCCTCCGGCGTCGACGAGTTCGGGCACCTCACGCCCGACCTGCTGCGCCCAGCCATGGCGGAGATTGCCCGCTTTGGCGGCCTGATGCTGGTGCACGCCGAGGTGTCCGGGCCCATTGACGCCGCGGCCGGCGTCTGGGCCGCCGAGGATCCCCGCTCGTACCGCACCTACCTGAAGTCGCGCCCCCCGGAGGCCGAGCGCGAGGCCATCGCGCTGGTCGCTGAAGTGGCCCAGAAAACCGATTGCCGCGCGCACATCGTGCATCTTTCCGCCGCGCCGGCGCTGGAGATCCTCGAGATTGCCCGGGGACGGCTGCCGCTCTCGGTGGAGACCTGCCCGCACTACCTTTCCTTCACCGCGGACGACGTGCCGCGCGGCGCCACCCAGTACAAGTGCGCGCCGCCCATCCGCGACCTGGACAACCGGGAGTCGCTGTGGGACGGCTTGCGCGGCGGCCTGCTCGACATGGTGGTGGCCGATCACTCGCCCAGCCCGCCGGCGCTCAAGTCGCTCGACACCGGGGATTTCGCGAAGGCGTGGGGAGGGATCTCCTCGCTCCAATTGACCCTCGCCGCCACCTGGACCGAGGCGCGGCGCCGCGGTTTCGGCGTCGAGGACATCGTTCGCTGGATGTCGCACAACACCGCGCGCCACGCCGGGCTGGTGGGCCGCAAGGGCGCGCTGGCGGTGGGCTGCGACGCGGACATCGTGGTCTGGGATCCGGAGGAGACGTTCACGGTGGACGCGGCGGCCCTGCATCACCGCCATCCGCTCTCCCCCTATCAGGGCCGCGTGCTGCACGGGGTGGTGAAAACGACGTTTCTGCGCGGTCAGAAGATTTTTGACGGTGGCCGGCTGGTGGACACGCCGCTCGGCCGCCTGCTGCCTTAGGAGGTTTTTCGTTTGAGCGAGCCCGCGGATCGAGTGGACATGGCGTCGGCGCGTCTGGGTGGCGCCGCCCTGGAAGCGAGCGACGAGTTTTTCGCGTCCAGGGAAAATCTGGTCAACCCGGCCCGGCCCATCTGGGACGAAGACCGCTACACCGATCGCGGCAAGTGGATGGACGGCTGGGAAAGCCGCCGCCACCGCGCGCCGGACTACGACTGGTGCGTGGTGAGGCTGGGCCTGCCCGGCGTGGTGGACGGCGTGGTGGTCGACACCGCGTATTTCCGGGGAAACTATCCCGAGGAGTGCTCCCTGGATGGATGCGCCGTCGCGGAAGGCCAGACCTGGCAGGAAGCGGAGTGGATGGAAATTCTGCCGCGCAGGCCGCTGCAGGGCAATTTTGAAAACAAGTTCGCGATTGAGTGCCCCTATCGCCTGACCCACGTGCGGCTCAACATCTATCCGGATGGCGGCGTGGCACGGCTCAGGGTCCACGGGCAGGCGGTGCCGGAGTGGATGGCGCCCGGAACTCCCCCCGAGGAACTGGACCTGGCGGCCCTTCAAAATGGCGCCGAAGCGCTGCTCTGCAGCGACATGTTTTTCTCGTCGCGCCACAATCTCGTGATGACGGGCCACGCCACCCACATGGGCGACGGCTGGGAGACGCGGCGGCGGCGCGCGCCGGGGCACGAGTGGGCCATCGTTCGGCTGGCCACGGAGGGGATTGTCGAGCAGGTGGACGTCGACACCAGCCACTTTAAGGGCAATGCGCCCAAAACGTGCTGGATCGAGGTGTGCACGACCGATGAGCTTTCCGCGGAGCACGCGGAATGGCGGCCGCTTCTCAGCGAGGTCGATCTCTCGCCGGACAGGCTGCACCGCTTCTTCCGCAAGCTCGAGAAGGCGGGACCGGCCACCCATTTGCGGGTGAATATCGCGCCCTGTGGCGGGGTGGCCCGGCTGCGCGCCTGGGGTGTGACCACCGAGAATGGCCGCATCGGGTCCGCCCTGCGCTGGCTCAACACGCTCTTCCCCGCGGCGGCGGCCGAGATGCTGAAGCGCTGCTGCGGCTCCACCAAGTGGACCGAGCGCATGGTGGCGGCGCGTCCTTTCACCTCGCCGGATCACCTCTTCGAGAACGGCGACCAGATCTGGTGGGAGCTGGAGGAGTCCGACTGGCGGGAGGCGTTCGCGGCGCATCCGCCGATCGGGTCTCGCAAGGAAAACGTCCACCAGGACGCCCACGCTTCGGAGTGGTCGCGCAAGGAACAGGCGGGAACCGCCGCCACGGGTGCCGCCGTCCTGACCCGCCTGGAGGAAGCCAACCGCGAGTATCGCGATAAATTTGGCTACACGTTCATCGTGTGCGCGACCGGGCGCACCGGCGACGAGATGCTGGAAATTCTGGAAACCCGCTTGCGCAACGAGCCGGCCGCCGAAGTGCGCAGGGCGGCCACCGAGCAGAGCGCGATCACCCGGCTGCGGCTGGAGAAATTGTTGAGGTCACCGCAATGAGCGGCATCACCACGCACGTCCTGGACACTTCGCGGGGCCGTCCCGCGGCCGGGGTGGGAATCACCCTGGAGCGGCAGTCGTCCGACGGGTTTCGCAAAATTTCCGAGCGCGCCACCAATTCCGACGGCCGCGTGCCGGACCTGATGCCGGAGCCCCTCGAGGCAGGCCTGTATCGGCTGACCTTCGAGACGGGAAAATACTATGACGGCGCCGGCTTTTACCCGGAGGTTCGGATTATGTTTGAAATCAAGGATCCGACCCAACACTACCACGTGCCCTTGCTGCTGAGCCCGTTCGGCTACTCAACGTACCGCGGCAGCTGACTTTCTGGCGCGCGGGGGCCTTTGTTGAATAATGTTCACTGTTGACAAAACCGCGCGGCCACGCTAATATGCGCTGGGTTTTCCCAATCCGGCAAGAAGTCCGGACGGGCCTCATTGAGGGAATGTTTTGCGGTTGTCTCGGAGATGGGTAGCGAGGAGCGATCTGCAAATGAAGACGAGCAAGCGTCGGCGTTCCGAGGACGCGACGGGATTGGTGCAGGCGGCCCTGGAGCAAGTGCTTCCGGGCACGGAGCTGCCTGATGACGCGCGCATTTTCTATCGATGGCTGGACGAGCGTTACGTTCACGCAAGCCAGCTCGAGCAGTCAGAGCCGACCCGCTACTTGCTTGAGGATCTGGAGCGTCGCGGAGAGCGGCTCGCGGAAGCGCTCGACCAGCTGCACAAGATCCAGGAGCGCCTGCTGGAGCGCGAGGTGCAACTGGCCCGCGTCGAGGGCGAGCTGGCCCACCGCGACCGAACCACGCGTGCGCTGGAACAGGATCTCACCGAGCTGCAGAGCCGCTACCGTACCGCGCTGCAGGTCACCGGCGAGAGCCGCCGCCTGAAGCGCGAGCTGGAGAACGAGCTGAAGGCGCTGGAAGCCAGGCTGTCACACGTCTCCGTCGCGAACGACGAGCTGAACGCGCACGTCGAGTATCTCAGCGGCCTGCTCACCGAGGCGGACGCGGCGCCGGAAGCGCAGCCCCCGGTGGATGTCCCCGGATCGCCCGCGCAGCCGCCGATCAGCGCTTCCTTGGAGCCCGGCTTGAGCCCGCACGCGGCGCACCTTCTTGAGGTGCTCGATGCCGCCGAGGCCCGGCTCGCGGCGAGCGATGCCATCCACACCGAGGAAACCATGCGGTATCGGGAGATTTTTGCGGCGCAAGACAATCACGTGCGCAATCTCGAATGCGCCCTGGGCGAGCGAGACCGTCGCATTGAGGATCTCGAGCGGATGCTGGCCGGCTGGCTGGTGCGTAAGGCGATGCGAGTCACGCAAGTTGTGCGGCGAAGATCATCGCGAGCGTGACCGCCCCGCCACGATGAGCAGGGCCCGTGGGCACCATACCACCTGCTCCAGGAGATTGCCGCCCCCTTCCCGAAGGCGCCGCCCATGGACGCTGGCAAGATAGCCCCCGGGGGCGGGGTTTCCAGGCCCGATGTCGGTGCCCGGCCAGTTGAAGCCTCCACGCCGCAAGACTCCGTGGCGCTGGGCTCCACGGACAGCGAAGCGGTGCGCCGGGCGGCTCTGGCGAAGCTGCTGAAGCACGGCACGCCGCCCACCGCCGCGCACGTGTTCTGGCAGTCCGACATCAACGACATGCGCAAGAACTCGCGCGGCGGTGGTTTTTTGCCCGCGCGGCCGGTCGTGACCCCGGACGGTCACTGCTACGTCGGCACCAACCGCGGCGAGCTGATCGCCTTCGATCCCGAGGGCAAGCCCGAGTGGCGCAAGACCCTGGGCGAGGTCAGCCCGTACAACGACCCCACGCTGGGCTGGGACGGCGCGCTGGTGTTGACCAACGAGCACGATACCCGCCTGCTGTGCCTGGAGCCCGACGGCAGCGTCCGCTACGACACGAACCTTCCCGAGATGGCCCGCTCGCGGCCGGAGGTGGACCCGCAGGGCCGCGTCTTCGTCATCGGCGACAGCGGCCTGCACGCGACCCACCCCGACGGGACCCACGCCTGGAGCGTGCCCAACCCCGCGCAATATTGCGGGTTCTTCCTGCGCCCGGACGGCAGCGCCATGGTGTACGGCGTGGACGCCGACGCGGGCTCGAAGTGCAAGCTGCAATGCGTGTCCCCCGAGGGGAAAGTGCTCTGGGGATACACCCACGAGGGCAGACCGGGCGGCATGCCGGCCACCGGACCCGACGGGGAGACCATCATTTCCGACACAAGCCGCGTCAAGATTTTCGACGCCGGCGGCCATCAACTGCGCTCGCTCGACCTGGGCAGCGACCTCGACGAGCCGCTGGTCGATCCCGACGGCCATATTTTCGTGGCTTCCCAGGACGGCCAGATCCGCTCGCTGGACATGAACCTTCAGGAAAACTGGCGCGTGGATCAGCCCGGCGCGGCCTCGTGTCCGCTGGCCCTGGGTCCTGACGGCACGCTGTACGCCACTTCGGTGATGGGCCGCGTGCACGCCTTCGACGGCAAGGACGGCAGTCGCCGCTGGACCTGCGACGTCAGCGAGCAATTACCGGCGCAAGCGTTTACGCGCGTGCTCCCGGCACCGGATGGCACGGTGTTCGTGCGCGGCGAGAAAAAAGTGCACGTGCTCGACCGCGACGGACTGCGCCGCGGAAACATGGGCGGCGAGGACTATCTCACCGCGTCCCGCGAGCCGCTCCTCAACGGGCGCCTCGCGGTCACCGACCTGGACCGCGTCTACCTCATCGGCCCCGCCGACTGGCTGGAGAATCTCCCCGATCCGCCCAAAGTCACCCACCCCACGGGTGACGTGAAGCGCGTCGGCGACTGGGTGATCATCAACGGCGTCCGCGTGCCCGTCCGCAAGCAGAAGGCTTAAACAGACACCTGCAACGGGGCGTCAAAGTGGTGCTCCACGCAATCCTGCGGCGTTCCGTCCTCCCAGGAGAGCATCGCGAACTCGGCCGGCACGTCCAGCGCCACGATCGGATGGTGCCAGACCCCCACGTGGTAATTGATCCCCTGGCCCGGGCCGCACACGAAAACCCGCAATCGGCTCGCGTCCGGCACACCGGAAAGATCCGGCGCCACCATGATCAGGAACCGCCCGCACACCATCGGCAAGAACGCCTGCGACGAAAACGGGTGCCGCTCCAGCAACCGCACCGTGAACGGCAATTTCTGCGGCGCCGAGCGGAACACCGCGAGATTGGGACGGGCCGCGTCCCGCCCATTGAACAGCTCCGCGCACCAGTCGAAACGCACCGCCGTGCCCTGATTCGCGCTGCTGCCCGCCTTGAGGCCGGCCGAGACCACGTCGCCGAAGGCCGCGAAGCCTTCCGGGGTGAGCCGCTCCGCAACAATCACTGAATCGGCGCCCCTCCGCGGATCCACTCGCCGAGAATTTCTCGCTCCTTATCCGGCATGTCGGTCATGTTGGCGAGCGGCATGGTTTTCTGCTCCACCGCGCGCACCAGGATGCGCGGCGCCAGGGCCTTGATCTGCTCCGGCGTATCCATCATCACGCCGCCGCCCGCCGCCGCAAAGCCGGGCTGGGTGGGATGCTGCGAGTGGCACTCGTTGCACCGTTTGGCGACGATCACGCGCACTTCGGAAAACTTGATCTTGGTGGTGACCGCCGTGGTTGGCGGCGCGGCCGGCGCAATGGTCAGCCACACCGACACCGCCAGCGAGATCACCGCCGCCGCCGCGGTCCATTTGCCCTCATTGTAGCCCACCAGCATCAGGTGGCGCAGGCTCGCCCCAAAAATGAACAGCAGCCCGACCAGCGCCCAGTTGTACGGGTTCCCGTAAATCGACGGAAAGTGGTTGCTGAGCATCAGGAAAATGACCGGGAACGTCATGTAGGTGTTTTGCGTGGAGCGCGCCTTGGCGTGCTTGCCCAACCCGTAGTCGACCTCGCGGCCCTCCTTCGCGGCCTGGTACATTTTCCGCTGCGGCGGAAGAATGTGCACCCACACGTTGAACGCCATCAGGCTGGCCAGCATCGCGCCCAGATGCAAATATGCCGCGCGCGGGCTGAGCAGGTGCAGCAGGCCCCAGGTCACGCCCATGAACAACGCGAACGAGATCGCCACCGCAATCAGCGTGTGGTGCCGCAACGGCGTGCGCCACAGACCGTCGTAGATGAGCCATGCGACCGGAAGCAAGAATATTCCGAGGTGCACCGCGGCCACCGTCGAGATTTTTGAAACCGCCGGATCCACCATCATCGCGCCGGCGCTCATGTAGTAGACGACGATGACCAGCAGGAAGCCGCTGATCCACGTCGTGGTGGCCTCCAGCCAGAACCAGCGCAGGTAGGGGGGCAATTTGCCGGGCTCGAGCAGGCGTTTCTCGAGGGTATAATACCCGCCGCCGTGGATCATCCAGGTGACGCCGGTGACGCCTTCCTTACGCTGCGGATCGTCGCGCAGGTTGCGATCGATCCACATGAAAAGTAAGGAATCGCCGATCCAGGTAATGGCGGCGATGACGTGAATCCAGCGGAGCAGCAGGCCCAGCCATTCCTGCCACAGCTCCATCAGGTTCCGCGAGCTTTTCGGATGAATTCTTTCAAAAGGTTTTCCGAGACGCGCATGCGATAATCGCGCGTGGAACGGACGTCGTCAATCGGGCTGATGTCCGCGCGCAGCGCCTCGCTGGCGTCGCCCCCGTGGATCAGCACTTCCTCGGTCTTGTGGCAGCGCAGCGGGATGGGCGCGACGCTTCCCATCGCGATGGCCACCTCGGTGAAACGGTTGCCGTCGTGAAGGCCGACCGCCGACATGACCACCTTGGAAATCGCCTGCGCGAGCCGCGTGCCGACCTTGCGATAGTAGTGCACGCGTCCGTACGACACGCGAGGGAGAATGATACGCGCCACCAGCTCACCTGGCTGCATCTGCATCTGCTTGTAGCCGGTGTGGAAGCCGTCGTACGGCACCCGCCGCTTTCCCGACGGAGATATCAGCTCCAACGAAGCGCCGTAGGTCAACAGGGCCGGCGGCGAGTCCGCCGCGGGGGACGCATTGGCGACGTTTCCGCCCAGCGTTCCGCGATTCTGGATGGCGACGGCGCCGGTTTCGCGCGCCGCCCGCGCCAGGTTGGGAAATTCCCGCACCAGGGTTTCGTTGGCCAGCACGTCGGTGTAGGTGGTCAGGGCGCCCAGCGAAATCTCCTCGTCGGACACCGAGATGCCGCGCAATTCGTCCAGGTGCCAGATGCTGAAAAACTTCTTCCAGGTCAGTTTTCCCGCATTAAAGCCGACCATTACGTCGGTGCCGCCGGCGAATGGCCGCCAGCCGTCCGCCAGCAATTGCAAGGCCTCATCCAGCGTGGACACGACGACGAGGTCGAATTCCGGAACCGCCGCCCTCATCGCGCCGCCTCGAGCACCGAGTCGTAAATCCGCTTGTAGCCGGTGCAGCGGCACAGGTTGCCGGCCAGCGCGGTGCGCACTTCATCCAGGCTGGGATTCGGCGTGCGCTCCAGCAGATCGGCGGCGGCCAGGATCATCCCCGGCGTGCAGATGCCGCACTGCGCGCCGCCCAGCCGCACGAAGGCCTCTTGCAGGGCGCGGCCCCGCGGCGTGTCGGCGGCGCCTTCGATGGTGCGGATCTCGCGACCGGCCGCCTGCGCGGCCGGCACGAGGCACGAGCACACGAGGCGCCCTTCGAGCATCACCGCGCACGCGCCGCACTCGCCTTCGCCGCAGCCTTCCTTGGTCCCGGTCAGGCCCAGGTCGACGCGCAGCACGTCAAGCAGGCGCGCCATCGGGTACACGTGGGCTTCGCGCGCCTCGCCGTTTACCCGCATTTTCAAGGAGATTTTTTCACCCGCCATGCATCGCCTCCATGAGCCGCTCCGGCGTGCAGGGAATCGCGGGCACGCTCACCCCGGTCGCCGCCTCGATCGCGTTGAGGATGGCCGGCGCGGGCCCGTCCATGGGCAGCTCGCCCAGGCCCTTCGCGCCGCCCGGTCCCAGCGTGTGCGGCACCTCTTCGAAGAATACCCGGATGACCGGGAGATCCACCGAGGTGGGCATGATGTAGTTGGTCATCTGACCGTTCATCACGCGCCCGTCCTTGTACACCACTTTTTCGTAGAGCGCGTAGCCGATGCCCTGGGCCACGCCGCCCTCCACCTGTCCTTCGGCCAGCACCGGGTGCATGACCCGGCCGATTTCCTGGACGGCCACGAAATCCTCCACCCGCGTCTCGTAGGTGACCGTGTCCACCGCCACCTGCGCCACGTAGGCGCCCCAACCGTAGGCGCCGTAGGCGTCGCCCTGGTACTTCTGGTCGTCCCACTGGATGCTGCCCGGCAGTATGTACTGCGCGTAGCGCTTCAAGTGGCCGAATTCGGCAACGTATCTGCGGCAGGCCTCGGCAAATTCTTCGGGAGTGTACACCGGCCCCAGCAGCCGCTCCTGAGTCAGGCTATGGCGCACGGATACCGCCGCGGTCTCCAGCAATTTTCCCACGATCATGCAGGTGCGCGAGGCCACGGTGGGGCCGCTGTTGGGCACTTCCGCGGTGTCCGGCTGCGCGATCACGATCCGCTCGTAAGGCAAGGAAAGCGCGTCCGCCACCACCTGCGCGAAAATCGTGTTGGTTCCCTGGCCGATCTCGGTGTTGGCGGCCAGCACGCGAACGATGCCTTCCGCGGTGGCTTCCACGCCGGCCACCGAGCCGAGCATTTTTTCCCCAGCCCCGGTGAATCCCGAGCCGTGGAAGAAGCAGGCCAGTCCCATCCCCCGCTTCACGCGGGACGACGAATTCTCCCGAGCAAATTTTGCCTGCCGCTCGTGGAAGCGCGATTCCTTCAGCGCCCGGTCGAGAACCACGTTCATGTCCACGCCGTCGCGGATGATCTGCCCGGTCCCGGTCCGCAGCCCGTCGGCAAGGAAATTCCGCCGCCGGATCTCCTCCGAGGAAATTCCCAGCACGCGCGCGATCTTGTCCATGTGCCGCTCGGTGGCGAACATGCTCTGCGGCGCGCCGAAGCCGCGGAAGGCGCCGTGGGGCGGCGTGTTGGTGGCCATCGCGCGGGAAGTGATCCGCACGTTCGGACAATAGTAAGGACCGGTCGCGTGAATCGATCCGCGCGACAGCACGACCGGAGACAAGGTCACGTACGCGCCGCCGTCTACGAGAAACTCAATTTCCATGGCCAGCAGCTTGCCGTCTTTGGAAACCGCCGTGCGGTGCCGCGAGCGCGAGGGGTGGCGCTTGGTGGTGGCCTCCATGTCTTCTTCGCGGTCGTAGATGATCTTCACCGGGCGCCCGCCGGCCTTCCACGAGAGCAGCGCGGCGTGGCCGGCGATAATCGACGGATAATCCTCTTTTCCACCGAACGCGCCGCCGGTCTCGGTCTGCACGACCCGCACGTCCTCGTCCGCCATGCCGAACAGGTAGGTCAGCGCGCCGTGCACGTAGTAGGGGCACTGCATCGAGCCCCACACGGTGACGCCCTTCTCCGGGCTGGCCTCGGCGATCATCCCCTGGGGCTCGATGTAAAGCTGCTCCTGCGCCTCGGTATAGTAGGTGCCCTCCACGACGTGGTCGGCCTGGGCCCACGCCGAGTCCACGTCGCCCTTCTCGATGCGCAGCGCCTTGAGGACGTTGTCCTCGCCGTAGATCA
>Ga0194128_10009620_pt1 | contig 11763 bp, 11 predicted proteins | sample TA2KigCa65mmetaG_FD_148650 | JGI IMG/M metagenome (GOLD analysis project Ga0194128, IMG submission 148650) | Freshwater microbial communities from Lake Tanganyika, Tanzania - TA2015037 Kigoma Deep Cast 65m | ecosystem: Environmental > Aquatic > Freshwater > Lake | place: Tanzania: Lake...
AGGGCATCCTCCGTCTGGAGCTTCAGCACCTCGGATGGTACAGGCTCTGCCCTCATCCCGCCTCGCTCGGCCATCAGGCCGCTGCGGAAATTCCCCTCAGATGCTCACAATGAGATCCACACCCCGTTACGGCGGTATGACTACTACGGGGCATCGGGCGTCATCGACAAAGTGGATGACTTCTTGTTCGACGACGAACTCCTTCTCATAGCTGAAGACGGCGCGAATCTGCTTCTGCGTAACCTGCCACTGGCCATCTTGGCGCGTGGCAAGTATTGGGTGAATAACCACGCCCATATACTCAAGCCAAAGAGAGGCAACATCGAGTATCTAGCGGCGTTGATGGAATGCATCGACTACCGGCCTTGGATTTCTGGCGCAGCGCAGCCCAAGCTGACCCAGGACCGGCTGATGAGCATCAGAATCGTCGTTCCGCCGCCGCCGGAGCAAGACAGCATCACTAAGTGGCTGGAGCGCGAAACAGCTGCACTCCGGGCGACTATTCAACGGAGCCGTCGTGAACTCGACCTGCTCCGCGAATATCGCACCAGTCTCATCGCAGATGTGGTCACCGGCAAGATCGACGTGACCGATGCGGCAGCACGGCTGCCGGAGGACGTCGGGGAACCCGATGCAGACGACGAGGTAGATACAGAAGCGGACGTCGAAGAATCTGCTGACGAAATCGACGCGGGCGCAGCAGAGGCCGAAGCGTGACCGATCTGCTCGCCCAATTGCGGCGCAATCAGCAGCGCGGCAGCAAGCCGCGCTGTCATGGCCTCACGCACGGAGACTTGGCGCGCCGTGCCGGCACGCTTACGGAGCTGATTGCTCCGTGGGGAGAGGTCAGCTTGGACGATTTCTGCATGCCGGAGGGCTTCAATGACGTCGGCGAAGCGCAATTGCACGCGGCCGTCCGACTTCTTCCCGACGGCATTCGATCCGTACTTGCGTCATGGTGGCTCGCTGTGCCGTCACCGAAAGCCACCACTCCCAACTGGGATTTCGCATGTACGTGCCGGATCGGAGATGACCGCGGGCTTCTGTTGATTGAGGCAAAGGCTCACCAGGGTGAGTTGCATAAGGAAGAATGCGGCAAAGCCTTGACGTTCCCGTCTCGGCCAACAGCATGCGCAACCACGTGCGGATCGGCGCGTGCCTCGACGAAGCCAGCATCGCGCTCGCATCCGAAACGGGCCGACCGTGGGCGTTGAGCCGCGACCACCATTATCAGATGTCGAACCGATTCGCCTGGGCATGGAAGCTCACAGAGCTCGGCGTGCCAGTCGTTCTCGTCTATCTGGGTTTTCTCGGCTGCGACGATATGGCGAAAGACAGCGCCGTCATCGCGACCGAAGCGGAGTGGGAACAGCTTGTCAGGACGCACAGCTCGTCAATCGCACCGCCGGAAGTCTGGGGTCAGACTTGGCGTCTGCACGGGCGAGCCTTCGTCCCATTGATTCGCAGCTTGAGCGTGCCACTCAAGCCGGCCTCCTGATGCGACATGAGCCACACTGATACCAGCGAGCGCGGTCTGGAGGAATTGATCGTCCGGGCGATGACCGGCCGCACGGACGTCCTCGTCCCCGCGCACATGGCCACCGAGACGTCCGTTCCGGTGGCGGGCGGCACCGGCTGGCTCCTCGGAGGCCCGACCCACTACGATCGGGAGTACTGCGTCGATCTCGTGCAGTTGCGGGGATTCATCCTGGCGACTCAGGAACACCTCCTCGAACCCCTCCAACTCAATACGGACGGGCCCACGCGCCAGAAGTTTCTCGCGCGCCTCCAGGGCGAGATTACGAAGCGGGGCACCATCGACGTTTTGCGCCACGGGATCAAGCACGGGCCACACCACATCGACCTGTTCTACGGAACCCCTTCGCCAGGCAACGAGAAGGCGGCCGAGCGCTACGCGTGCAATCGCTTCAGCGTCACTCGCCAGCTCCGTTACAGCCGCGACGAGACGCAGCGGGCGCTCGACATGGCGCTGTTCATCAACGGACTGCCCATCGCGACGTTCGAGCTGAAGAACAGCCTGACCAAACAGACCGTCGCCGACGCCGTCGCCCAATATCAGCGCGACCGGGATCCGCGTGAGAAGCTCTTCGAGTTCGGCCGTTGTATCGCGCATTTCGCTGTTGACGAACAGGAAGTGCGCTTCTGTACGCACCTTGTGGGCAAGGGTGCCTGGTTCTTGCCCTTCAACCGTGGCTGGAACGATGGAGCCGGCAATCCGCCGAACCCTAACGGGTTAAAGACAGACTATCTGTGGAAGCACGTCCTCACTCGGAACGGCCTCACCGACATCCTCGAGAACTACGCGCAGATCGTCGAGACGAAGGATCCGAAGACCGGCAAGAAGAAGTCGGTCCAGATCTGGCCGCGATACCACCAGCTCGACGTTGTGCGCCGTCTCCTGGCCGACACACAGGCGCACGGCGCGGGCCGGCGGTACCTGATTCAACACTCGGCCGGAAGCGGCAAGTCGAACTCGATCGCCTGGCTCTCGCACCAGATGATTGGCCTGAAGAGGAACGATTCCGCCATCTTCGACTCGATCATCGTCGTCACTGATCGCCGTATCCTCGACCAACAAATCCGAGACACGATCAAGCAGTTTGCGCAGGTCGGTGCAACTGTCGGGCATGCCGAGCATTCCGGCGATCTGCGCAAGTTCATCGCCGAAGGAAAGAAGATCATCATTTCCACGGTGCAGAAGTTTCCGTTCATCCTCGACGAGATCGGGAGTGAACACCGAGGGCGGCACTTCGCGATCGTCATCGACGAAGCGCACTCGAGCCAGGGCGGGCGGACGTCGGCGGCGGTCTCGATGGCGCTTTCAACCGCTGGCGCGGAAGAAGACGATGAGACCTTGGAAGACAAGATCAACCGGCTGATGGAGGCGAAGAAGCTCCTGCCCAACGCCAGCTACTTCGCCTTCACCGCCACCCCCAAGAACAAGACGCTCGAGATCTTCGGCGAAGCCGCTCCTCAGGCCGACGGAACGGTCAAGCACCGTCCGTTCCACAGCTACACCATGAAGCAAGCCATCCAGGAGGGGTTCATCCTGGATGTGCTCGCGCACTACACGCCGGTCGACAGTTACTACAAGCTCGTGAAGACCGTTGAGAGCGACCCTGAATTCGACACCAAGCGGGCGAAGAAGAAGCTGCGCCGCTACGTAGAGAGCCACGACCACGCCATACGGCTCAAAGCCGAAATCATGGTCGACCACTTCCACGAGCAGGTGCTGGCGTTGAACAAGATCGGCGGCGAGGCGCGGGCGATGGTCGTGACGAGCGGGATCGACCGGGCCATCCAGTACTTTCACGCTATCCGCGACTACCTGACGGAGCGCAAGAGCCGCTATCGGGCCATCGTCGCCTTCTCTGGAGAGCACGAGTACGGCGGTGTGAAGTTGACGGAGGCCTCGTCGAACGGATTTCCATCGAGCGAGATCGCCGACAAGATCCAGGAGGACCCGTATCGGTTCCTGATCTGCGCCGACAAGTTCCAGACCGGGTACGACGAGCCGCTGCTGCACACGATGTACGTGGACAAGGTGCTTTCGGGGATCAAGGCGGTGCAGACGCTCTCTCGTCTGAACCGGGCGCACCCGAAGAAGCACGACGTCTTCGTACTCGATTTCATGAACGACTCGGACACGATTCGTGAGGCCTTCGCCGACTACTATCGGACGACCATCCTGGCCGAAGAGACAGACCCAAACAAGCTGCACGACCTCAAGGCTGCGCTCGACGGGTATCAGGTGTACTCGACGACGCAGATCGACGAGCTGGTCGGGCTTTATCTGAATGGTGCCGACCGCGACAAGCTGGATCCGATCCTGGACGTTTGCGTCGCGGTCTACAAGGGGCAACTGAACGAGGACGGACAGGTCGATTTCAAAGGGAAGGCCAAGGCGTTTCTCCGGGCCTACGGCTTCCTGTCATCCATCCTGCCGTACACCAGCGCGGACTGGGAGAAGCTCTCGATTTTCCTGAACTTCCTGGTTTCGAAGCTGCCGGCGCCCATCGAGGAGGACCTCTCGAAAGGCATTCTTGAGGCCATCGACATGGACAGCTACCGTGCCGAGAAGAAGGCCGCAGTCAAGATCCAGCTTCCAGACTCGGACGCCGAGATCGAACCGGTTCCGACCACCGGCGGTGGTCGCAAGACCGAGCCGGAGCTCGATCGCCTTTCGAATATCCTTAAGGTTTTCAACGACCAGTTCGGCAACATTCCGTGGAGCGACGCCGACCGTGTACACAAGTTGATCACCGAGGACATCCCGAACCGCGTCGCCGCCGACACGGCGTATCAGAACGCGAAGCTGCATTCGGACAAGCAGAACGCGAGGATCGAGCACGACAAAGCGCTGGCGCGGGTGATGACGGCCGTGCTGAAGGACGACACGGAGCTGTTCAAGCAGTTCATGGACAACGAGAGCTTCAGGCGCTGGCTTACCGACACGGTATTCGGGATCACGTACGAACAGCGACCTTGATTGAATCGGCAAGGTACTGGTCTGAACAAGAGGCCGTCAGAGGTCCGAGGTCAGGTCGCTCCGACAAGTGCAAGCTGTGAGGGAGGGCGCTGGGCGGGTCAAGGGCGCGACGAACGAATGCGTGGAGCGGCGAAGCGGACCCTTGACGCGCCCAAGCCCTCCCGCAAAATGTGAAGCCGGAGCGACAAGCAAACGATTATTGCGCGGATGCTGAAACTGTTGGGTGGGGCCTCGTAATGCACTAGCTCTATCAGCGGTAGCATGCTGGCGATCCGCGGCAAAGATGTCAAAACAGATTTCAGAAACTACGAGGCGAGATCTCCGCGAGGTGCTTGCGAAGATCAAATGGTGGGGACGTCTTGAGGAGACGACGTTCCTGGAGCGTTTGTATCCGCTCGACGAGATGCCGTCATACGACCCTCGTTACAAGACGGCAGAGCAGGACATCTATCAGCACCGGCTGAACAACAGCGATTGGCCGGACGATTGGCTGTTCGACGACGACCGGTTTGGCCTGGGTAACGGCGAAGACGAGGAACTGCTTCGGTTTTTGACTGAGATGCTGCATCCGATCGTGCGCGACGAGAGTGAGTCGGAGGAGATCATCGACAGGCTGAATCCGCTTCTGAGGGCCGATGGATTTCAGATTGCACCAAATGGTGCGATCTCCGGACGTCCGACGTACGGTTGGGAAAGAGTTGACACAAAAGCGTCGTCTTTCAACAAGCACTTCACGAAGGATATCGCACCGTTGATCGCGACGGTATCGGAGCTGGCGCGCGAAGACGGTGGGGAGCTGGAACGGCGAGTGCTTCAGGAAGGAAGAGCGAGCCTTGAGGAGCCGGAGTACGACAACTGGGACGGGGGCACGTACTACTACACGCTGACGCTGACTGTTCCAGTGCCTCTCTTTGCCCAGCTCGGAAATAGCGGCAGTGAGCTGGAGCAGACGATTTCAAAGCGCATAAACCAGTTGCAGCGAGGCCCTGACAGGCACCGCATAACGGCCGTCGTGATTCAACCTGGGATGGCGAAGTCGGGAAACGCATCCGGCGCGCTTTCGAAGGTCATCGATCAGCGTTCACAGGCGCCCGTGCCCGCGTTCTGGACTCCCGGTCAGTTCAGGCTGTTTCTTAGCCACGTGAGCCAGTTCAAGCAACGCACCGTTGCTCTCAGGGATGCGCTGGCGAAGTTTCACATCTCGGGATTCGTCGCCCACGACACCATCGAGCCTGGCGAATTGTGGCAGCGGGAGATCGAGGCTGCCCTCAAATCGATGGATGCGATGGCCGCAATTCTCACGCCTGAGTTTCCGAATAGCCAGTGGACGGATCAGGAAGTCGGCTGGGCACTGGGAGCTGGTGTTTACGTTCTTCCGATACGGCGCGGGCTCGATCCTTACGGATTCATCGCCGAAGTGCAGGGGATCCACGGCACGGACAAGAAGGTCGGTGCAGTGGCAAACGAGATCTTCAATGCGCTTCTGAAGCAGAAGCTGACCAGAGACCGCCTGCTGGAAGCGGTTGTTGTGGGCTTCGAGAGGAGCGCCACAGCAGACGATGCGAGGGCGAATGGGGCGCTCGTTGAGCGGGGAGGCCCGTTTCCGGCTGCATTGGCACAGCGTTTAGAAGCCGCCGCTCGATCGAATCAGCACGTTGCTGCTGTGAGGGGGTTGCGTGAGCAGATCCAGCGCGTCGCGCGCGCCATCGGCAAGCAGACCCTTTAGTAAGTACCGATGAACTACCTTCTGACTCCGCTGCATTCGCACTACGACTTAGGCTTTGGCGCCACAGGAAACGCTTTCAAGATGGCTGCCGACCATCTTGAGAGCTCTCCGGAGGCAAAGAAGGACAATCTCTTCAACGCCCATTTGCCGATCAACTTCCTCTACCGCCATGCGATTGAACTTCATCTGAAATCTGCGATCGTCATCTTTCACAAGCACCTGAAGATTCCGTACGGCGATCAACCGTGCACAGCAGAACCCATGGTCAAAGTCGAAGGCCGGTGGCTGCCCTTCAACCGAGTTCATGGCATTGCGGAACTCTGGACCTCGGTGGACACCCAAAACCGACAATTAGTCGACACCGCAAAACCGACAATTAACTGACGACGGCCGAGACGTTGACGTCGGCGATGGACGTGTAGTCCTTCGCCGCCATGAGCAACGTCTTGGAGCCACACAAACAGCAAGAAGTCCTCGCGCTCGGACGACTGGGGTGGACGCTGACGCGGATCGGCCGCGCCACGGGCGTCCATCGCGTGACGGTCGGCGAGTACCTGCGCGCCGCGGGGATTCCGATCCGCGGACGGGGTCGGCCAGGCGAAGGTCCACCAAAACCGACAATTTCCGAGCAGGTGTCCACCGACTCGGTGGCAAACCCGGCCACCACCGTGACGGTGTCCACCGATTCGGGCCAAGCCGGGGAGCCCAGCCGAGCCCCGAGTGCCAGTGCGTGCGAGCCGTATCGCGAGCTGATTGACACCGCGATGGCCAGCGGGCGCAACGCCATGGCGATCTGGCAGGACCTGGTCGATGACCACGGCTTCACGGCCCGCTACGCCAGTGTGCGGCGGTTCGTCGCGAAGCTGCGTGGGACCACGCCGCCGGAGGCGCGCGTCGTCATCGCCACAACGCCAGGCCAGGAAGGCCAAGTCGATTACGGCGACGGGCCGATGGTGCGGTGGGCCGGGACCGGGAAGTACCGCCGCACCCGATTGTTTCTGCTGACGCTCGCGCACTCCCGGAAAGCGGTGCGGCTGCTCACGTGGAAGTCCAGTGCGCTGATCTGGTGCGAGCTGCACGAGCGCGCGTTTCGGAGGCTGGGCGGCGCGCCGGCCGTCATCGTCCTCGACAATCTCAAGGAAGGGGTGCTCACGCCGGACATCTACGATCCGGCGCTCAATCCGCTCTACCGGGATGTGCTCGCGCACTACGGCACCGTCGCACTGCCGTGTCGCGTGGGCGATCCCGATCGCAAGGGCAAGGTCGAATCCGGCATCGGCCACACGCAGCGGACGCCGCTGCAGGGGCTGCGCTTCGAGACAATCGAGGTGGCGCAAGCTTATCTCGAGCGCTGGGACGAGCACTGGGCCGACACGCGCATCCACGGCACCACCAAGCGGCAAGTCGCGGCAATGTTTGCCGAAGAACGGCCCACCCTCCGGCCGCTCCCCGTCGAACCCTTCCGCTATTACTGCTTCGGCGATCGCACGGTGCACCTCGATGGCTGTGTCGAAGTCGAGGCCGCCTTCTATGGCGCGCCACCGGGCTGGATCGGCCGGCGCCTCCATGTGCAGTGGAACGCCCTGCACGTGCGCTTGCTCGATCCGACGACCCGGCAGCTCCTCCGCGAGCACCTGCGCGCGCCGCGGGGCTATCACCGCATCGACGACCGCGACCGGCCGGCCCGGACGCCGCCCACCACCCTGGTCCTGCTCGGACGCGCGGCCACCGCCGGCGCAGCGATTGGCGCCGTCTGCCGCGCCATTCACGCGCAGGGCACCGCGCACAGCGTGCGTCAGATCCTCGGCGTGCTCGCCCTGGCCAAGAAACACGGCGTAGCCGTCGTCGAGGACGCCGCGAAGGCGGCACTGGAGATTGGCGTCCCCACCTATCGTTTCCTTCGCAAGTACGTCGACCGGCGGCCACCGCTGCCCCTCACGCTGAAGCAAGTCGATCCCCTCATTCGGCAGCTGACGCTCTACCGCGACCTCATTGATCAGAAAACAGGAGGCTCAGAATGACACTCGTGGAACTCGACCGTGCGCTCCGCAAACTCCGGCTCTCCGGCATGGCCGACGTCCTCGAGACGCGGCTGCGCCACGCCCAGGCCGAGCGCCTGCCTCCGCTCGATCTGATCGCCACGCTCGTCTCCGACGAGCTCCGCCGGCGCGAAGACCGGCTGCTGGCCCGGCGGCACAAGCTCGCCGGCTTCCGTGATTCCGACCGCTCGCTCGAGAATTTCGATTTCGACTTCAACAAGAAGATGAACCGCGCGCTCATCTTCGACCTCGCGACGGCGCGCTTCATCCAGCAGCGGGAGGATGCGCTCTTCCTCGGCCCGCCCGGCACCGGCAAGAGCCATCTGGCGCAAGCCATCGGCCGCGCCGCCATCCAGCAGGGCTATCGCGTGACCTACCGTGAGGCCCACACGCTGCTTGAGGAGATCGCAGAGGCAGCCGTCGACGGCACGCGCAAAACGCTCGTGGCGGATCTCGCGATCGTCCCGCTCCTCATCATCGACGACCTCGGCATGCGTAAGCTCCCACACACCGCCGCCGAGGATCTCTTGGAGCCGATCATGCGGCGCTATGAACGGGCCTCGACGATCCTGACTTCGAATCGGCCCGTGGACGACTGGGGCAAGCTGCTCGGCGATACCGCCGCGGTCACCGCGCTCCTCGATCGGCTCTTACATCACGCGCACGTGCTCAAGTGCGGACCAAAGAGCTGGCGCACAAAAGTCCACACGGACTTGCGGACGGACGACACCTCGAAGTAGAAATCACGAGTCTCGGCCGCTGGAAATTGTCGGTTTTGCCTGTCCAGAAATTGTCGGTTTTGAACCGTCCACCGAGGCTTCTGGAACTATGTGGGCGAGCTATTCATCGAGCATGCGGAGTGGCTTCAAGAAAATACGAAGTGCGACTGGACGTTCGATGACGACAACAAAACGCACGTTCGACTCATACATGACGGAGATCCGCGGAGCACGTTCTTCAGATATCCGACCACGAAGAATCTTGCCGCTGACGTCGACAAATCAGCGATGCAAGAATTCACGTCGAAGGATCTAGAGGAGCTATTCGCCAGGCCGAAAGAAGACCAGAAGAAAGTGTTCGCAATGATTGTTGAGAACGACGATAAGGAATTCGTTCGCGGGTACATGTTCGACGACGAAAGGGGAAAGGAGTTGAGCGCAGCGTTACGCGCGTTCTCGACCACCTGCGACAATCTGCATGCGGCCTTGCGGATGGAGATGTGCGGTGGCTGGTAAGTGCCGAAGTGCACTTCACTCGTTCAGCCGGTCCTGCACCTCCGTGACGAACGGCGAAGGGTTGCCGCCTGAATACATCATGTGCAGCTCCTGCTTGGCCCTGGTGAACCCGACATAGAACGACCGCCGTGCCTCGCGCCTCGCGGCGTCGTCCGCTCCCGCGCGCGGCAGACGCCCATCATTGAGGCCGAACAACACCACAGCCTCGAATTCGCGGCCTTTCGCGCTGTGCAAACTTGAAAGATTTATCCGTTCAGCGCCGTCGCCAAAGCCGGCGAACTGCGCGAGGGTCATCCCGGCGACGTCTCCGGTGCGGGTCCGCGCGATGAAAGCGCGAAGGACAGCTCGTTCTTCATCCAAACGTAAGCGTTCGACAAACCCCGTCTTGAGCGGTACCGCTGCCTGACGGATTCTTCGCCCAGGAGGATTTCCTGATGACGGAGAGCCGTACCACGGCGCGGATGGCGCGCCTCGTGGCGCAGTGGCGCAAGAGTGGTGAATCTGGGGCGAGCTTCGCGCGGCGTCACCGCATTCCGACATGGACCTTTTGGTACTGGCAGCGCAAGCTGTCGGCGACGCCGGCGCCTGAGCCGCCGCGGGTGCCGTTCGTGCCGGTGCAGGTCGCGGTGGACGACACCCCGGTGATCGAGCTGGTATTCACCAGCGGCGAGCGCCTCCAGGTACGGGCCGGGGCATCGGCCGACCTGGTGCGGGCGACCGTCAGCGCGCTGCGGTCGGCGGGCTGACGCTCTCGCCGGCAGTCCAGATCTACCTGGCCACGGGCGCGACGGATCTCCGGCGGTCGATTGATGGCCTGGCGGCGCTCGTGCGCCAGCGCTTCGATCTCGATCCCCAGTCCGGCCACCTGTTCCTGTTTCGCAATCGTCGCGGTGACCGGCTCAAGATCCTCGCGTGGGATCACGGCGGCTTCTGGGTGCTCTATAAGCGGCTCGAGCGCGGGACGTTCGCGTGGCCGGCCGAGGATCGCGGTGATCCAGTCACGATGCGCAGCGGAGACCTCGTGCTGTTGCTCTCGGGGATCGATCTCGCGCACACGCGCCGCCGCCGCTGGTATGAGCGTGCGGCGTGACCACTACCCATCGTGATCCGTGTAAGCAGACGAGGCGCATGGATCGTAAGTGGTGGTGAATGGATCAGCCGCGCGCGCTCAGCGACACGATCGAGGATCTCGCAACCGCGCGTGCCCTCATTGATTCGCTCCAAGAGCAACTCACGACATCCCAACGCGAGATCGCCGCGCTGCGACACGAACTCGACATCCTCTGTCAGCGGCTGTTCGGCAAGAAATCGGAGCGCGTCGATCCACGACAGCTGAAACTCGCGCTCGAGCAGCTCGCCAACGAGCGGGGCCCGATCACCGAGCCCGTGGAGATGGATTCGGGCGAGACGCCGGTGCGCAGCCACACGCGCCGGAAGCCGACGGGCCGACGACCGTTGCCCGCGCATCTGCCGCGGCGCCGCGTCGAAGTCGACATCCCGGAGGCCGAGAAGCACTGTGCGTGCGGCCACGACCGCACGCGGATCGGCGAAGACGTTTCCGAGAAACTGGAATACGAGCCGGCGCGGTTCGTGGTGATCGAAACCGTCCGCCCGAAATACGCGTGTCAGCATTGCCACGAAGGCGTCGTCGAAGCGCCGGCGCCGCCACAGGCCGTGGAGAAGTCGCTCGCTGGCGAAGGGCTCCTCGCGCACGTGGTCGTCTCGAAGTATGTTGACCATTTGCCGCTGCATCGGCTCGAGGGGATCTTCGCCCGCGAGGGCATCGATCTGCCCCGGAGCACCCTGTGCGGCTGGGTCGCCGACGTGGCGACGGCGCTGACGCCGATTGGCGAGCAGCTGGGCGGCGAGATCACGGCGGCCAACTATCTCCAGACCGACGACACGAGCATCACGATCCTGGGCGACGATGGTGGCAGCTTCAAGGGCCGCATCTGGACGTATCTCGATCCGCTCGCTCGGCAGGTGATGTTTGACGCCACCCCCACGCATGAGCGCGACGGCCCGGCGGCGTTTCTCGCGGAGTTCCGCGGCAAGCTCCAGGCGGATGCCTACAGTGGCTACGACGGGCTCTATCAGAGCGGACGCGTGATCGAAATCGGGTGCTGGGCGCAGTATCCAGAGCGCGGAATTATCCGGAGCGCGTCGTATCTGTCGACACAAATCCACTGAGGGCATGAAGACGGACTCCGGATAAAACCGACCGGCCGTTGCGCTCGTAGAGAGGGCGATGGC
>Ga0194128_10009628_pt1 | contig 11757 bp, 9 predicted proteins | sample TA2KigCa65mmetaG_FD_148650 | JGI IMG/M metagenome (GOLD analysis project Ga0194128, IMG submission 148650) | Freshwater microbial communities from Lake Tanganyika, Tanzania - TA2015037 Kigoma Deep Cast 65m | ecosystem: Environmental > Aquatic > Freshwater > Lake | place: Tanzania: Lake...
GACCGAACTCCAACATGTGTCCCAAACTGATTGGACGTAGGCGTCCGGTAAATTTGGTTGCCGCGTCGGCGTGCGCGTAATCCACTTCAACCAGGATGTTGTTCATGCGCGGCTTGATCGTGAATTTCGGGCCAGACGTTTTGAACGATCGAAACTTGGGATGTATTTGCAGTGGCGGTAATTCTCCCGGCCGTTCGACGCCAGTGCCGATTTCGTAATCCGAGACAACCGCGACGCGATGCTCACCCGCAATCGCCCCATCGCTGGCCGCGAATGTGCTGAGCCGAAGGGTTCCATCTTTGGCGATTTCTCCGAAGCGGTGATCGGCTTGGCTTGGTCGATCGCTTCGAATTCCACCGTTCCCCTTGTCAGCGGCTTCCCGTCGGGGAATACAACCGTCCCGTGAACAAGATACGTCTTCGGAGGGCCACCGCATCCGCAGACGAAGCTGGCCGAGATTATCAGCATTTCCAAAACGTGCCGACGGAGCATGAAAGACGTGGCCAATTAGGGTTCTTTGTATCGGATTGGAATGCCGTTTCGCCCAACCAACAACGTAACGCGACGGTAGGACACGTCAAATGCCGGGCCACTGCGTGCCAGTTCAATGAGTTGATAAATCCATTTCAGGCTGGAAAAGTAAGTGCCCCTGTCGTTCAAGTGCTGGCAAGATCGCAGATTCGAGATTTGGCAGGCCGCATGTCCATTTCATCGCATCACTGGTTCGTGCAAACCGACTTCGGAGCGTTACTCGGCCCGATGCCGGCCGATGCGCTGGCCGAGATGGCCCGCACCGGCGCACTCCTGGAGCGAGATCAAGTGCGAGAAGCCTCCAACGGCGTTTGGCGCACGGCCAGCGATTGCCCCGGCTTTTTCGAAGAAGCCGCGCAGCCACTTCGTCAACCAGATAGGTTGCAAGAACCCGCCTCGCCACGCTCTTCATATAAGATCGCGTCTTCCGCGCGGCTGCTCGATGACCTGATGAGGTCCGATCACAACGACAGCTCGCGGCGGCCAGTGAAGCCGACTGCGAAGCACGTCGCGGAGTTGGATTTTGAAGTCGATGTGCCGCTATTCGCACCCGCGACTGTGTCCAAACCACCGGCGGTGGCCGCGAGCCGTGCGGTCGAAGAATTCGAAATGCGTTCAATGCCGGTCGTCATACCGCAACCGTCATCGGTTGACGTCGCCGCGCCGCCGCCTGCCCCAGCGCTTGCCACAGAGCCGCCGCCAACCGATCGAATCGCCGATTGGGAGCCGCCGGCGGCCGTCCCGGTTCGTCGCGTTCCAACGACTAGCAGATCTTCTCCGAGGCCCAGTCTTTGGAAACGCTTGCGGACAGTGGCTGCGCTCGTCGCTGTGGTTCTCGTGCTTGTGACCGGTTGGTGGGTTTGGCCACGTCAGCGTCCAGATCTGTATGCGAACTACTTCGCGATCTACAAAGAACTTCAACAGCAACGAGCCGACTCGCAAGATCCAACCGGCTGGTCCGAGTTCTCGACGCGAGCCAAATCGCAGCTCGAAGCCACGATCCCGTGGTTGGAGAAGCGGGCTAAGCCGAGCGATCGCGAGAAGTCTCTGCTGCTCTACGCCGGGCGCGATTTGCAGGAATTGTTGGAACAGCCGCGAGATTCAAACAGCCTGCATCAAAAAAGATTGGCTGCGTTCTTCGATCAGCTTCAAGAGATTTACGGCTCGAAGTGATCGCCAAAATCACGTTGACCAAGACTTCCACAACCACTACAAGCCCCCCACTTTACTCGTGACGCTCCGGCGTGTGCCGAGGTTTCCCTTTCACGAGAACAAGGTGTCCGTCGGTTGCTGGGAGGATCCCAGCAATCAATTAGAGCCAGGGAGGGCGTGTGATGAATCGCTTACTATCGTGGGCATGTTGGGTTCTTGTCGGTGCTGCTCCGCTCTTATGTGAGGCTTCCGGATTAGTGCGATCCGACAATTTTGTAGTTGGCGGCCCAAACGAAGAGATCGCTCGCGCCGTGCTAAACCGCGCAGAAGAGTTGCGGCGCGAAATTGCAATTCGCTGGCTTGGTGAAGAGCTTCCACCTAGTGTTGGCCCGACGATTATCCATGTGCAAATCAGCGAGTCCGAGGAGGTCAACTTAGCCTGGGTCATAGATGACCGACGTCGGAACTATCACACCGTTTGGTTGAAGACGACGGAGAAACAAGCCACCGGCGGTGCCTTAGCGCACGAACTCTGCCATGCGATTTTGGCAACTCGTTTTCCCGACCCAATTCCAGCCTGGATAAATGAAGGCATCGCGTGCCAACAAGACGATGAGGGACGCAAGACCACAAGACGTCGGATCATTAATTGGTATGCAAAGACCGGAAACTGGCCATCACTGCCAAAACTGTTCATCCAAAAACAACTCGATACTCTCGACCAAGCCAGCTATGCAACCGCCGAATCGCTGGTGTCTTTCTTATTGACTCGTGGTAATCGCGAAAAACTACTTTCATGTCTCATCGAGTCGAAGAAAGTAGGGTGGGCTGAGGCACTGCACATCACCTATCACATCAACTCGGTTGACGAACTCGAGACGGCATGGCGAGGATGGGTGCGTCGTGAATTGACAGCAACTCCCCCTTCCTCAACGCAACCCTAAAAGCGCGTTCATCTCTTTTTCATCGAAATCGAATTTGAAAATGCAGTTTTCGAGGACAACCTCTGGTCGAATTTTTTCGATTACGGAAGACCACGAGCGAACAATTTGATTTCGATGGGTTTGTCCAATTCAAAAACACCGTTTGGATTGCGTTTCAGAGTGCGAGACTTCGCACCCTCGAACGGTGACAACTCTGTATTAACAACCGCGATATCGTTTTTCATATTTCCATTGGCATCCTGGACAACTTTGTTCAGCACCACCTTCAACTGGCGCGGTTGACCGTCGGAGGGAATCCGATACGGAATACCATCGACGAATAATTCACGGGCTTCGCCGCTGCAGTTTACAACTTTCAGAACGCCAAAGGTTTGATTAGCAATTGCAAAAGTCTGCTCGTGAATTTTCTTTCCGGGTTGCATCTGAGCGAGAACTATGTCCGGCAACTCTTCCGTATAGACCTTCTTTTTGAGTTGGTCCCGCAAAGTGCCCAATTCTGCCACGAACCTGTCCTCCCACGCCTTCTCCTGGACTTTCAACGATTGTCTTAATTCTCCGATCAGAACTCCCTGCTCCAACGCCAGTTTTCGCAAAGTTTCAACTTCACTGATCTGCTTTTTGAGCGTCTCGCAATCACAACTTTGAACCTTGACCTGAAGCTCCTTGACTTCGTTTTGCAATTTCTCGATTTGCTTCGCGGCATCTGCCGCCGCTGGTTGATTTGCAGGCGCGTCATCCGGGATCGCTGGTTTCGAGAGTAAACAGAGGCCGCACAGAACTGAGAGAAGTCCGACTGCTACGAACCGCATGATGTCACCTCGATGAAGTGAGACAGAGAGGGAAACCCATTTGGGAACGTCGAACCAACCTGCGAATTTGTGCGGATTTTGTCAATCATGCGGTGTAGGGAAAATTTGACGAAGATTCAGTCTTGCGAAGGAAAACCCGCAAAGTCGTTACAGATTGGTTAACTGGCCCAATAGGTACAGACCGCCGTTCTAAAGGATCTCAAGCAAGGTCCGAATCACGTCTTGACCTGTTTGACAGCGAGTCCTAATGTCCCGCCCCGCTTGACGGATCTCGGCGGAATTCTCGCGCCGATTCGTCAGCGTCCCTTCACTCCCGTCTGAATTCTCCTCCCCTTTTTGAGCCAATTCGCTGGCAAATCAGCGAGTGGCGTCCGCTCTTCGAGTCCTCTCGGAAAGGAATCCCCATCATGAAACGTTTTATCACCCTGCTGGCGCTGACGGCCGTGTTGTCGAGCTTGACCGGTTGCTGTTGCTGGTGGCCATGGAACGGCTATGGCTACGGAAGCTCCTGTGGCACGAGCCCCTGCGGCCCGGCTGGCTGTGCTCCTGGCTTTAGCAGCCCGTATACGACTCCGGGAACGACTTACACTCCCGGCACGACCACCTATCAGACCTATGACTCGGTGACTGGCCTGCCGATCTCGACCACGACGGCGTATCAGCCCGCGATCGTCACACCGGTGGTGTCGCTAGGCCCGCTCGAAGCGCTGCCGACATACCGGTAATTCCACAAGCGACCTTTCCGAGAAACTAAGGGCGACGCCCTCGCTGTGTCCCGAACAATCGGTCACACGGCGAGAGCGCCGCCCTCGCTTTGCCTTCGTAAAAGAAGTGGAGTTATTTCTTCCGCTTCTTGCCTGTAGCTGCGGCGACCTTCTTGTGATCGCCAACCTGCGGCAACACCGCGTCTGGGAACGCATCCGGGCCGAAGTACCGCAGGCCGACCAGCGGTTCGGTCCCGGTATTCTCGACTTCGACTCCTTGGGTTGCGGCGCGATGCGTGATGAAGACTTCGTCTTCGGTCATTGCCCCGAAGCGAATCATCACTGGCGTTTGGAGTGCCATCTTGCCGATGCGGCCGCGGCCCTGAGTCGTGATCCAACCGCTGGCAGCTCCATCCTTGATCGTGCATTTCGCACCCGGCATCACGGTCAACTCGCGAGCCGAGAACAGCTGCTTGCCATCCACTCGGCCATAGACAATCCAGCGGTCTTGGTAGCCGGCAGCGCTGGTGTCGCCGATGTTGATCGGTTCGAGGTAGTTGTTGTCCTTGAAATTCGGATCGACGTTCTTGTCCCAGTCGAGCGCATCGACCATGTGTTCCAAGTCATCGTGCTTGTTCTTCGGGAAGTCTTTCGTGAGCAAGGCTCGAGGGACGGCCCGGCCTTCGACCATCGACTGGTACATGCCGAACACATCGCTACCCCATTGCGGCTCGTAAGTCACGAGGCTTCCCGGAGCATGCAACACGCACGGCGGAATCAACCAGCCGGTGCCGGGCTTCAAACGGTACGCCTTTGACAGATCGAGGATGCCGTTATCGCCGTCGTTCCACCGCGCGAGGCAGTCGATCACGTTTTGCTTGGTCGTACCCGGTTCCAGGCCCATGAACGTGTATGGAAAATTATTCCCGATCTGATTCATCTGCGGCGGGAAGTAATACGACTCTGGCTTCCCCTCCTGGCCGACGAGCTTCGCTTGCTTCTCGTTCTGGTGCATGTGGTGCGGGATTGGCCCCATGTTGTCAAAGAATTTGGAGTAGACCGGCCAGCGCTTGTACTTCTTCCAGATCGACGAGCCAACGGCGTCCGCACCCATCTCTTCGATCGCGTCACGCAGCGTGAATTTCTCTTTGCCGAACACGACGTAACTCAGCCCTTCGTCCGGCGCACGGTTGTCGTTCATGGCAAACGTCGTCGAAGAGAACCATCGCTCGTCAATGCCACCGCGGTGCGTGCCGAGTGCATAGTAATCCGCCGGATGCAGTTTCAGCCGCAAACCCGGTTGGAGAAACGAGCGGGGCACCCACGTCGGGGCCAAACGAAAGAGACCGTTGCTTGCATTGAGTGCGTCTGTTGCCAGCTTTGCCACATTGGCCATGTTGAAAACTCCAGGTGCAATTTTCTGGCAACACGCGGCTCGCGTGTTGCGGAAGAGAAAGGTCGAACAACAAAAAAAGCCGCGAACGCGGCCTGAACCGGGCGGGTATTCTGGCTCCGAAGTGGTTGATTTTCAACGAAGTCCGTGCCTTTCAGACGTGGTTGAAGGGCTTTTGATCCGGCTGTATCTTGCCATCTGTATCGAGCAAATTCGCACACCGACGCGACCGGCAAGTCGCGTGCCGCCACGACTCTTCACAAGGTTCATTCGCAATGGGCATGTTTACTGGAAAAAAAGGTCTGATCTTTGGAATCGCGAACGATCATTCGATCGCCTGGGCAATCACCCAGTGTCTGAAAAATGAAGGGGCGGAAATGGGGTTCACCCACTTGCCCGACAAAGACCCCACGATGCCAAAGATGGAACGCCGCGTGAAAAAGTTGGTCGAGCCGATCGGCGCTAAGTTTCTCGTCCCGTGTAATGTTCAGGATGACGCCGACCTCGACAAAGTCTTCGGTGTTGCGAAAGAGCAATTCGGGACCGTCGATTTTGTCCTGCACTCGGTCGCGTATGCTCCCATCGACGACCTGAAAGGACTGACCGTCGCGTGCAGTCGTGAAGGCTTCAAGACGTCGATGGAAATCAGCGTCTACAGTTTGCTGGCGATCGTGAATCGTGCTCGCGGAATCCTTTCACCCGGGGGCAGCATCCTGACGCTGACGTATCTGGGGGGCGAGAAAGTCATCCCGGGCTACAACATCATGGGGGTCTGCAAAGCCGCACTGGAAAGTTCGGTGACGTACGCCGCTCACGAACTCGGGCCGATGGGATTCCGGGTCAACGCACTCAGCGCTGGGCCGCTCAAGACGCTCAGTTCGTCGGCCGTCGGTGACTTCGATCAGATGATGAAACTTTACCCGGCGATGTCTCCGATGCGCCGCAACATCTCGATGGAAGAAGTCGGCAAGACTGGGGCCTTTCTGTTGAGCGATCATTCCAGCGGCATCACTGGCGAGACGGTGCATGTCGACGCCGGCTTCCATGTGATGGGTGCTCCGCCGGCTGAGATGAAGTCCAACGCATAGCCGTGCGAGGGAGTGAACGATGACGGAGTTCCGTCACAAGACCATCGGGATCGCGGTGGTCGAACATCAAGGATGTTATCTGGTCGGCGTCCGCCCGCCGGGAGCGTCGTTGGCTGGCTTTACCGAATTCCCCGGCGGCAAGTGTGAAGCCAACGAAGACCCGTCTGCGGCCGCCGTGCGCGAATGTTTTGAAGAAACCGGACTGCGTGTGGAGGTTCTCGAACTGTTGACTCGACGGTTGTACGAGTACGCCTACGGCTCGGTCGATTTGCATTTCTATCTCTGTCATCCGCTCGAAACGCCGGCCGCCGAACATGACCTGCAGGGCTTCCGCTGGCAGGACCTCTCGTCGCTTGGTTCGATGAAGTTCCCGGACGCCAACGTGCCGGTACTGAAACTGCTGGAACAACGCGCTCAAGCAACGACGTAGTTCAGACGCCTGCGTCCAAACGCAAATGCCCCGACCTAGGCGTCCGGGCTACGAAATCACCGCCGGTTGATCGCGGTACCGAGCTACGGCAGATAAAATGAGCATCCAGCCGGTCTAGAGGTTGACTGATGGCTGATTGCGGCAACCGTGACGCGCCTCCCTTCGTTCGTCGCCGCGCTCCCGCTGTGGCGGTCGTGCTCGCGTTCGATGTTGGCATTATCGTCGATGCCCATGCCCCGACGAACGGTTGGTGGGCTTGGAATCTCGCGGCCATCGCGTTGCTGATCGCGGTTGTGCTGAGATTGTGGCGGTGCTCACGATGCTCCCTCGTTTGTTTGTTGCTCGCCGTCGCCGGACTCGGAGCAGTGCGACATCACGCGGTTTGGTTTGTCGGCGAGCCGGACAACATTGGCCTATTCGCTCGCGAGGAACCACAACCGGCGCGGTTGATCGGCACGATCGCCGAGCGTCCGCAACTGATCCGCGATTCGGAAGACGAATCCTCACGGCCGTGGGGTTCGCCCGAGCGAACGACACTAATCATCCATAGTCAACAATTGCGTGATGGCGATCGTTGGCTCGAAGTGACCGGAGGCGTGCGAGTCGCTGTCTCTGGCTTGGCGAGCGATCTGCAAATCGGCGACGAGATCGAGTTGATTGGCCGGCTTGCGTTGCCGGAGCGTCCACGCAACGTCGGCGAGTTCGATCTTGCGGAGTACCTGCACAAGCAAGGCATCCGCGCGACGCTGCGTTGTCGGTCGCTCGATGCAGTGACTTTTCGTCATCGTCCGAAAAAGGTCATCGCTCATTTTCATCGCCTGAGAGTTGCCGCTCGTGGGCATTGCGAACGACTGCTGCGTGAGAAGCTGTCGCCGGACTCGTCGTCGGTTGCGCTGGCGTTGTTGCTCGGCACCCGCACACGCATGAGTTCGCAGCGGCGTGAAGCGTTCATCGAGAGCGGCACGATGCACGTCCTGGCCATCAGCGGCTTGAACGTGGCGATTTTGGCGATGTTCGTAGGCGGAGTGTGCCGGCTGTGCAATTTCTCACGCGGGCTGACGGCGATTGCGATTCTGACGCTCGTCGGTGGTTATGCGGCGATCACCGATGCCGGTCCACCGGTTGTTCGGGCGGCGCTGCTGGTTTTTCTCTCAACACTCGGCTGGCCGTGGGATCGGCCGACGCACGCAAACAACTTGCTGGCAGTGACGGCGCTCGGAGTGCTGTGGTGGAATCCGACCGATGCTTTCAACACGGGAGCACAACTTTCCTTTCTCGCGGTCGGCGTGATCTTGTGGTTGTCCGAGCGGCGTGGTTGGCAGTTGGAAGAGACTCAAATCGCGGCTGACCCCGCCAAACCGAAGACCGAGGCGGAACTTCAACAGGAGCTGGCTGAGAAGTTACCGAAGACAGCGATTCGCAAATTTGTCAACGTTTGTTGGTCGCTGACGCGCGATTCAACCGCCGTGTCTCTCTTCGTGTGGTTGTTCTCTTCGGTCATGATCGCTCGGCAGTTTCATCTCGTGTCGCCGGTCGGAGTGCTGGCGAACATTCCGCTAATCCCGGTCGCGACTGTGGCGTTGTGCCTTGGCTATTCGGTACTGCTGGTCGGTTTTTTCAGTTCAACGCTTGCCGGCTGGATTGCCGTGCCGTTCGATTGGTCGCTGCAACTGATGCTTTGGATCGTCGATGTCGCGGCCGACCTATCGTGCGGACATCGTTACGTTCCAACTCCGCCGACATGGTGGTTGATCGGAGCGATCGTTTGCTTGGCGACGCTGTTCTGGTGGATTCGCGGCCCGCTGCAAAAGCATCTCGGCTGGCGAGCGTTCTGGCTATGGACGCTCATTGGTCTGATCGTGCCGCTCTGGCCGCGCGAGCCGGGTCCGCTGCGGGTGTCGGTCCTGTCCGTTGGACATGGCTTGTCTGTGTTGGTTGAAACGCCGTCGGGTCGGACGTTGTTGTACGACGTTGGCATGATGGGGAATGGTCGCCGCGCGCGGGAGATTATCCAACAAACGCTGTGGCATCGCGGACACAGCCGACTCGACGGCCTGATGCTCTCACACGCGGATACCGATCACGTCAACGGTGCGAGCGGTCTGCTGCGAACGGTACCGATCGGACAAGTCATCGTCTCGCCTCAGTTTTTTGATTGGACTCAATTCGCCGTCGCTGACGTGCTTGAAGCGGCACGCCGCTGTGATGTCCCCATTCAATTCACCTGGCAGGCTGATTCGCTGAGTCTCGGCGACGGCATAGAATGTCGCGTGCTGCATCCCAATCCGAACGAACATCTCTCGCCCGACAACGCGAACAGCATCGTGCTGTTGCTCAAATACGCTGACCGGCGAGTCTTGTTGACGGGCGATCTGGAACGCGAAGGCTTGCTCCGCTTGTTGAATTCGCCACCGCAACGTTGTGACGTGCTGGTGTCGCCGCATCACGGCAGTCTCGGAGCCAATACGACCGACCTCGCTCGGTGGTCCCGTCCCAACTGGCTGATCGTCAGCGCCGACCGCCGAGCCAACCTCACAACGCTGCGTTCTCGATTCGGCCCCGACACGACAGTCCTTAGCACCTCCGACCACGGCGCGATCACGTTCGAGTTTCACGCCGATGGGCGAATGACAATTACCACATTTCGCAGCGGCAGTGTCACGCATGACCCGTAGCATGGCTGCCCTACGAACTCACTTTCGCTCGATCCGTACTTCGTAGCCGGCAGCTTTGTAGGCGTTCAGCGCGCGATCGAATGCAGCGTCCTTTGCGTTGATCAGCTTGACGTGGCGCGGTGCGATCAAGCCCAGCGCATCAGGGACATCGAGAACCTTCATCACGCCCAGGAAGTGCGGGCCGTCGCGATGAGTGCTCGGCGGATCGACGAGGGTCACTTCGGCGATGCAGTTTTCGAAGAGCGTGGCGTAAGCACCGAGGACTCCTGCCTGTCCTTTTCCGAGCACTCCGACCGACAGTTCATTGCCTTCCGCTTCATGCAGCCAGCGCGCGGTGGCTTGCACATCCCAGACTCGGCCCGCATCAACCGTGCGGCCGAGCAGCGCGTGAGCACGTTCGACATAGTTCGGGGGGTTCTTGCGTGTCCAGGCCGAGAACTCACCGCTACCGCGCGGGCTGAGGATCGTGACCGGCTGCCCTTCTGGGATCAGGCCCTTCGCCCACGCCGGCAGTTTCCCTTCCGGTTCGTCGGCGTTGAGCACCACGAGCCACAATCGCTTTGGTTTCTCTTGAGCGACTGCCTTCGGTTGCACTCGTGCTGCGAGCACCGCAATTTCGGTGTCGGTTCTCAGGATCACGCGGCCATCCGCTTGTTCTTCGCGAACTTCGGCGGCCAGGACCTGGTCCGGCCAGTCACGGAAGACTCGATCGTACAGTTCACCGCGCAGGCGATTCGACCACTTTTCGTAGTCGCTCTTCGTCTTTGGCGTCGCCGGCTTCGCGAGCGTTACGAACGATTCGTCGATTTTGTCATTGAGGCTGTCGTTCGGCAGGTCGCTCTCTTCGGGGAAGACACGCAATTCTTTGCCCGCGAAAGGAGGCAGCGGCGGTTCAGCGGTTTCGGAGTTGTCCGCTTTGAGATGCTTGCTGATCCAGCGATAGGCCATCAGTCGCAGTTCAACGTTGTCGGCGTGGCCTCCCGGAGTGACGCCGATGTCGAACAGGTCGCCTGGCCGCTTCTCGTACCAGTTGTAGAGCTTCGCCAGCCGAGCACGAATGCGTTCGTTGCCCGGCATCGGGAAGATCGTGTCGTAGCCGGAGTTCTCGAACAGCATCGGCCGCGGAGCAATCAACGCAGCGATCGTCGTCCACTCCCAGCGGTAGTTGTTGTAGAGAAACATGCAGTCGCAGTGGCCGTTGCAGACTTTGTCGGTGACGTAGCTTTGCAGATCGCTCATGCCGCTGACCGGCACGCAGACTTTGACCCGTTCGTCCGCCGCCGCGATCCAAAATGTCGCCGCCCCGCCGCCGCTGATGCCCGTGACGGCGATCCGCTCGGGATCGACCTCCGGCCGCGAAACCAGATAGTCGATCGCTCGCACGCCGTTCCAACATTCGACTCCGGCCGACGTGTAGCCATACGAATGCCACCACCAACGTTCTTTGTTGTAAGTCCCGTGATGAATGCCCGCGACCTCGCCAAGTTGCAACGTGTCGATGATCAAGCATGCAAACCCATGCGTCGCGAACCACATCCCATGCTGCTGAAATGCCGTCTTGTTTCCGTCGCGTCCCTTGCCCGAATGCCCGCAGACGTAGAGCACCGTCGGCAGTTTTTCTTTCGGCAACGGCTTCGGCAAATACAAATTCCCGGTGACGTACAGCCCCGGCTTCGACTGGAAATGCACCTTCTCGACAGTGAAGTTCTCGCGAGCGACCTTCCCGGTGACCGTCGCCTTGAGCGGCGTCCGCTCCGGCAGCGGCCACAATCCGAGCATGTCAAAATACTGCCGCTTCAACTCGTCACGTTTCGCCTCCCAAGCCTCACGCGAATCCGCCTCCGCCAGCACATTCAAGCTGAGCAGTTTCGTTTCACCCGTCAGATATTTCTCGATGGCCTCATCGCCGGAACGCGGATCGGCGGCCATCGCGAACAAAGTCGTGAGCCACGCTGTGAACGAGATGGCGAGAAGACAACGCATAAGCCGATCCTCCACGACTCTGTGACCACAGTGCCTCGTGTTTCAAGC
>Ga0194128_10009630_pt1 | contig 11756 bp, 12 predicted proteins | sample TA2KigCa65mmetaG_FD_148650 | JGI IMG/M metagenome (GOLD analysis project Ga0194128, IMG submission 148650) | Freshwater microbial communities from Lake Tanganyika, Tanzania - TA2015037 Kigoma Deep Cast 65m | ecosystem: Environmental > Aquatic > Freshwater > Lake | place: Tanzania: Lake...
CAACTTTCGGTCAATCGATCTTACAATATTTTGAAATTTCTCGTCGAAGGGGCGGAGTTCCCTAAGTATCATATTTCAATAGCCGGTTTTGGAGACACGGTCCCTGTATCTCTCAATGATAGTGTCGAAGGAAGAAGAAAGAATAGACGAGTAGAAATTGCAGTGATTACACCCGATCAAAACATCAAAGACTTGGAGTGGTAACGCCCTCTGACGATTGCTCGCCCACCTGTTTGGCCTCTTCTGTTTGATTGACCGTATTTAGTCGTTCGATGAGGTCGTCCAGATCTGCACGGTCTTCAGGCGTCAACAAATCATCATTTTTTTCTAATGATTCATTTTTTATCACCGGTCTTCCAGACCTTTAGAATGCGATTGAGAATCTCCCACACACATAACCGTCGTCACTAAAATTAAAACTAACCATTTCAGCATCTGTTTTTACTCCTTTAAGAAATCGTTTCAGGAGAGTTTTTTTACAATTCTCCTGACCTTTTAAAACCTTTAAAATCTTAGTCGGTCTGCCTTCTTAAAAACGTGGGAATATCATATTCCTCGGTTTCAAAAAATCGCTTACCTATCTCTCTAGCCAATTGCCGCGCAGACTTTAAATCTTCAGACAGAGGCTCTCTCTTCTGAATAATTGGACTCGCCATAGGGGTTGCAACCGGTTGCTGCACCTCTTGCGTTGCAGCCATTTGCACTTGAGGCTCGGAAACAACGGGCGCTTCAGTGCTCACTACCCCTTGATCGATAGCGGCTTTAGCTTCCGGATTAAACCCGGTCGCGATTACTGTCACTCGAACTTCGTCTTTTAAGTTTTCATCAATAACGGAACCAAAGATAATTTCAGCATCTTCATGAGCTTCCTCAGTAATGAGGGAAGAGGCTTCATTGACTTCAAACAAAGTTAGATCCGATCCGCCCGTGATATTAATAATAATTCCGGTAGCACCATTGATAGCCACATCCTCAAGCAACGGAGAGGAAATAGCTTTTCTAGCAGCTTCGATGGCTCTATTTTCACCTGAAGCCACTCCGGTTCCCATCAAGGCTAGACCCTTATTAGACATCACAGTTCTTACATCTGCGAAATCAAGATTGATCAACCCTCGGATATTAATCAGATCAGAAATGCCTTTGACCGCTTGATAAAGAACTTCATCGGCCTTTTTAAAACAATCCAACATAGTGGTTGTTTCATTGGCGACATAAAGAAGTCGTTGGTTTGGAATACAAATTAAAGTATCCACCGCTTCTTTGAGCTCGGCGATTCCTTTATCCGCGTTTTTTCTTCGCTTCTTGCCTTCAAAATTAAAGGGTTTGGTCACTACACCCACAGTCAAAGCACCCGCCTCTTTGGCAATATTTGCGATGACCGGAGCCGCTCCCGTTCCTGTTCCTCCCCCCATTCCCGCGGTGATAAATACCATATCCGAACCTTGGAGCATCTCGGCAATTCTCGTACTGTCCTCGAGAGCTGCTTTCTTTCCCACTTCCGGATTGGCCCCCGCCCCTAATCCTTTTGTTAGCTCGGTTCCTAGTTGAATATGATGTGGAGCCGGATTGTGATTTAACGCTTGATTATCGGTATTGGCTGCAACGAAATCAACCCCGTTTAATCCTAACGAAATCATCGTGGCGATAGCGTTAGTGCCTCCACCTCCCACTCCTACCACTTTAATTTTTGCACCCTGGGCCGTCTGTTTTTCGACTATTTCAAACATTTGATTCCTCCTAATTGGGGTCTGTTGCCTTTCTAAAACACATCGCCTAACCAGGTTTTCATTCTGGTTATGACTTTGCCGTAAACATTTTCTTCATCTTTAATTTTAAATGTCGTTTCAGAGCTTGTTGAATTGCCGTACATCAATAGTCCTACCGCCGTAGAATACATGGGGGAGTTTACGACATCGAGCAAACCACCCACCCCTTGGGGGACTCCACGACGAACCGGCAACTCAAGAATAAACTCGGCCAATTCAGGAAGACCCTCCAGTAAAGAAGCTCCCCCGGTAATAACAACTCCGGTCGACATGAGATGCTTAAAACCACTGTTGCTCAATTCCTGATTCACCATCGTTAAAATCTCTTCGACTCGAGGCTCGATAATTTTTGTCAGAACCGAGCGAGAGATCTCTTTCGATTTTCTACCACCCACCATGGGGACTTCTATCATCTCCTCACTGGGCAACATCGACGACATCGCACATCCCGATGTCACTTTGATTTTTTCGGCATCCTGGATTGAGGTTCTTAACCCCACTGCAATATCATTAGTGATGTGATTTCCACCCATCGGCACCACTGCAGTGTGCACAACACTTCCTCTAACAAAAATAGCAATATCGGTAGTCCCACCACCGATATCAATTAAAGCGACACCCAACTCTTTTTCGTCCGGTGTGAGTACAGCTTCTGAGGAAGCTAGAGGCTCTAGAACGATATCTGTGACTTCAATTCCTGCTTGATTGACACATTTGATAATATTTTGAGCCGAAGCCACATCTCCGGTCACGATGTGAACTTTGGATTCCAAGCGAACCCCACTCATTCCGATAGGATCTTTGACCCCCTCGTGATCGTTGATCGTAAATTCTTGGGAGATGACATGCAAAACTTCTCTGTCTGTGGGCAGAGCAATGGCTTTAGCGGCATCTATAGCTCGTTCAACATCATGCTCCCCAACCTCTCGATTTTTAATAGCAACAACCCCAGAACTATTAAATCCTTTAATGTGAGTTCCGGCGATTCCGCATTTCGCGTGAGTGATTTCAACGCCCGACATTAACTCTGCAACTTCAACTGCTTTTTTTAAAGCTTCAACTGTCGACGGTATGTTAACGACAATCCCCTTTCTGATTCCTAAAGAGGCTTGTTTTCCAATGCCGATAATCTCAACACCTTCAGAGGTCATTTTCCCAATGACAACACAGATCTTCGTCGTTCCGAAATCAATACCCACACGGAGATCGGATTGCTTTGCCGGTTTTTTAATGCCAGACATAAACATCCCTTTATTTTAATACTTCTGTTGAAACGATTTAAGACGTGCGGTCACTCTAATGATTCAGCATTTGCCCTCTGAGTGAGTTTTACACCACTCAGTGTATAAGCGCTGGGTTAGAAGTGCCCTTGAGGTAACTGTAGTTCTAATTGTGGGAACTGACAACAGCTTTTTTTGGAAATATCAGATTAATTCTCTGAACTTGTCTATCTTGACTAGGTGGGTCTAACAATAAAGTTTCCAAAATGGTCGTTTGAGACTTCCATGTTTCGAGACTCAAAAGAATCTCGAGTTTGGGGCTATCTAAAAATATTTTAAAGTAAGGATAATTGTCCAAAACGACCTGCGAGATACTGTACTTGGCTTTTGAGAAGAAACGAAACTGTTCAATCAACGCTAAGACCTCCGACACATTCCAACCTGAATTTTTCTGAGGCAAATTGATAAACGGAAGATCGAATGACTTTAACATGCGAGGGCGAGCTTTATCTATCACCTTTCCATGGGCATCGATGAAATAAGCCGAGTCTTTTATAATCGAAAGAGCTCTGGGTCTGGCCGTTTGAATTTCTATCCAAAGATGGTCTGGAAATTGTTTTTTAACCGTTACGTTTTCCACCCAGGGACGTTGTTGCAAATTAAAAACTAAATCCTTTGAAGACAAAGTAACTAAGCTCTTTCCCTCTAAAGGGGGCAACCAAGCTTGAATCTCCGACACCGTGAGAGGCCACTCGGTCACAATTTTTACCTTTTGAATCCTAAAAGGGGAGATCAACTGTAATCGAGTTCCAAAAAATCCTTTTTCGTTTAGAAATAGACTCAAAGCAAAAAGGTTCGCAAAAAGAACCATAAATAGAAACCGTTTCAATTGGAATAACCCATTGAAGCTAGGATAAGGCATGATGTCTTGCGACACTAAATCCTCCTAAGCAGCCGCCTGCCATTTCTTTGCGTCAATATCTCCTCCAAAAACCCTTTGGTAATCAGAGAGCAACACATCGACTGAAAATTTACTTTTTAAATTAAGAGTTAGATTTTCTGCAAATAAATGCCGTTGATTAACATCGTTCTTTAATTCTAAAATTTTCTGTCCCATGCTTTTAATTTCATAATTGGGTAGTACCACGCCCGATTTTTCCGAAGTGATCAAGTCTCTTACCCCATCGATATCCACGCTAACCACTGGAATTTGATGATAAGCAGCCAGAATAAGAGGAACAAAATGGGGATCTCTTAAGGGGGTGTAAAGAAAAAGATCAAGATGACTTAAGAGCTCATCAGAGACGGTCTCGATAATATTGACCCTCTTCTCAAGATCTAAGTCACTCACCATTTTAGCAAAGTGGCCATACAAAGGCCCTCCGCCTAAGATATGAAATTTAATATCCGGGTCGATCTTAGTCACAAAGTGAGCAACACCTAAAAGAAAAGGAATATTGCTCTCTTGGACGAAATGACAAAGGGTTCCCACTTGAAAGGTTTTTTGAGAAACTTTGTTTTTGTTTTTTCGAGGAGTCATCACCGGTAAAGCTAGCCTTTGAAGACGTTCCTGAGGAACTCTCTTGATCTCTTTCAGAAACCGATACTCTGTCGGGCTATGTGACAACAAGGTCAATGTTTTTGGTAATTTTGCTAAAACCGCTTGAAGGGAAAGTCGGTAAATTGTTTTATCTTCATCATTCAAATCCAAAACTGAAACGAACAGCTTTCCCGCACGATAATGGTGAGCAGAAAGAAAATGAATAGCTCTGCGCCAATGTTTCGACAGAATCCAAAAATTTCCTTCTAGCTTTTTTGTAAAAAACCGTCGTTGAGCCTCTGTCACCCAAATCGTCTCTACCTTCATAGAAGAGGAGAGACCTTCAATGAGAGTTTCAAAAACCTTTCGCTCCCAAGGGTATAAATCATTAAATAAAAGACAAGTAAGTTTATTTGCATCCATGAAATTGGCTTTAGTTGATTTGAAAAGCACAGGGAAAAACTTAACCGCAAACTTGCTAGGCTTTAATTATACCGTATTTTGATTGATAAAGTCGATGAGATGGCGCAGAGTTCCAAAATCTTTTTTACCCCACTTAAAAACTAAACGCGGAAGATGCATGATTTCAGGTTCATTAGCCTCTTCAGAAAGAGGGGGAGAATTCTTAAGCTCTCCCTCATTAAAAAAATCTTTAAAGAGTTGATTGGCCTTTTTTATCGCCGCATCCGGGATCTGTTTTTTTATCCGTATAGAAACCCAATCTCCAACATACCGCGTTGAATGATAATTTTTATAAAACTCTTCGAAATGGTCTAAAGCTTCTTCTGCACTATGACAAACCTTATACAAATGACTGTCCGTGACTGAAACAAGCCCCTTTTTCAACATGACTTTGTTGAGAAACTCAACCACTTCGGACCAATAACCATATTGAGGAGTCTCTAAAAAGACCACAGGAACAAGATTGGTTTTTCCTGTTTGCAACAGAGTCAAAGCCTCGAAAGCCTCGTCGAAGGTTCCAAAACCGCCTGGAAAAAAGGCAAAGGCCCAGGCTTCTTTCACCAAAAATAATTTTCGGGTAAAAAAGTATTTGTAATGAATCAAACCTTTTTCAGGATCGATGAAAGAATTTGCACTCTGCTCAAAGGGAAGCTTGATGTTTAGACCAAATCCCCCCTTGGGAGTAGCCCCTTCATTGCCGGCCGCCATGATTCCGGGCCCTCCCCCGGTAATCACCATATAGTTTCTTTGGACGGCCTTTTGAGCAAATTCTTTAGCTAAATGGTAAAGGGGGTCTGAAGGAGCGATTCTCGCAGATCCAAACATAGTAATTTTAGGGGTTTGCCGATGCGGGCGAAACATTTTGAAAGAATAACGAAGCTCTTTCAAAGCCGTAGCCGATATTTTTAAGTTCAAGCTACCTGGGTTCTCTTTGGCGAGTTTGATGGTGGCTCTAAAAATCTCCGAAATAATTTTTCGTCTTAGGGGGGTTTGTTCACCAATCATTAAATTTAGGGAATCTTCTAACTTATCCCACTCCGGGCCCAAATCGTCGGTCATTTTTTTATCAATTATTTTTGATTTCAATTTGCTTGCTCGCTCAGTTTAAGAGAAAATTTATCCATCGTGACTTCTAAATCGAATTTTAAAACTCTTTTAAAAACTCCAATCTTCTGGCAAGTCGCTTTTTCCCTTATAGGTTTAATCACTAGCCTTTACTTATTTGTCCATCATACCCGACTCGAAAGCGGAATCCAAGAATCGGCTAGTTTTTGTTCTTTTGGAAAATTCGTGGATTGTGATTCGGTCAATGTTAGTCGATACGCTGAAATATTAGGCATCCCCATTGCCGCATTAGGGGCTTTTTACTTTTTTATTCTTTTGCTTGGAGTTCTTTTTATATCTCCCAAAGAAAAAGGTTTTGCACCGCTTCAAAAGATTTTGGCCTGGATGACGGCTCTAGCGACTCTCTATAATTTGTTCCTTTTATTTATTATCCAGCTCATAGTTCTCAAAACTTTTTGTATTCTATGTTTTCTCACCTATCTTTGCACGGCAGGCTATCTGTATCTAAATTTTAAAGCAACGAGCCGAACCGAAAAAGTGTTTAAAGATAAGTTAAAACTCACTTTCGGAAAGCCCGATTTTTCTTTATTCAAAAGCATTCCTAAAAAACGATGGTTTTTCGTAAGTCTCATTCTCATAGGCTTCATCGGAATTTTAGCCTTACTACCCTACTTCGTCCGAAGTAAAAGCTCAGCGAATAACTTTGTCGAAAACTCAATCCAACAGTTTTATGCTCAATGGAAAGATCTCCCTCAAAAGAAGTTTCCTATTTCCTCGGGAGATGGAAGTTGGGGAAATCCCAATAGCCCTATTCAGATTGTTGAGTTTAGCGATTTCGAATGCCCCTTTTGTCGTAAAGCCGCTTTCACTCTTCATACCACTTTAAGGTTTTTTGAAAAACGGGTCTACTTCGTTTTTAAAAATTTCCCATTAGATTCGAGTTGCAACCCTAATCTCCAGTACCAGCTTCATGCTCATGCTTGCAAATTGGCCCGACTAGCGACCTGTAGTCAAATGCAAGGAAAGTTTTGGGCCTACCATGATCAAGCTTTTCTCAAGCTGACTGATGATGACATCAAAGAAGGCTTTGACCACATTGCCGAAATTTTATCTCCGATACTCTCAAAAGAGGTCATCTCATCATGTCTGTCAAATCCCAAAACTTTAAAAATGGTGACCGAACAGATTGATCAAGCCACCCAATTTAAGGTCAAAGCAACCCCATCCATCTACATCAATGGAAAACTGATCACTATTCCCATAACAGTAGAAACCCTAGAAAAACTAATTTCCCTTGAAGAAAGTTTGTTCAAGTAAAAGGTACCCATCGACTTTTCGGCCGAAAAGTCGATGGGTACCTTTTATGACCGCTACCTTTTAAGCTTACTGGGAGACTGACACCCTTAGATGTCAAAAGTTTTGACAGTAAGGTTTATTTTAGCCGGCGCTAAAAACTAACGACAGAGAGCCGGTTTTTGCCCTTTGAAACCATTGATCTTTTTGACCTAAAATAAGGCATCAGCTTTGCTCCTCTTTAAGGGTGAAGGGGTGACGGTTGTGATACGACTCTCACACATAGGGGTTTTTCATCTTTTAGCGCTACTAGGACTTTACTTGCCAACGGTCCACGCCGATCTCATGGATGCTGAGAAGGCCGAAGAGATCGCTAAAAAAGCCTTTGCCGAAAAATACCTGGACTTTACCGGTGATAAAAACGTCATGGGAAAAATCACAAGTGTCGATGGAAAGGTCAAACTTACGGGGAACAAAACCCGTTTTAACGGCGATGATGGTGTTTCCTATAAAAGTGATCTTACTTACCATGATTTTTCCTTTACTACAGATGACCAAGCTAACAACCAACAACAAGGCAACCAAGCCAAAAAAACGCCCAGGTCACTTCAACCGTTTGTTTCAGAGCACGGCGGAATATCTGAAGGTGGCGGGTCATCTATTTTAGAAAGAACTGTGTATCAGGAGTTTGATAAATTTTCTAAACAAGAGGAAAATGATGATGCGAAAAAAAGAAAGGAAGAAGAAAAAACAGGGATAAAATATCGAGGCATTTTCAAGATCACCACCAAAGAAATTTTTGAAGATCCTAAGGCCAAAGCCAATAACCAAGGAAACTCCCAGAATCCTAATTCAAAAAATGATAAGGAAAAAGACAAAGTTGAACGACTCGAACTAAGAGAAGAAACAGCAAAAGCGGTAAAAAAAATTGGGGATGATTCTGCCGAAACGATTTTTCAAGCTGCCAGAGACAAAGAAAACAGGGACGACCCTAATGCGCTTCCCAATGAGCTTCTTCTCTATGATGCTGCTGCGAAAGCTACCAATTCTATGTGGAATGCCGGCATGGCTAATCTTTATCAAAGAAGAATTTTTAAAGGTCTAAACGACTCTTCATTTTTTGATCCTCCAAAACTCTCAGAAGAAAGTCCCGATTGTTCAACTTGGGAGAAACAACAACAAGAAAAATTGGCAAAACTCAATCAACAAGAAAGACAAGACCGACAAAAAGAATTTGAGCTAATGAAAAAGGGCTGTGAACAAATGTCTAAAATGCCTTTTAATGCAGTCGATCCCAGATACGAAGCCCAGCCCGACAATCCCAAAGTCGAAGTCTTAAAAGAAAGAGGACCCGAAAAAGAGGACCCCTTTGCACGAGACCTGAGAGTTCGTTTGGAACTCATGTCCCAGGCCGGCAAGGACATCTCGGAAATTCAAACCAACTGGAAATATGAAGATCAAGACCAGAGAGTTGAACTCAAAAACAATAATGAAACTGTTAATCAAACTTTAGCAGAACAGTTAGAAAGCTATAACAAGCAATTAGAAGATGCCAAAGCCGCTTATGAGGAGGTTGCGCAAGAGGCGCCTTCCGTTTTTAACAGTAAAGAAGATCCGACTAAATATAAAATAGAACCCGGCACTCGAAGCGTTATGGAAATCAATCAACGCCCTGCCCAAGGCTATAACGACTTTGGAGTCGATGCTTCAAAACTTGCCGAGCCCAGTACTGCGAGAAACTACGAAGAGCTCATTAAGAATGTCAAATAACCCTTCTCAGCACGGAGTGGTCTTTTACGATAAGCTCGTGTATAACAAAAAATCATGAGCACTAAAAAAAATGAGTACCAACTTTTAAAAACCTTTTTCTCGCTTGGTGTCTGTCAAAGAGCAACTCGTCCTCTTAAGGAAGGAATCGAAATTGCGATTCATGTAGATGAAAACTCCCCTCTGACCCTAACCAAACAAAAGGGACAAATCGAGATAGTTGAAGAGACTCCACAAAAGCCTGATATGACTTTTTGGATCGGGAAAGATGGAATTAAAGAATTAACATCGCTTGAAACCGAAGATATCGGGGAAATAGGGATCACGATTATCAAGTTGATGCTTTCCGGCGATCCCAAAACCCGATTAAAAAGTAAAGTGCATATTGGAACACTCCAACTCTTGACCCATGGCTACTTAGGAGTTCTTCCCTTAGGTGGCCCCACCGTGATGAAATTTTTAGCCTCCAAAGGTTTTTCCAATATAGGTAAAATAAAAGAGGCTATTTCTCAGTTGCGAGGTTAACACAAAATGAAAGTACACCCCTTTATCAATGCGGAAGAGATAGATAGGTTAAACACGACCTTGGCCAAAAAGATCTCCTCGGACTACCAAAATATTTTAGCAGAAAAAGAATCTCTTTTAGTGGTGATTACGCTAAAAGGAGCTCTGCTATTTGGAGCCGACCTTATTAGAAAACTTACTGTCCCCATCCATGTGGATTTTGTCAGACTGGCCAGTTATGGTGCAGGGATCAAATCAAGCGGAGAGGTCAGATTTTTAAAAGATATTGAAAGCTCTCCGGAAGGTAAACACATTTTAGTCCTTGATGAAATCATTGACTCAGGCCGAACTTGGGATTTTCTACGAAAACGATTAGGAGCCGCTAACCCCAAAAGTTTAAAAATTTGTGCTTTGCTTTCTAAACCAAGCCGGAGAGAAATCGAAGTGACTATCGATTACTTGGGAAGAGAAGTCGAAGACAAATTCCTCGTAGGCTATGGCCTTGACTTCAATGAAGATTACAGAAATTTAAAAGAGATCTCGTACTTAGAATAATTATTTTTTCGAACCCTTTTTATCCGACACTACTAAAGTGGCTCGAACATGCTTGGGATGAAACTGACATCCTATTGGGTAGTCCCCTGGCTTTAAACTTTTTGGAAGTGTGACTTCAACGATTGTTGGTTCGTTGCGATTTACCTGTTCTGTCACATTTAAAATTGGAATAAAGAATCCGTGAAAGTCAAATCCACCTTCAAGCTCGTGTTTAACTACAAACTTTATCTTCTCTCCAGGCGTCACTTCAACTTTTTCGGGAGTCCAATGAACCGCACCATCTATTTTTTTTGTTTCTAAAACAATTTCCCTGGATTTCGTAGCTGTCTCAGAACCCCAAAGCGTTGCGGTTAAAATCATTAGCCCTAAACTTAAAGAAAGAATTTTTTTCATGCTCTATTTATAACACGAAACTCTCTCTTCTCAAATACGACTTGAGACACAAAAAAAGGCCCCCTTCTTAAAAAAGAAGAGGGCCTTCTCAAACATTTGGCCAATCACCCAGCAAAGGGATTATTGACGCTTAATATTGATAATTTCGTCTAACATCTCATTTGCAGTCGTGACGCTCTTCGCCGAAGCTTGGAACCCTCGTTGAGCTTTGATCATGTCGACAAATTCTTTAGCTAAGTCGACGTTCGACTGCTCCAAGCTCTTTGTCATGACCACTCCGCGGCCGTTGGTGTTGGGTTTTCCAATGAGAGGCTGTCCCGATTGGATACTTTCTCGGAATTGATTTTCCCCAAGTTTGATCAATCTCTCTGTTGACTCAAACCGAGCCACAGCTAATTGACCCAACACCCGGGACTGACCGTTGGTATAAATACCGGTGACAACGCCATCGGCATCAATACCCGTATCACTTAGAACTCCCGCTGCCCAACCATCTTGCACATTTCTAAAGGTCGAGTTTTTAGAACCGTACTGTGTTGTTCCCTTCTCTCCGGTTCCTTGTTCATCAATCGCATCTCCAAAATCAAAAAAGAGCTGCTGATCTGGAACTGCTCCGTTTGAGAAGTTGGCATTGATCACCGTTTGAGAGTTGGTTTGTAGTTTTCCATACTGATCAAACACTAACGTACCCGTGCACACCTCAGTCGGAGCTCCTGGGAGACCACCATTAATATTAGCTCCGTCGGTCATTCCATGCCATTCCCATGTATTGTCGGCAGTTTTATTGAAATACATTGTTAAGGGCTGCGCATTTCCAACCGAGTCGAAAACTTGAATTCCGGTTGTAAACTGTGCGGTTTCCTCAGGCTTGTTGAGATCTAGAGGAAGAGTGATAGGACTTCGCGCATCTAAGTTGACATGGAGTTGAACTGCATTGGTGGCTTTGGCTGCTATCGTGTTATATGGAATTCGGATTTCGGTTAGTTTTCCAGTGATTTTACCCTCAGGGGTAGATTCATAGGCTTGAACCCGCATTCCATTCAAATTGGTCAACCATCCGTCTTTATCAAAACGAAATGACCCATCTCTCGTATAGGTTTGTCCCAAAGCATCACTCTTGACGACGAAAAATCCGTTCCCACTAATAGCGAGATCGGTTCCGCGTTCGGTTCTTGTGATTGCGCCTTGAGT
>Ga0194128_10009638_pt1 | contig 11743 bp, 13 predicted proteins | sample TA2KigCa65mmetaG_FD_148650 | JGI IMG/M metagenome (GOLD analysis project Ga0194128, IMG submission 148650) | Freshwater microbial communities from Lake Tanganyika, Tanzania - TA2015037 Kigoma Deep Cast 65m | ecosystem: Environmental > Aquatic > Freshwater > Lake | place: Tanzania: Lake...
CCCAGCTTGGCGAGCGTGCGGCGCACCGGCAGGTGGGAGCGCTCGATCAGGCGGATGATCTCCCTTCGCCCGCTCTCTCGAACCGGTGGCGTTCGCGGGCTCAGTCTCGGAGGCGGGGTACCTCATGCGCCGTCTCCCCCATCCCCGCTGATGCTTTTTTTTGAGAAGACGGTTCTCCAGCGTCAGGTCGGCGACCAGTTCCTTCATGTCGCGCATCTCACGGCGCAGGTCCTTGACCGCGCCCGAGCAGGCCTGCCTCGCCGTGTCCCCGGCGAGCCGCTTCTTGCCCGCCTCCAGGAACTCCTTCGACCAGCTGTCGTAGAGGCTCTCCGCGATCCCCTCGCGCCGGCACAGCTCGGCGATGCTGTCCTCGCCGCGCAGCCCGGACAAAACAATCCGGATCTTCTCCTCGGCCGAATACGGCTTGCGCGTCCGGTGCCGGATGTCCCGCACCGTCTGCTCCGCCTCGGACGTCAATGCTTGCGATTTCTGTCTCATCTCCGGTCCCTTCGGTCCCTACGATGAGCCAGAAATCCTCCACTACCAAATCCCCTCAATCCGTCCCACAGGCGCTGACGTCAGACAGTGCACGCCGAAACCAACCCGCGCTTCCACGCGCTGATCGCCGCGTTCAAGGCCAGGACAGGCTGCCCCTTCATCGTCAACACGAGCTTCAACGTGCGCGGCGAGCCGATCGTCGCGACGCCCGAGGACGCTTTCCGCTGCTTCATGGGCACCGATCTCGATCTCCTCGTCGTCGGCAACTGCCTGATGGCGAAGCCCGACCAGGACCCCGGCCTGCGCTTGGACTACAAGGACCGCTTCGAACTCGACTGACGGGCCGTTGAAGGCTGACTTACTCAGGCCTTCGAGCCCGGGCGGGCACGGGCGATGGTCCGGCTGAGCAGGATCACCGGCGCCAGGCCAACCGCGACGATGGTCAGCGCTGCGCTCGACGCCTCCGACAGCCGTTCGTCCGCCGCCAGGTTGTGCGCCTGCACCGCGAGCGTGTCGAAGTTGAAAGGCCGCATGATCAGTGTCGCCGGCAGCTCCTTCAGCACGTCGACGAACACCAGCAGCAGCGCGGTCACGGCGCTGCCGCGCAGCATCGGTACATGGACTTGGCGCAGCAGCCGCCACGGCCCCGCCCCCAGCGACCGACCGGCGCCGTCGATCGTCGGGCTGAGCCGCGCGAAGCCCGCGTCGACCGCCTGCAGCGCCACCGCCAGGAACCGCACCAGGTAGGCGAAGACGAGGGCCGCGACGGTGCCGGTCAGCACGAGCCCTGTCGAGACGCCGACGTGCGCACGCATCCAGGCGTCGAGCGCGTTGTCGAACGCGGCCAGCGGCACCAGGATGCCCACCGCAATGATCGAGCCCGGCACCGCGTAGCCGAGGCTCGCGACGCGCCCCGCCAGCGCGGCCCGCGTCGAGGGGCCCGAACGAGCCGCCGCGCCCAGCACCAGCGCGCACGCCACGGTCACCAAGGATGCGATCGCCGCCAGGGTGAAGCTGTTGGCCGCCAGGCGCGCGAAGCGCGGGCCGAACTGGGCGTCGCCGTCGAGCAGCGCCATGCGCGCCAGCACCACCGCCGGCACGACGAAGCCCAGCAGCAGAGGCGCCACGCACGCCACGGTCGCCGCCCAGGCCCGGGCGCCTCGCAGGCGATGGCGCCGCAGCGGCCGGTAGAGCCGCGCGGCCTGGTCGAACCGGCGCGCGCCGCGGCTCGTCCGTTCGAGCGTCAGGATCGCCAGCACCACCAGCAGCAGCAACGCAGCGAGCTGGACCGCCGCGATCCGGTCGCCCATGGCGAACCAGACCTTGTAGATGCCGGTGGTGAAGGTCGGCACCCCGAAGTAGGCGACCGTGCCAAAGTCGGCGACGGTCTCCATCAGCGCCAGCGCCGTGCCGGCGACTATGGCCGGCCGCGCCATGGGCAGCGCGATGCGCACGAAGCAGCGCCATGGCCCCTGCCCCAGCGTGCGGCCCACGTCGAGCACGCACACCGATTGCTGCAGGAACGAGGCGCGCACGATCAGGTAGACATACGGGTAGAGCACGAGCACGAGCATGGCGATGGCGCCGCCCAGCGAACGGATCGGCGGGAACCAGTAGTCGCCGTGCGCCCAACCCGTGGCGGCGCGGATCCACGACTGCACCGGGCCAGCGAATTGCAGCAGGTCGGTATAGGTGTAGGCAATCACGTAGGCCGGTACCGCCAGCGGCAGCACCAGCGCCCATTCCAGCACCTTGCACCCCGGAAACGAGCACATGGTCACCAGCCACGCGGTGCCCGTGCCGATCGCCATCACGCCCAGCCCGACGCCGAGGACCAGCCACAGCGTGTTCACCACCATGGCGCCGAGCACCGTCTCGGCTAGGTGCCGCCAGGTCGCCGACCACGGCGCCAGCAGGTGCCCGATCACCAACGCGACCGGAACGATGACCAGCACGGCGATCGCCAGCGCCAGCCACGGCAGCACCCGGCCGCCGGGGCGCGCCGCGGGCGGGCGCCGGGCGTCGATCGCCGTCACGGCTTGGTGGGCGCTGGAACGTCGAGGCGCCCATCCATGACCGACGCCGCGTCCTGCCCGCCCAAGGTTCGGTCGCACGCGAACACGTAGTCGGCGAGAACCTTGGCTCCGGGCGGCGCCGCGTCCGGCTCCACCCGATAGACGTTCCGCGCGACCGTGGCGGCCAGCGCGGCGGTTCCTTCGCCCATGGCCTTTTCGTAGGCGGCCACGCGGCCCATGAACGCCTGCGTCATCGCCTTGACCCGTCGACCCACGCCCAGATCGCCCACGCCCATCTGGCGCAGGTTCTGGTCCATGTCGGCGAACATGACCTCGAACACGGCCTGGCCCAGCGCGGTACCCTCGGCGCCGGCGGCGCGCAGGCGACGCAACACCAGGAAGCAGTGCAGCACGATCATGTCGAACCGGCCATCGACCGTATCAGGGACGCCGAGGTCCCGGTAGAAGGCGGGCGACCGGGCCTGCTCGACCAGCGCCGTGTACAGGGCATGGGCACGGTCGCGTCGGGCCGCGCGGGCGCGCCATCGCCCCAGAATCATGGTCCGCTCCAGTTGACCGGCGCGGGCTCCAGGGTCCAGATTCCGCGCTCATGACACGTACGCATCGCCGGATCGCCGCCTGGGCCCTGGTCGCGGCCACGCTCGCCGGAGGTTGCGCGCCCATCGTGCGCAACCGCGGCCATGTGCTCGACGAGGATGCCCTGCAAGCCATCGAGGTCGGCATTGCGACCCAGGATGACGTGTTCGAGGCGCTGGGCAGCCCGTCCTCGGTCAACACCTTCGGCGAGCCGACCTGGTACTATGTGAGTGCGCGGACCGAACGCACGGCGTTCTTCGAGGACGAGTTGATCGAGCAGAGCGTCGTCGCCGTCGTGTTCGACGAATCGGGAACGGTCGCCAGCGTCGACCGCTACGGCGTCGATGACCGTTGGGACCTCGCGCTGGTCGAGGCCGAGACGCCGACCCACGGCAAGCAGCTCGGTGTCCTGCAGCAACTCCTCGGCAACATCGGCCGGTTCTCCGGCAGCGAGACGCCCGACAACCCGGCCCGGCGTCGGCCCTGAGCGACCGGTCACGGTGCTGGCGGCGCCCTCGCCTTACGCGAGAACCGCCAGGATCAGCAGGGCGACGATGTTGATGATCTTGATCATCGGGTTGACCGCCGGGCCCGCCGTGTCCTTGTAGGGATCGCCGACCGTGTCGCCGGTCACCGCCGCCTTGTGGGCGTCGGAACCCTTGCCGCCATGATGGCCGTCCTCGATGTACTTCTTGGCGTTGTCCCACGCGCCGCCGCCCGAGGTCATGGAGATCGCGACGAACAGGCCCGTGACGATGGTCCCCAGCAGCGCGGCACCCAGCGCCGAGAACGCGGCGCCCTGGCCGCCGATCGCCAAGATGACGACGTAGAGCACCACCGGCGCCAGCACCGGCAGCATCGAGGGTACGATCATCTCCTTGATCGCCGCGCGGGTCAGCAGGTCGACCGCCTTGCCGTACTCGGGCTTGGCCATGCCTTCCATGATGCCCTTGATCTCGCGGAACTGGCGGCGCACCTCGACGACCACCGCGCCGCCGGCCCGTCCCACGGCCATCATGCCCATAGCGCCGAACAGGTAGGGCAGCAGGCCGCCGACGAACAAGCCGATCACCACGTAGGGGTCCGACAGCATGAACGACACGTTCAGGTGGGCGAAGTAGTGCCCCAGGTCCTCGGTGTACGCGGCGAACAGCACCAGCGCGGCCAGGCCGGCCGAGCCGATGGCGTAGCCCTTGGTCACCGCCTTCGTGGTGTTGCCCACGGCGTCCAGCGCGTCGGTCGTCTTGCGCACGTCCGCCGGTAGGTCCGACATCTCGGCGATGCCGCCGGCGTTGTCGGTGACCGGACCGTAGGCGTCCAGCGCCACCACCATGCCGGCCAGCGCCAGCATGGTCGTCGCCGCCACGGCGATGCCGAACAGACCAGCGGTCAGATACGACGCCACGATGCCGGCGCAGATCACGATGACCGGCAGCGCGGTCGACTCCATCGACACGGCGAGGCCCTGGATGATGTTGGTCGCGTGCCCCGTGGTCGAGGCCTGGGCGACGCTGCGCACCGGCCGGTAGGCCGTCGACGTGTAGTACTCGGTGATCCAGACCAGCAGGCCGGTCACCGCCAGGCCATAGAGCGCGCAATAGAACAAGTGGCGGCCCTGGAACACCGCCGATTCCGCCGTCATCTCGGTCGAGAAGCCGACCAGCCAGCCGATCACGATGCCGATCAGCACCGCCGAGATCACGGCGGTGGCGATCAGCCCCTTGTAGAGCGCCCGCATGATGCCGTTGTCGGCGCCCAGCCGGACGAAGAACGTGCCGACGACCGAGCCCAGGATGCACACGCCGCAGATCACCAGCGGCAGGATCATCATGCTGGCGCGCACGTCGCCCACGAAGAAGATCGCGGCCAGCAGCATCGTGGCGACCACGGTGACCGCGTAGGTCTCGAACAGGTCGGCGGCCATGCCGGCGCAATCGCCCACGTTGTCGCCCACGTTGTCGGCGATCACGGCCGGGTTGCGCGGGTCGTCCTCGGGGATGCCGGCCTCGATCTTGCCGACTAGGTCGGCGCCCACGTCGGCGCCCTTGGTGAAGATGCCGCCGCCGAGGCGCGCGAAGATCGAGATGAGCGAGGCGCCGAAGCTGAGCCCGACCAGCGCCTCGAGGATGGCGCGCAGGCCCTCCTCGGTCGCGACGTCCTTCCAGCCGAGCAGCACCGCGTAGTAGCTGGCGACTCCGATAAGGCCGAGCCCGACCACGAGCAGGCCGGTGATGGCGCCCGCCTTGAACGCGATGCCGAGCGCATGGGCGAGGCCCTGGCGCGCCGCCTCGGCCGTGCGCACGTTGGCGCGCACCGAGACGTTCATGCCGACGTAGCCGGCCAGGCCCGAGAGCACCGCGCCCAGGAAGAAGCCGATGGCCACGTGAAGGCCCAGCAGCACGCCCAGCACGATGCCGACGACCACGCCGACTATGGCGATGGTCATGTACTGGCGGTTCAGATACGCCCGCGCGCCCTCCTGGATGGCCCCCGCGATCTCCTGCATGCGCACCGTGCCCGCCGGCGAGGCCAGCACCGAGCGCGTGGCGTAGGCGCCGTAGAGCAGCGCGACGATGCCGCAGACGATGGTCAACCAATGGGCGCCAGTCATGGCCTTAATCCTTGATTTTGCAGTGGGTTACGGACCGACACTCAAACTCCCCCGCAAGCGTCGGCCGAAGATGACGGCGGAACATGCCAAAGAAGCCTTGCGAACGCAACACAGGGACGCCTGAAACACCTACCCCCTGGCCAGGTTGGCCAGGACGATCGCCCGGTAATGATACGAGTTGACGCCGCCGCCGTTGTACCGGCGCGCGGCTTAGGGCCAGTCGCACTCGAACGTGGCGCGGTCCGGCGTGGCTACGTGGGAAGCCTTGGCCCCTTTAAAATACTGGGTCGGCTCATAGGTCTTGGTCGTCGCCCGGTGCCACGTGGTCTGGTTGGCCACAATGTCGACGGTCCCGGCGGCGAGCGCGCTGGCCCGGTAGTCGCTCAGGTATCGGCCGTCGTCGGCCGGGTACTTGCACGCCCGCAACGGTCCCGATCCTCGCTCGACGATGCGGTCGTCCGCGCGGCCGCCCGGGGTCGCGCCGGTGACGAAACGATCAAACTTGTCGCGCAGTTCGGAAATCGCGCCCGCCACGTTCCGCGCCGGGTCGCTGATCGGTCCGGCGATCTCCTCGACGCGCGGCGGGTGGTGGAACAGCGTGTGCTGGCCGACCCCATAGCCGCGCGAGGTGATGCGGTCAAGCCGTGCCAAGTCGTTGTGGTCGAGCCCGATGACGGCGAAACGGTCGTCGTCGCCGGCGCGGGGTTCGTTGAACTGGCGGAGCCCGCTTTCCTGGCAGAACATGGCAATCAGGAACGGGATCGGCGCGCGGTCCGACCGCAGCGCCGCCACCTGCGCGCGGATGGCCGCGTTGGCGGCCTTCGGGTCGGGGGCCGATGGCAGCTTGGGAAAAGCCGGATCGGCGGCCATCGCGGCCAGACACGCCGCGGTCGCCTGGTCGAGCCGGCCGGTCACCTGCACCGACCGCCCGGCCCGATAGACCTTGACGTTGACCGGCCCCGAACCGTCGCTGCCCGCGTCGTCGCCGTCGAGCAGGTCGTGCTGCAGCGCCTTGACCGCCCGCGCCGTGCCATCGCCAAAACGGTCATCGATCGACGCCCGCAGGTAGCCGGTGCGGCGCAGATCGGTCTGGGCCTCCTTGATGGCGGCGGTCTCGCCCGTCGTGCCCTGGCCGAGCTCCAAGCCCACACGCACATAAGCCGGCTGGCTCATGGCAAGGCCGCCATGCTGTCCCAAAGGCGGCTATTGTACCGGCCAGGTGCCGGACGGTTCCACCACGATAGTGTCGGGTCGCGCGACCCCGATCAGAAGTGAGCCCAGCCGGCGCGCGTCGGTGGTGGGATCGGGCGGCCGGCGGCGTCCAGCAGGTTGATGCCCTGCCCCGCCACCATGCGGCCGATGGGTGTGACGCCCACACCTGTACGGGCCCCCAACGCCAGGATCGCGTCCGTCGCGGCCCCGGGCGCCGTGAACAGGAGCTCGTAGTCGTCGCCGCCCCCAAGGACATCGGCCATCAGGGCCGGATCGTGCGCAATGGCTGCGCGCGCGGCCGCCGACAGCGGCACGCGGTCGACATGGACCTCGGCGCCGAGCCCCGAGGTCTCGCGGATGTGTCCCAGGTCGGCGAGCAGCCCGTCGGACACGTCGATCGCGGCGCTGGCCAGCCCGACCAGCCCGGCGCCCAGCGTCAGGCGCGGTTCGGGCAGGTGATAGCGCCCGGCCAGGAACGTCCGGTCGGTCTCGGCGAGCGCCGCGAGTTCGCCGCGCAGCGCGCGCAGGCCCAGCGCGCCGTCGCCCAGCGTGCCGCTGACCCAGACCGTATCGCCGGCCCGCGCGGTGCCGCGGCGCAGCGCGCGCCCCACTGCGACGGTGCCGAGCGCCGTGAGCGACAGCACCATCGGCCCGTCGTGCGCGGTGGTGTCGCCGCCGACGAGGGTGATGCCGAAGGCAGCCTGGTCCGCCGCCAGGCCGGCCGCGAAGTCCGCCAGCCAGGCCTCATCGAACGGACGCGGCAATGTCAGCCCCAGTAGGTACGCCCAAGGCGCCGCACCCATGGCCGCCAGATCCGAAAGGTTCACGCGCAGGAGCTTGCGCGCGACCAGCGCCGCTGCGTCGTCGCGCAGGAAGTGCACGCCCGCCGCCATGACATCCTTGGTCAGGACCAGGGACCGACCGGGTGGGGGATCGAGCAGCGCGGCATCGTCGGTCAGGCCCAACGCGCCGGGCTCGGCCGCCGCCAGCGGCGCCAGGTAGCGCGCTATGGCCGCGAACTCGTCCATCCCGGCGTGGCCCTACGGGCTGGGTGCGTCGGTCGCGAACTCGGCGGAACGCAGCGTCTTCGCCAGCCGGTCGAGCACCGCGTTCACGAGACCCGCCTCGGTCGCCTCGAAGAACGCGTGGGCGATGTCCACGTACTCGTTGATGACGACCCTGGCGGGCACCTTGGGCCGCGCCAGCAACTCGAAGACGCCGGCGCGCAGGATGGCGCGCAGGATCAGCTCAATCCGCTCCGGCCGCCACTTGGCGCCGAGGGACGCCGCGATCATCGCGTCGATCGTCGCCTCCCGTTCGACCGTGCCGCGCACGATGTCGGTCATGACGAACGGATCGGCGACCAGCTGCTGGTTCTCGTCCAGCGCGGCACCGGCACCGTCACGGGTCGCCCCCGCGAGCGCCTGGTCGGCAGTCGCCGCGCCCATGGCGATCTGATAGAGCGCCTGGACCGCCGCCAGCCGCGCCGCCGTCGCTCGCGCGCCGCGCGCCGCGCCCGACGGTGCGGCGCCGTTCATCAGGCGCGGCCCTCGCTCAGCCGCGCGCGCACGGCGATCATGGCCAGGCAGGCGCGCGCCGCCTCGCCGCCCTTGTCCTTGTCCTTGGGGTCGGCGCGCCGGCGCGCCTGATCGCCGTTCTCGCACGTGAGCACGCCGAAACCGATGGCCGCCTGATGACGCACGGCCAGGTCGTTGAGCCCGCGCGCCACCTCGTTGCACACCACGTCGTAGTGGCTGGTCTCGCCACGGATGACGCAGCCGAGCGTGACGAAGCCGTCGTAGCGCCCACCCTCGATCGCCATGGCGACCGCCGCCGGCAGCTCGAAGGCGCCGGGAACCACCACGTGGTCGTGCGACGCGCCGCCGGCCTTGAGTGCCGCAGTCGCGCCGGCCAGTAGCATCGCGCCGATCTCGCGGTAGTAGCGGGCCTCGACGATCAGGACGTGGGGTCCCTTGGTCATGACGTGCGTACCTCCTGCGCCGGCGCCGCCACCAGCTGCGCGACGTAACGGGCGAACATGTCGATCTCGATGTTGACCGGGTCGCCCACCACCCGGTCGCCCAGCGTGGTGACGGCCAGGGTATGCGGGATCAGCGCCACCGCGAAGTGGTCGGGGCCGACGTCCGTGACGGTCAGGGACACGCCGTCCACGGCGACCGAACCCTTCTCGGCGATGAAGCGCGCGAGCGCCGGGTCCAGACGGAAGGTGACACGCACCGAATCCCCGTCGGCCGCGCGCGACGCCACGGTCGCTTGGCCGTCCACGTGACCGGTCACCATGTGTCCGCCCAGCTCGTCGCCGAGGCGCAGCGCGCGCTCCAGGTTGACGCGCGAGCCGACGCACCAGGTGCCGAGCCCGGTACGCGCCAGCGTCTCGGGCACCGCGTCGAAGGCGAGCCAACTTGGGCCCTTGTCGACCACCGTCAGGCACGCGCCGGAGCAAGCGATGGACGCGCCGATCGCGATGTCGTTCGTGTCGAACGCGGTGCCGATGGTAATGCGCGCGCCCGCGTTGGCGTGCTCGATGGCGCGCACGACGCCCACGTCCGTGACGATGCCGGTGAACATGGCGCGTGTTCTACTCGCCCGCGCGCAGCCGCGCCAGTAGGTCGCCGTCGACGGTCTCGATCGCCTCGAGAACAAGGCGCGGCGCCTGCTCAATGTTGTCGATGCCCAGGTCGGCAACGGCGGCACGCCCGTCGCCCCCGAGAACCCTGGGCGCGATGGTCCAGGCGACACGATCGACCAGGCCCGCCGCGAGGAACGAGGTCGCGACGCGCGGACCGCCTTCGACCAGCAGCCGGGTAATGCCTCGTCGGGCGAGCGCAGCGAGCACCGCCGCGGGCGCGAGCCGGCCGTCGACGCCCGCCTCGATGGCCACGAGCTCGACGCCCAGGCTCTCGAGCGCCGGCGCCATGACACCGGCGCGGCACACGAGCCAGACCGGCGTGGTTCGCGCACCGCGCGCGAGCCGCGAGTTGGCCGGCAGGCTCGCCGCGCCGTCGAGCACGACGCGGACCGGCGAGCGATCGGCGAGTCCCGGCAGCCGGCACGTCAGCTCGGGATCGTCGGCCAGCGCGGTACCGATGCCGACCAGGATCGCGTCGTGGTTGAGCCGCAGGTCGTGGCCGCGTTCGCGCGCCGCCGGTCCTGTGATCCAGCGGCTGGCGCCGGCGCCGGTCGCGACCCGGCCGTCGAGCGAGGCCGCGACCTTCAGCGTGACCAGCGGCCGGCCCATGGTACGGTGGAGCAGGAACCCGGCGTTGACGGCCCGCGCCTCGGCCTCGCTGAGCCCGACTTCGACGGCGATCCCGGCGGCTCGAAGCCGTGCGACGCCGCCACCGTTGACGCGCGGATCCGGATCGCCGAGCGCCACGACGACGCGGCGCACGTCCGCGTCGACCAGGGCGTCCGCGCAGGGCAGCGTCATGCCGTGATGGGCGCACGGTTCGAGCGTGACATAGACGGTGGCGCCGCGCGCCGCCGCGCCGGCGTGGGCGAGCGCGACCGTTTCGGCGTGGGGCCGCCCGCCGGGCCGGGTCCAGCCGCGTCCGACCACGCGGTCCCCGGCGACGATGACGCAGCCGACCGCCGGGTTCGGCCAGACGCGCCCCAAGCCGCGCCGGGCGAGGCCCAGCGCGGCCGCCATGTGCGCCGCGTCCGGGGCGTCAGTCCTCGGCGCGATCACTACCGAGCTTGCCCACGAAGTCCTCGAAGTCCTTGGCCTCGCGGAAGTTGCGGTAAACCGAGGCGAAGCGCACGTAAGCCACGGGATCGAGCGAGGCCAGCGAGTCCATGACCATCTCGCCGATCACCTGGCTCGGCACCTCGGGCTCGCCCAGGCTTTCGAGCCGGCGCTGGATGCTGTTGACCAACCGTTCGATGCGTTCGGGCTCGACCGGGCGCTTGCGCACGGCGATGGCGATGGAGCGCTGCAGCTTCTCGCGGTCGAAGGGCGCGCGCACGCCGTCCTTCTTGACGACGACCAGTTCGCGAAGCTGGACCCGCTCGAACGTGGTGAAGCGCGCGCCGCACCCCGTGCAGTGCCGCCGCCGACGGATCGAGGCGCCATCCTCGGTCGGGCGCGAGTCCTTCACCTGCGTGTCTTCGTGTCCACAGAAAGGGCAACGCATCGATCGAAACCCCCGACCGGGTCAGGACAGCTTGGCGACGCGCCGGGCGTGGCGGCCACCGGCGAACGGCGTCTCCAAGAACACGCGCAGGCAATCCTTGGCAACCTCCTCGCCGATCAGGCGGGCACCGAGGCACAGCACATTGGCGTCGTTGTCGGCGCGCGTGACGCGCGCCGAGACCGCATCGTGGCACACGGCCGCGCGGACGGCGCGGTTCCGATTGGCCGCGACGCTCATGCCGATGCCGGAGCCACAGACAAGAACGCCGCGTCGCGCCCGTCCGGCAATGATGGCATCCACCACGCGCTGGGCGAAATCCGGATAATCGACCGACGTCGCGTCGTGGGTCCCGAGGTCGTCAGCGGCGAAGCCCAGGCGCTCGAGTTCGGCGACGAGAACGGCCTTGAGGTCAAGGCCCGCGTGGTCCGACGCGATTGCGATCGTCTCCGTCATCGCGCGCCGCCCTCCCCGCCACGCCTGTTACGCTTCGTATCATACGACAGGGTTGGCGACTACAGGGTGACTCGAAACAACGCCTGTACGTAGGTTGTATTTGCAAGTGACCTGCCCCCCGACGTTCATCCATTTGCGGCCAGGGTCCGTGGTTGAGAATGGCGCGTGTGCGCCGGTGGAGCAACGGTCGATTGGCGGAGCTG
>Ga0194128_10009645_pt1 | contig 11739 bp, 14 predicted proteins | sample TA2KigCa65mmetaG_FD_148650 | JGI IMG/M metagenome (GOLD analysis project Ga0194128, IMG submission 148650) | Freshwater microbial communities from Lake Tanganyika, Tanzania - TA2015037 Kigoma Deep Cast 65m | ecosystem: Environmental > Aquatic > Freshwater > Lake | place: Tanzania: Lake...
AGAACGTGAAAGTTGTCACTTGCCTTTCCATCGGAGACAATCATTACGGCCCGCTAGCTCAACTGGTAGAGCAGCTGACTCTTAATCAGCAGGTTCAGGGTTCGAGCCCCTGGCGGGTCACCAGATATGAAACAGATAGGCCCCGGCAGCGCTACCGGGGCTTTCTTTTTCAGGTTCTTCTACCCAGGATTTCTACCCGGTCGCAGTGGCCACAAGTCCAGTGCCTTCCGATCCTGAGGGTCCCCAGGGATCTCACACCCAGGAAACGCTGGCCCAACTGGACACACCGGCGGATTCAAGCGCCAGCACCTTCTCGGCGTGTTCCAGTAGCCGGCAGGAGTGTCGGCGCTTCATGTCGAACTCGGTCTCGACGCAGGCAGCCCACGCCCCATGACCGAGGCTTCCACGCCTGCCGCTCGGGGGCCTCGCAGAGCAACCGCCACGGATCATTGGCCGCGCTTCCTATCCGCTCGGTGAGGCGCGGGCCTCGTCGTCCTGGTCAGCGCGAGATGCCGCTTCTTAAGGCGGGTAGCCGGCTCAGGATCTCGTCGACGGCCACGCCGTAGAAGACGCCAACCACCCGCTGACCACTCGAGGTAGTCAGGACCCCAGCGCGCGACATACCTACCAGCGCGCCGGATGCGTTGAAGATCGGCCCACCGCTGTCGCCTGGATCTAGTGGCGCATCAACGATCAGGTTACGGCCGTACGAGTCGTCTCCGAACTGGATCCCCTGGGATTTGATCCCAGCCTTGGCGTTCGGGGCGCCGACCCTACCCGTGTCTTTGACGCCCGACTGCGTATGCCCAAGGGCAAGAACGGGGCTCCCGTTGGGGGTGTCATTTATGGTTGATGCAAGCGTCACTGCCACAGTGCCAGGAAGCGAGACCAAGTTCGCATTGAATGTGATCAGGGCGATGTCCTTTACCGAATCCTTCGCAAACACGGTCGCCGGGAACGCGTCAGCGTAAGCGGACCGCACCGTGACTGAAGTATTGCTGCCCACTACGTGCTGGGCTGTGACAATCTCCCCTGGTCCGACCAGCCAACCGGTGCCCTTCCCTTGCGGAGTTTCGATGTAGAACGTTGACCTGGCGTACCGCTGGTAGACGTCACTGAGTTCGGTCCTGGGGACAACCATAGCGAACGCCTGTGGAGTCGCCGTTGGCTGCGGCGTAGCGGTGGGAAGAGGCGATGGAAGAACGACGGGTGTTGCGGTCGGAAGTGGTGTCGGAAATGTGACTGGCGTGGCCGTGGGGAGCGCAGTGGGAATAGTGACCGGGGTTGGTGTGGGAAGGGGGGTCGGTATGAACTGTGGCGTCGCTGTGGGCTGAGGAGTCGACGTCGGTAATGGTGTCGGCATGCTGGCAACTACAGAGCGGATCTTGGAATCGACGGTCGCCTGGATTGCGCGCTCTGTAGGTCCGCAGCCCGGTGCCGCAAGGACAGTCATGACCATTGCCAGGAAGAACAGATACGTCGCTGGTGTCAATTTCAAGCTCACATACTACGGCGTACCCAGGATCGGAAGTATGGCTGAAACTACAATCGGGCGGTAGCCACAGATCATGGCCCATTCCGAGCTCGTTGCGGACCCACCCCTGACCGCACTCGAGCAGGCACTGCGGGCGCGCGACCCGGCACCTGGCCTCGTCCATCGCTCGGACCGTGGCGTCCAATATCTTGCGATCCGCTGCTACGAGCGGCTGTCTGAGGCAGGCGCGGTGACGTCGGTGGGAAGTAGTGGCGACTCTTACGGCAACGCGCGGGCCGAAACGGTCATCGGCTTGTTCAAGACCGAGCTCAGGCGCAGGCGCGGCCCCTGGCTGGGCGTGGAAGACCTGGGTTTGCGAACCTTGAGTGGGTCGACTGGTTCAACCACCGTCGGCTCATGAGCACGCTGGAATACGTCCCGCCGGCCGAGCATGAGGCTGGCTGGTGCCGTCCAACCGCCCCGGCGCTGGCCGGGACTCAAACAGCAGAGTCTCCATGAAAGCCGGGGCGGTCCAACTGCCTGTTGACCGGCCAATCGGGTTTTTGCCTTCAGGGAAGGGTTGGGTCCTGTACACAGGGGGCGCTTGCTCCTGATCCTCCTTGGACTACGAATTCCGTTGCGATAGCTGGAGCCGGTGATGGTACCTGCCTGCGGGGCATGTTAGACTGCCGCCCACGTCACGGGATCGCCGCACACTTTCACTGGCGCCACCAGAGCAATCCATATGCGACGGTATCTAATCAAACGGCTCCTGCTCGCAGTGCCCACCATCTTCGGCGTTACCGTCCTAATTTTCATTGTCATGCGGGTCCTGCCCGGCGATCCGCTGGCGATGATCGTCGGAGAAAACACCGGAATATATGTGCTGACCGATGAGGAGCTTGCGGCCGCCCGTCGAAGTCTGGGGCTGGACAAACCGCTATACCAGCAATACCTGAGCTGGATGGCGGACGTCTTCAGAGGGGATTTCGGCAAATCCTTTTGGCGCCCCGATCCGGTACGGGAGATCATCGTTCGGCGCGGCGTGATCTCCGGGCAAATCGCGCTCATGGCGGTCGCAATATCGTGGCTGGTCGGTCTACCGATCGGCGTGCTGAGCGCGGTTCGCAGGAATACGGGCCTCGATTACATTACGCGATTTCTAGTGACGCTCTTCATGGCAATTCCCAGTTTCTGGCTTGGCCTCACTTTTATCCTGATTACGGTGATATTTTTCATGTGGAAGCCGCCGATCACGGTGCACTACCTTTGGACCGATCCGGTCAAGAACCTTCAGATGACGATCGGCCCCGCAATCGCGATGGGAATCGGTATGGGAGCCTTTATCGCGCGCATGAGCCGAACAACCCTCCTCGAGGTGATCAGGGAAGACTACGTCCGGACAGCGCGGGCGAAGGGCCTCGGTGAGCGAGTGGTGATCCTGCGACATGGGCTGAAGAATTCATTGCTGCCCGTCGTTACCGTGTCGGGGCTGCAACTGGCCGGCCTGTTGGGCGGGTCAGTCGCGGTGGAGAGAGCGTTTGGCGTGCCGGGCCTTGGGACCGCGCTTGTTCAGGCAATCACAGAACGAGACTGGATGGTAATCCAGAACCTGGTACTGCTGTACGCGATCATCTTTGTATTTGTGAATCTTGCAATCGACCTGGCCTACGGCTGGATAGATCCACGAGTCCGCTATGGATAGCTCGCGCGAGGAAACTGCGCGCGCCGCACCCGCAACAGGCCCAGCCGCAGACCTCGTGAATCTTCCGCTCAAGGCGTCCAGGGCACTGATCGGAATCGCGGCCAGGTTCACGGGGTCATCTCTCCTTGGCGCGGGCTCTGTTGTGTTACTGATCATCCTGGCGTTCGTCGCGATCTTTGCCGACCAGATCGCACCCTACGGGCCGCTGACCGCCGACTACAAAGCGCTTATCCAGGCTCCGTCACTCAGTCATCTCGCTGGCACGGATAACCTGGGACGCGACGCGCTGAGCCGTGTAATAGTTGGGGCTCGTACGACACTGCTTGTCGCTTTCCTCTCGATCGCCATCGGTGAGACTGTAGGCTGCACGTGGGGAGTCATCAGCGGCTACGCGGGCGGCCGTTTCGATCTCCTCAGCCAGCGATTTCTGGATGTCTTGATGGCGTTTCCCAGCGTGATCCTTGCACTACTCTTGCTGGTCGCTTTGGGCGCCGGAATCGACACAATAATTATCGCCATCGCGGTCACCAGGGTGCCGGGCACTGCCAGGGTAATGCGCTCGATCGTGCTGTCCGTGCGCGAGATGGACTTTGTGACGTCGGCCCGAGCTATTGGCGCGTCTCCGACCCGAGTAATGCTTTTTCATGTGGCGCCGCAGGTGTTGGCGCCGCTGCTGGTGATTTCGGCGTCCGGCCTGGGCGGGGCAATATTCGCCGAAGCCGCACTGAGTTTTCTCGGGTTAGGTATTCCGCCACCAGCGCCAAGCTGGGGCAACATGCTCGGAGGAATCCTTGTTACCTCGTTCAATCCCCCGTGGTGGTTGGTGGTCGCGCCTGGACTGGCGATTACCTTCACAATCCTGGCTCTGAACCTCTTAGGCGACGCAATGCGCGACTACCTCGATCCCAAGTTGCGGGGACGCCTGCAGTAGCAGCGTCCGCCTTCCTTCCATCCGAGGCATCGAGTGGCCAGGTCAAGTAACGCCCCGACGTCTGCCGCGGCCCGGCGTCACAGTCTGCAACGGAAAACCGTTTTTTGGCTGGGTATCACCGCGGTCCTCTGGATCGCGGGCGTGAGCGTTTGGAACACCCTGCGGCTTTCACTGCCGCCCCCGTCGCCGACAACCACCATTTCGGCTCGCGAGACCCAACACGTTGTCCAACCGTCGTCTGTGTTTCTTGAGCCGCTAACTCTTCCCACGTCTACCGGCGCGGTGTGGACGCAGACATTCCATCAGCCGCTCATCGTCCCACCAGTAGTCGACGAACACCGGATCTATGTGGTGGTCGGTCGCACCAGTGACGATACCCGTGTCGTGGCAGCGAGGCCGGAGACTGGCGAGCCCATCTGGACCTTGCCGCTCGGTAGCGTCGTGGATCATCCCGCGACGATCGCCGGCCCCCTCCTGTACGTAGGCACGCGTTCTGGCCGTCTGCTGGCGATCGAGGCCGCAACCGGCATCGTCAGATGGTCGTTACAGATGGGCGCCGCCGTGGCCGGACCGGCATTGGTCCGTGACGGGACGCTCTATGTCGGGTCCTCAGACCTTGCGGCGCTGGACGCAGCGACGGGCAAAACGCGCTGGCGGCACAAGGTCGGAAACGGCGTCGCCTGGCCAATCGCAATGGACCATGACGTCGTAGTCGTGCTGGCCGCCGATAGCCATTTCTACCTTGTCTCGGCCGGGAACGGCAAGCGACGTCTCTCGTTCCCATTGTGGTTCAGCCCGGCGGGAGGGTCGGCGATCAGCCAGCGTGTAGTTGCCTTTGCCGGCACCCGCGGCATGGTCCAGGCGATTGATCTGCAAGGCACAGAAATACCCTTCGAGAAGGCGGTGCGCTGGTGGCGCACACGGCTCTATCTATGGGAGGTGATCAATTCTCCGCCACCAGTGCCGAGAGGATATCTGTGGCAGCAACGTAAGCTCGGCGGGGCTACCGCGCGGGCATTGGGCGGCGACGGGGCAGCAACGTATTACGCCGTGGACGAGGAAACTGGAGGGGGACGAGTCGTTTCCCTCGCTAACGGGGACGGTCATGTCAACTGGCAGGCAATGACTCGCTCGAGGGTCGGGCGCTCGGCCGTCTTCCTCGCCGACCTTATCGTTGTGAGTTCGCAGTCTGGAAGCGTTCACGCATTCGAGATCGCTACCGGAGAGAGGGTCTGGCAATTTGACGTCGGGCATCCGCTGAGCGCGGCGCCAGCATTCTTCGGAGATCTGATGATTGCGGGATCAACTGATGGCAGCCTTTCGGCGTTCAGATTGGCCTCGCCCTAAGCGGAGGATCCGGCGGAGCGTGGAAGGTCTTTGACCCGGCCGCCTCTGCCTGGACGACCCCGCCGCGAACCATACGGCACCCTCCAAGGGCAGGCAAGACGTCACCTCCCAGAACACCAACCCGGGACGGCCGTCGCTCTCCAGTTTCAACGACACCAGATGTCCCAACGGCGTTGCGGAGTCCACCACTTCCCGGTTCCAACGGTTGTCGATGCGGCTTGCCAGCGTCAACCTGCGAGCCGGCTCGTCGTAGTAGGCAATGTGCGGAACACCGTCCGGGTCTACCGCGATGGCGGGCGCGAACCGGTAAGGTGGCGGGCGGGCTAATCGTGGCCAGCGCCTGCGCTCCGGACGCGCCAGCAGTGGGGCCCGCACAGACGTGGCCGTCTGCGTCGTCACCGGCGGGCCGGCGCACGCGTCGGCCACCATGAGCATCGTGGACGGGAATGCTATACCGCTGCGGTAGATCGCGGTCACCGGTCCGGTGTGCCACCCGGCAGTCGTGCCGGGGGCGTTCCCCGGGCCTGTAACGACTCAGCCTGGCTGGACTGAGATGACAGGCGGGGTCATCGGGGCGCGGGCTATGCAAAGCGGACGGGAAAAAGGCGTGAAAAGCAGTCCGGGCGCCCCCCGTGCAACGCGGGGCGCCCGGACTCTCTCTGATTCCAACAAGCCTTACTTTCGGTCGATCCAGACCGTGTCGTACCTGCCCCATTCCTGGTGCAGCCGCTGGTCTAGTGCAAGTCCCTTCACCGCGCTCCGCCACATCAACATGTGGCTTGTGTATCCGAAGTGGACCTCGGGCGGATCGGCGTCCAGGATGTCCTGCCCCTTGGCGAAGAGCTGCGCCCGCGCATCGGGATTGGTCTCCATTGAGAGCTTGTCGACGATCTTGTCAAATTCTGGGTTCGAGTAACGCGCGAAGTTCTGCGTTCCACCCGTCTTGAAGACCGCCTCCCACATCGGGGTGTGGTTCGGGCTCGGCGAGTGGAACACGGTAGAGAGAACGAAGTCGAAGTCCTTCTTGAATTCCTCGTTGACCAGCGCACGTTCGACTGTCCGAATGGTGATGTTCATCCCGAGGTTCGTCTTCATCTGCTCGACGAAGAACGGCGCAAGCACCTGTGAGTGGCCGGTTACAGATGCTGCAACCAGATCGAATGTGGGAAGCCCCTTGCCTCCGGGGAATCCCGCTTCGGCCATTAATCGTTGGGCTTCCTTGATGTCTTCCGCGTTGTCCTTTCGGTAGCCCGGCAACTTCACGACCTGTTCGATCGGGGTCGCTCCGGCGCCGCCGGCGGAGATCCAGCGGCTCACGTTGAGGAATTCCTCCCGATACACCTGAGTCGCAATATGCCTGTTGAAGGCAAGGAACATGGCTCTTCGCACTCGGGTGTCGTTAAAGGGAGGCTTGGTGTTGTTCCACCTGATCTCCAGGAAACCGAAGTTGTTGATCGGGTTCACCTTGACGATATCAGGCCGTTTCTTACCTTCCTCAAAGGTGTCGAAAGACACGTTCCATGAGAAGTCGGCGACGCCCGTCAGGACCGAGGTGCCCCGTTCGGTCCATCCTGGTACATGCAGCATGGTGGCAAACTCAACGTACGGGAGCTTCGGGTTCCAGTAGTCGGGGTTGCGCTTGTATTTGAAGAACTCTGCCGGCTTCTGGGAGTCCAACATCATCGGACCGGTGCCTGGGGCGAAGATCTTCCGCAAGTCCTGGTTGTTCGCGTCGAGGGCCTTCTTCGACATGATGACAGAGGCCGGATCCGAGAACATGTCGAACTGCCACACTCGTGGCTTAGCAAGCGTGAACGTGACTTCGTTCGGGCCGGTCTTCTCCACTTTCCCGATAGCGTCGTAAAGGGTCTTGGCAGCGATGGGAACGTTTGCCGGCGGATTGATGGCTCGAGTGTAGGTTGCGACCACGTCGTCCGGTCCGAACGGCGTGCCGTCGTGGAACTTGACCCCTTCCCGAAGCGTGAAGACGTACTTCATGCCGTCTTCGGAGATCCTCCAGTCGGTGGCCAGGTCCGGAATGATCGTTCGCAGCCCGTCGGTCGGGTTTTTCCGCACGAGGTTGTTGTACATCTGGGTCAGGACATTGGAGTTCCCACCTGACCACATGTCGAAGCTCTGCATGGTGATACCCCACGCTGTACGGACTTCCCCTCCGAGCTTGGGATTCGGTTCCGCCGCCTGGAGAACGTAGCCCGGCTGCGCGGTCGCCACGACCAGCTTGAGGACCTCTTTCTCTTTTTCGACGACGCGCGTCTGGACGATCTGCTTCTCGACGACTACGGTCTGTTGTACGACTTTCTCTACCGGTTTTTCGACGATCTTTTCGACGACGACGGTTCGTTCGACGATTTTTTCCACAGTCTCGGTACCGCCACAAGCGACGGCGACGCCGACTGCCATACCGACAGCGGCAACCACCCACGCGCGGCGATGCAAACGCCAAGACGGATTCACGATGATCCTCCTGTTCAAGCCTGCTGATCCCGCCTGGCAGCCGGGAGCCTGAGCGATAAAGCCAACCTTTAATGGCTTTGACCGCTCTCCTTCGTGCCAGTCCTAAGACGCATCAGCGCCCCACGGGAGCCACATTCGGAACCGCACCATAGCATTGGGGTAACAGGCTGTCAATGCGCACTATTTCCCTACGCATTTCGTCGACTTTCCCTACACATTTCGTCGAGAATGCGTCGTATTAATCCTGACGAGCAAACGGTTCATGCCTCGGCTGGAGCACGGATTCGGCGTGCCGCTTCGCCACGCACAGCCAGCGTTCGGAAGTGCTTAAACTATGCGAGTTTCTCTGCGGCGTACCACCGCAGACTAGAGAGCGCGGCACCCGATGACCTGGACATGGAGGACCACCCGAGTGGGATTTCCTATCTACGACTTCAGAACAGACATCCGCAACGTGCTCGTAACCCCACAGATACGGGCTCGGTTTCTCAAGCTCGAACCAGGGACGGTGGCGAAGCCGCATACCCACGATCTTGGCCATGAGGTATTCCTGATACTCCAGGGACGGGCAATCTTCGAGATCGATGGCGAGCGCGCTGAATTAGGGCCCGGGCAGATGTGCGTGGCGCTGGTGAACCAGAGTCACGGCATTACGGTGATCAGCAAAGAGCCGGTCATCATGTATCTGTCCGTGACGCCGCACATCCAACCAACCCACACGCTTTGGACGGCCGATGGAAAACGCCTTCCTCATCGATTTATCTCGAACGAGAACTATGATGTACGGCCTCCGTCGTCCGCGTCCGATGCCGAAGCAGTGGATAAACAAATCAAAGCGGCCAAAGAGTTCGGTGAGGCGGCCCGTCGAGCCGTCGAACGCCAGGTGACTCTTGGCGCGAAGCTCAAAAAGGCACTTGCAACGCGAGATGAAGCTACCGCAAGGGCCACTCGTGACCAGATGTGGGATTCGTTGTGCGAAGTGTTCAACAAGGCGCCAGAACTGGCGGACGCTTGGAATGACTTGGCCCCGCGTGGCGGCACCGAGTAAACGAGGAGGATGCTCTGATGTCTCGGATAAAGATTGGGGTAATCGGCGGTGGAGCGATTGCCCAGGTCCACCACCTGCCGTTCCTTAAGGAGCTCGCCGAGGAATTCGACGTCCGTGTCGTCTGCGACATATCAGAGAAACTAGGCGAGTACGACGCGCAATTGTTTCAGATCCCGGCACACGTGACCGACTACCGCAAGGTCCTGGACATGGATGTCGACGCAGTTCTCCTCTGCCAGACTGACCCAAAGACGGATGTGGCGATCGCCGCGTTGCGGGCCGGCAAGCACGTATTCATCGAAAAGCCGATCTGCTTTTCCTTGCGGGAAGTGGACTCGATAATCGGCGCTGCGCGCAGGTCGGGCAAGATAGCGCAGGCCGGCTACGTCAAGCTGTTCGAGCCGGCCTTCGAGGCAGCCCAACGGGAGGTCAAGTCAATCCCGGACCCACGATTCGTGCAGATAAACCACTTGCACTCCGGCAACGTACTGCACGTGCGCCAGTTCCGGACCAGGAAGTTTGACGACATTCCTCAGCGCGCCAAGGACGAGATCCAGAAGGCGCGAAAGGCCGCCATCAACGAGGCGATCGGCGAGGTGCCTCCGATCGCGGAGCGAGCATTCGGGATCCTCTCCGGAAGCTTGATTCACGACCTCTACGGCCTCCGGGTGTTGTTCGGCAATCCGAACCGGGTAGCGCATACGGAACTCTGGCAAGACGGCCGCTCGATCACGACGATTCTCGAGTACCCGAGCGGGCTGCGCTGCGTGGCTTCATGGATGGATCTCTCGAACGCCGACCACTCCAATGTGTGGGACTTCCACGAAACCCTCGAAGTCTACGGCGGGAGCAAGCGGGTAATCGTGAAGTATGCGACCGGATTCTCGCGCGGCATGTCGAAGCTCACGATCTATGGCGTCGATGGCGACGGCAGGTCGTATCGCCAGGAGCCTGTCATGGACTGGGAAAGCCCCTTCAGACGTGAGCTCCGGCACTTTCACGAAAGCGTGACGCAGGGGACGCCGAACCGAAGCCCGATTGCGTCGGCGCGCGACGACATATCGCTGATCATAGACATCACCCGCGCCTACCTTGCCAAGGGGCCGATCGATCGAAAACTCGCTTAGCCCAACAGATACGGCGGCCTGAGGAAGTCATGTTCGCAACTATTGAAGGTAAGGTTGCGCTGGTCACCGGGGGTGGACAGGGGATTGGCCGCGGGATTGTGGAGGTCCTGGCGGACCAGGGCGCCCGTGTCGTTATCGCTGACGTATCGATGGACGGCCCGAATGAGGTGGTCCGGCTCCTCCAGAGTCGGAAACGGGAGGCGCTGGCCGTCAAGATTGATGTCACCGACCGTTCCTCCGTCGCCGCAGCGATCAGGGAGGTGTCGGAGAGGTTCGGGGGCATAGATATTCTCGTCAACAACGCAGGAGTGGCGAGCGCGCCCAATACCCCTCCCGGCGACGATCAGGAAGCAAACTGGCAGGTCACCCTCTCGGTCAATCTCATGGGTACTGTCCACTGCTGCAACGAGGTCTTGCCGCACATGAAACAAAAGAAATACGGCAAGATCGTGAATATCGCGTCAATGGCGGGGCATGCGGCCCGGAGAAGCGGCGGAGCCTATGGGGTGAGCAAGGCCGCGGTATTACGCTACACAAAGGGTCTTGCCTACGAATTGGCCCCATCAAACATAAACGTGAATGCGATTTGCCCGGGCGCGGTGTGGACGCCGTTCCAGCAGCGCGGCTACGAGAGGCGAAAGCAGGTGGATCCTTCGGCAGCCGCGCGCGACCCCTACCAGGACTTCGTCGAGCGGTATTCAACCGTGATCCCGTTGCAACGCCCACAGGAGCCGGAAGACATCGGGTACGCGGCGGCTTTCCTGGTTTCAGAGAGTGCCCGCAACATAACCGGCCAGTGCCTCCACGTGGACGGCGGCGCGATCCTCCGGGACTAGTCCGAAACCCATAATTCCGGTGACCCCGCGGGCGACAAGCCCCTCGCTGTGATGTTTGCCACTCCCATATGGGCGTTTTACCATCGGCGCCATGCTGGCGCACGTGCAGCCAGGGCATCCAGCTGCCACGATTCGTGTACACGACCCTGCTGTGGATCCAGTAGCAAGGGCCCCGGAGGGCTCGTGGTTGTACTGGCCGGTAGTACACGTACATCGGCTTGTAAGCCGCGCCGCGCGGAGGCATGACGTATTCGCGGACTTGCGTGTTGCCCGGGTCGGCGATCGCGATGGACCCCGGTCTGGATACGACACAGAAGCCTGCGATGCGATTGTCATGCATCTAGAGCCTCTAGATATGGCCCGTACTGCGCATAGCAGTGCGCCGAGCGATCGTCAGCGGGGGGCCTCGCATTCGGGCGGGGCCTCCGCCTCTTTCCGGATCCATCTCGGACGTTCGTCTCGGCCTCTTTCATCAGCCAGTGCGCGCCGATCTGGACCCTGTTACCGAAGGCCCTGGCGGGGTTTCATACTCCCGTCAGCCAGGAAAGCCGGCTGCGACCGCGCGCCAGACGCCGATCCCCTGCCTGTCGGGTCACGTCCCGGATCATGTATTAGAATCGCCAATCGCCGTGGAGGCGAGCCGGTGATTCAGCCGGACATGCCGACGTCAACGGAGAAAACGGGTCATGAATGCCACCCCTTTACCAGCCGCCCAAGTGGCCAGCATATTTACCCTAAAGAAATCTTTTGTCAAATCCCCGATCCATGGCTTACGACTGGCGCCGTGAGGTGTTTG
>Ga0194128_10009649_pt1 | contig 11735 bp, 8 predicted proteins | sample TA2KigCa65mmetaG_FD_148650 | JGI IMG/M metagenome (GOLD analysis project Ga0194128, IMG submission 148650) | Freshwater microbial communities from Lake Tanganyika, Tanzania - TA2015037 Kigoma Deep Cast 65m | ecosystem: Environmental > Aquatic > Freshwater > Lake | place: Tanzania: Lake...
GAGCAGCACGCTTTTCCCTTCCCCGCTGCGTCCGATGATGGTGGTGAGCTTGCCTGGGGGGATTTCCAGGTCCACACCACGAAGGACCGGCTGTCCGCCCAGCGTCTTCTCAACCCCGACAAGCTTAATCATGGTGAATCGCTTTCGGTTATCGTTTGTCAGCAGTCAGCGCAGAGGGTTCCATAAACTGACGACCACCCGTTGACATCATTACAGCAAAACGGACGTCAGGAAATAATCCCAGACGAGAATCAGAACGGAGGTCAAGACCACCGCCTCCGTGGTCGCCGTGCCCAAACCCTCCGCGCTCATCCTCGTGTAGTAGCCCTTGTAGCAACAGACCCAGCTCACGATCAACCCGAAACTGATGGATTTCAGGATGCCCCCGTACACGTCCTTCCACTCCACGGCCGATTCGATGGAGCTCCAGTAGGACCCGGCATTGACCCCCAGCAGTTCGACCCCGACCAGATAGCCCCCATAAATCCCGACCACATCGAAAATCGCGACGAGCAGGGGCACCCCGATCAGACCGGCCACTAATTTTGGCGACACCAGATATTGCAAGGGGTTGATGGCCATCGTGTCCAGCGCGTCGATCTGCTCCGTGATCCGCATGATGCCGATCTCGGCGGTCATGGCCGACCCGGCACGAGCGGTCACCATCAGTGCCGCCAGCACCGGTCCCAGTTCTCGGATCATGCTCAAGGCCACGGCGGAGCCGAGCGCCGCTTCCGCTCCGAACTTCCGCAGCGAGTAATAGCCCTGTAAACCCAGCACCATGCCGGTGAATGCGGCCGTCAAGACAACCACGAATGACGACTTGAAGCCGATGAAGTGCAGTTGTTTGAGAATTTGGAAGGGCCGCAAAGGCGGTCTTGTGAACCATGCGATAGTCGCGGCAAGAAACAGGAGCATGCGGCCCATTTCTCCGAGCAGAAAGAGGGTGGTGCGGCCAAGATGGGCAACCATCACGGTCACCATGACTGCTCCTGGGGAGATTCCATCCTCTTCTCCTCGGCCTCGCTACCGCGTGTCATTCAGAAAGACTTCTATGAACCGGGTTAACCGAACCGCAGCCGCCTGGCTCTGCCTGCGCAGACGCAGAATCCCCGCGAGGCATGATGGTCGGCGTGCCACCCGCCACAGGCCCTGCGGCCAGGTCTTCGGCGTCAAAAAGAGATTGAAGTCAAGCGGGAGATCCTCGTCCAGCAAATCCGACACCGTACGCGCCACGAGGAAGGGAACCCGCTGCTCCTTCGCGATGGCCCCGAGTGCCGCGCTCTCCATGTCGAGACCCACCGCTCCGGTGCCGGCCGCCACGCGCTGTTTCTCCTCAGCCCGCCAGAGAACTTGCGATACGGACACAAACCGCCCAGTCCGAACCGTCAAGCCGACCCTACGCGCAGACATCAGAGCCGCAGCCTGCAATTCGACCGCGCATGGAACGCTCTCGCTCACATCGATGGAACAGATTTCTGCCTGCCAAGAACTTACGTCCGTGCCGATGAGGAGATCGCCGATCTGGGAGGAAGTCAGAGCGCAGGCAAAGCCGGAGGAAACCGCAAGGTCCAGGGAGCAACTGGCAAGCGCTTCACGAGAGACTGCACCGGCTTTCACGGGCCCCATGCCTGTCCGGAACACCGAGACCCGGCAAGCCCCGCGACGCCCAATCACGCAAGGAACGCCGCCGACGCGTGCCCTCTCCTCAATCAGAATCGCCTGGCTGACTGCCTCTTGCTCCCATCGCGTGGCCGTAAAAATGCCGACCCGCTTCAAGAGCCCCGCTGCCTCACGAGCAACAACCGGCAGCGCAGCACATCCCGACGCTCACCCCTCTGCACGGAAACATCCCGTCTCGCGAGCGATCCGACGCATCTCGTCCGCCTTCGTCTGGCCATGGGCCCGCAGATTCCGATACATGGCCAGGGCCCAGAGAGGAAAGTACTGACAGTACCAATGATAGCGGAGGTAGAAGACCCGCGGGAATCCCGTTCCGGTGTGGCGAACCTCCTCCCACGATCCATCCTCGCGCTGATGGCGCAGCAAGTAATGCACTCCTCGAACGACCGTGATGGAATTCGTGACGCCGGCGGAGAGCAGGGCGAGCAGCGCCCAAGCCGTCTGCGAGGGGGTGCTGACACCACGGCCGGCCATATCACGATCCGCATAAGACAGGCAGGACTCGCCCCACCCTCCGTCCGGATTCTGCTTGGACTCCAGCCATGCCACAGCACGTTCGACATAAGGCGCCGACATATCTTCACCGATCGCTCGCAATCCCGCCAAGACCGACCATGTGCCGTAAATGTAATTGACGCCCCATCGCCCAAACCAGCTTCCGTCCGGTTCTTGTTCGTGCCGCAGATAATTCAGCGCGCGAACGGCCGCCGGATGGGTCCGGTCATAACCCAGGATGCCCAGCATTTCCAAGCAACGACCGGCCAAATCCGCCGTGCTGGGATCCAGCAACGCCTTGTGATCGGCAAAGGGAATTAAATTGAACACCATTCGATTGTTATCTTTGTCGTATGCGCCCCAGCCGCCATCGGACCCCTGCATCGCCATGACCCAGCGATACCCGCGGGCAATGGCCTGCCGCTGGGCTTCGCGATCGGCCAAGCGCACTTTGGCCAATCCCATCAACACCACCGCCGTGTCGTCCACGTCGGGATACAGCTCGTTCTCGAACTGGAAATACCAACCCCCTGGTTCCGCGTCCGGCGCCGAGACTTTCCAATCCCCGACAGTCGTCGTCTGGCGGGACAACAGCCATGTCGCCGCCTTGCTCAGGGCCTGGTGGTCCTGGGGCAATCCCGCTTCGACCAAGGCGTTGAGCAGAAGCGCCGTGTCCCAAATCGGGGAATGGCAGGGCTGCAGATGCAGCGTCTCCGCCTGGCCCTTTCCCTCCGGCACGACATCGTAGATTTCGAGCGCTTCGATTTCTCCGAGCGCCTTGGCAACCAGGGGATGCTCAACCCCGTACCCCAAGCACCGCAACGCAACCACCGAGTTGGCCATGGCCGGATAAATGGCTCCCAGCCCCCCGGGGCCTTTCATATGATCGAGCATCCATTCGGCCGCCTTCGCCACGGCCTTCTCGCGCAGCGGCCGGATAGGCATGCGATCGTAGACCTTCAGCACACGATCGACGGCAATGAAGAAGTTGCGCCAGGTAATCCAGGCAACGTCCCTCTTGAGCGGCGGTTCATGGCGAAAACGGACCTGCTCACGCGGCTGCAGGAACAATTCATCAATACCCTGCTCCTTCGGGATCCGGCAAACAGGCCGATGCGAAAAAATGAGCAGGAGCGGAATGAGGACGGCCCGGGACCAGTAGGACACGGCGTAGAGGCTGAAGTAGAACCGCTTCGGCAACAGCATGATCTCGGGCGGCATACTGGGAATGCCGCGCCAGTCATACTGATCGAACAGCGCCAGTGTGATCTTTGTAAAGACATTGGCCGCGACGACTCCGCCCATCCCAAGGATGGCTTCGCGACCGCGGACCATACAGGGTTCGTCGGCCGACACGCCGGAGAGCTTCAGCGCGAAGTAGGCCTTGACGGACGCGCTGATCTCGGGCGGACCTCCGTAGTATATCGGCCAGCCTCCCTCCGGCAGCTGCATCATGCGCAAATATTGGACGGCTTTCCGCTCACGATCAGGATCGACCAAGTCCAGGAAACGACGGAGCATCAGGTACTCGGACGTCAGTGTCGTATCCGCCTCGAGCTCCGCCACCCAATATCCCTCCCGGGGATGTTGCCGACCAAGAAGCCAGGCTTGGCTCCGTCGCATGGCTTCATCAATGGCTTCGGACTGGCCATGGGCCGGCCCGGCGGCCCGGCGGATCTGCTCCGGCGCAGCAGAAGGGTACAGATTGTGTGACACCAGACGAAGGACCGGACCCAGTCTGGTCCTGGCTCCGGCCTTAATGCGGTCAGGAACGGACGCAAACAGACTATCGGACAGACGTGTGATTAAACTCCGAATGAGTTTCATACTTGTACGTCGTTCACCAAATGATGGAGAAAGTATACGAGGAAAGAGGCTCCTGCTCGGCAGCGGCACAGCGATATCGGCTCGTAGCTCTATAATTCATAGGGGTGATTTATAACAAACCTCAAGGGTTGCTGTCAAGCAACCCTTGGCTTTTCAATGACTTGAAACGAAGGCTTGCAGCTAGGCCGGTTGGAGATCCGCCAATCGCACCGAGACCAGCTTGGACACCCCTGCCTCCTCCATGGTGACTCCGAAGAGAGAATCGGCCACGGCCATGGTGCGTTTATTATGGGTGATCACCAGGAACTGGGCTGCCTCGGACAGCTCGCGCAGCACACCCGTGAAGCGCCCGATGTTTTCCTCGTCCAGCGGGGCGTCGATCTCGTCCAGAATGCAGAAGGGAGTCGGACGGATCAGAAAGCTGGCGAAGATCAACGCCATAGCGGTCAAGGTCTTCTCCCCCCCGGAAAGCATGGTGATGCTCTTGAGCCGTTTCCCCGGCGGCTGCGCCGCAATGTCCACCCCCGGCTCCGCGCGCGTCCCCGCCTCTCCCTCTTCGCCGGCTTCCGGCTCAACCAACACCAATTCGGCGCGCCCACCCGGGAAAAAACGCGCGAAGACCTCGCCGAACTTCAGCTGAAGTTCGGCAAACGTTTCGAGGAACATCTGTTTCGTCGTGCGGTTGATCCGGTTGATGATCTCCTTTAACGCCCCGATCGATTGGGCCAAGTCTTCTTCTTGCGCAGTGAGGAATTTGTGCCGCTCCTCCAATTCGCGATGCTCTTCGATGGCCGCCAAGTTGATCGGCCCCATCCGGTCGAGCCGGTCGCGAATCTTCTGCAGTTTGTCGCGCAGCTCCTGGGCGGCTGCCGCGTCGGTATCCTGAATCGGCTCTTGCCCTTCCAACGCCAACACCGGTTCCGGAGGCGGCTCCTGCGTCAAAGCCGTTTCGACCGAGAGTTGGTAGGTCCCGGTCAAGGTCCCCTCTAAAGCCGACAACTGAGTTTTAAGCTCAGCCCGCCGGACCTCGAGACCAGTTCGGGCTTCGCGGCTTGCCGTCAAGGCGGCGCGCACCGCGTCGAGCCCCGCCTCCAAGCTTCGAGCCCGTTCGGCATCCTGGGCTTGCAGCTCCTGCGCCTGCATCAGCTCCTGGCGAACGTGAGCAGCCTGCCCCTCAAGCTCCTGACACAGAGCCTCCTGCTGCTGGCACAGATCCTGGCTCCGTTGCCTGGCCTCCGACAAGGCCGCCATCTGTTGCTCTAGACCGGCAATCCACGCTCCCCGCTCTCGGTCCTCCCCGGCAAGCCGATTCAAGTCCGCCTCACAATGGCCATGCTGCGAACGGCTTGCCGCAACCCCCAGACGAACCTCCAGCATCCGTTGCTGAAAACCCTGGCTTTCCTCATCCAGACGTCGGCGGGCGTTGCTCCGCTCCTCAAGACCGGCCTCCTGTGCGGATTTTTGCCCGCACAATTGCGCCAGTCGCGCCTGAATCGCTTGCCGCTCCGCCTCAACGGTGACCCGCTCCTGTTCTTCCGTTTGGCGCTCGGACGCGAGGGTGTCTAAGCGCCGAGTGAGTTCCGCCATGGTGCGCGTAAGAATTGCTTCGTCTTTATGCGCCGCCAGGACCACCATCTCCGCCTCGCGGATCGCAGCCTGCAACCGCTCCCCCGTCGCATGGCACGCCTGTCGATCGGCTTCGAACCGCTCCCGCGCGATCCTCGACTCATCCAGCTGGCCGGACAGGTTGCGCCCCTTCGCCTCAAGTTCCTCGAGTTCCCGTCGCCATTGGAGCAACCCGCCAGCCTCCCCAGCCAATCCGCCGGTGAGGATCCCAGCCGGATCGAGCACGTCCCCATCCAGGGTCACCAGGGTTGGCCCATCAGGCGCTGACCAGAGCCCCTGCTCCCAGAGGCCCACCGCCACATCAAGCGACTCGACGATCACAACGGAATCAAACAGACAGGACAAGACTGCTCCGGATTCCCCTGTTGTGCGCAGAAGATCTTTCGCCAGGCCCTTGACTCCAGGTTTGGCCTGCAGATTCGCCCACCAGGCAGAGGCAGCCACGTCCGACTGGGTATGCCACCGGGGAGCCGACGGCACAAAAGCTCCACGTCCCATCCCCTTCTGTTTCAGCAGAGCCACAGCCTCACGCGCCGAGGCAGGGCCTTCAACCAACCACCCCCGCACCCGCTCGCCCAACACCGCTTCAACCGCCCGTTCAAGCCCGGACGGCACGACCAGCCATTCAGCCACGGCCTCGCGCAAGCCCTGGCAGGCCACCCGGAGCGACGTCGCCTCTTCCCCGTCGCGCCCATAGCCCATGCCCTCGCGCACCACAGCTTGCAGCGCACGGAGTCGTGAGCGGACCGAGGCCGCCTCTTCTTGATGCAGGCCGATGCGCTGCTCCGTCTCACGGAGCGCCTGTTCACTCCGCGCCTCCGCTTCCGCCGATGCCTTGCGCTCGCCCTGCCGAGCCTGCAATGCTTCTTCGCTCTGTTCGCGGCGGCGGGCCGTGGCCTCGAACTGTTCCTTCGCGCTCCGCCACTGCTCGTCGACGGCCGTCTGTTCCTTGGCCAGGCGTTCGGCCCGACGCAGAGCATCCTCGAGCCGACGTTGCATATCCGCCAACCCATTTTCCTCACGGGTCATTTGCACCATTAGGTCGAGGCTGGCCGCCCGGGCGCGCTCTTCTTCGTCCACCGCAGCAGCCCGGCGAGTTGCGAGTGAGGCACCGGCTCCTTCGAGCTGCACCAGGGCTAAGGTTCCGGCAGCAAGTTCCTGGTCGAGTACGGCCAGCTTGGCCCGGAGCCCATCCATTACAAGCCCGGCCTGCTCCCGTTCACGGCTTAAGCGGGCTAGGTCGGCCTCCGCCTGAATCCGCTGCTGTTCAAATTGTCCGAGCTTGGCTCGCTCCACTTCGGCCGTGGTCAGGGCCTGGGACTTGAGTCGCTCCAGGCGATCAAGGTTTTCACGGGTGCGCGCTATGGACTGATCCATCTCCGTGATCCTCAGCCTGAGCGATTCCAGCTCCGCCTGAAGCCTGGATTGCTCGGCCGCGTGACCGGACTCATTGGCCTCCATCGCAGCCAGTTCCCCTTCGCAGGCCGCCTGGGCTGCCAGGCGGGACCGGTAATCCCAGACCAGCAGCCGCACCTCCAGAACTTTCGCTTCCTGCTGCAAACTCTGAAAGGCACGAGCCTGTCGCGCTTGGCGCTCCAAGGAACCCAGTTGCCGATGCACCTCGGCGATAATATCGCGCACCCGCAACAAGCTCTGGTGCGTCGAGTCCAGTTTGCGGAGCGCCTCGGCCTTCTGCTTCTTGTACCGGACGATCCCGGCGGTTTCTTCGATCAGCTCGCGACGGTCTTGCGGAGAGGCGTTGAGGATCTGTTCGATGCGGCCCTGCTCGATGACCGTGTGGCCCTTGCTTCCGGCCCGCGTGTCCAGGAACAAACTGCGGACATCTTTGAGCCGGCAGAGGATTTTATTGATCAGGTATTCGCTGTCCCCGTTGCGGTACAGCCGGCGCGTGACCATGACTTCATGCAACTCGCCCATCTGGGCCGGCAAACCGGGAATCCCTTGCAGTTGCTGCTCCGAAAGGCCGCTCATCACCAGCGAGACCTCGACCATCCCCAGCGGTTTGCGCGCCTCGGTCCCGTTGAAGATGACGTCTTCCATCCGCTCGCTTCGAAGCGTCTTGGTGCTCTGCTCTCCCAGAACCCAGAGGATCGCATCCACCACATTGCTTTTCCCTGACCCATTGGGACCGACCACCGCCGTCATGCCTGGGGGAAACTCGATCTTGGCTTCGGAAAACGACTTAAACCCGGTGAGCTCCAAGGATTTAAGATGCATGCTCTTCCCTCACCAATAGGTCCGGTAGGAAATTACCGCCACCACTACGGATAGTGGTCGATTTTCTAGCACAGAGAGATTGAAAAAGCAAAGAAAATACAGGATGAAGGGGGGGAGAATCGACGCCCCCCCAAAATGTTGGGGGGGCAGGGACACCATGGAAACAGCGCAAGGGGAAGTTTAGAAAGAGGCCTGCGAAACGGATTTAATCGTCACCAGTTCTTTCGGCAAGGAAAACTCCACGTCTTCCTCAATCACCGTCAATTCCTCAACTTCAGAAGCCCCAAAGCGTTTGAGGTATTCCACCACATCGGCCACCAAGACCTCCGGAGCCGAGGCCCCGGCGGAAATGCCCACGGCACGGGCGTTCTTGACCCAGTCGGGATTGATATCGGCAGAGGAGTCGATGAGGTAGGACGGGATTCCGCACCGCTCGGCCAGTTCCCGGAGCCGATTCGAGTTGGAGCTGTTCGGCGAGCCGATCACCAAGATCACGTCCACTAGGCCTGACAGCTCCTTTACGGCATTTTGCCGGTTCTGAGTGGCATAGCAAATGTCTTCCTGATGCGGCCCCTTGATCCCGGGGAACCGCCGGTTCAAGGCCTCAACAATGTCGCGGCATTCATCCACGCTGAGGGTCGTTTGCGTCACATAGGAAAGATGGCGGTGATTCTCCACCTGCAACGATTCGACGTCCTTGACGGAGGACACCAGATGAAACTTGTCTGGAATTTGCCCTAAGGTCCCGATGACTTCCGGGTGCCCGGCATGGCCGATCAGGATCAATTCATACCCTTGCGTGTAATCCCGGTTCACTTCGTTGTGGACCTTGATGACCAGCGGACAGGTCGCATCGATCACTTTCAGATTGCGCCGCGTGGCTTCGGACCAGACATCCTTCGCCACCCCATGGGCGCTGAAAATCACGATGGCCCCGTCCGGCACCTCGTTGAGCTCCTCCACGAACACCGCGCCCTTCTCGCGCAGGGAATTGACCACATGGCGGCTATGAACGATTTCGTGCCGGACGTAGATCGGCGCCCCATAGGTCTTGAGCGATAGTTCCACGATATCGATCGCCCTGTCCACCCCGGCACAGAAGCCTCGGGGATTCGCCAGATATATCTTCATCGCCTTATGTGCTCCTCGCTATCAGCCATTGGCTGTCAACTCGTCTCTAAATGCAGGCCCCACCTTACGGCAGAAGAGGCTTCGGCGTCAATAGATTTGCCCCCGGCGCCCCCCGCTCACGCCGCGTCCTTGGCTCGTCACCACTGCTTTCTCTGTACCAAACGCTTCGGCTGGAACGGATGCGCGCCAAGGTGACGGCATCACCAACCCTGCTCTCTCCTGCTTTCCTCTTCTCCTGTGTCAGAGGCATCGGAGGGACTATCCCCTCCCAAGCCGAGGTCTTGCTCCTACACCGCTCACCTTACCCCCTCCCCGCCCTTGACACCTTCCCCCCGTCCCTTTAGGCTGTTTTCTCGATGACCTCGTCGGCCGGCAAGAAAATCCTCATCGTCGAAGACGAGAAAGACATCCGCGATCTCGTCAAGCTCTACTTAGACAAGGAGGGCTATCGCATCTCCGCCGCCGTGACGGGGCTCGACGGCCTCAAGCTCGTCAAGTCCGAACATCCCGACCTGGTCATCCTGGACCTAATGCTGGCCGAGATGGACGGGCTGGAGGTCTGCAAACGCATCCGGGCCGACCCGGACACGGCCCTGCTGCCGGTCATCATGCTCACCGCCAAAGCCGATGAATCGGATGTAGTCGTCGGGCTCGAGCTCGGCGCGGACGATTACATCACCAAACCTTTCAGCCCCAAAGCGCTGGTGGCCCGCGTGAAGGCCCTGTTCCGCAGGCTGGAACGCAAGCCGGACGACTCGCCGCGGCTTCAGTACGAAGCCTTGACCATGGATCTTTCGCGCCACGAAGTGACGGTCGCCGGCCAAGCCGTGCCGCTGACGGCAAAGGAGTTCGGGCTGCTCGAACACCTGCTCCGTCACCCGGGGCGGGTCCTGACCCGCGATGTGCTCCTGAACGCCGTGTGGGGCTACGACTATTATGGGACCACGCGCACAGTGGACGTGCATATCCGCCGGCTCAAGCAGAAGATCCCCTTGCTCGACGAAGCGATCGTATCGGTCAAGTCGCTGGGGTACAAACTCAAAGAACTGTGATGAAGCAGAGGGACGAGTGATGCGCGTTGAACGCTAGATATCGGGGTCAACCGCCTCATACCCGCGCCGATTGCTCATCGCCGATCACGCATCACTAAACGTATGGCGTTTTCGATCCGGTGGAAAGTCACTCTCGGCACACTGCTCGCCGTCATGTTGGGGCTGGTGGTGGCGGGAAGCTTGGCGTTTCGCTCCATCGAACAACTAGAGCTGGCCCGGGCGGAAGAGGCCCTGGCCGCCCGCACAGGCCTCGCCGCGCTTGCCCTGCAACCCCTCCTGGCCCCTTCTCCACCTCCGTCGGATCGCCTGCAAATCCAGGCGCGTGAACTCGGGATCCACGCCAACGCCAGAGTAACGGTGATCGACCAGGACGGCCGGGTCCTCGCGGACAGCGCCCTGTCGGATGATGCGATCCCGACGCTCGCCAACCACCGGATGCGCCCGGAAGTCGCCAGCGCGCTGGCCGCAGGGCGCGGCACGGACATCCGGCAAAGCGACACCACCGGTCAGCGATTGTTTTACCTGGCCATGCGGGTCTCCCCCCCCGGCGCCCACGCCATCAGCATTGTGCGGCTTGCCATGCCCTTAACGACCCTGGAAAGTCGGATTCGTGACTTGCAGCAGGCCCTGGGCATTGCATTCGGTGTGGCGTTCGCCGTCTCCATGCTCCTGAGCTTCTTCATCGCCAGGGGATTGACGAAACCTCTGTCGGAGATCGCGGTGGTCGCCCGACAGCTGGCCGGAGGCTCCTTCGAGCGACGCATCCCGGCCGCATCGAACGACGAGGTGGGCGTCCTCGCGACGACGCTCAACCAGATGGCGGACCAACTCGATCACGACATCACCGCCCTACGGCGGCTGGAAACGGTTCGCAAGGACTTCGTCGCGAACGTCTCGCATGAACTGCGCACGCCGCTCACCTCCATCAAGGGCTACGTCGAAGCCCTGTTGGACGGGGCGAAAGACCATCCGGAAGAAGCGACGCGATTCCTGCAGATCATTCTCAAGCAAAGCGACCGGCTGAATCTGATCCTGGAAGACCTGCTGCAACTCTCTCAGATCGAGTCCGGCCGCGTCCAATTCAGGCAAGAGCCCGTCGGGTTGCGCAATGTGGTCGAGCGGACCCTGGCTTCCGTCAAGCCACTGGCCGAGAAAAAGAGGCACACGTTATCCGTGGCCATCCCACCGGACCTGCCTCCAGTCTCAGGCGACGAAGACCGGCTGGTCCAAGTCCTCACCAACCTGCTCGACAACGCCGTGAAGTACACGCCGGAGGGCGGCGCGATTCACGTAACGGCACGGCCCGTCCGCGAGGACGCGACGATCGAACTGACCGTGAGCGACACGGGGTTCGGCATCCCCGCTGCGGATCGCCCGCGCGTGTTCGAGCGGTTTTATCGGGTGGACAAGGCCCGATCCCGCGAAATGGGCGGGACCGGCTTAGGTTTGGCAATCGTCAAGCACATCGTCGAAGGGCACGGCGGCCAGGTGTGGGTGGAGGGGAACGACCCGATCGGCAGCCGGTTCGTCATCCGCTTGCCGGCGCTGAAAGATCTGGGAAGACCCGCTCAATCAAGCCGCGAGACGACGGCATAGATCGTTGCCGCCATCAGGGCGGCCCCCGGGAGCGTAAAGACCCAGGCGTAGAGAATGCGCGCGGTCACCCCCCACCGGACAGCGGAG
>Ga0194128_10009659_pt1 | contig 11721 bp, 23 predicted proteins | sample TA2KigCa65mmetaG_FD_148650 | JGI IMG/M metagenome (GOLD analysis project Ga0194128, IMG submission 148650) | Freshwater microbial communities from Lake Tanganyika, Tanzania - TA2015037 Kigoma Deep Cast 65m | ecosystem: Environmental > Aquatic > Freshwater > Lake | place: Tanzania: Lake...
AGTTTACAGTCCATCCGCACCAAAATCTAACCTTGACTTTTATGCGGGCATAGCATAATGGTAATGTCCTAGCCTTCCAAGCTAATCATGAGGGTTCGATCCCCTCTGCCCGCTCCAATTGTTCTTTGTTTGCTACCTTGAGGACCTGAAATAGGGTAGCTGCTCTAACCTTGACTTTCCCCCAGTAGCTCATCGGTTAGAGCACGGTTCTTATAAAGCTGTGGTAGGAGGTTCAATTCCTCCCTGGGGGACCATGCTCTTGTGGCGGAATCGGCAGACGCATCGGACTTAAAATCCGTAGCTCTTAATCGGGCATGAGGGTTCGACCCCCTCCGAGAGCACCAACCTTGACTTTTACACTTACAGGAGATTAGATAATATGAAGTATATTTCAGATAAGTCTGGTAGAGTTATTGGCCGTATCACGGAGTCTGATAATGATACCCAGCGTGCTTATGATAACAGTGGTCGTTATCTAGGCACCTATAACGAGGAGTCTAATATCACTCTGGATAAGAGTGGTAGAATGATCACTAAAGGGAACTCCCTTGCTAGCCTGATCTTCGACATAGATGACTAACCTTGACTTTTATTAGACCACCCATATACGAACTGTGGCGTGGATTGATTAAGACCTAACCTCCCTGGGACACCCCTCGGAGGTTTTTTTGTACCTTGACTTTCTTAAGTATTCATCGAATAGCTTATTTAAGTCTTCAAGGGGGATTTCATGCTCCTCGGCTATCACTTTCAATAGATCTTTAATTACTTTAACTAAACTTTGGGAATGAAATTTCCAATTTTTTTTGGATTTTATATCGGACATTTAAGTTTAATGGGCTTAGTTATAACTAAAGTATGTATTCAATACTAATTAAACTATGCCTTGACTTTTGTACATTATAGTACATAATCTAAATAAAAATGCACAAATCTAAACTTTTGATCTAGATTTGTGCAATGTATTAAAAAGTGGTAGTAAGTGGTATTGTGTGGTTTACTATACCCTAAGTAGAACACTTACTACATTAATTTACTACTATATTAGGGTATATGATGGGTATTACTTACCCAAAACAGCCTTCCTCATACTTTTACCCATTGCGTCCATTTTGGCATCCTCAGCACTTCTCATCATTCTCTCGGCCAATATCTCTACCGCTTTACCGATAAAGTTTTGGTGTGAGGCTACGTCTCTATCTCTCTTCATTTGATATGCTGTATTAACTCTTGCTTTTCTCGCATCGACAGCAGACATGAAAGGACTTGTGGTATTCTTCTGTACTGTCCTAGCCGCAGTTAATTTTGATTTAGCGTCAAATGGTTTACCTTCATCCCCTGCACCTTGAGTTACTTTTGAGTCCTCTGGGACATTGTGCTGAGATCTTCTAACGGCATTAAATTGGACACTATCCGCTGTGTCTTCTGCGGCCTCAGCCTTATGTTTCTTGGGGATTTTAGGCTCATTATCTGGGTTTGTTGGCTGATTCGCCATCCAGGCATTCTTCTTAGCTTTATTAGCCCTGTTTCTTTCCATTAAGATTTCTACTGTTTTACCGATAAAGTTTTGGTGTGAGGCTACGACTCTACTGGCTCCTTTTCTAACTGGTTTATCTTGTGTAACTGGTACTGGTAGCCCGCCGCCGCTAGTTCTAATAGAAGTTGTGTTACCCGTTGGACCTTTTAAGATCGTCCCGCCTACACCGCCCCCAGCACCTACAGGCTTGGTTGCCTGAGACGAGCCGAGGTCGGGCCCCCAATCAGTCTCTTCACCACCGTGTTTCGCTTGATATCTACGAGCAGCTTTTGGACTGGTAGTCCTCTGTTGCCCACTAAGAACGGCCCGCTCCCGTCTTTTTTGTCTGCTAGCTATAGCTTGGGCTGAAGCGAAATCCTTTGCCTTATTTGGGTCGTTCGCTCCGGCATATTCTTCAATTAATCTGTCAATTATGATATTTGCAGTGCGATTAATAAAATCTGTTTTACTCATGAATAATATGATCTCCTTACCATTTTATTTAGAGTGTAAATTACTTATTTTAATTTAATTTTATTAATGATTATTATCGTAACTACCACACTCTCAATGCTTACTATTAATCAATTCAGATTCGGTAAGAGTTATAGTGTCTAAGAATGATTGATCACCAAGACCATCATTTTTAAATTTATTAAGTGTGGCTAATGTATAAAGAACTCCACGCTTATCGAATGTAATTTCAATAATTTCCCTAGATTTATCTTTTATGTAAAATACACTACCTAACCCATAAACGCTGTAATGAGGCACAGAGCCCTCTTCGCTACAAGGGGTATCAAATGGGTCATACCTCCCCATAACATCTCTCTTATGGGGTTGTGGGGCCATTAGAGTGCCTACCTTAGCCTCCAGAGAACTGATCTTTACATTAATCCTCTCAATAAAAGCTGTTAACTTTTTATTGAGATCAACTTCGACCTTCTTTACTCGGTCGTGCTCCGAATTAGTTTCGTCTATTTGTCTCATATTAGATTTAACCTCGTATGGTATTATAGCATATTAAAGTTAAATTTAATCAGACATCATTTATTTTTACGCTTTTTTTTAGGCTGCTTGTGAACTCTTCGGTAGCCCTTCTTCCAAATGTGATGCGTAATTGTGCTTGCTTCTCTACTAACCTTGGTTTCACTATTATCTGGATACAGGATATGTAATATCTCATGTATTAAAGTATCCAAATACTGTCTTTCTGTCAGGGTTGGGGTTATTTCTACTAAGTTCTTATCTGTGTAAGCATATCCCCAATAATATCTTAACCGTCTCTCCCGCACTTCAATTGGAACTAATTTCATGCTGGACTCCTGGGTTAGCAAGAGTATTTATGCAGCTTATTTTAACTTTTTAATTAACTTATTGTACTCTCTCTTGCCAATTATTTTCTTGTTCAAGAATAAGTCCAATAAAATTAAAAAAAGCTCCTCTGCCTTTTTATTTCAGTTGGAACAATTTTTATTAGCTAGATTGTAAAGATCAGCTTCGTTCATTCTTCATTTACCTCAGTGTATTCTACAAACTTAGATTGGTCGATTAGATCTCTACCATGCCTTCTACGTCCAAATCTAGCCACTTCAATCGCTTCAAAGATCTCTCCTTTGATGGTCTTGTAGGCCAGAGTTGAGAATGCAGTACCCTTCTTCTTATCATAGGTAAGGGCTGCACGCCACAATCCAATCATTCCAACAGAAAACATATCATCTTCATCCAAGCCTGCCAACCTAGCACGCCAGGATCCAGTTTGCTTAATGATGGTCTTGAGTAGAGGTATATGGTCGTTAAAGAGCTTCTGCTGGGCCTTGGAGAGGTCAGCACGGGCTTGGAATAGCCTACCCTGCCTCACTTCTAGACCATGCTTCTTAATGATTTTAGAAGCAACCTTTGTGCTGACCTTGAACTTTTTTGCAGTCTTTTCCACGCTCCGAGTGGACTTGTAATCAGCTACAACCTTGTCCTCAAACTCAGGTGCAAAATGTTGGCGAGTACGATTGATACCACGATTCTTCAATAAGAGCCTCAGAGTAGTGTCTGAACGGCCAAAAACCTTTCCAATCTCCACAAGACTAATATGTGGATTGGCAAGGTAGTATTGGATGAAAGCCTGCTCGTCTAACGAATTTGTCATTGATGCTGTTGTTCTGCGCTAATTTGTCTGTTCATGATAGCGGTCGCAGATGACAACTCATAGGGCTGGGTCATTAGATTCTGCCACACCATCGTAAATGGAACAATTACCGCTTCTCCATGGTTAAATACAGTATTAGGATAAGCTAGAACGTAAGGCCAGCCAGTCCCCCAAAATAAATTCAATCCATTAGCTGGAGAAGTTATCGGTGAAGGTCCAAAATTAATTATCTTTGCATCGCCATACTGATAACTCATTTGTGTCGGCCTGTAAATGAAATCTAATACTACAGCATAAGTTACATCTACATAAGCTGTGCATCTGATTCTGTAACCTTCTCCCTCAATTCCCATAAATTGCCATTGGAATGGAGTGTTGTTTACAGTTGGCATTCCTCCCCATTGAGCAGTAGGATCATCTCTCATCCATGGCAAAGGTCTGGTGCATGAAAGGAATGCAGCTAGATCCACTATAATTGTGCTGTAGGCCGGAACAGTGCATTCAATATCAATAGTCCACTTACCATCATCAAAGTCTCCCACAATATAAGATGTAGGATTAATTGATATGCAAAGTCCACAGTTCAGAGGTGTAAACCCTGATCTAGCTGGTGGATCAAAGTCTATCTCTGTTCTCACTAGCCCACGGAATAGATTAGGACCTGTATTGGTTACTAAGATATTCTGTGTGCTTTGTGCTGTAAGTCCAGCAGCTAGAAATAATGGTATTAGAGTTTTCATAACGTACTCTCATCCTCTTTCTTGTTCTTCTCCCTCTCCAGCTTTATTTGGTAGTCCAGCATCAGAGCCTTATCCAAGACTTGCTCCAGCCTCCAAGCCATCTCATCTAGGTGATACAAACCATCCTCAAGATCAGGTAAATTCATGGTAGCGTCCCCATGCTTCTGAAAGCCATGAAGCCTAAATCTGGTCATGCCCTTATCTTGCATATGCTCAAAATCTCGTACAAGGCGAAACAGATCATCGTAATTTTGTATTGTCTCTATCATTTTTGAAAATCATCCACTGTATAAATTGTTGAGTTAGTAAAGTCTACCAAAAGATAAGGACCATCATCGTCCTCTCTAAATCTAACGAAGGGACCAACGGAAGTCTCTTCAACTTTTAGATTACCCTTCTTGATATCAGAGTATTCTTTGTTGAAGATCCTACCACCAGCCCTACAGTCCTCTCCGAAAATGAGTATAAGATCATCGTCGAAGTTTTTCAAGAGATTTCTTAGTTCTTTTACTTTCATTATATATAATGTGATTATTACAACATTTTTTCATCAGCAGCAAGGTCAATAAAAAACATACAACCTAAAAGTAAAAGGTAGACACCTATACCTTGAATTCCTCCTAATATAAAGAATCCAACACATAGAGTAAACATTACTGACGGACTAAGAATTACATTCAGGAAGATTTTTTCTTGACTTTCGCCTCTTCTTTTCTTTCCCTTTGCCCACACGCCCCTCACCAACTGAAGATAGCGGCTTGGGTCCAAAAATCTTGTCAAAGTTTTCATAGTATTTTTTTGAGTCAACTGATCTTGGTTTTGATCCTTTACTCATAATTACCTTCATTGGGGTTTGCTTCCTTAGAAATAATAGCCAATTTGTACTCTAAAACACGAATATAATTAGCCATTTCTTTCTCTGGGGAGGCAAATTTAAGCCTTTGTGGAACACTTTCCACAAGATCTCTAAGCCTAAGTTCAAGCTCTACCAGCATTGCTTCCTTACCCTTCAACGAAAGATATTCTTTGTATGCTGCGCTGTAGTATCCTTGAGACCTAGCCAAATCTTCTAGACTGTAGATCATTTCTTTTGAGTAATTTAATGCCATAAAATATCAATATTGTCATATAGACAATGTAAATAACAACAAAAATATCATTTTCCATTTGTTTTTGCTTTGTGTACCGTATGTCCTAAATCTAATACGATTTCTTTATTATAGTTCATAAAAAAATTAACATCTCGATCATTTTTTTTGGCAACACGATTGACTGTTTTAATGCAGTCCGACAAACAAAACCTTGGTAGTTCTGGTAAAGGATATAATAGAGATTCATAATCTATGATTTTTGCATCATATTTTGAAGTTAACATAATGTTTCCACTATGCAAATCTGGTAGATACTTTTTATCTTTGGTAATTTTACAGGTGAAAGCTAGGCAGTCCCCTAAGTTTTCAATTAGATTCATCCAATCGTCTTTTCCGCAACCATTTCTGTCTAATTCAGGTATTTTCTTAGGACAATACTCTTGCTCCAACACCATACCATTGTTTGAAATATTATAGCATTTAGCTAATAATGATTGTAGCTTTGTACCAGACAAACCATAGTACATGGCATATTCGCTCATGTTGTATGTGATTAGATTGGTAATCTTGTATACTTTCCTTGTCCCTCTCTTCTTGTAGACCCATCTGTGCATTCCGCAACCAACATAACCAAGGCCGAACTTATTAGTAAGGTCGTTACCAAATCCACCTTTGTTAACGTCTATACGCCTTTTCTCGACCCAGGATGCAAGTATTTCTAACAAGAATCATCCTCGTTTATTTTACAGGCTCCATGTCTTCTTGAAATCTCTTCGCATTTATCTTCTACACCCTTAAAATGAGTGTCGTACAATTCAGAGAACAAGAATGAATCGTATGGAATTTCAGTAACAAAAGTGGATGAATGCCGTCCTACTTCTATTTTTGTCTTAAAACAGTACTCAGAAAAATCCACCCATGTCATGGTATTGCAACCATGAAATTGACGCTCATAATACATCTTTGGTGTCCTTTGTAATTCCATACTTTAGACGTATGGTATCTGCCATTAACTGAAATTGTAACATTTTGAAAGGATCATATTCAGGATCTAAAAAATCATTCTTAGCACACTGAACTATACTCCATTTTTCTGCTTCAGCAGGATCCCATCTGAGTGATTTCTTCACACAAACATCTAAAAGTGCTTCATTAGTTCTATTCATTATTACTCCTATAGTTCTTTCTTAAAATATTCTCGATCTTATCGACCGCTCTATTTACCGCATGAATACTTAGTCCAGTTGGTTTAATCAAAGAAAAAACTTTTACACTACCATTTATTCCTAGGACATCTGGGTCATTTAAGATGGCATTAATGACTTTCTGAACGTCGGAATCGACCTCTTTAAACAAATCTTCAATAACCATTGAAGAGCAGTCTATACTTTTATCTTCAATCTCAAAGGAAGAATCCTCATCGTCCCAAAAACTATCTATAGAAACGTGCTTGTTACGAAAGTTCATCTTATTTGTTAAGATGGTTCCTTTCTTAGCCTTGTAGTTCCATAAAACAGTCTTGGTGTACTTATCAAATCCAAATGTATCTAGAATTTCATCTACCTTCATATTCTCCTTACGAGCATATGAGGTCATTGAGTCCAGAGCAGCAATACAAAGGCCAGCATAGTTATCCTCTATGCTGGCTATTGCGTCATCACCAGAGATCTTTCTAGCGATTGTCCACATAAGCTTATCATACTTTTTTAAGTAGATATCCCATTGTTCGTTAGTTATTCTCATCCCAGGCCAGAATCTCTAAGGGCCGGATCTCCATGTGAAGCTCTGCAAGTCTCTACTGCATCCTTGTAATACGGCCCCCCAAGACACTCTACATCTTGAGTTGTCTGGAGATCATGCCCAGAAGCCCATAGGATGTCATTGGTGTTAGCAGCACAAGCGTCATGAATATTGCCCTCATCAAGACGATACTTTGGGGTATCGAATACGTCTATTGATTGAGGCACTTCTTCTCTCTGCCTTTCTTCCCATGAACCGAGGCGAAGTAGCCCGTATCCGACAATATCACCCCATGGGCTTTCCCCACCATAATGAGGATCGTTAGCAAGCCGAAAAAGCTTATCGACCACTCGACAAATGGCGAGCAGTTCGGTATACTCCTCTGGCTTTACGCCGTTAGGAAATAGAATCTCTAGGATTTTACCTGAGTTTCCGTAGCTGTTACCGTAAGCCTTTTGCTTTTCAGCGACTAGCTTTCCGATCCTTTGACCTATTTCTTCGTAATTTATCATTGTTTGCATTAAGTACTGATTTTAAAATTTCTCGTCTTGCAACGCCACGGCTATCCATAGATAAGCAATTCTTGCAAGAATTTGATCCATTATAAATATGTAAAGTTTCTACATCACCGCAGCTATCACATTTCCCCTTCTTGTATGTTATCATTTTCCAAAGGCTCCATAATAAGATACCTACCAAAGGAATCCATTTCCTTCTCAAGGGAATACAGGGCTATCTGGAGATTGGCGAGATTCTCTTTCACCTCTTCTAGCCTGTGCTTTTGCTCTACTATAAATCTATTCATAGCAAGCATTTGACCCTTGGTTATCACTTTGCAATCTCTTCCGCAAGCCATTCAATAATGGGATTATACAACTGCTGGTGGAAGAACGCATCAAAATCAAGGTTCCCACCAGACTTTGCATAATTCAAACTAGAGATCATTCTGGCCTCAATAAGAGTTAGCAAAGACATGATAGCCTTGAACTTGGTGGTCTTATTACGAGTGCCACAGATTTCCTGAATTTTCTTTATTGCAGACAGGGATTCCTGCAAATAGGACCTAACTTCGGATTGAATCGAGGATTTCATGATTCCATCTGTATAGGAAGTAGCAGAGGGATTTTCAAGACAATTCTGACTAATTACTTACCAGTGGTGTTTATGACTTCAATGCTACCGTTGGCAAGAACGACTTCATAGTTAGTGCTCTTATCTTGTGGAACTTTGTTGTCTAGAATTGTATTAGCTAATGGTAATCCAATCTTTTTCTTAATAAATCTTGACACCTCTCTTGCGCCGAACTCATCTGAAAACCCGAAGTCTACTATGTAACTGACTAATTCCTTTGTTTTCTTTATTGGGTAATCTCGCAAACGAAGTTCTGCAATCTTCAAAGCGTCCTCTCTAGTGAGATCATTGAAGTATACGAACTCGTCCACTCTGTTTCTAAATTCTGGGCTGAATTGTTTTTCTAAAGCCTTTGTAAGCTCTTCTTTATCAGCCTTGTAGTTTTTCATATTACCGAATCCAGTATAATCTTTCTTCAAGTCCTTCAATCCACAATTTGAGGTGAAAATAAAGATTGAATCTGATAAATCAATTTTAGTGCCAATGTTATCATAGCATTGACCTGTCTCCATCAAAGCAAGGAGGAAGTTGAAGAATTTTTCGTGAGCTTTCTCAATCTCATCGAACACAATTACCCACTTGTTTGATTTATCAGATTTCTCCTTCATAAGGGATTTGTCCGAATGTCCGATGTAGCCTGGAGGGGCACCTAGGAGCCGATTAACCTCATGTCCGTTAGAAAATTCTGCACAGTTAATGAGCCAAAAATTCCCAGAATACTTCTGACCAAGTAATCTGGCTAGTTCGGTTTTTCCTCTGCCTGTTTTACCAACAAAGAATAAATTTACAGTTTTAGTAAATCCTACTGCCTTGAGTTTAATTACATCACAAACAATATTGATAGCTTCCTCTTGTCCAATGATGTTTTTAGTAAGAAAGGACTTCAATTCCTCTACATGAGAAAGGGTACTAAACTCAAACTGCCTTCTCTTTAAACTCCCCTTTCTCTTTCTCGTTTCCTGCGTGATGAGTCTTTCAAAATCTGAATCCATAATTTCCTGTGGGTCTACGGGAAGATTGTTTTTAAATCCATTGAGATCATAACAAACATTCTCAATTCTCATGGTAGGGTAAACATCGGTAACTGCATTGTATATGCTAGCTAATATATTCTGTACAGCTAAAAGATCAGGAGGAGTATCTAGATTAAAAGCTGAAAGAAGCTTTCCTATTTCCGCCTGCTCTGGGAGAGCTAAAGTGTATTCAATGACGGTCTTAACGTATTGAACAACACTGCGATTTCCTGGCTTCGCATTATTCACTACTTCCTTGAGTCTTCCCTCAATGAAAGTAATGTCCTTAGATTTGAGTTTTCTGACAGAAAGAATCCTGCCAAGCATCTCACATGGGACCTTATAACTATCTAACTTCTTTTTATTCGTCATCGTCGCTCTTCTGGTTTGCTAGTTTCTCTATACTTGCGAACAGTGAACCACTTAGCTGTCCGGTCTTAGTTCCATTCTTCATGTTTTCGGCATGGAACTTTTGGAGCAACATGGCAAGTTTGAGTAATCTTTCATTAGCAATACCAGCTTGATTTAGAGCTAGAGTAGCGGACTGAATCAGCTTAGTAAACGAATCGGCTGACTGCATACCTCTTTCCATATCGGTGGGTAGTCTATCAGTCAAAAGTTCCAAGGTCTCTTTTACTTTAGACAAAAGGTCTTGAGCCTCTTTTCTGTCGTGCTTGGCGTTAGTATCAATCGTCTTGAGGAGTCTTTGAATCTTTGACGGGCTTGTTATTTCGTTCTTTAGGACGTAATTTTTTACCATAGGTATCCTCCTCGTAATCGTTATCTTCTTCCTCATTCAGATCTAAGTCTGGAAGGTCTCTATGAGTATGTAGCTTTCCTCCACGGGGTTTATAACTTTTCTCTCTTCTAAACGTCTTTCCCATATCAAATATCTTGGCTCTTTCTTCTAGTATCTTCTAAAAAATCTCTCTTAAGTATTACGTCTGTATACCAAAAATATAATGGAAACGAGAAATCAAATACTTTAAATTTATCTAGGCAAGTAATGTACATAATTAGATTTAAAGTAGACTCTAAAATAGAGGCTACCCCATACACAAACAAGCCTAGCCTGTCTTTTAAGAAGTGGATCACTTAGTTACCATTTGCTCCATGAACTGCTGGAAGGCTTGTTCACGGGTAACACCTGACTCTTTCTGGGCCTTAGTCATACGAAAACGCTTACCCGTCTTATTTGAATAATCCTCTGGGCTTAGGAAGGGCCAATTGGAGGTGTTGCCAGTAAGGTTTTCCTTCATGGCATTTTTAACAAGTTCGCTTAATCTTTCAGTTACATTAGTCATTTTAGTCCTCAATTCTTAGCATTTGTCTTATTATAGCCGTGTCTTGGCAAGATTTATCCAATAAAACAGAAGTAAAATCATCTTTGGCAAACTTTGTGTTTCCAACAGACAGTCTGCCAGTATTCTCATTTTTTACGATATATCCATCATTGGCAAGTAATGGAGCTAGACCATAGTACGCATCTAGACCCTTATCATAGAGTACCTTGAAATCGCACTTCTGGAATGGGATGCCTACCTTGTTCTTCTTGCATTCTATCTCACCTACAATTCCTACAGGCTGCTTAGTCCTCTCATCCTTGAGTACGTCACCAGTCTTTGAGCTTGTAGTCTTGAGATCTACTGATAGATAAAATTCAAGTGCTCTTCCACCGGCAGCAGTTGTATCTGGATTGCCATACATTACATTTATCTTACTACGGATCTGGTTAATCACAATCAATGTAGCTGCATTCTTCTCTAGATGGTGTGAGATCTTTCTGAGAAGGTTACCGAATACAAGTGCTCTTCTGGCACCATCGGTAGGTGAAATGTCTCCAATCTTCTCACGCTCCATCTCTTCCTTGGTTGGAAGGACAGCTACAGAGTCGATTACAAGAAGGATTGGAGTATCCTTGTCTAACTTTCTAATGTCTTCGATGGTGGTCTTCACATCATCGAATGCATCTTCTAGATTGTCTGGGTTAGAGTAGAGCAAGGTCTCAGGTTCTAGGCCAAGCTTCTTACCGAAATCCTTGCTGAAGGTATTCTCGGTATCTAGGAGCTTGGTATAGCATCCGGCCTTCTGTGCAGCAGCCAGGAAGGTTGTAGCAAAGAGAGTCTTCCCTGTGCTAGAGTTCCCCTGTAACTGCACAATTCTACCAATAGGCAAACCCGCATCATACCTACCTGATATGATACGGTTCAGAGCATAACAGCCAGTAGAGATGAACTTACATTCTTCTAGCTCGTTAAGAGTCTTACTGCCCTTGAGTCTGTCTAAAACTTCCTTGTTCATTGTTGGTATAGTATACTTTTGAGATGCCAGATTTCTCGATGAGCTT
>Ga0194128_10009661_pt1 | contig 11719 bp, 10 predicted proteins | sample TA2KigCa65mmetaG_FD_148650 | JGI IMG/M metagenome (GOLD analysis project Ga0194128, IMG submission 148650) | Freshwater microbial communities from Lake Tanganyika, Tanzania - TA2015037 Kigoma Deep Cast 65m | ecosystem: Environmental > Aquatic > Freshwater > Lake | place: Tanzania: Lake...
AGCACTGACCTCACCCACTGTGTGACCCAAAAGTAGTTAACTTTTTTGTTAACTACTTCTGTGTGGTTCTACTGTTTGGTTTCCAAGCAGGGCCTGCTGCTGGGCAGGGGCTGGTTGGGGGGAGGGTCTGAGGGGGAGGGTCTGGGGTTGAGGGTGAGATAATCAAGGGATCTCGTTTGGCTTAGGTGTCCAATAAAGCCTCAATTAAGACGCTCGTATATGAAATCTGACGCAGCAATCATTAGGAACTGTCTTCAGCAAGGGGATTGTCATCAAGTGTGGGCTGACATGGCACCTTCAGATCTCCAAGAATTAACTCACACCCACGAGATTCGACAGTGTGAGAAGTGCGGCAATGTCGTTCACTTAGCCGCTACTCCAGAGGTGCTCTGCAGGTTTATTGAACGCGATCTTTGTGTGGCCATCCCATGGGTGATTGGCGAAGACGGAAGGGTCTTACCTCGCCCAAAGCCCAGCTACTCAAATCTCATCGACAAAGATTGTAAAGCGCAAGAGGAGAATAAATCAGACATAGGTCAAAGGTCGGATCGGTTGGTTGCTGCTTTTGTTGAATTAGGGATTGATCTCAGTGACGTCTCCTCATCCATGTCTCTAGACGAGAAGTACCAAGCCCTCCAAAGCAAGGCGATTAATGAGATAAAACGTCGTCTTGAGTTAAGTCATAAGGGTGCCGAGGGCTACGGAGAAGCAGTAGAGGCTCCAAAACTGGCGGCTAAATTCTTTGGAATCGGATGGATTCCTCTCCGTCCAAAATCTGCTTTCGATCGCTCGGTAAGCTCGAGCCTGCGGCAAGCGGTTGAGGAGTCAACCCCGCCGGGGTACTCCAACCCACGTATGGCTTGGAACCGGTTTCGAAATAGAGCGCCTAACTCGCATGAAGGTTGATGTGCCCAGATCGCTCCAGGTCAACCTAGCTTTTCTGTTTAGAGGCTCTCAGAGAACGGGGCGACAAGTCGAGATGAGCGTCGAAGCTAAAGATATGAGTCCCACTAGCTCGTGACGGCAATCCCCCAGATGAGAATTAATGGACATCTTGGATAGATTCACCCTCGCTCAAGAGGGGGTTATCAACGGCGTCTTCAAAGAACTCAAGGATGGCAAGAAGCAAAGCCATTGGATGTGGTTCGTATTTCCTCAGCTAACTGCGCTTGGACGGAGTGCGACCGCCAAGACCTACGGAATCGATTCGTTGGAAGAAGCCAAGGCATATCTCAGCCACCCCATACTCGGTGAGAGGCTTATCAAGTGCTCAGAGACAGTATTGGGTCACTCCGTTTCTGGGAAGATGTCAATGAGCCGACCTCCAAACGAAGCGCCCCCTTGACTCAACCCGATAAGTATCCATCTTTAACTGAGTTTCGCCGGACAAAATCGGCACATTGGTTGAGTAGTTTAGGCACGATAAATGTTTGAAATTCTTCGTCTTCAGGATCCCAATTGACATCAAGATCAAACTGCCGAATGTCAAGCTTATTAAAAAAATCAAGAGTACCTAGCTCAGTGATTAGTCTCTCATAACACTCAAATGGTACTAGGGCGAGTTGGCAACTATAATCCGCACATGTCTTTTTAGCGAAACCCTCTCCCCCAAAAAGATCGTCCACTCTAATCACCCTTTTGGGACCAAGTTGCTGCTCCAACAGTCTTTGTAGCCGTCTCGCGGAGGGAAGATTGACTTCTTGATCCCGATAACCAATTAGAACAACACTACCCCTGTTGCTCTTCCTGCCCATCACTCTCAATCCCGGCCGAGCTCTTGACCAGCCTGATTCTAACGAGTTAACGAGCTTTATAATCCCAAAAAGCCCAACACCGAATGCCATACAAGTAGAGAGATCTATTAAGTAAGAGGTATAACTTGCGCTGATGAGCGTGATAAAGGCGGCGCTACTCTGCAGCGCGAGAAACGCCTTGTTCAAGCTGTAATATCTCGCGTATGAGGGGTGCGTGCCAAAAGATTGACCAATGCCAACCCAGACTAATACCCAGACTGTCAGAACTTCAATAAGAAACACTAGCCAGGGTGGCATGACTCGTAAGTGAGTATCGTTCAGCAAATCATCCATAGCTGTTGCCAAGATCTCATTATCATCCTCGACTGGGCGAACTGCTGTAGGCTTGCTCATCCCAAGTCCAGGAGCAGAGACACCAAGCACAACATAGGAGTCCTTTAATAAGGCAAGGCTTGAGTCTCCTTCAGGTGCCTTGAGAAGGTCTGAAAACGAGATTCGAGTGTATCTACCCGTCTTGTTTCTCCAATTTAGGTTGATCGCCTCAGGAACTTCAGACAGACGTTCCTCCCCAAGCTTTAACGTCCTCAACACGACACTGGGCATGGTTAGTCGATCGTCAACCCAAACCAGTGGATACTTTCTTACTATTCCATCGGAGTCAGGCTGTTGATTGGCGACACCGACTCGATTGAGCATAGATTCGAACATCGGCAGCAGAAGAGCAACAGTCGACCCATCCCCTCTGACGGGATCCCCCGTGCGGCGCAACAGATCGTCTGCAACCAGTTGGCTTCTAGCGTCGTTGTCTGGATTAAGCCGCACCACTGGAAAAACAACATTTGGAGTAATCGCTGCGGCAGCATCCATCGCGCTGTCGGCATCAGGATTGGACCGGTCCGGGTCACTAAGCAAAACGTTGAAGAGAACAACTCTTACCCCGGCCTCCGTCATGCGCTCTAACCCATCAGCAAGAACGTTTCTGGGCCACGGCCAACGGCCATGCTCGGGCGCGAGAGCGGCAAGCGACCGCTCGTCTATATCAACAATTAGAACTTGAGGTGAGGGTTTCGGACTTGCCCAACGCGTCTTGAGTATCACGTCGTGGGCAGCCGTCGGAGCCCCAGGAGCGATCTCATTGACCGCGAATAAGTATGTCGCGTAAAGAGTCGCAACAACGCCAACCAAGAGAATCGCTCTGGCGCCAAGTTGTCTGGTGAGAATAGCCAGGTTAGACAAGACAAGGCTTCTAAGGCCCGCCCAGCGCAAAAGCAGGCCCGTGGAACTCATGGGTCCGGATCTTAGGACCTGAGCGAAATCACGAGCAAGTCCCGACCAACGTGACATCCTCTTCACCGCCTGAGTATATAGAGCTTAGAAGAGCTCACCTTGCATCGCTCAGAGCCCCTGCACATACCTTTTAAAGCGAGCTTGACGATTCGTACCACCCTCGTTTGAGGGCCTCGGCAGCCTGTCAAGGCCCGCCTGAAGAAGCATGTCCAGTCTCTCTGAAGGTGAAGGATGCGTTGAGAATAGAAGCTCAGCCCGAGGATCGCTCCCCTTGAACTTAAGCAATCTATCTAGAACACCTAATGCCGCTATTGGATCGTAGCCGGCCCGTGTCATGATTTCTACCCCTAGTCGGTCAGCCTCAAACTCAGCAGCCTTGTCCAATCCCCTTGCATAAATTTGACCACTTGCGGACGCTAACTTGGCTAAGTCGTTTCCCTGCACTGCTGATTGAAGTTCTCTTGAGGCTTGCTCGGCAAGCCTTTGTCGCAAAACAATCTGATAATGATGTCTGAGAGAGACATGAGCAATTTCATGTGCTAAAACAAACGCAAGCTCATCCTCACTCTCTAAAATTTTGAGTAACCCCGTTGAGACCAGAATATAGCCTCCGGGCATAGCGAATGCATTAATCGCATCCGACTCAATTGCGCCGAAGCGCCATCTATATAAGGTGCCCCCCTTGGAAGCTAAGGATTGTCCAAGTAGATTTAGGTACTGGTGAGAAGCATCCGTATCGATCAAGCGCGCAGCGCCAAGCACCTGAGCGGCAGCGGCTCTACCCACTTTTTCTTCATCTGACTGAACTCCCTGCGAATCTGACGCAAAGATGAAAAAAAAGAATGCACAACAAAGAAGGGAAAACTTACCAATCTTCATCATTCTTTTTCTTTCCAGTCCCAGAAGACGCTGGCTCCGCTGAACCCGCGTTACCAGAAGCAGCACCTCTTCCTGATGATTGCGCGGGAGTGTTGAGTTTTATGCTGCTCGCCGGTGGTCTCAGATTCCCGGCTAAAGCGAAAGCCTGAACGTTCTTGGAATCTACTTGTATCGCCTCTAGTCGACCGACATCATTAAAGTTAGGCTTCCCGTTGAGAAGGTCCTTTGCTGACAGACCTCTTGCAGCCGAAGTGGAGACGATATTTCCGCTACCCATTCGACCCGAGTCAAGGGTGATAGAACCAGTCTGATCACTAGAAAAACGAATTTGAGAAGCTCTCAGCCACCCTCTTTGGGCCGATACTTCCACATGAATCCAAAATCCCTGTCTTTCAATCAATCGCACTGCTGTGCCTGGCATGATCTTGCCACCACGCGGCTCGCCCGAGGGTTTGTCAAGAAGACGGGTTTCCTCTCTCACGCTTTGCCCAAAAGCATCCCCGGACGTTAACAACAGATAAATCAGTGTCATTGAGGAGACTATGATCTGAAAGCCCGCCGTGGCCAGACCATTAACAGGCTTATCAAAGAGTCTCATTGCGGCGACTGAGGTCGAAAGTATGAGGCGCTATATCTGAGGGCTCAGAAGGAATTAAAAGTCTTGCTTTCGGTTAATCACTCTCGAGCTTCGTGACTCGTCATTAACTAGACCCCCAGCTTGAGACCCAGCGCTAGAGCGACCGTCAGCAGCGTTCTCTCGCTCAATAGCGTTCGCGTTATTGAGTTGATCATAGGACCAGACGACCACTGACCCGACATGTAAGATCCCGTTCTGATCCGTATCCTCCCACCTCTTGACTTGCACGGTGCCCCGAAGGTCGCCCGTCGCAGTCGCTTTAACATTACGAAGAGTCTTATCAATTGTTTCGCCCACAGCCTGCTGAGTCTTACTAACCCCTTTAAGTTGATCGTCCTCAAAATTCGACACTTGTCCAACCAACTCCTCGCTGAGACTACCAATCGTTCTTGAGTCAGAGACCGCCACATTCGTGTTCATAAAAGAAACTATTGCGGCCTCTGCATTCGCACGAGCAGTCTCAGTGGCATTTTCCTTCGCACGACCTACTCGCGAAGGGGCCCAATCCGGTAATATTCGTACGGACCATCGACCATACGACAAAAGCATCGGGCGGCCCTTTTCATCGTATATAAATCTAAATCCCAACTCGTCTAGAAAGTCGCTCTTCTTGTCGGGAATCACAGAGGACAGAGTCATAGGGGTTCCTCGAACTGCAGTAGGACGCTTTGCAGCCATGTCTCTAGCAAATTGGCGAGTTTTTTCAGATTGCACTGCAATCACGCCCACAACAAAATTCTTACCATTCGGAGTAGCCTCTGTAAAAATCCTCGTCTGAACTGGAACGAGGCCCTGCATGCTTCTCACGGCTGATCGAATTGTCTCCTTCGTAAAGTTGTTTTTGTAAGTTGTTTTCTTCTGCTCAATCGACATACGATTTAAGTTGGCAGGAGGCACGCCCTGTTTAATCAATTCGGCATCTAGCTTTTTTCCCATGACGGTTAATGCTTTATCAAACAGGGCTGATAACTTTCCCTCCTTCTGAGCCTTCTGAACCGCTGTCGGAGAAAAATCGTCGCTATTAGTTGACGCGTCCTCAAACACCTCAGTTCTCTTCGCGGTCTGAAGCACCCCATAAGTCTGCAGAATAAAGTCAGCCTGCACATTAGAAATTGCTCTTTCATATGCAAGAACAAGTTCTTTGCCGAAGTTGGGATCTAACGGGCCAACCCGTATCGACGCCTTACCTTCAAAAAAAAGTCTTCCCGCCTCAGAAATGCCTACCTTTACCCCCATGTCCTTCTCAAACTTCTCAACCCATTCCTCATAACTGACCCCAGGTTTGATGCCCGCATCAGCATCTGAGTCTGAGGCGATCTCTACTAACTTTTCTGGTGTAGGGGGTGAAGGTGAAGTTGAGTCACCGCCACGATTCAATCGATCTATTGCCTGAGAGGCCAGTCCACCGGGAGTGCCAGCTGATTGAGTCTGTGCCGTAGCGACACTCGAAAATATCATCCAAGAAATGAAAACCAAATCAACTTTCCTCATGACTTACTCTCCATTACGTTCAAGAATTAGAGACGTTACCAGTCATCCGACGCCTTCGCGGGATTAATTGGTGAAACAACCCTGCCGCCACCGCCCTCTTTGCTTAAAGATGGGGAACTTTGGTCCTGTCCACTTAATGATGTTTCCAAACGCTCATCCTCCAAAACCGGACGAAGAATATAACGGTCTTTCTTAAACGGAGATGAGATAGCGCCCATCACTAATCTTGCAGTTGCCATTCTGTCCGTCGCCCTAATAATCTCTACCGTTCCAACATCGGACTCCTGCCGACCAAGGGACTCACGCGTATAGGGATCGATGAGTTCCTTACCAAGTTCAACGATTCGATATTTGCCTCCAATTTGTAATGTCTGACCCCCTTGATTTATCGTCATTTCATGGGAATTGCTTAAAGCTATGACGGCAGCGGGATAGATCGCGAAGTTTATCTCTTCGCCCAATTCACTAGCGACATCAGAGGCTAAACGGTCTGTACCGTGCCCAAGCGGGATAAATCCCCGATTTCGATGTGTCTGAGCAAACTTTATTTGACCCGTGGCAATATCAACAACCCGAAGCTCAATTTGAAGAGGAGCCCTATTTCTCTCAACCGTCTTCCCAGAAATTCGACTAACAGTTGATGACTCATATTTAAAACTACGCAACCCAATAACAACTATGTAGTCCGCAGTTGCTCTCGAACCGAGCCGGACTGTCTCTTCAATTGCTGATTCACCAACCAACGCAGTACTCAACTCTTTACTAGTCAAAGCTGAATGACGACGATCGAGTACTGCAAATCTTCTTGTCTGGGTAAGGAAAGCTTCCAGAGCAGCAGTAGTCGTGCTAAGAAAATTACGGGCAACTGGATCATTTGCAACTGTTGAACTCAAAAAAGCCGCCGCAACAACGAGTCGCAAACGCTTTATCTGCTCGGACTGGAGGTAAACCGGAACCACAGCCTTAACCTGAGCGTAACCTCTTCCATCATTACTAATGCCACTTGAAATAATTGTGTATGACTTGATAACTCCACGAGTGGCTTTTTTCACCTGCCTCTCGAATGACTCCTCAATTTTATCGACCCCGCTTTGTTGTGTTGCACTTATTCGAAGTGAAGTGGCCGTCGAGAGCCTCTGCCCATTTACTTGTGAGAGGGCTCCCTCAAGTGCATCAACTACAGCCTCCGAGACGTTAATACCCGTGCCGTTAGAAACAAGCTCCTTGTAAACGACTTCAGCGGAGACATTAGCGGTAAAGAACCAAACGATAAGAAGAGAAAATAAAGATCGGCCGACTTGGTCTCTGACAAAAGCGCGAATCATGAGCACCCGTGCCTTCACTTCAAGTTAACCTGATTTATGATTACATCCGCAGCCAATTTGGCGGAGTTCGCCAAAGCGTTTCTTGCTGCATCGGTCTTAGTTGCTGCGCGACCGCTAAAGGTTCTGTTAGCAGACCCTAACCCTCGGCCACGACGCGAAATGTCGTAAACGTTGATGTTGATATTTCCAGTGGCAAGCCATAATCCAGTTCCAGGATCCGTTCGATAGCTATCTATCTCTATCTGGGCAATGATAATCTTTGGAACTGCTCCACCCTTGCATTCTTCGCGTAATTTTCGGAACACCTCAAGCCTGACATCGGCAGGAATTTCTCCGGTTTCTGAATCAGCATACTGCTTTGAGAATGGCTTGCTGTCTGGCAATCCGCAATCCGCCATTAGATCCGTCCAGCCTAAAGGCTGTATCTTGTTATTGTTTAGAGTTTCTTGGATTGCATTCTGCAAATCCGTGATGTTGCTCCACGGGGCATACACGTTTCGATCCCTCTTGACCTGTTCTGAGCCGCCGGTAACCCTCTTAGAACTCTGCGTAACCGAGGCCTCATCGCGCTGAGCCTCGACACTGGCTGACCTACCCGCTTGGCTTTGGTCTGAAGACACCGCAGCACCCTGAGTAGAAACGGTAACCTCAGCTCGTTTGGTTACCTTCGTATCAAAGCGTGTGGCCTCGTCAAGAACCCTCGCCATAAGCAAAAAAGCGACGTCTTCTCCGCTCCCGGCTCCCGCACTCGGGCTGGATCCTCCAGCCTTGCTGATCTGCCGAAGTCCACTATCAATTAGCGACTCGTTTATGGTCGCCTTAATCGAGACGGTGCACTTCCCAAATAGCGCCCCATCGCACTTTTCTTCCACTACGGAGACAGCACCAAGATACTTGTCAAGGTTTTCTAAAAAAAGTTTCTCATTCGCCACAATGTTGTCAAGCTTCGCGCCCTCAATCATGCCTAGGTAGTTTCTCCAGGCAGCGACCTTTGCCTTCTTAAGCGCGTCCTCTTTTGAGGACTCAGTCGCTTGACCCCGTACAAACTTTTGTTGAGCGTGAACGGGTTGCGCTGGGAGAGCGCCAAAAGAGCCGACCATAGCCAGCATAAGAAGGGGAAAAAAGGAACGACTAAAAGCAAAGTTATTCTTCATAATCGGATCACCTTGTCTTCTGCACCAATTGATTAATACGAGGGATCAAACTGGCCACCTCCGCATGCTTTACATTCGATTTCGCCAAAATGTTTGGGTCATTCTTTGCTAGACCTTGTAACAAGAAAGTCATAGTTCTTACGAAAAGCCGATCAAAAAATACAAAATCTCGGTCTGGCGTGTCGTAGTCCGACTGCTCATAAGGAATTTTGTCTATGTCCGAATCCGCATATGCAATCGTTCGAAGAAGTCTCTTCGGTTGGTTAGTCGCAAAATCTGTTTCGTAGACACGGAAGTCAACTACCAGTAGACGACGTATCTCAGTAACGCCAAACTGCATCCGCGGTCTCAACTCTTTCTCTACATCACGCACGATTACCTCAAACTGCAAGTCGGCATCGGGAATCACGATAGTGTTTTGGGCAATAAGATCCTCTGTGAAGCGAACAGCATATCTATTTGCGAGAGCATCATTCTCTAAGTACGGGAGCAACGGTATCTCGAAATGACGGCAGATCTCTGAACTACTGGTGAAACCGATGAACTGAGAGGTTAGAGACTTCTGCAGATTCAGTTTTTGAAGCTTGACCTCGGCATCAGGGTGCACTCGAGCTTTAACGACCCTAGCGAAATAGTTGACACTCGACGTTCGGGCTAGATTGCCAGAGGCCTTGATGTGCTGAGAGAAAGCTTCGCCGTACTTAACGTAAATGTCCTCGACAAGTTTTACATCGGTTGAACGTAAGTTAGGGCGGCTTCCACGCTTCTGAAGCTCCCACTCCATTACAAAAGGGAAGCTTGCCAACAATCTCCAACCGATACTCTTCTCGTAAGTGCAAACAAGTCCTGCGCCAACCATTTTTACGGCAATGAGGTAAACGGTTTCTCCCTTTGTACCATTTGAGACATCTCGAAAGATGCTGTGAGCTTCATAGTCATGAACAAAGCCAAGCAATTGATCAACGCCCAACTGCGCGGTATTGCGGAAGCGAAGCTCACCAGAATTGGTAGCTTTAACGCTTTTGTCGAGCGAAGGTATAAGCCATAGGAAGGCCTCCCGACTCGATAAATCTAAGTTTTTTCCCCTCTTTACAAACTCTCTAGTGATGTCAAATCGAGTGTCTAACGCACTTCCGTTGAGGCCGAACCCAACCCAAATTGGCTTTTCACTTTGCGAGGCAAATGCGCCAGTAAAAGACAAAGGAATTGATAATGACGGGAGCCCCACGAGCACAAGGCTTTGTGCTAGCCGCTTCCGACGAATGCGTGAAAACGCCATCATCAATCGTCCTTGTACATGGACGCTCGAGAGCCCACTTCCGCCACTGCCTTATTCTTATCAATTGCGGGAATGTCGCGTGATCGCATTGCCAATTCCCACTTTGTTGATAACTGACAGCTCGACACAAATGCTCGTTGGAACTGTTTCATTGGCTCAACTTTTGCGAGCAGGCCACCGCCACTTTGGTCGTTTAAGAGCTCCATCTGCGCGGTAAAGAGAAGAGCTTGCGCTTGATACCTCTTCTCCTGGGCTTGGACGAAGAGTTGAGTAGCCTTTGGATCAACCTTCCCTGCAGCAAGCGCATTCGTCTTCTGAGCAAGTCGGAAGATAAATGCGTCTCTCTCGGCAGGATTGGCAACATAAACAGCCCTATCGCCCTGCTCTTTTCTAACTAGAGACTCAAAGCTCTTTAACTCCCCAAGGGCTTGATTTCCGCCTTGAGTAGCGCCAATGAGCGTCACGCCAATATTCGCTGTCTCTTGATTGATTTTGTCGATCTCTCGGGCCATTTTCCCCGCTCTGGTCTGGGGAAAGCGTTTTGCGTATGCCTGCTGTTGCGCTTCGAGGCGATCCAAGTCAAGACCTGCCATGCTCTGAAACTGAGCCTTTTGTTTGGCGTACCTCGCAGCAATGCTTGGCTCTACCCTCATCAACTCCTTCATTGTCATCTGCTGAACTACAGCAAAGTTGTTGTTGTCCCAAACTGCATAATTCCCCGCCAAATGAGCCATGCTCTCCCGCGTCTGTGCTGAGTTTTTTACTTCGCTTTCATGCCTAGAGGCTTCAATCAGATAGCGATCGGCATTTGCGCTGCTTTTCGCACCTAGCTCACCGAACAGGGAAACTCGGGCCGCAAACGTATAGGCCACGTAATTTTTTATAGGCGGTCGCAATGCTTCATCAAACAATTCTCTCCAACGTCGATCATTTACCGACAACTTCGGAGCCTGCAGGTGCAGGAAGGAGAGAGCCATTAGCGCATCGCCCTTGAACTGGCGGTCTTGGCTTTTCGACAACTGGATGAGGAAAGCTAGGATTTCTGGTTCTGGGAAGGCTAGAAAAGATTGATAGAGCGTGTTGACTAGCGGCGTTTCAAATTCGAAAACAAAAAAATCAGCGTGAGGGAAAGTCTTGCTGATGTTTCTGCGCCTAAACTCAGCGAAGAAAAGTTCTTGAAGTTGATCTAGATCGGCGACCTTAAATTCGCTGGCTATTGAGTTCTTGTCGATTAGAGCCCTATCCTGTCGTACTTCATGCTCGAGACCGATAAACATTTCTCGGCACATTTGCTCAATTCTCTCGGGGTTTATTAGACCCCCTCGTTGATTTGTTCCCGAACTAGCACCGCTTGGCGGCGGGGCGATCTTCTGGATTTCCTTCTGTATACCCTTGAGCAATTGATCAAACTGGGCAAGCGCCGAGGTAGGCACAACTCCAACTGCAATACTGATTGAGATGGCTCGTAGCATTGGTTTAGCTCGGATCAATCGACTGGATTTGCTCATTACTTCTTCTCCATTTCAGGAAGGGATATGTGGGGATACGAACAAAGCGGGCAGACGGGCGGGAGTGAGCGGATGCCGAGCTTGGGAGCCATAAAGGCAGAGTGCCCACACTCAGTAAGCACGCCGCTACGCCTGCGAGCTAGTAATACAGGCGATTCCCTCGCAAGCATTTCTTTGCAGGTGAACATAAGCCTCCCAACTTCTATTTGTCTAAAGACTAAAGCAGTTCGTCACGTGTGTAAACCGAGTTGCTCGCAACCCTTCGTAGCGTCACGATAACAACACTGCCAAAAGCAGGGTCTGCTCTTTTGCTGTCCTGTTTCCGGACACTTCACGAGCAGGCCCTGCTCGTGAGCAGACCCTGGTTCTGAGCAGAACCCGTGCCCGTGAGTTAATTACTTTTTA
>Ga0194128_10009665_pt1 | contig 11716 bp, 7 predicted proteins | sample TA2KigCa65mmetaG_FD_148650 | JGI IMG/M metagenome (GOLD analysis project Ga0194128, IMG submission 148650) | Freshwater microbial communities from Lake Tanganyika, Tanzania - TA2015037 Kigoma Deep Cast 65m | ecosystem: Environmental > Aquatic > Freshwater > Lake | place: Tanzania: Lake...
TGGATGGTCAGGGACGCATTCGCATCCCGGAACGGTTGGCGGCCTTCGCCAAACTGCAACGGGATGTGATGCTGCTGGGAGTGCGCGACCATGCGGAAATCTGGAACAAGACGCTCTGGACGGAGTTTGATCAGCAACATTCCGCCCGGTTCGATGAACTTGCCCAGGCCGCTTTCTCGCGAGGTTGACCCAGCAACACGGCTGATGGGATCAAGCCAGTCCTGAGGACCACCAAATCGGCAATCTCACCGAATCAAGGAAGCAACTCCCTCGGCTAACCGGGCTGTGGGAAATGGGGATCACGGATGATCGCCCCGGTGCGAAGCGGGAGTGTCAGTGCGTCGATACTCTCCACGAAAATGCCTGGCCGACAGGATGTCGGACCAGGCGTTTTTCGTTTTCGGCTCGCGGAATTTGCTCTTCTCACGTTTTGTGAAATCGACGTACAACCCCGCCCACTTGGCAAAGTGAGGCCGCAGAAACGGGGCTTTACTGAGCCGACCTGCCCCCCATCTACGCCAGGTTTCTCTGGCCAAATCCACTTTCTCGAAAACTTCCTTGGCTGCGATTCACGTCCCGGTTCTGTTGCGGGAAACACTGGAAGCCCTCGATCTGCATTCCGGGCTGACGGTCGTTGACGGCACGGTCGGCGGAGGTGGGCACAGCCGAAAAATCCACGAACGCATTCAACCTGATGGAATACTGATTGGTCTCGATCGTGACCCGCTGATGTTGCAGCACTCAGCCACGATCGTGACCGGCGAACGGAGTCACCTGTGTCACGCGAACTACCGCGACCTGCCGAATGTTCTGCGCGAGTTACAACTCGAAGCGGCCGATCGCATTCTGGTGGACCTCGGCCTTGCGTCGGATCAATTGGCCGATCGGGAGCGGGGCTTCGGATTCAGCACGTCGGGTCCGTTGGACATGCGGTTCGACGTCTCACACGGAGAGTCAGCAGCGGAATTGCTGTCACGCGCGACGGCCGAGCAACTCGCGACGATCTTTCGCGAGTTTGGCGAAGAGCGATTCAGCCGGGCGATTGCCGAGCGAATCGTGACACAGCGATCCAGTTCACCGATTCGCAATGCGTCCGATTTGGTGGCGGCGATCGACGCGGCCTTGCCGGCTTCGATCAAGCGAGAGGCTCGCAAAGAACCGGCGACTCGAGTGTTTCAGGCGTTGCGAATCGCCGTCAATCGCGAGTTGGAGCACCTCGAAAAAGCACTCAAACACAGTTTGTACGAGTCACTGCGGCCCGGCGGGCGGCTGGTGGTGATCACGTTTCATTCGTTGGAAGACCGTTTGGTCAAGCACGCATTTCGGGATGAATCACGATGGCAATGCCTCCACAAAAAACCGGTGGCCCCCAGTTTGCAGGAAATCCGAATCAACCCACGAGCGCGGTCGGCCAAACTCCGAGCGGCGGTCAAGATCCCGCCAACAGCCGCGTCAGCGTCGCCGAAATGATGCGAGCCACAAACCCGAACCCCACGGGGAATCCCATGTCCAACCAAATCCTTAATTCGAATCCCAATCTCGCTGCTCAAGCTGCAGCACAAGCGGCTCAGGCCGCAATTCAAGCCGCAAAAGCTCAGGCGAAGAACGCTGGCACTGATGTCGGCGGTGAATCGTCCCCCACCGTGGCTGACGAGCAACTCGCGAAAGCCTGGGGCTTTTCTGGCAAGCGGCCCAAGCTCTCACGCGAAGCGGTGATCGGCTTGGTTGCGATCCTCGCGCTGCTGGGATTGTTCGGATACGTCGTCGCACGCCACCTGAAGAACCGTTCGTCGGTCGCTGAAAAAACAGACAAGGTCGATCCGGAGGTCACACCGGCGTCGACCAGTGATCTCTCCGAAAAACGGCAGAGCGTCGTGAACCAAGAGTTGGATGAACTTGACAAGAACGCTGCGAAACCGAGACGCCCGTCGTTCGACGACGACTTTGGCATTGGCGACGGGCAGAATGATCCTGATGCGAAGGTTGTCGCCAAAAAGCCCACGCTCCCCACGAACATGGACGATGAGTTGGAAGGATTCGACGAGGACACCAAGACAACCAATTTGCGAACTCAGCCCAAGGCAACAGCGTCGGTGAATGACATGCCGGATTTCGGAGACAACGATCCTCCCGCCAAATCGACGCGTGTGCCGGCAGCCACTTTGGACCTTGGCATCCAGGAAAAAAACGAGCCCGATGACTCCGCGCTGACAAAGACGACCGAACCGATTCGTCTTAAGTCGACTGCTTCGGCCGAGAAGGAATTCGAGGAACCAGTCCACGTCGGCGCGGCGAACCGCGTTGCCCCGAAAGAAAACGACTTCGAACCTGTTCCGCAGCGATCCCAGCGATCGACGCGAGTCGCGCAGAAGGACATGTTCGCGGAAGCGACCGGGTTTGATGATCCGAAGGCTCAGACTTCGCCGACCACCGACTTGCCTCCAGCGCGCCAAGAACCGGCAGCCAAAAAAGAGCCAACGGCCAAGAAGCCCTCTCGGCATCCGTTGCTTCGCGAAGGAGAGTACCTCGTTGACGAAGGGGACAACTTCTGTGTCATCAGCAAGAAGCTCTATGGCAGCGAGAAATACTACCTCGCGTTGGCCGAGCACAATCGCAGCCGCGTGGCTGATCCCTGCCGGATGCGTCCGGGCTTGATCATCGCCGCTCCGGCGAAAGAAATTCTCGAACAGCAACATGCAGCTTTGATTCCCAAGCCCAAAGCGGCGGTCGAAGCCAAGGGAGAAAAGTCCCACGCGACAAAGAAAGTCTCGGCCGCGCCACCGCCAGCAGGAATCTTCTACGACGACCAGGGAGCACCTTGGTATCGCGTCGGCAAAGGTGACACGCTCTCTGGAATTGCGCAAGCCCATCTAGGCCGTGCGTCCCGTGCGATCCAAATCGCCAACCGTAATCAGGAGCGTTTACCAGACCCGAACAATCTGCGTCCCGGCCAAGAACTGCGTTTGCCGAACGACGCCAGCCAGGTTCGCGTTGTCGATTCCGAGAAGACCTTCCGCTAGCCACCGCGTGTGATAGGTTTCTGCGTGAAAACGGGCGGTGAGCCTGTTTGATGACAGAGCCGAATTCCTTGAGAGGCACAGGCCCGCCGCCGTGCCGACAAACACGCCATGTATTTTCGGTTCGGAGCGGCGATCGTTCTGGTTGTCGTGGTCAGCGTCATCGGAGTGGCTTTGGAAACGCAAAGCCTTTCGTATCGCCGCGCGATCTCACGGCAGCGGTACCGCATGGATGTGCTCGTCGAGCAGTACGCACAGATGCGGCTTCAAGCTCAACGTCTGGGAGCTCCAGCCCGCACGATCAAGTCGCTCGAAGAAAAACGAGGCGACATGAACAAGCCGGCGCGATCCGCTCAGGCCGGTCCGAGTTCTCCGTTGGCAATTCCACGCGCCACCCTGGTACTGCCACATTTGAAGGACATCTCTCCCAGATAACTTTGTAGGTTGGAACCAGCTCACTTCGAGCGCCGGCCCACCCTACAAAAAACGATCAATTCATGAAGATAGAACACCCTCAATCCGGAGCCTCGAACGAGTCGCTCGCTTGGCGAACGCGATTGCTCGTCGTTGTGATTTGTGCGTTTTGGATTGTTCTTGGTGGCCGGCTCGTACAATTGCAGTGGTTCAGTCGTCAGCGATTTATGGAGCAGGTTGAAGACCAAAGCACTTCGTGGGAAGAAATCGCTGCTCGCCCCGGAGACATCCTCGACCGCGAAGGTCGAGTGCTGGCGGCGTCGATTGCCGCGAAGAGTTTCTTCGTCGTTCCGAGCCAGCTGACGCGACAACCGAAGCAATGGGAATTGGTACAAGCAATCGCCGAGGCGGTCGGGCAGGATGCCGATCAACTGCAAGCCAGGATCGCGACGCATGGGAAAAAGCACTTTCTGTGGGTCAGCCGGCGAATCACCGACGACGACGTGCTCGCCAAACTGTACGCCCTCGAATCACCGAAGAAAGGGCTGCAACTCTTCGGATTCCGCGATGAATTTTTGCGGCAGTACCCGCAGGGGCATTTCGCCGCGCATGTGCTCGGTGGGCGCGATTTAGATGGCGTCGGACGGGGTGGCATCGAACAGACGATGAACGCGAAGCTGGCGGGGAAGCCGGGCTATCGACGACTAATGCTCGATTCGCGACTGCGAGTCATCGAAGTTCAAAACGATCTCAATCGAACACCGCAGCACGGACAAAGCGTGACGCTGACGCTCGACACGATCATCCAGATGCACGTCGAGGAAGAACTCGACCGCGTGATGGAGAAGTGGCGAGCCAAGCATGCAGCGGCAATCGTGCTCGATCCAAAGACTGGCGAAGTGTTGGCGATGGCGTCGCGACCGACCTACGATCCGAATGACCTGACACACGTCAGTATTGAAGCTTGGAAGAATCAGGCAATCGCCGCGATTTGGGAACCCGGATCAACTTTCAAGCCGATGATCGTCGGCTGGGGACTCGAACATGGCTTCATCCGCGGTGACGAATCGTTTCATTGCGAAAATGGCCTGTACCGCATGGGCCGCCGCGAACTGCACGATCATCACAAGTACGGCGTGCTCAGCCTGACTGACGTGCTGGTGAAGTCGAGCAACATCGGCATGGCGAAGATCGGGCAAAAACTTGGCAACGGGGAGTTGTTTCAGGCGGCGGTCACGTTCGGGTTCGGGCGCCGCACCGGTATCGAGCTGCCCGGCGAGCTCTCCGGAATGTTGGCACCGCTGAAGAAGTGGACGTCGTACTCGACTGGTTCGATTCCGATGGGCCAAGAGATCGCGGTGACGCCGATTCAACTGCTGGCCGCTCATGGAGCGCTCGCGAACGGCGGCACGCTCATCAGTCCGCACTTGGTTCGAGGCGGTCGCACCCAGCCGCTGGGTCGCCCATGGGCCGAGAAGCCCGATCGTGGCGAACGAACGGCCGACGCCAATTCGTTGCTGCAGCAGATCGCGTTTCAAACCGGAGCCGCTTCTCGGCGAGTGCGAGGCTTTGCGAGTCCCGGAGTCTCGGAGAGCAACGAAGAAGAACAATCGCCAGCTCTGCCACAAAGAGATCCAGAGGTTGGTCAACCCCGTTCGCTGAATATCGTGGCTCCCGACGACCGCGAGCTGTTGGATGATCGATTCGATCTTACGGATGATGGTCGAAGCGAGAATAGATCGTCACTTGAGCTGCAATTGGAACCTCTTCTGGAAGAGCCAACGTTCGGTGAAGACGCTGACAGCTTGCTGTCGTCTCCAGTGGTATCGGCCACGATCAGTGAGGATGTCTGCCGCTGGCTCCGCGAATCCGTGATGACCGAGGTCATCAAACGAGGGACGGGCAAGAAGGCACGGCTTGACGACTACACGGTCTTTGGCAAGACGGGCACGGCCCAGAAACGTGATCCGCAGACGGGCAAGTATTCCAATCAACTGCACGTCAGTTCTTTCGTTGGCGGTGCGCCGGCGGCGAATCCGCGAGTTCTGGTGCTGGTGATGGTCGACGAGCCAGCGAGTGGTGGCGAACACTTTGGCGGTGATATTGCGGCTCCTCCCGCTCGCGAGATCATTCACAAGGCGCTGCGACAACTCGGCGTCGTACCAGAACAGAAACCGCAAAAGACAGCTGATGCCGGTTTCCGTTCTCCTCGGTAATTCGCGATCAAGTCACTTCAGCTGTTGCAGCATGAAGTACTGAATGATGTTGACCGCCAGCTTGGTGGCATCTTCCGAGACGTAGCCTTCGCAGGCGATCGCCGACTGGCGTTCGAGTGCGCAACTGATGTCGTGCTTGCTGTAGATCACGACATAGCGACCATCGATCTCGATCCCTTCAAGGGCCGGTTCGCCGGTGATCACTGTGCTGGCGATGACGCCTCGTCCGGCGGTTTGATCGGCCCCACGACGACGCACGGTGCGCAGATCGTTACCGATCTTTGTCGAGTACAGCTCGTGTGTGATCGGAATCCGAGTCAGCGGCTTATCGGGATACAGCGCCGCCGCAAGTTCGCGGAAACTTCTGTCGAAGGGACTTGAGCTGCAACAGGCATCGGCGAACAAGACACAGCCGTTTTCGAGATATTGTCTCAGCCGATCTCGCTCAGCGCGAGACAGGTCGAACTTATGTCTCCCGTGCATGTAGGCGATGGGATAGTTGAAGAGGTTCGAATCGCTGACAGCGAGTACACGCGGCTTGGTCGCTGCTGACAAACCTGCTGTCTCATTGAGCGCCACAAGGATGTTGCGGAGTGCATGTGGTGCGGTGTCCCAACCGCCGGTGTGTCGCAGTTGTACGATCTGTAAAAGTCCCGCTTCGATCCGGTCTCGCTGAGCGGCTTGCTCGGCGAGTTCGGCTTGTTTGAGCTTATTCGGCGGCTCGCGACCCGTGGCGTATGCGACGACATTGACGCCGATGTGCGTGGATTTCGAGACGAAGCCTTTCAGCTCGGGTCGCCGACCCGGCGGTTCGGAGATGCACCATTTTTCCCAACCACAGGCGATGTCTTCCGGTGAGTACACGATCGCCGTGCGGCAGCCGAAATCGACGCCCCACAAATTCACTTCAGCCTGGCTCAGCAAAAACTCGCTGCGGAAGATCGGATGTTCCGGTGTGAGCTTCTTCAATTCGGCCTCGCCGTTCGGGTACATCCGCTTGATCAAGTCTCGGAAGCCGTCGTCGAACCCCGCCGCGTTGCAGTTGCCGACCGCAAAGAGAAATCCGCCGGCATTGACGTACTCGCGCAGCAATTCGACTTCGGGGTCGCCGAAGGCCGGCTGGTCTTTGCCAGACAGGAACAGCACCGGTGCCTGCATCAAATCGGCGACGCCCCCCCCCTTGAGGGCTTTGTCCATTTCGACGACCTGCCACGTCACCAGCTTCGGCCACTTCGGCATGCCACTGATCATGTCAGTGAGGTTGTGAACGTCATGGCGATGTCGATTCCAATCCTCGACGGCGACCCCTTTCGCGTTGCGTTCGGCTGACGGTCCAAACTTCAGCTTGTTGATCAGCACCGGAGCCATCCCCTTCGACAGGAACAGCAAGGCGAAACTCGTCCCCACAATCGGTTCGGTTTCCCCAGCACCACTGCCAACCCAGAAACCTTCCGCCTGCGACTGGCCTCGGATGAGAAACGCCGCCCCTTCGCGGAACCAATCGTGGTTGCCGAAGAACCGCAGACCGCTCAGTCGGCCGGCACGCTCCAGACCGTAGAGGTAGTACAGCACTCCGCCGATCGCGCCATTCCCGACGTTGTGGCCGACCGCAAAGTGCGATCGCAGCCAATTCAGACCACGTTCCAACGCTTCATTACGAGCCTCGTCGCGACAGCAATCGGGCAGGCCATCCGCTCCAACATTGGAATCATCCGGCAACATCGAATCAGCCATCACCAGGGAAGCGATGCCCGCCACGCTCATCGTGCCGGAGGAGTTTCCGTCTCCGGCCTGGTAGCCCCAGCCCCCATTCGCCGATTGTGCCTTGATCCAATGTTGTCGAGTCAACTCCCAACCTTTTCGGCTGGTCGGAATGCCTGCGAAGGCGGCCTCACGCAGTCCGAGCACGGCATATTGTGTGTTGCTGTGGTCCGAACCAGACGCACCGGGCGACAAGCGATATGACCACCAACCCGGATGCGGTCCATTCGTGTCTTGAGCGACTTCGAGCTTGTGGACGATCGCCAACATTCGAGCGCGGTCACGTTTTTCGTCCTTCGCCGCCGCGTAGACCATCAATTGCAAGCCGGCCTCGTAGGTTGATTCCGGAGCCGATTTCGAACGCAAAAAATCCAGCGCCTTTTGAATGGGCGGATCCTGCGGTGTCATCCCGATGTTCAACAACGCCAGTGTCGCCAGAGCCGTTGGGCCGGTCGGATACATCGCGTTGAGTCCACATTCCCAGTGACCATCGGGGCTTTGGTTGGTAAGTAAAAACTGCTTGCCCTTTTCGATGGACTTGATCACCGCTTCCGGCTTGAGGCCGTCCGCCGCGCGAAGGTGCTCACTGGCAGCAACCGCGAAAAGCGTGAATGTGAGACCCAAAAACCATCGACGAGAATAACGATTCACGGCGTTTCCTTACGGTCAACACGAGGGGCAGGGCACTCAGTACTCTCTCTCCCGGCTGCCTTTTACAATCCATCTCCGACCCCGACCACCTCAATCCGAGTCGCGGAGCGATTCGGCGACGTCGCTGAGTCGCTCCGCGATTCCGATTCCGAAAGCGAGTTTGCCTTGGCCGAAAAACGTGACTTCGACGAATTCCTTGAAAAATTCCGCCGCCGCCGCGAGCTGATGACGACCGAACTTCACAAGGTCATCATCGGTCAAGAAGCGGTCATCGAACAAATCCTCGCGGCGATCTTCACCGGCGGACACTGTCTGTTGGTCGGCGTACCCGGACTCGCAAAGACGCTGATTGTCAGCACAATCGCGAACATCCTCGACGTGCAGTTCAAACGGATTCAATTCACGCCCGACCTAATGCCGTCGGACATCACCGGCACGAACGTGCTCGACGAAAACGAATCGGGCCGCCGCGAGTTCCGCTTCGTAAAGGGCCCCGTCTTCACCAACATTTTGCTGGCTGACGAAATCAACCGCACACCGCCGAAGACTCAGGCCGCGCTGCTGCAAGCCATGCAGGAACGGGAAGTCACTTACGGCCCGGAAACCTACAAGCTGCCTGAACCGTTCTTCGTCATCGCGACACAGAATCCCATCGAGCAAGAGGGGACGTATCCGCTTCCCGAAGCCCAGCTCGACCGCTTCATGTTCAACATCATCGTCGATTATCCAGACTTGGAGCACGAAGAGAGAATCCTCGCAGCCAGCTCGTCGATGGAGAAACCAGACGTCCGCAAAGTCCTCTCGGCGGACGCGATTGTGTACCTGCAAAAGCAGATCAACACGATCGAAGCCGCGCCGCTGACGATCAACTACGTCGCGCGGCTTGTCCGAGCGACTCGACCGAAAGACGCTTCCGCCCCCAAGTTCATTAAAGACCTTGTCAGTTGGGGAGCCGGTCCGCGCGCCGGACAGTTCCTGATCGCCGGAGCCAAAGCTCTCGCCGCGATGGACGGCCGACCGGCCATCAGCATCGACGACGTGCGCCGCGTCGCGATCCCCGTATTGCGACATCGCGTTTCGACGAACTTCCAAGCACAGGCCGAAGGGGTCACCAGTGAGACGGTGATCCAACGACTGATTGCCGAGATTCCTGAACCGAAGATTGCCAAGTACGAGTGATCGTCGCTCAAATCGGAAAATCAAGCGGCGGTCGGCTCAGCCAACGCGTTGGTTGATTTGGGTGAATATTTTACAGTCGGCGAGCAAGATCGCTGTAGGTTTGGAACGCGGAGTCGATCTGAACGGTCTCGCGTCGCGTGACCGTCGGGCGATTCGCGGCGAAAGACGTTGCGGCTGAGTTGAGTTGGAGCGCGATGTTGCCGCTGGCGTTTTTGTAGCCGTTGACCTGGATTTGGTATTGTGTGCCAGCAACGGCATTGATGGTTACTTCGCTGGTCAAAATGCCGCCGAAGTAGTCGGCATCATCGTTCTGGGCAACCAATCGCAGAGCGGTGACAGAGCCGCCCGTGTACACGCCGAGTGTCGTGTCGAACGAACTGCCCGACGTGCTAATCGTGAATCGGCCACTGCTCGGCGCGGTCCAGGTGAACCAGACCGACTTGCTGCCGGAGATTTCGGCCGGGTTCGGTTCGCCGGCCTCGCTGGTGGCTGCGCGGTTGTCGCTGATCGCGGTGACGCTGCTGCCGGTGAGCTGCACTCGGTCAGCGAAATTATCGTTCGTGCGATTGGCCAAGTCATTGTCTTGAATCATGACCGTGGCCGATTCACGGGTCGCATTTACCGAGTAATTCGAGTGGCTCGCGAGTGTCAGCACGACGTTCTCGGTCCCCTCGGCGAGTGCGTCGTCCACCGGGTTGACCGAGAACGTCACCGACTTGCGTCCCGCTGGAATCGTGATCGAGTCACCGAGCCGGACGTAGTCGCTGCCGTTCGTCGCGCTGCCGGAGACGGTGTAGTACACCGTCAGCGATGACGTGGTCGATCCGGTGCGCGTGATTTGGTACTGGCCGCGATTGACGGTTTGTCCCACGCGAGTCTCCGCAGCCACGGAGTCTGTGGCTTGCAGGCTGATCGTCGGCAGCACGCGATCGTTGTCGGCGATCGTGACGGTCGCGCTAGTGCGGCGGCTGTCGAAATTGTAGGCCGATGACGATTGCAGCGTCGCGATCACCGATTCACTCGGTTCGCTGAGGCTGTCGTCCACCGGCCCGACCGTCAGCGTGACCGACGACTGTCCCGCCGGGATCGTCACTTGAGTCGGCAAGCTCGAATAATCCGAGGCGCTGGTTGCCGAACCGCTGTAGCTCAGCGACACAACCAGTGCAGAAGTGGTCGAGCCGGTGCGACTGATCGTGTACGTCCCCGTGTTGGCCGTTTGGCTGACGGTGGTCTCGGCCGCAGCCGCGTCGGTCGCGACGATGCTCAGTGTCGGCAGCACGGTCCCGCCATCAGTTCCACTGCCGGTGACTCCGGCGATGTTCGTGATCCAATCGGCGTAAGCATCGACACGCGTGTCGAACGAGTGATCGCCAATCGAAGCATTCGGCGAGTCTCCACCGGAGGTGACTCCCGCGATGTATTTCACGCCGTTGATCGTGACGAATGCCGGCCCGCCGCTGTCTCCCGGTGCGGTGTTGGCCTCGGTGTTGTTGTCGAAGTCCCAGTGGATCAGCGTGCGGGTCACTTGGTCGATCGGCGTCGTGCCGACGCGTTTGATGCCGAAGTCGCCGTTCGTCCCCGTCGTCCCGTTGCCGCCGCCGCCGAAGCCAACCAGAGTCAACAACTGTCCGACCTGCGGGATGCCTCGGAAGATGTCCATCGGAGTGATGCCGATCACCGGCTGGCTGAGCTTGTAAATCGCGATGTCATTGGCCGAGTCACTGCCGATGGCGTTGCGGTTGTAGTTCGGATGCACATAGACCCGTTCCGTCTGATACGAGCGCCCGCCAACCGTGAATGTCCCGGATGTGTTGCCGACTCCCTCGGCACAATGCGCCGCCGTCAACACATACTGCGGAGCGATCAGTGTTCCAGTGCAAAAATGATAGCCGCTTTCGCCAATCAGTCCGACAGCGGGATAGTCCGATGTCTGCGTTCCGTTGACGATCCGAGTTGAGATGGCCGTTTGACTGTGCTGATGCAATGCCATTGCGCCGGACTGCGACACACTGACGGCTGACATCACAGCACGTGGTTCGAACGTTTCGGCCGGAGTGAATCGCTGCGAGTAAACCAGAGCGTTTTGGCGGCGATGAATTTGACCGTTCCACATCTTCTGCCACGACGAAAACCAGATCTTCCGCATGATGTGACCCTTACTGCAAGGAGGCTTGTGACGTGAGGCTCGCACGCGAGATCACCTCTGGTCCGTCACTAAATCAGGTACGGAGCACACGCCAATTTCTTGCACGCGAAATCACGGCCGTGGAAATTTGCGGTTACCCGCCAACCGAGTTGAAAGACAGAATCAACCCGGTTTGTCACACAAAGACACGAAGTGGGCATCCAAATCGATTGAGCACATCGTCGTGCTTTTTTAAAAGCCGCTGCTGAAAGATATGTCTCAGAGGGCAACCGGGCGTTTGCCGTTCGGCTTCGCGCGGAGCGTCAGGGTCGAGTGTTTATCAACCGATTCGG
>Ga0194128_10009679_pt1 | contig 11704 bp, 9 predicted proteins | sample TA2KigCa65mmetaG_FD_148650 | JGI IMG/M metagenome (GOLD analysis project Ga0194128, IMG submission 148650) | Freshwater microbial communities from Lake Tanganyika, Tanzania - TA2015037 Kigoma Deep Cast 65m | ecosystem: Environmental > Aquatic > Freshwater > Lake | place: Tanzania: Lake...
CGACGAGAACAACACGCAGGCGTTCCGGCGCGCGGGCGTGCCGGGCGGCGGCGGCTACGCCACCGCGCGCGCGATGGCCGCGTTCTACCAGATGCTCGCGCAGGGCGGCACGCTGAACGGCGTGCGCCTGCTCTCCCCGCGCACCGTGCAGTACGTCACCCGGAACTTCACGGACGACCGCCCCGACATGTACATGGGGATGCCGATGCACCGCGGCATCGGGCCGCACTCGCGGGGCACCACGCCGTCGATCCGCGGCCTCGGCGCCCTCGCGCACCCGGGCACGTTCGGCCACGGCGGCGTGGGCTCGTCCTACTGCTGGGCGGATCCGGACTCCGGCGTGTCGTTCGCGTATCTGTCGAACAGCCGCGTGCCGGACCCGTGGCACAGCGTGCGGCTCGACCGCATCGGCAACCTGGCCCACACGAGCATCGACTAAACCCGGTCGCGGTAGGTCGGCACGATCCGCGCGCGCGTCGCCTGCTCGAACGCGTACGCGAGGCGGATCAGCGTGGGCTCGCTCCACGGGCGGCCCATGAACGTGAGCCCGACGGGCAGCCCGTGGACCGCGCCCGCCGGCACGCTCACCAGCGGTGAGCCGGCCAGCGCGGCGCTCTTCGCGGCGCCGCCGCGGATCGGATCGCCGTTCGCGATGTCGACCGGCCACGCGGGCATGGTCGTCGGCGCCACCAGAGCGTCGAGCCGGTGGTCGTCCAGCGCGGCGATCAGCGCGGCGCGCCCGCGCGCGCGGCAGGTCGCGAGCGCGTCGCGATACTCCGGCGCGTCCAGTCCGCGCGTCGCCTCCGCGCGCTCCAGCAGCTCCTGGCCGAAGTACGGCAGGTTCGCGTCGCGGTCGGCCACGTTGAACGCGAGGATCTCCGCGAGCGTGCGCACCTTCCCCCCGGTGGTCTCCGCGAGATAGGCGTTCACGCCCGCCTTGAACTCGTGGAAGAAGACCACGCGCTCCGCCGCGGTGAGCGCGTCGCGGTCGAAGTCGCGGATCGCGACCGGATCGACGAGCTCGGCGCCGCGGTCGCGCAAGACCGCCAGCGCGCGCTCGATGATCGCGTCGGTCTTCGCCGCGCCGCCGAAGTAACCCGCACGCGGCACGCCGATGCGCGCGCCGCGCAGCCCGTCGGCGTCGAGGAAGCGCGTGTAGTCGGCATGGGCCTGGCCCGCGCTCGCCTGCGTGGCCGGATCGCGGGGATCGACGCCGGTCATGGCGCCGAGCACCGCGGCGGCGTCCGCCACCGTGCGACCGAACGGGCCGATCGTGTCCTGCGTCGCGGAGATCGGAATCACGCTCGCGCGGCTGGTCAGCCCCACCGTGGGCTTGATGCCCACGATGCCGTTGACGCCGGCCGGCGAGACGATCGAGCCGTCCGTCTCGGTGCCGATGGCGACGGGCACCAGGCTCGCGGCGACGGCGATCGCCGAGCCGGAGCTCGAGCCGGACGGCGTGCGGTCGAGCGCGTAGGGATTGCGGCCCTGGCCGTTGCGCGCGCTCCACCCGCTGAGGCTCGGCGCCGACTTGAAGTTCGCCCACTCGGTCATCGAGGCCTTGCCGAGGATGACCGCGCCGGCCTCCCGCAGCTTCGTGGCCACGAAGGCCTCGGCGCGAACGCGCGCGCCGACGAGCGCGAGGGTGCCGGCCGTGGTCTCCATCGCGTCCACCGTCGCGATGTTGTCCTTCAACAGCAGCGGGATGCCGTGGAGCGGGCCGCGGGGTCCGCGTGTCCGGCGCTCCTCGTCCAGCGCGCGCGCGATCGCGAGCGCGTCGGGATTGACCTGCTGGACCGCGCGCAGCGTCGGCCCGCGCCGGTCCATGGCCTCGATGCGCTCGAGGCAGAGCCGGGCGAGCCCCTCGGCGGTCAGCGTGCCCGAGGTCATCGCCGCCCGCAGTGCGGCGAGCGTGGCTTCCTCGATCGCGAAGGCCGCCACCGTGCCGTCCGGCGTCACGGCGTGCCGAGCGCGAGCGCGGCGTCGCCGCCCCACGCGGCGCCGCCGCCCCACGCGCGCACCGGGTGGAGGACGGCCTCCAGGGTCGTCATGCGCGCGATATTACGCTATCCTCGCGGCACGTCATGGCGAGCCACCGGATCCTCCGTCTGGCCGTCGTCCTGCTCGCGCTGCGGTTGGCGCTGGACGTCGCCACCCCGCTCGCGCCCGGCGCGTTCGTCCTGCACGGCAACGGCATCGAAGGCGCCGATGCGTGGGACGTGCGCCATGCCGATCCGGCGCAAGACCGGCCGCTCGAAGCCGCGCCGCATCCGCGGCATCCCGAAGGCGTGGTGGTCATCGAGCCCGCGCCGCCGCGCCCGGCCAAGCCCGCGCGCGGCATCGAACGCCGCTTGCGGCAGCCGCGCAAGCTGCCCGGCGTCCTCGCCGCGTCCGACAGTCCGACCGCGCACTGACCCCAGCCCCTCGCTTCCGCTCGTGGATCTCGACAGATCGCACAGGAAGGGGCTGGACCATGTGGTTGACACATCGATGGGGCGAGGATCATCTACCCGGCGTCCTGCACGCGCTGCTCGCCGGCCTGGGCTTCGAGGAGCCGTCATGGACCGGCGTGTTCGTCCTGGTCGTGGCCATCGGGTTCATCGTGGCGGCGGTGTGCGCCGTCCGCGCGCTGATGGACCACTGGTAGCGCGCAGTCGCGGCTCGGGCCGTGCTTGACGCTGCCGCCGCCGCCTCGTAACGTCCGCGGAAAGGAGCCCCATCCATGCAGATCGTCGACTCCCAGGTGCATCTCTGGGGCGCGGACACGCCGGAGCGCCCGTGGCCGACGCCGGTCCTCACCGCGCCGCAGAAGCCCTATCCCGTCACCAAGGACATGCTGCTGTTCGAGATGGAGCTGGCGAAGGTGAGCCGCGTCATCCTCGTGCCCCCGTCCTGGGAAGGCGATCGTAACGACCTCGCGCTCGAGGCGGCGCGCCTGCACCCCGACAACTTCGCCGTGATGGGCCGCGTGCCGATCGAGCGGCCGGAGAGTCGGGGCCTCGTCGCCGACTGGAAGAAGCAGCCGGGCATGCTCGGCATGCGCTTCACGTTCCACACCGAGCGCTCGCGCCCGTGGCTGACCGACGGCACCGCCGACTGGCTGTGGGCCGCCGCCGAGCGCCACGCCATCCCGCTCATGGTCCTCGTGCCCGGCTCGCTCGACGTGCTCGACAAGGTCGCCGAGCGCCATCCCGGCCTCAAGCTCACGATCGACCACGTCGGGCTGAGCCGCCTCCACGCCTCGCCGGACGCGTTCGCCGATCTTCCCAAGGTGTGCGCGCTCGCCCGGCACCCGAACGTCGCCGTGAAGGCCTCCGGCATGGCCTCACTGTCGAAGGAGCCCTACCCGTTCCGCGATCTCCACGATCCGATCAAGCGGCTCGTCGACGCGTACGGCCCGAAGCGCACGTTCTGGGGCACCGATCTCACCCGCATGCCCTGCACGTACTACGAGTGCGTGCACCTCTTCACCGACCACCTGCCGTTCTTGCGCGGCGAGGCGCTCGAGTACGTGATGGGGCGCGGCGTCTGCGAGTGGGTCGGCTGGCCGCTTCCCGCGTAGCCGCTCAGCGGGCGTAGCGCGCGAGCGTGACCGGGCGGCCGCCCAGGTGGACTTCCGCCACCCGGTCCCAGCGGCCCAGGCGCGCCTCGTTCAGGATGCGCCAGCCGCGTGGCTCCGCGTAGACGTAGACCTCGGGGGCGCGGCCGAGGAGCGGCTGGAGCTCTTTCACGTGGCGCATCAGGCGCGGCGCGCGCCGCGAGTACAAGTCGATGGACAGGCGCGCGTAGCCGAAGCTCACGATCGTCGCGCCGGGCGGCACGCGCGTCGCCAGCTCGTGCGCGAACCGCTTGACGTCGTGGACCTCGTTGTAGCGCGGCACGTACTGCGCGATCGCGTAGGCGAGAAGCAGGGCGAGGCCCAACGCGAAGGCCGTGAATCCTCGTCGCGTCTCCGTGCGGTGGATCAGCAGGAGCAGCGCCGCGGCGGACGCGAGCAGGATCAGTGACGCCGGCACGGCCGCCCGCCCCGCCGGCATGTAGAGCGCGGCGTCCGCCGGCGGGCGGGCGGGGAGGTACAACGCCAGGGCCGCCGCGGTCGCGAGCCCGGCCATGAGCCAGGCGTGCCGGCGCGCGGCGCCGCCGGGCTGCTCGTGCCAGCGCGCGATCAGCCAGCCCACCGCCAGGGCGAGCGCCGCGAAGACCGGCAGCAGATACCGGTCGCGCTTGTGCGACGAGAGCGTCACCGGCACCACGTAGACGAGCGTCCAGCAGAGCAGGAAGCGGAAGCGCACGCGCGTCTCCGCGTCGGGCGCGCGGGCGCCCGCGAGGAGCGCGGCCGGCAGCACGATCGTCCACGGCAGGAACTCCAGCCCGAGCGGCCCCAGCGGGAACAGGATCTCCTTCGCGCTGTCCCACAGGCGGAAGTGCACGCCGAAGTCGCCGACCACCACGTCGCGCACGTAGCTGTGCCGCGGCTCCCGCGCGAACGCGACGGCCCACGGCGAGATCGCCGCGCCGAGGATCAGCATGCCGCGGAGCGGGCGCAGCTCGCGCAGCCGGCGCCAGCCGCCGTCGGTCACGAGGAACACCGCGACCACCGCGAGGGGCATCAGCGCGTACGGGCCTTTCGCGGTGAGGCCGATGGCGAGGAAGACGTAGAGCAGCGTCAGCGAGCCGCGCCAGAACGCCCACAGGGCCGCGATCGCGCAGGCCGTGATCGTCATGTCGGCCAGCGCCATCCGCGCGTGCGTCACGTAGCCGAACGAGGTCGCGAGCACGAGGCCCGCCATGCGCGCGGCCGGCGCGCCGAAGAGCCGGCGGCCCAGCAGCACGGTCATCACGACCCCGGCGATGCCCGACAGGGCCGCGGGCAGCACCGCGGCGAGCTCGGTGATGCCGCGCCCCTGCACCAGGGCGACGGCGGCGATCGCCCACGCGAAGCCCGGCGGCTTCTCCATGTGGACCTCGTCGCCGATGTGCGGCACGAGCCAGTGCCCGTGCTCCAGCATGTTGCGCGCGAGGAGCGCGTACCGCGCTTCGTCCGAGAGGAACAGCACGCGGGCGCCGATGAGCGGCAGCAGGAGCAGCGCGGCGACGAGCACCGGCAGCGCGAGCGCGCGCCAGGCCCGTTGCTCCGTGTGAGGCGGTCCGTTAGAGTTCAGCGGCAGTGGAGCCGATCCCCCGGGGCCGAGTGTAGGGCGGATGTGCGGCATCAGCGGATTCATTTCGCTCGGCGACGCCCCCGCCGACGCCGACGTCGTCCGGCGCATGGCGGCGACGCTCGCCCACCGCGGGCCCGAAGACGAGGGCTTCTGGGTCGACGGGCCGCTCGCCCTGGGCCACCGGCGCCTGCGCATCATCGACCTCGACGGGGGCCCCCAGCCCATGCGCAACGTGCGGGGCACCGTCGTCGCCATCCTCAACGGCGAGATCTACAACTTCCAGGAGCTGCGCGACGAGCTGCGGGCGAAGGGCCATCGCTTCGCGACCGCCTCCGACACCGAGGTCCTGGCCCAGGCCTACGACGCGTGGGGCGAGGGCTGCGTCGACCGGCTCAACGGCATGTTCGCGTGCGCGCTGTGGGACACCGAACGCCGCACGCTCCTCCTCGCGCGCGACCGCATGGGCGAGAAGCCGCTCTACTACGCGGAGGCGGGCGGCGCGCTGATCTTCGGCTCCGAGCTGCGCGCGCTCCTCGCGCATCCGGCGATCCGGCGCACGGTCGACCCGCACGGCGTGCTGCGCTACCTCACGAGCGGCTACGTGCCCGACCCGCACACGATCGTGCACGGGATCCGCAAGCTGCCGCCCGGCCACGTGCTCTCCGTGACCGCGCGCAAGGTCACGGTGCGGCGCTACTGGGATCTCGAGTTCCCCGCCGCGAAGCCCGCGCGCACCGACGACGAATGGGCGGAGAGCCTCTGGCACGCGCTGCTCGCCTCGGTGCGCCGGCGGCTCGTCGCCGACGTGCCGATCGGCGTGCTGCTCAGCGGCGGCGTCGACTCCAGCGCCATCGTCGCCGCCGCCGCCACCGTCGCGCCGGGGCGTACGGTCCAGACCTTCGCGCTGGGGTTCGAGGACGCGAGCTTCGACGAGCGCCCGTTCGCGCGCCGCGCGGCGGAGCGCTACGCGGCCGACCATCACGAGATCGTGTTCAGCGCCGCGGACGCGCGGGCGCTCGTGGCGAGCCTCGGCCCGCGCTTCGACGAGCCGCTCGCCGACCCGTCGTTCCTCCCCACCCTCCATCTCGCGCGCGCGGCGCGCCGCACGGTGCGGGTGGTGCTCGGGGGCGACGGGGGCGACGAGATGTTCTGCGGCTATCCCACCGTGCTCGCCCGCGCGTACGCGGGCTGGCTCGATCGCGTCCCCTCGCCGGCCGCGCGCCGCCTCGAGCGGCTGGTCGCGCGCCTGCCGAGCTCCCCGGGCTACGTCGGCGTCGACTTCCTGCTCAAGCAGCTCGCGCGGAGCCTCGGCTATCCCGGCGACGCGCGGACGCAGATCATGATGGGCGCGCTCACGCCGCCCGAGGTCGCGGCGGTCGCCGCGCCCGACCTCCGCGCCGCGGGCCTCGGCTTCGACCCGTACGACGACATCGCCGGCATCATGGACGGCGCGCTCACCGAGGAGCCGCTCGAGCGGCTCGTCTACCACCACGCGAAGCTCTACCTCGCCGGCCAGACGCTCGTGAAGATGGACCGCGCGACCATGGCCGTCGCGCTCGAGAGCCGCGCGCCGTTCCTCGACCACACGCTGGTCGCGATGGCGAACAGCATGCCGCCGTCGCTCAAGCTCCGGCGCTTCACGACCAAGTACGTCCTCAAGCGCGCGCTCCGCGGGCGCCTGCCCGACGAGATCCTCGACCGCCGCAAGCATGGCTTCGGCATCCCGCTCGCGAGCTGGCTGCGCGGCGCGCTGCGCCCGGCGCTGGTCGAGCTGCTGGAGCCGGCGCGCCTGCGCCGCGGCGGCTTCCTCGCGCCCGCGCCCGTCGCCCGGCTGGTCGACGAGCACCTGAGCGGCCGCCGCGACCATCGCAAGACCTTGTGGACGCTGATGGCGTTCGAGCTGTGGCGCGAGGCGTACGGCCTGTGACGATGGACTATCGCGACCTCTTCGAGAACGCCAACGACCCGATGGCCACGTACGCGCTCGACGAGACCTTCACCTCCGTCAACCGCGCGTTCGAAGCCGCGTGCGGCTACACGCGCGAGGAGCTCATCGGCAAGAGCGGCCGCATGATCCTGAGCGACACGGGCAACGCGCGCGCGGAGGAGATCCGCCGCCTCATCCAGGCCGGCCGGACCGTGCCGTCCCGCTTCGAGCTCGAGGTCCGGACGAAGGACGGCGCGCTGCGCGCGTTCGAGTGCCGCGTGCGCGGCATCCGCGACGGCGACCGGCTCGCCGGCTTCCAGGGCATCTACACCGACGTCACCGAGAAGCGCATCCTCGAGCGGGCACTGCGCGAGAGCGAGGCGCGGTGGCGCACGCTCATCGAGGACGCGAGCGACCCCATCGCCACGTTCGAGCTCATCGAAGGCAAGATCGTCGCGGTCAACCGCGCGTTCGAGGCGATCGTGGGCTGGGCGCGCGAGGAGCTGCTCGGCGCGCCCGCGCAGAAGGTCGGCACGCCGCGCGCGATCGCCGAGGCCGGCGAGCACACGCGCCGCGCGATCCGCGACGGCATCCCGCCGCCCGTGATGGACATGGAACTCGTGCACCGCGACGGCACCGTGCTCCCGGTGGAGGCGCGCGGCACGCTGATCCGCGACCCGCGCGGGCGCGCGGTGGAGCTGCAGATGATCTACCGCGACGTCACCGAGCGGAAGCGCGCGGAGGACGCGCTGCGCCGCCTGGTGGCCGAGAACGACCGGCGGCGCCGCGTGGCCGAGGCCATGGCGGAGATCGGCCGCACGCTCGCCGAAGGCATGGGGCTGCAGGCCGTGCAGCAGAAGGTGGTCGACGTCGTCGCCACGCTGCTGGGCGCCGCGGTGGCCCGCCTGTACACGATCGAGCCGCAGAGCGGCGACCTCGTGGAGGCGGCCGTGCAGGTCACGCAGGCGTTCGGCGGCGCCGGCCTCGCGCGCATCCCGCCCGGCGCCGGCGTGATCGGCTGGGCCATCCGGGAGCGCCGCTCGATCGCGACCCCCGACGGGATGGACGATCCCAACGTGTGGCTGCCGCCGGCGGCGCGCGCGCAGCTCGAGGCCACGGTCGGCGCGTTCCGCTCGAACCTCGCGGTGCCGCTCGTCAGCAACGACGAGATCATCGGCGGCATCAGCATCCTGCGCCCGACCGGACAGCGCTTCAGCGACGACGAGATCGCGCTCGCGGAAGCCTGCGCCGCGCAGGCGGCCATCGCGGTCAACAGCGCGCGGCTCTACACGGAGAAGGAGCAGCGCCGGCAGGCCGCGGAGGCCATGGCGGAGATCGGCGAGATGGTCGTGCAGGGCCTGCCGCTCGCCGAGATCCAGGAGCGCGTGGTCGCGCGGCTGCGCGCGCTGCTCTCCGCCTCCTCGGCACGCCTGCTCTACCTGGACGCCGACACGAATGACCTCGTGTCGGTCGCGTTCGACGCCGGGTTCCCCTCACCGCTCCACACGCTGCGCGTCGCGCTCGACGACTCGCTGAGCGGCCTCTGCGTCCGGGCGCGCCGCCCGGCGACGACGGTCGACCTCCTCAGCGATCCACAGCGGATCCCGATGCCTCCGGAGCGGCGCGCGCACCTCGAGCGCTCGCGCCATCGTGCGGCGCTCGCGGTGCCGCTGATCCTCCACGATCGGGTCATCGCGGTGCTGTCGATCACCGGCGAGACCGGGCGCGTGTTCACCGACGACGAGGTGCGCCTCGCGGAGGCGTTCGCGAACCAGGCGGGCCTCGCCATGGAGCGCGCGCGTCTCATGCAGGAAGCGGAGGTGCGCCGCGCCGCGGCCGAAGCCGCCAACCGCGCGAAGAGCGAGTTCCTCGCGACCATGAGCCACGAGATCCGCACCCCGATGAACGGCATCCTCGGCATGACGGAGCTCGCGCTCGACACCGCCCTCACCCCGCAGCAGCGCGACTACCTCGGCACCGCGAAGGCGTCCGCGGAATCGCTGCTGGGCCTCCTCAACGACATCCTCGATTTCTCGAAGATCGAAGCGGGCAAGCTCGACCTCGACCACGCGCCGTTCCGGCTGCGCGAGCACCTCGGCAGCGCGCTCAAGACCCTGGCGGTCCGCGCACAGCAGCAGGGCCTCGCGCTCGTCCACGCCGTCGATCCGGGCGTGCCGGACGCGCTCGTGGGCGACGTGGGGCGCATCCGCCAGGTGGTCGTCAACCTCGTCGGCAACGCGCTCAAGTTCACCGAGCGCGGCGAGGTCGGGGTGCGCGTGCGCGTGAACCGCGCGGATGCCGCCGGCGTGACGCTGCACTTCGCGGTGCGCGACACGGGCATCGGCATCTCGCCGGAGCAGCAGCGGCGCATCTTCGAGTCGTTCACGCAGGCGGACAGCTCGACGACCCGCCGCTACGGGGGCACCGGCCTCGGCCTCGCGATCTCGTCCCAGCTCGTCGCGCTGATGGGCGGCCGCATCTGGGTGGAAAGCACGGTCGGCCGCGGCAGCACGTTCCACTTCACCGCCCGCTTCACGGAAGCGCCGCCCGCGCCGGGCCTCCTCGACGCCGCGGTCATCGAGGACACGCCGGTCCTCGTCGGCGGGCGCCGGTCCTCGCGCCCGCTCAAGATCCTGCTCACCGAGGACAGCGTGCCGAACCAGAAGGTGGCGCGCGGGTTCCTCGAGCGCTGGGGCCATCGCGTGACCGTCGCGGGCAACGGGCGTGAAGCGCTGGACGCGCTGGCGCGCGAGCCGTTCGAGCTCGTGCTGATGGACGTGCAGATGCCGGAGATGGACGGCTTTCAGGCCACCGCCGCGATTCGCCGCCGCGAGCGCGCGAGCGGCGGACGCCTGCCGATCGTGGCGATGACGGCCAACGCGCTCGCCGGCGACCGCGAGCGCTGTCTCGCGGCCGGCATGGACGACTACGTGCCCAAGCCGATCCAGCCGCGGACGCTCTTCGACGCGGTCGAGCGCTGGGCGGCGGGCGGCGCCGCGCCCGGCGCGGGCGGCAAGGCCACCGCGCACGTCGCGAGCGCCGGCGCGCTCGACGTGCGGGCGCTCATCGACCGGTTCGAGGGCGACGCCGCGCTCGCGCGCACGGTGGTCGCCGCCTTCCTCGACGAGGGGCCGGGGCTCATGGCGGACATGGCGGACGCGCTGCGCGGCGGCGAGGCGGACGCCCTCCGCCGAAGCGCGCATCGCCTCAAAGGATCGATCGGGCACCTGAGCGCGCGCGGGTACACTCTCTGCGCCGAGCTCGAGTCGCTCGGACGCGCCGGCGATTCCGCCGCCGCGGGCGGGCTGCACGCGGCGCTCGTGGCGGAGATGGCGCGTCTCGAGCCGGCGCTCAGAACTTTCGTGGAGGACAGGACGATATGACGCTGAAGAAGGGCAAGGGCTTCAAGCAGATGGTCGACGAGGCGAAGGCGCGGATCGACACGCTGTCGCTCGAGCAGGCCAAGGACAAGCTGGGCAAGGACGGCGTGGTCTTCGTCGACCTGCGCGACATCCGGGAGCTGGAGCGCGACGGCGTGATCCCGGGGGCCTTCCACTGCCCGCGCGGCATGCTGGAGTTCTGGATCGATCCCGAGAGCCCCTACGCGCGGGACGTGTTCCAGAAGGGCAAGGAGTTCGTCTTCTTCTGCAACGGCGCGTGGCGCTCGGCGCTCGCGGCCGACACGGCGCAGCAGATGGGCGTCGAGAAGGTCTACGAGATGGACGGCGGCTACACCGCGTGGAAGAACGCCGGCCTGCCCACGGCCGAGAAGGCGAAGAAGGGTTAGCGCCATGCGCTTCTCCGGCAAGGTCGCGCTGATCACGGCGGCGGCGAGCGGCATCGGCAAGGCGACGGCGGAGATCATCGGCGCCGAAGGCGGCACGGTGATCGCGGTCGACACGAACCAGGAGCGGCTCGACAAGCTGACGGCGACGATCCGGGACGGCGGCGGCCGCGCGCACGGCTATCGCGCGGACGCGCTGGACGCGGCGCAGGTGGAGCAGGTCGTCGCCGCGGTGGTGAAGGAGCACACGCGCATCGACATCCTGGTGAACGCGGTGGGCGGCAGCACGGTCATCGCGAACGCGGCGGCGCCGATCGACGAGCTGCCGCACGCCGACTGGAAGAAGCTCCTCGACTTCAACCTGGAGGGCACGTTCAACTTCACGCACGCGGTGGTGCCGGTGATGCGCCGCCAGGCGAGCGGCAAGATCGTGAACCTCGCGTCGATCGCGGGCCGGGGCATCAGCGACACGTCGAGCAGCGCGTACGCGACCGCGAAGGGCGGCATCATCGCGCTGACGCGCAAGCTCGGCCGCGAGCTGGGCCCGGCCGGCATCAACGTCAACGCGATCGCGCCGAGCCTGACGCTGACCGAGCGCCTGCAGCCGGTGTGGGACAAGCGCACGCCGATGCAGCAGAAGGAGGAGATCGACCGCACGCCGCTGCGCCGGGTGGCGCAGGCGCAGGATCAGGCGCGCGTGATCTGCTTCCTGGCGTCGAGCGACGCCGATTTCGTGACCGGCGTCACCATCGACGTGACCGGCGGGATCTAGCCGAGCCCGGCGATTGCATCTCTTGCAATCGTCGGGGTCTCGTCGCGCACGAGCCGAAA
>Ga0194128_10009680_pt1 | contig 11704 bp, 16 predicted proteins | sample TA2KigCa65mmetaG_FD_148650 | JGI IMG/M metagenome (GOLD analysis project Ga0194128, IMG submission 148650) | Freshwater microbial communities from Lake Tanganyika, Tanzania - TA2015037 Kigoma Deep Cast 65m | ecosystem: Environmental > Aquatic > Freshwater > Lake | place: Tanzania: Lake...
CGGCGGCGTCGCGCCCCATCGACGACGTGCGCGGGACCGCGGCCTACCGCCGCCACGTCCTCGCGGTCATGGCGCGGCGCGCGTTCGCGCGCGCGGCGAGGGTCGCGTGAAGGTCACTCTTCGCCTGAACGGGGGCGAGCGCAGCGTGGAGGTCGCGGCGCACGAGTCCCTGCTCACGGCGCTGCGCGAGCGCTTCGCGCTCCCCGGCAGCAAGAACGCGTGCGAGCAGGGGGAGTGCGGGTCGTGCTCGGTGTACCTCGACGGCGAGCTCGTGTGCTCATGCCTCGTGCTCGCCGCGGCGGCGGAGGGCCGCGAGGTCGTCACGGTGGAGGGGCTGACGGAGGACGGCCGCATGCATCCGGTCCAGCAGGCGTTCGTGGACGCGGGCGCGGTGCAGTGCGGCTTCTGCACGCCCGGGCTCATCGTGGCGGTCGACGCGCTGCTGCGGACGAACGCGCACCCGAGCGACCCGGAGATCCGCGAGGCTCTCGCCGGGAACATCTGCCGCTGCACCGGGTACGGCCGGATCATCGACGCGGTGCATCGCGCGTCCAGCGCGATGCGGCCTTGACCACCGAGGACCGCCGATGCCTACAGCAATGAGTATGATGTGCTCCTCGTCATGAGTAAGCGACTGCAGGTCGTCTTCGAGGAGGCTGAGCTCCGGGAGATCAAGCGCGTCGCCCGCGCGCAGCGCCTCTCGGTGGCGGCGTGGGTCCGCCAGACGCTCCGCGCCGCCCGGGCGGGGGCCCAGGCGGACACCCGGGACAAGCTGGCAGCGATCCGGTCGGCGGCGCGCCACCAGTTCCCGGCGGGAGAGATCGACGTGGTCCTGGCGCAGATCGAGCGGGGCTACGCCGCGGAGGCGCGGTCCTGATCCTCGTCGACTCGAACATCCCCGTGTACCTCATCGGCGCGGCTCATCCGAACAAGGGGCTCGCCCGCCAGGCGCTCGAGCAGTGCATCGCCACGGGGGAGCGGCTGGTCACGGATGCCGAGGTCCTCCAGGAGATCCTCCACTGCTACGTCGCGATCGGGCGGCGCGCGGCCATCCAGCCCGCGTTCGACGCGCTGCTCGGGGTGGTGGACGAGGTCTTCCCGGTCGAGCAGGCCGACGTGGAAGAGGCGAAGCTCCTCATCGTGACGGCGGAGGAGCTCTCAGCCCGCGACGCGCTGCACATCGCGGTGATGCGGCGGCGGGCGATCTCACGGATCATGAGCTTCGACAGCGGATTCGACCGCGTGCCCGGGGTCGTGCGGGTCAGTGAGTAGCCGGGGAAGGATCGCGGAACTGAGACCGACGCGATGACGATCGCGCCGCCGCGCCCGGGCACGCGCATCCGCATCCGCGGGGTCGTGGGCGAGAGCGCGACGCGCCCCGACGCCGAGGACAAGGTGAAGGGCGAGTTCGCGTACGCGAGCGACCTGCGACACGAGGGGATGCTCTTCGGGCACACGCTGCGCAGCCCGCACGCCTTCGCGCGCATCGCTCGGATCGACGTCGCGAAGGCGAAGGCGATGCGCGGCGTGCGCGCCGTGCTCACCGCGCGCGACCTGCCCACCGACCAGGTCATCGGGCTGATGAAGCTCGACCAGCCCGTCCTCGCGCGCGCTGTCGTCCGCTACGTCGGCGAGCCGGTGGCGCTCGTCGCCGCGGACGACATGGAGACCGCGCGCGCCGCCGCGCGCGCCATCGCCGTGGAGTACGAGCCGCTCGCCGCGGTGACCGACCCGGTCGCGGCGCTGCGCCCGGACGCGCCGCGCATCCACGACGACGGCAACGTCATCGACCGCGTCGTCGTCCGCCACGGCGACCCGGTGGCGACGGCGGAGGTCGTCGTGGGCGGCGAGTACGAGGTCGCGATGCAGGACCAGGCCGCGCTCGGCCCCGAGGCCGGGCTCGCGGTCCCCGACCGCGACGGCGGCGTGACGCTGCACATCGCGACGCAGTGGCTGCACGAGGACCTGCGGCAGATCGCGCCCGCCCTCGGCCTGCCCGAGGCGAAGGTGCGGCTCGTCCTCAGCGGGGTGGGCGGCGCGTTCGGCGCGCGCGAGGACATCTCGCTGCAGGTGCACTGCTGCCTCCTCGCGCTCGCGACGAAGCGCCCGGTCCGCATGTCGTACGGGCGCGAGGAGTCGTTCTTCGGCCATGTGCACCGCCACCCCGCGCGCATGTGGTACGAGCACGGCGCGGCGCGGGACGGCCGCCTCGTGTACGTGCGCGCGACGCTCGTGCTCGACGGCGGCGCGTACGCGTCGTCGTCGTCGGCCGTCATCGCGAACGCGGCGTGCTTCAGCGCCGGCCCGTACCGCGTCCCGAACGCGCTCGTCCACGGCGTGGCCGCGTACACGAACAACCCCCCGACGGGGGCGATGCGCGGCTTCGGCGCGGTGCAGACGTGCTTCGCCTACGAGGCGCAGATGGACCGCCTCGCCGCCGCGTGCGGGCTCGATCCGGTCGCGATCCGCATGCGCAACGGCCTGCGCGAGGGCGACCCGATCATCACGAGCCAGCCGATGATCGGCTCGGCGCCGGTGGCGGAGATCATGCGTCGCTGCGCCGACCTGCCCCTGCCCGACGAGCGCATCCCGAGCGACCCGCTCCTCCTCCCGGGAGGCACGGGGAACCTCACGCGCGGCGAGGGCGTCGTCCGCGCGACCGGATACGCGGCGGGGTTCAAGAACGTCTGCTACTCGCACGGCTTCGACGACTCGTGCGACGCGCGCGTGCGCCTGATGAAGGACGCGCGCGGGCCGATCGCCCGCGTGCACTGCGCAGCGGCCGAGGTGGGGCAGGGCCTCGTCACCGTGCTGCTGCAGATCGCGCGCACCGAGCTCGGCCTCGAGCGCGTCGAGCTCGACGTGCCTGACACGTCCATCGGGTCCGCGGGGTCGAGCAGCGCGTCGCGGCAGACGTGGATGGCCGGCGGGGCCGTGCTCGCGGCGTGCCGCGAGGTCGCCGGCGAGCTCGACCGCCGCGCCGCGGCGAAGGGCGTGCGGCGCGAGGACGTCGGCCTGCCCGCGCTCCTCGATGAGCCGATCGACCGCGCCGTCACGTACCGCCACCGGCCCACGGACCCGCGCGACCGGGAGGCGACGCAGAGCCACGGCCACGTCGCGTTCCTCTTCGCCGCGCACCGCGCGACCGTCGACGTGGACGTCGCGACCGGCCTCGTGCGCGTCGTGCAGATCGCGACGGCGCAGGACGTGGGCAGGGCCATCAACCCGCTCCAGGTCATCGGCCAGCTCGAGGGCGGCATCGCGCAGGGTCTCGGCCTCGCGGTGATGGAGGAGATCCGGCTGAAGGGCGGCAAGGTGCTGAACCCCTCGTTCACCGACTACCTCCTGCCGACGATCCTCGACATGCCGCCGGTGGTCTGCGACGTCATCGAGCACCCGCACCCGGACGGGCCGTACGGGGCGAAGGGCGTGGGCGAGCCGCCGACGATCTCGAGCACGCCGGCCATCGTCGCGGCCATCCGCGCGGCCACCGGCCGCGCGCTGGACAGGGTGCCGGTGCGGCCGGACGACATCGTGTTCGGGAGCGAGAGCCGCTCCGGGTGGCGCGTCACGGCCGGCGCCGCGCCGGAGGATGCTGTGCTCGCGTGACCGTCCCGCTCGAGACTCTGCGCAGCGCGCCGAAGGTGCTCCTCCACGACCATCTCGACGGCGGGCTGCGCCCGGCGACGATGATCGAGGTCGCGCGGGACGTGGGCTACGCCGGCCTCCCGACGACCGACGCGGCCGAGCTCGCGCGCTGGTGCCACGAGGCGGCGAGCGCGGGCGGCTCGCTCGCGCTGTACCTCCGCCCGTTCGCGCACACCATCGCCGTCATGCAGACCGCCGAGGGCATCGAGCGCGTCGCGTTCGAGTGCGGCGAGGACCTCGCACGGGACGGCGTCGTGTACGCCGAGGTCCGCTACGCGCCGGTGTTCCACCTCGGGCGCGGCCTGAACCTCGAGCAGGTCGTCGCCGCGGTCGCGCGCGGCTTCGCGCGCGCCGAGCAGCGCTACGGCATCGCGCTGCGGCAGATCGTCTGCGCGATGCGCGACCGCGCCGACTCGCTCGAGATGGCCGAGCTCGCCATCGCCTCGCGCGACCAGGGCGTCGTCGGCTTCGACATCGCCGGGGAAGAGGCGGGGCATCCGCCGAAGGCGCACCTCGAGGCGTTCCAGCTCTGTCGGCGCGAGAACTTCTCGATCACCATCCACGCCGGCGAGGCGTTCGGCCCGCCGTCGATCTGGCAGGCGCTCCAGTACTGCGGCGCGCACCGCATCGGCCACGGCGTCCGCCTCGTCGAGGACATGGCCATCGCGGACGGGAAGGTCGTGAAGCTCGGGCCGCTCGCGCAATACGTGAAGGACAAGCGCATCCCCCTCGAGCTCTGCCCGACGAGCAACGTCGACACCGGCTCCGTGCCGTCGCTCGCGGAGCACCCCATCCGGCACTTCCTCGAGCAGCGCTTCCGCGTCACGGTGAGCACGGACAACCGTCTCATGTCCGGGATCGAGCCGTCCGAGGAGCTGCGCCGCCTCTCGGCGGCGTTCGGCCTCGACCTCGCGGACGTCGAGCGCCTGCAGATCAACGCGATGAAGAGCGCGTTCGTCGACTACGACGCCCGCGTCGCGCTCATCTACGGGAAGCTGAAGCCCGGGTTCGCGCGCCTGCGCGGCGAGCCCGCGCTCGCCGCCTCGCTCCCGCCGACGGCCTGACCAGAGGCCGACATCCGCATCAGCGGCAGGACCGCGGCCTCGTGCATCGACCGCTCCAGCGGGCTGAGGACGAGACCGAGGCGCTCGAGCGTCACGACGCCAGGGAGCGCGACATCCTCGCCCCCGCCCAGGCTCACCGGCGTGTGGCCGGCCACGCGTTCGCCCTCGATCGGGCCGAGGTCGCTGTAGCGCTCGGAGACCCAGCGGACCAGCGACGTGAGGTCGGCCATGCTGGACCGCATCCGTCGGGTCGGCCTCAGGCCGAGGCGCCGCCAGATCGTCTCGGGCAGGAGCGCGTACACGGCGCCGCTGTCCGCGAGCAGCTCCACTTCGATCGGCTCGCCCGAAGGCCCCGGCGCGGCGACCGTCGCGAGCGCTTCCGCCGCTCGCACACGCCCGAGTTCGGCCACGGCTTGCCAGTATCCGCCTAGCATGGCCGCGTGGCGATCGCGCAGCGCTCGCTCCTCACGCGCCGCGACGGGATCCGCATCTTCTCGGAGGACCGCGTCGTCGCGGTCATCCGCGTCGGCGGCGCGGAGCTCGCCGAGCGGTGCGCGCACGTCCTCGCCGACGCGGGCGTGCGGCTCATCGAGGTCACGCTCACCGTGCCCGACGCGCTCGCGGTCATCGAGCGCCTCGCGAGCGACGAGCACATCGCCGCGCGCGGCGCGACGATCGGGGCGGGGACCGTGCTGAGCGGGCGCCAGGCCGAGGACGCGGTCCTCGCCGGCGCGCGCTTCCTCGTCAGCCCGATCCTCGTGCCGGCGATGATGGAGGTCGCGCGCTCCCGCGACGTCATGTCCATGCCGGGCACGATGACGCCCACCGAGATCGTCCAGGCCGCGGAGATCGGCGCGGACTACGTGAAGATCTTCCCGATCCAGAGTCTCGGCGGCCCCTCGTACGTCGCGAACGTGCGCCGCGCCATCGTGCACGTCCCGCTCGTCCCCACGGGGACGATCGAGCTCGCCGAGGTGCCGGCGTACGAGCAGGCCGGCGTCGCCGGCTACGGGGTGGGCAACCCGATCGTGCGCCCCGACCTCGTCGAGAAGGGCGACACCGCGGCGGCGACGGCGAACGCGAAGCGCTTCCTGGAGACGGTCCGCCGGAAGTAGGCTCCGGCCATGCCGCGCGACCTCCCGTCGGGAACGGCAACCTGCTCTTCACCTTCGACGACCGCTACCAGCTGCGCGACATCTACTTCCCGTACGTCGGGATGGAGGACCACACCGGCGGGCACCCGTGCCGCTTCGGCGTGTGGGCCGACGGGACGTTCCGCTGGAGCGGCGGCGACGGCTGGGAGCGCCGCCTGCGGTACGCGGAGGGGACGCTCGTCACCGACGTGGGCGCTGTGGCTCCACAACGAGCGGCTCCGCGACCTCGAGCTCGTGCGGCCGCTGCACCGCAAGCTCGTCCGCACTGCCGCGGACCTCATGGTCGCGTTCCGCGAGCCGCGCACGAAGCTCCCCGCGCCGAGCGTCGACCACTGGGAGGAGCGCCGCGGCATCCACGCGTTCACGACCGGCGCCGTCTGGGGCGGGCTCTCCGCGGCGTGCGCGTTCGCAGGCGCGTTCGGGCAGCACGGGCTCGCGGCGCGCTACCGCACCGCAGCCGCGGAGATCCGCGAGGCCGCGCTCGCTCACCTCTGGGACGCGGGCCGCGGGCGCTTCGTGCGCACGGTGACGGTCCTTCCCGACGCGACGATCGTGAAGGACCCCACGCTCGACATCTCCCTCGCGGGCGTGTGGCTCTTCGGCATGGTCGAGCGAGCGGACGAGCGGGTCGTCGCGACGATGCGCGCGATCGAGGAGCGCCTCTGGGTGCCGACCGCGATCGGCGGCCTCGCGCGCTACGAGAACGACTGGTACTGACGGCACGACCGTGGCCGGCGACCCGTGGTGCATCGGGACGCTCTGGCTCGCGGAGCACCACGTTGCGTGCGCGGCGCGCGTAGAGGACCTCGAGCCGGCGCGGCGGATCCTCGAGTGGCGCGCGGCGCGCGCGCTGCCGTCGGGCATCCTCCCCGAGCAGCTCCGCCCGGCGGCCCGCTCTCGGTCTCGCCGCCCACGTGGTCGCACGCCGCGTACATCTCGGCCTGCCAGCGCTACGCGCGCAAGATGCACGCGCTGCGCGGCGGGCTCGCGCAGCGGCTCCGCGCGAGCGGCGAGGCGATCGGCTAGAGGGCGGTCAGCGCTCGATGAGGAACACCCGCGCGGGGGAGCCCGTGCCGCCGCGGATCGGCAGCGGCGCGCACACGATCTCGTACGGGCCGGGCTTCACGTCGTGGAGGTCGAGGCCCTCGACGATGACGACGCCAGCGCGCAGGAGCGCGACGTGGACGGGGTGGCCGAGCTTGCCCGACCCGAACGGCTCGATCGAGAGGTAGTCGCTGCCGACGAGGCGGATGCCGCGCTGGACGAGCCAGCGCGCGGCGGTCTCGTCGAGCGCGAGGAAGTCCTTGTCGAAGCCGGCGTCGGGGTCGATCCAGCGCGCGCTGTTGCGCGTGCGGAAGACGATCCGCTCGATGCCCGGCGCGACGCCCGCGCCCTCGAGCCAGCTCTGCGAGATGTGGTCGTCGCCCTCGTAGCCGAGGACCTGGCACGGGCCGACGAGCGCGTCCGCCGGGAGCGCGTCGACGCCGTCGGCCCCGTCGATGAAGTGCAGCGGCGGGTCGACGTGCGTGCCGGTGTGGTCGCCGATGGTGAGGACGGACACGTTCGCGCCGTCGCCGCGCGCGATCCGCCTCAGCGGCTCGACGCGTGGCGGGTGCTCGCCGGGCCACGTGGGCATGTCCGGCCGCAGGACGAGCGTGACGTCGTGCAACTTCATCGCAGCGGCGGCAGCATACGTGCGCGATGGGTATCAGCCCGGCAGAGGTCGAGGAGATCTTCCGCGCGGCGGGCGCGTTCCTCGACGGGCACTTCGTGCTCTCGTCGGGACGGCACTCGCCGCGGTACCTCGAGAAGTTCCAGGTGCTCCAGTGGCCGGAGAGCACCGAGCGCCTGTGCGCCGCGATCGCCGGGCGCGCGCGGGACCTGCGCGTCGAGACGGTCGCCGGGCCGACGACGGGCGGGATCATCCTCGCCCACGAGGTCGCTCGCCAGCTCGGGGTGCGGGCGGTCTACGCGGAGCGCGCCGAGAGCGGCCCGGGGCGGGCCTTCCGCCGCGGCTTCCAGCTGCGGCCGGGCGAGCGCGTGCTCGTGGTGGACGACATCATGTCCACCGGGGGGTCGGTGGACGAGACGATCGCGGCCGTGCGCGCGGGCGGAGCGGAGGTCGTGGCGGCCGCCGTGCTCGTGGATCGTTCGGGCGGCTCGGCGCACACCGCCGGCGTCCCGTACTTCGCGCTCTGGGAGGTCTCGATCGACAGCTACGATCCGCTGTCCTGCCCGCAGTGCGCGAGGGGCGAGCCTGCCCGCAAGCCGGGGACGACGCCCGCGGCCATGAAAGGAGCGTGACCATGGGTCTGCTGCGAACGATCCGAACGCTCGCGTGGGTCGCCCTCATCGCGGCGATCTACCAGGAGCTGAAGAAGCCGGAGGCCGAGCGCACCTGGCACGGGAAGGTGGCCGGCATCATCCCCTACGACTTCCGCATCCCGACGCCGGAGAAGCTGAAGGCGGGGTACTGGGACCCCGCGAGCGACCGCGTGTTCAGCGAGCACGTGTTCGGCGTGGGCTGGGCCGTGAACATCCCCGTCCTCGTACGGAAGCTGAACGCGGTGTCGCGGCAGTACGCCGAGGTGGCTACCGACATGCGTGAAGGGATCTCACACCGGCTCCCGCGATCGACGGCGACACGCTCGGGTAACGGGCGAGCGACCGACTAGCACGGCCGCACGCCGGCCGTGACAATGGTCCCGCTGGTCGCCCACCCGCTCACGTTCGCGTGGCGCCTGCAGGGGGTGCTCGGGCACCCGGTCCGCTTCGCCGCGCTGACGGCGATGCTCGTCGGCCTGCCCATCGGGCTCGTGCCGAATGACACGGTCCGCACGACCGTGCTCGGCGAGCCGGTCGGCCGCGTCGCGCTCCTCGTCTCGCTCGGCGCCGTCATCGGGGCCGTCGGCGCCCAGCTCATCTCGGCGCTGCGCAGCCAGGCATCCATGGACGCGCTCACCGGCCTCTACGACCGCCGCTTCATGGATGTCTAGCTCGGCCTGCTGCAGCACCGCGCCGGCCGCTGCAGCCACGGCCTCTCGGTCCTCGTCCGCGACATCGACGGGCTGAAGAAGGTGAACGACACCTACGGCCACGACGTGGGCGACCTCGCGCTGCGCGCCTTCGCCGACGTCTTGCGGGCGCCGCTCCGCGGCTCCGACGTCGCCATCCGCACGGGGGCGACGAGTTCGTCGCGATCCTGCCGGAGACGCCGTGCCACGACGCGCACATCGTGTTCGACCGCATGCGCCGGATGGTGCAGGAGCTCCGCGAGGCCGACCCGCGCATGAGGATCGGCGTCAGCGCGGGCGCCGTCGGCTGGAAGTCGGGCCGCACGCCCGAGTCGCTCGTCGCCGAGGCCGGCGCGCTCCTCCTGGACGCCAAGCGCTCGGGGAAGGACCGGCTCGCGACCGAGGTGGGGCAGGCGATCCCGGCCTGACGCCTATCCTCGCCGCGGCATGACCCGCATCGTCGTCGCGCGGCCCGTCCCCGAGGAGGCTCTCGCCCTCTTGCGCCCGCGCGCCGACGTCGCCGTCGGCCCGGAGGAGCCGCCGCTGCCGTCGGCGGACGAGATGCGCGCGATGGTCCGTGACGCGGACGTCCTCTACACGCTGCCCGGTGCGCGCGTGGACGCCGACGTCATCGCCGCGGCGCCGAAGCTGCGCATGATCGCGACGCTCGCGACCGGCTACGACAGCATCGACGTGAGCAGCGCGCGCGCACGCGGCATCCCCGTGACGTACGCGCCGGGGATCCTCGACGAGACGACCGCCGACGGGGCGTTCGGCCTGCTCATCGCGGCGGCGCGGCGCTTCGGCGAGTCCGAGCGCTACCTGCGCGGCGGCGCCTTCCGCGGCTGGACGCCGTTCATGTTCCTCGGCCAGGACGTCCACCACGGCACGCTCGGCATCGTCGGCATGGGCCGCATCGGGCAGCAGGTCGCGCGGCGCGCGCGCGGGTTCGAGATGCGCGTCCTCTACCACGACGAGCGGCGGAACGACCGCGCCGAGCGCGAGCTCGGCGTCGAGTACGCCGCGCTCGACCGCCTCCTCGCCGAGGCCGACTTCGTGTCGCTGCACGTGCCGCTCATGCCGTCGACGCGCCACCTCATCGACGCGGCGGCGCTGCGGAAGATGAAGCGCACCGCAGTGCTCGTGAACACCGCGCGCGGCCCGGTCGTGGACGAGCGCGCGCTCGCCGAGGCCCTGCGCGACGGCGTCATCGCCGCGGCGGGCATCGACGTGTACGAGCGCGAGCCCGAGGTCGACCCGCTCCTCCTGCAGCAGGAGAACGCCGTCCTCCTGCCGCACGTCGCCTCGGCCTCCGGGCCCACGCGGACGCGCATGGCCGTGCGCGCGGCCGAGAACATCCTCGCGTTCCTCGACGGCAAGCCCCTCCTGGACCCCGTCCCGTAATGCCCGCACGCGTGAATCCCGACGTCCCGGGCGAGGCGCGGCTGCTGAGGAAGGTAGGGAAGCGCATCCGCGCGCTCCGCGAGGACCGCGGCCTCACCATGGCCCAGCTCGGCGCCGACCGGCGCGGCCGCGTGTACTTCGAGCGCCAGTACGTGTGGAAGATGGAGACGGGGCGCGTCGCGCCGTCGCTCGCGGCGCTCTCGCACTTCGCGAAGCGCCTCGACGTCAAGGTCGCGCAGCTCCTGAAGGGCCTCTAGCGCGGGACGGCGTGGCGCGCGGGGATCGCCCCCGTGTAGGCGGGCAGGGTGAGATCGGCCGAGCGCTCGAGGGCGAGGCGCAGCCCGTACAGCTCGCTCCGGCGCTTGATCTCGCGCAGCGCGCTCTGGTCGCCGAGCGCGCGCAGGAGCTGGTCCGACGGGCCGAGGACGCTCACGACGAAGGGCGGCGACATGAGCCGGCCGTTGATCTGGATCGTCGCGCCGACGCACGCGGTCGCGGAGGTGATGCGCTCGCCGTTCACGGCGATCCCGCGGGCGCCCGCCTTCCACGCGGCGTTGAAGACGTCGGTGATGTCCTGGCTGTGCACGATGGCGAGCTCGATCGAGCGGCGCGGCGCGTTCGCGGGCAGGCGGCCGTCGTCGAGCGTGACGACGACGCCCTCGCCGCGCTGCGGCGTCAGCCCGCTGCCCGCGCGCATCTCGTCGATCTGCCGCTTCAGCGCGGCGGCGCGGTCGTCGAGGCGCGCCGCGTGGTCCTGCACGCTGTCGAGCTGTGCGCGCAGCGCGGTGACCTCGGCGCGCAGGCCGTCCTGCTCGCGCTGCATGACGTTCGCGGCGTCGGCGAGGTCGGCGCTGTAGCGCGCGGCGATCGGCGAGCGCTGCGCCTGCGTCTGCCACTGGACGCCGACGACGAGCCCGAGCAGGAGCGTGGTGAGCGGGAGGAGGAGCGCGACGCGCACGGATCGATCGTACGCGTGAGCAGCCCGCTGCGAGCCTGGCCTCCGCCATACCGGAACAGGTATCATTCGGCATGCGCGTCGGCCGGCTGGTACGCGACGCCCTCACGGCCCTCGGGGTCGCCGCGGTCGAGGCGGGGATGCGCGTGCGCTACTTCAGCGCCGTCGACCTGGTCGAGGACCTCTACCGCGGCCTCGCCGACGACGGCGTCGGCAAGATCCTCGACGGGCTGCTGCGCGCGGACCTGGTCATCTGCGACGAGCTCGGCTTCGCCCCGCCCGACGCCAAGGGCAGCCAGCTGCTCTTCCGCTTCGCCGCCGCGATGTACGAGCGACGGAGCCTGGCCATCGGCACGCACTGGCCGTTCGAGGAGTGGGGCCGCTTCTTCCCCGAGGCCGTGACCGCGACGCCGCTGCTCGACCGCGTCCTCCGCCGCGCCACCGCGGTGGTCACCGGCGGCGAGA